>Ga0153932_1000092_pt1 | contig 50172 bp, 56 predicted proteins | sample TSNJ016MetaG_FD_102273 | JGI IMG/M metagenome (GOLD analysis project Ga0153932, IMG submission 102273) | Attine ant fungus gardens microbial communities from New Jersey, USA - TSNJ016 MetaG | ecosystem: Host-associated > Fungi > Mycelium > Unclassified | place: USA: New Jersey, Wharton State... | reverse complement strand
GTGATACGGCACGGACGGAATATCCTGCGACGCCTCAAACTTCGGATCCCCCTCCATGACACGCTGCTCCCAGGTGACCTGATTCAGGTCCTGGTTGTTCAACACCATGCAAATCCAGCGCGGGTTTGCCCACTGCTTCCAATATTTCGATACCGTGATCAACTCGGCCATATTGTTCATTTGCATTGCGCCATCGCCGACGAGCGCGATGACGGGCCGTTCTGGAAATGCGAATTTTGCTGCGATCGCATACGGAACAGCCGCGCCCATCGACGCCAAGCCGCCTGACAACGAGCATTGCATGCCGCGTTGCACCTTGAGATCCCGCGCGTACCAGTTTGCGCAAGAGCCCGAGTCGCTGGTGACTATCGTATTTGCAGGTATCCGAGGTGACAACTCCCAGACCGTGCGTTGCGGATTGACACCTCCGTCCGTCAGTTGAAGTGCGCGTTTCTCAAGCGTCGGCCACCACTCGGCCGTCCAGCCTTCAATCTTCTTTCGCCAGCCTCGGTCCGTCTTCTCCGTCAGAAGCGGAAGCAGCGCGCGTAATGTTTCGGCGCTATCACCGACAAGGTTCACCTCCATCGGATACCGAAGACTCAGCATGTCCGCCTTGATGTCGATTTGAACGCCGCGGGCGTGGCCTTCCTTAGGCAGAAACTCAGAGTAGGGAAACCCTGAGCCAATCATGAGGAGCGTGTCGCACTGCATCATCATGTCGTAACTTGGCTCAGTTCCAAGCAGGCCGATAGAGCCTGTGACCCACGGCAAGTCGTCCGGCAACACTGCTTTACCCAGCAACGCTTTCGCGACGCCCGCTCCTAACTTTTCCGCAATCGATATAACCTCATCGGTCGCTTTCAACGCGCCCGCACCCACCAGGATGGCGACCTTTTTGCCCGCGTTCAGAACGTCAGCGGCGCGCTGCAGGTCACTTGCATAGGGGACCGTCTTGGGTGCGCTGAACCCTATGCCAGAATGCAACGTGCCGTGCTTGCGCCCAGGCGCCTGGTACTCGAGATCCTGAAGGTCGTTGGGCAGGATGATGGCGGTTACCTTTCGCTCAGACATGGCTGTGCGAATCGCACGATCCACGAGATGGCGCACTTGAGCCGGCACACTCGCCTGCTGCACGAATGCACCCGCAACATCTTTAAACAGTGAAGGAAGATCGAGCTCCTGCTGATAGTGACCGCCCAAGGCTGCGCGTGCCTGCTGACCTACAATGGCCAACACAGGCATGTGGTCCATGCGCGCGTCATAGAGCCCAGTCAGCAGATGGGAGGCACCCGGGCCCGAAGTCGCCAAGCACACCCCAAGTTCGCCTGTAAACTTGGCGTGGGCGGATGCCATGAACGCCGCCATCTCTTCGTGGCGAACCTGAATAAACTCGATTTTGCCCTTGGCGCGATTCAGCGCACCCAACACGCCGTTGATGCCGTCCCCGGGATAGCCATAGATGCGACGAACACCCCAAGCGTGAAGGCGATCGATAAGAAAATCTCCGACTGTTTCAGTCATTACATACTCCTTATGAATGGACCTCGCGCTCCCGGTGCTCGATGCGTGGAGTCGCGTCAAAAAATTCTACGACCAGAACTTCAACAAGCGTCGGATTTGGCTTCCAAGAGCAGTCGAGTTGCATGGCCCGCGGCCCAAAGCGCTGCCGCAAGCTTCATGCCTCGCGCGCGGCACATCCGCGATGGAAGGCGGGATTTCTGGAAAGTCCGCATAAAAGGAACGGCCTCGGAAAAAGCCTAAGCGTCCCCACCACCTGCGAATGCGCGCATTCGCATCTGACATGTCACATGTTTGGCTCGTGCTGACCGCCGACTCTCGGCGTGCTGGTGATGCTCAATTCACTGCAGCGATCGTGTGGGGCGCCGATGGCAAATAAGGTAAAAACATCACATCATGATACATATGTACACGTCTATCAAAGTTTTCAAGGCAGAAACCGGACATCGAGCGGCCAACGATCCAGGCAGACACTCCAAATTCGGTATGGAACGCCGCGCCACCGATCAATCGGTCGAGGCCACGCCAAAGGAAAGACCGGGCTCAGGGGCGTGCGCTGGCAGAGCGTTGGCTACCACGACCAAACTAAGCGAGGCTTAAGCAATCAACGCTATTCTGAAGTTGAGGGGCGAACATGCTTCGCGTGGGCAACCCCTCAGGGGTCGGTACCTCCCGGTGTCGGCCCTCGGATGGTCAATCCTCGGATAGCAAAGTGGCGCAGCAGATTCTCGCGCGGCTTGGCTATACAGACCGTCCGCCTTTGGCCCGACGGAAACCCGCCGGGCTCTTTTTATAATGTTGCGATGGAGCGAACCTAACGATCGCCCAGCTACATAAGGGGCAAAAGCGGCTCCGCAGCTTGGCTATCGCTGATTGTGCTCTGTGTGGTGAATCACGCGCGCGCTGGATGCGCGGCGCCAATCGATAAGGTGCATACGCACGGTGGACAAGGACTGGATACGAAATGAGTATGAAAGACATCGCATCGTCGCATGCTGGCCAAGTGCTATTTATTCATTGTCGATCTTTCCACCACCTCTTTGACCTTGCGCTGCGCACCGGCTTACGGGTCTCCAGCGACGGCCGCCTGCGCGCACCATCGACCCATTTCGCGGCGTGCGACTGCGGCCGAGTCGCCCTTAGCACGAAAAGCAGACCATTCCGGGGTATCACATTAATTCGACGGCCACTACAGCAGGCCACTATGTACGGGAGTTGACTCACGTTTACGGTGTAAAGTTAAGCACTCTCGTTTCCAACCTCGTCATGTCTAAACCCATTTCCCGATCAAGCCAGCCAAGAGACAGCGCGTCTCGTGCTCCTCATGGATGCCGCCATTTCCGCATTCAGGACAGGTCGGTCATCAGGCGTGCAAGCACTCGATGCTGCGAACCGCGCCGTCGACGATGTTTCGAACGACCACACGATGAGTGAAACCATGGATCCGGCGCGGCGCGATGTTGATCGGCATGTCCCAAGTCGGCCGGACCGCGCGGAACTCGCGGTGCTCACGGCGCTTGCCGACACATATGGCTCGGAAATGTTGACCAATTCGTCGCTCGGCCATGTCCTGCGGCTTGTCGCCCGATCTGGCGGCATTGCCCTCGCAAAGCGCGTGCTGTTCGGTGAGTCGGCGGCGGATCAACAGCTGTCGGTGATGCTCAGCGCTGCACGGGCCGCGTTCACTCAAGTGTCTTCGATCTTTGCGGAGCAGTTTTTTGCAGAAGCGAACGCGCTCATTGCCAGAAGTCGTCCCAAACCTCCTCGCGGCTAGGACACCGATGACCCTATTTAAAAGCATGTGATGCTCTCATAATTTGGTAGAGCAAGAATGCCGTATCCACAAACCTACGACGTTTTACTGCCAAGCCACGACTGCGCACTCGCCGACGTCGCGCTGCGCTCTTCACACATCGCGAGCAGTCTGCGAATCGGCCGGGTAGTACCTGTAAGCGTTGGAGGCCGCCACGTTGAAGTTCTTTCGGTAACTTTATGCTGAAGCGCGCCGCGACATACAATTTCACCTAACGATCTTCCTTCACCCCTACCCATTGTCTGCTATGCGCCGCATTACCGTCCGAAATTCGCCCGTTCACGGTCGAGGTGTCTTTGCTGCGACCACCATCCAGTCTGGCGAGCTCGTAATCGAATACCGTGGAAAACTTATTTCGTGGAAAGAAGCTCGACGCAAGCACGAGAAGGCCGATAGGGACGATGGCCACACCTTCTTCTTTGATTTGGACGATGGCAGCATTATCGACGGCGGACAAGGGGGCAACTCGGCTCGATGGTTCAACCATAGTTGCACACCCAACTGCGAAGCTCAGCAAGAGGGAACGCGTGTTTTTTTCGTTGCACTGCGAACTCTTCACCAAGGCGACGAGCTTTTCATCGACTATCAGTTGTCGGTGGACGGGCGCCGAAGTGCTGCGATTAAGCGCCTTTACGCGTGCCGTTGCGGATCCAGGCGTTGTCGAGGCACCATGCTGGCGGCCTCATAAGATGAACGAGCAGTTGTAGCCGCAATGCAAAAACCCCGACAGACAGATGCGCATTCCTTTTCGTGAGCCTGGACGCGCGTCTTAATCAACCAGTCCACTTTCAGGAAAAGACTGATGAATAAGCAGGAACTCATTGACGCTGTTTCAGCGCAAACGGGAGCTAGCAAAGCATCCACTAGTGAATTCATTGACGAGGCTCTCGGCGCAATTACTCGTGCGGTCGTGGCTGGCGACACGGTTCAACTGATCGGCTTTGGATCTTTTAGCACTGGCGCGCGTGCGGCCCGTACAGGCCGGAACCCGAAGACCGGTGAGCCGCTTAACATCGCAGCGGCTAAGACGGTAAAATTTAGTGCGGGCAAAGCGTTCAAAGATAGTGTCAACAACTGAAACTGCGCGCATGGATTGCCTACCGGGCCCCGCTGAGCCGCCGGGATGCGACGGCTATACGCGTGACCCGCTCGGTCGCGCGAGCGTAGCGGGTCGGGAAGGACGACAATAAACTCCTCTCCGCCATATCGTACTGCGCTGTCGGCCGGTCGCCGAATGATCCTGCTGTGCATCGTGCGACAACCGCCAGGGTGTCGTCTCCGGCCTGATGCCCGGATCCGCCGCCGCAGTTGTATTCCAAACATGACGGCAAGCGCGATGAACGCCGCGCCGAACACGGCCATCAGCGACCCAATCGTCAGCGCTCGGTGCCCCCATGAAGCGTAGATGTCTTCCTCGGACGCCGCCATGATGATAAGAGGCGCATGCACGAAATTGCCGAACCAATACTGCCGGCAATTGCCATCGGTTGAAAAACGCGCGTTAGCGACTTGGAGTACCCAATGGATATCGATTTGGAACGCGTTAGGGCCGAGTTCGCCGTCTTACTATGCGACAGGCCACGCGGTACGACCGCCGACATCACCGACCACGCGGCTGTCTATTGGGACGGGACACGACCCATGGGTGTTCACCTGCGCGCCGACCATCCGGGCTTCGATGACCGGGTCGAACTCGACGATCACTTTTACGGCGATGCGCACGAACATCTGACCGATTGGTTCGCACATCCACGCTATTCATCACGCCCGGAGCTCGTCGCGTGGCTGGACGTACTGGACAAGTCCTTAGGCGGCGATTAAAGCCATGCCCGAACGATGGAGCTCTCCAAGCAAGAAGGCACCCAGACCTTTCGTCCGGGATCCGCCGGGCGCCATGCCGTCGCTCATCGAGCCGCAGCTTGCGACGCTGGTAAATCGCCTGCCTACTGAAGGAGAATGGTCTTACGAAATAAAGTTTAACGGCTATCGAGTGCTTGCCCGGGTGGCCAATGGGACAGCACGGCTATTCACGCGCAACGGCCATGATTGGTCGCGGCGTATGCCGAACGTGTGCACCGCGCTTGAGGCGCTACCTATCGACGAAGCGTTGCTGGACGGCGAAGCAGTTGTGCTGGACTCGGCTGGAATACCGGACTTCAATGCCCTCCAAAATTCGTTTGATAGCCGCAGTACCTCGAGGATCGTTTTGTTCTTCTTCGATCTAATGTACATCAACGGGACGGACGTGCGTGAACAGCCGCTCAGAACACGCCGTGCCCTTTTGTCGGAGTTAATGGACGAAGTCAAGACGGGCCCGCTTCGATACTCCGAGGATTTCGCGCAGGACCCCGGGTCGCTCGTTGCATCGGCTTGCAAGATGAAACTTGAGGACATCATTGGCAAGCGCGCCAATGCACCCTACCGCTCCGGGCGCTCCACCGATTGGATCAAACTTAAGTGCCTGTTGCGGCAGGAATTCGTGATTGGCGGGTTCACCCGCGTACGGGGTGCCAAGACGGGCATTCGCTCGTTGCTGCTGGGCGTCTACGAGCGCGACGGATCTCTTCGGTTCGCCGGCACCGCAAAACAAAATGTTCGGCCGTCCCAACTCTCGGCGCTGGCGAAAAAGGCAAAGCCTCTGGCATCCAAGGTGAGCCCATTTTATAACCCGCCCGCGCCGGACAAGGAGCGCGATTACGTCTGGCTCGAACCGCAGCTCGTGGCCGAAATATCATTTCTTGATTGGACGCCAGCCGGAGAGGTCCGCCATCCAATATTTCACGGGATGCGCGACGACAACCCCGCGGCCACCGTGAGGGAGGAGCCGGTGGTCGACGTCGAGAACGGTGAGCCCGTCGAGGCCGAAACCGGTTCGACGCGCGTTCAACCTGAACGACGGGGGAACGTCACGCTCGCCGGTCAAACGATCTCCAATGCCGAGCACGTGATCGACCCCGTGACCGGACTCAAGAAGATCGACCTGGTTCGTTATTACGACGACATCGCCGAGTGGGCCCTGCCCTACCTCCAGGATCGACCTGTATCGCTCGTACGCGCCCCCAATGGGATTCAGGGCGAGCTTTTCTTCCAGAAGCACAAAGAAAGAATGCGCATCCCCGGCATCACGAAGCTTCCTATTGCGCTGCACCCGAAGCATCCACCATTGCTCGCCGTGGACGCCCACGAGGCGCTCGTGGGCTTGGCGCAAATGAATGTCATCGAGTTGCACACATGGAACGCTGTGCAGCCCAATCTGGAGCATCCTGACCGGTTTGTACTTGACCTCGACCCCGACCCGAGCCTCTCATGGCAAATGATGACTGAAGCGGCCGAACTGGCGAAGGTGCTGCTAGACGAAGTGGCCCTGAAAAGCTTCGTCAAAACGAGCGGCGGAAAGCGGTATCACATCGTCATTCCCTTCACCCGTCGTCAGGGCTGGGACGAAGTAAAAGCCTTTTCTCGGGGCATCGCGCGGCATATGGCGCGAGTCACGCCTGACCGGTTCTCGGCGGCGTTGGGTCCCAAGAACCGCGTCGGGAAGATTTTCATCGACTATCTGCGCAACAGCAAGGGCGCAAGCACGGTCGCCGCCTTCTCGGCACGGGCACGCTCCGGCATGGGCGTCTCCATGACGGTCGCATGGGAAGAGCTACGAGAGATTAAACGCGGCCGACCAATGGACAATTCACTCCGCGGTGCAGCGCCAGCGATCATTGGGCGTGGATCCATGGCAGGGGTGCTGGCGATGTAGACAGGGGCTGACCATCGCGATGCGGCGGGCAATCGGACTGAAGTAGGAAAACAACCGAAGGAGAGGTGATGGACAACGGTTTTGAAAGACGCGCGTTGCTGTTACATCTGGGAGATGTGCTGGAAGCGACTGCGTGCGTGATGAAGTGCGCCAACCGATTTAACACTGTCGGCGAAGCTGTTGGACAGGAAGAGTCCCTGATGAGCTTCTCGATCTTGCGTATGGTTGACGCCGAGATGACGCCCTACGAATTTGCCAGGCGTGCTGCCAGTGCGTTCTTCCTGTGGCCCAAGGCTTTGCTTGAGGATGAGATCAACCGCCTGTTGCTGGCCAACCTAGTTCAGCACGATTTGTTCAATGGCCACCAAGGTGGCTGGGACAGCTATGTCGCAGAACGCCGACAGCCGGTCGCGTGGTTTGGAGAGGGCCTGGACCTGGTCCCTGAGCCAGACCTGTAGCCCGTGGTGCCGCACGACCGCTGCTTGGCCCCGAGCGCAAAAAGCTCGGTTCAAGCCGCACCGACAATCAACGCGAGCATCGGAGACATACAGCGTGCCGAACCTCAAAATCGCGACGTTCAACATTAACGGCATCCGCTCGCGTCTGCCAGCACTTCTCACCTGGTTGCAGGAAGCGTCGCCCGACGTTGTCTGTCCGCAGGGCTGAAGGCCATCGACCCGGCGTTCCCGATCGGGGCCATCAACGACGCTGGATATGGCGCGATCTGGCAGGGGCAAAGTGCGTGGAATGGTGTGTCCATCCTTGCCAAGGGAGCCGATCCGATTGAAAGGCGCCGTGGTTTGCCAGGCGATCGGGCCGACAAACAAAGCCGCTACATCGAAGCTGCAGTATTCGGCATCCTCGTTGGATGTTTGTACCTCCCAAACGGCAACCCTCAGCCAGGCCCTAAGTTTGACTACAAATTGGCATGGTTCGAGCGGTTGATCGAATACGCTCACGTGCTTGTCGATAGTGGGCATCCCGTCGTGCTCGCCGGCGACTACAACGTCGTTCCGACGGACGAGGATATCTATAACCCGCGCTCGTGGCTCGACGACGCCTTGCAGCAACCGGAAAGCCGCGAGTGCTTTAAGCGCCTCGTGGATCAGGGGTGGACCGACGCGCTCCGCCACATGTACCCTGATGAGCGCATCTACACGTACTGGGATTACCTGAGGCGCCGCCGAGGAAAGGGTTTCGGGCTACGCATCGATCATCTTATGCTGAGCAACGTCATCGGCTCGCGCCTTCGGGCGGCTGGCGTCGATGCCTGGGTCAGGGACCTTCCGAACGCGAGCGACCATGCGCCGACGTGGATCGAACTTGCCCCGGCAAGCGGAAGCAGTCATTGCCATCGCTCAAAAAGTCTCAGCACGGCGCGTCGTTCTAGAGCCCATGGCGCCGCTTGAGGAGACGCTTTCGATGCCGCGTAAATTCGCGGCATCGGGGAGTGGACCGTTCAATACATCGCGATGCGGGCGCTTGCATGGCCCAACGCTTTTCCGAACGGTGATGCGGTCTTGAAACGGCAACTCGCCCCAACCTGATTCATCACAGCTGAAAAAGAACGCCGCCCGTTGGGAACCCTGGCGCGCATAGGCGACGCTCCACGTTTGGAGGCAATCTGAAGAGAGAGTCGCAAACGATCCCCTGCTATCGCATTTCAAGTCCACTCGGCGAAATCGTTTTGCGTGCTGAAGATGAGTTTCTAACCGCCTTGTTCTTCGTTGATAGGATCAGTCAAACCTAAGGCTCTTTCCGGAGGGGTCATCGAATTCGGCGCGTTTCGTGTGACTCGCCTTTGCAGATTCCAAGCAGACGAACGCCTCAACCATGCGAAAGGGCTAACAGAGGTTCAAGCCCCCAAATCGCTATTAGTTGATCAGCGAAAAGCCTGCACTCGAAAGACGGGAATAAACCGTGCTTAATGATTCTGCAATGGTCCATCTGCTCTCGCTCCTTGCAAAGACAAACATGCGAATTCATCTCGATTTAATCGGCGGAATGGCTGGCGATATGTTTATCGCGACCATGCTGAACGCTTTCCCCGAATGTTCGCGCGAAACGATAGTCCTTGTCGAGGAAATGTTCAAGGCGCGAGACGTTCGGTGCGCGCTGCGCCCGCATAACGATTCAATATTGAATGGCAGTATCTTCCGAGTCGAGCAAGCGACGCGCAGCGATAATCAAAGTCATACAAGACATCACGATCATCTGCACCACGACCACTTCCACTGGAGCGACATTCGTGTGCAACTTCTTCAGGACTTGCCTGCAGAGATTGCCGCTCACGCTGTAAGCATCTTCGAACTCTTAGCGCAAGCTGAAGGAAAGGTGCATGGCGTGTCGCCGAGCGAAGTTGTGTTCCATGAAGTCGGCGCATGGGACTCGATAGCCGATATCGTCGGCGCGGCGTATTTGATTCATATCCTTGGAGCGCGCTGGACGGTGAGTGCGATTCCAATTGGCAGCGGGCGGATCAAAACCGCGCATGGAATCATGCCCGTTCCGGCACCGGCGACAGCGCTGCTGCTCGAAGGATTCAACACACTGGACGATGGCATCGCGGGAGAACGTGTCACGCCCACCGGCGCCGCGATCCTCCGATACCTCTGTCAAGACAAAGCCTCCTGTGCTCTCGCTTCCGAACAACTCACCCGTTCAGGAATCGGGTTTGGCACCCGCAAGCTCGGTGGCATCAGCAACTGCGTTCGAGCGCTTGTGTTTGAGGAAGCCGCAACTGCCGGCGAACTTGCTCAAGATGCAGCTACCGGCGGGACGCATCGTCAACTGGCCGTCGTCGAATTCGAAGTGGACGATCAAAGCGCCGAAGACCTTGCAATGGGGCTCTCCCACCTGCGCGCCCACGAGCATATCTTCGACGTCGTGCAGGCGGCCGTTTTCGGCAAGAAGGGGCGAATGGCAACCTCGGTGCGAGTGCTCGCCTCACCTGGCGCAATCGACGCCGTGCTGGACGCCTGTTTTCGCGAAACCACAACCATTGGGCTGCGTTATCACCTCGTTCATGGAGCCGCGCTCGTGCGCCGCGCGGTCGAGGTCAACGTAGACGGCGAGCGCATGCGTGTGAAATGTGTCGAGCGGCCGGGACGAACGACGGCGAAAGCCGAATCCGACGACGTCATGGAGCGGCAGGACCATGCGCAGCGAATGGCGAGGCGTGCCCAGGCTGTCCACGCTGCACTCAATCGCAAAGATTGACCCAACACTGAGGAAATGATGCTTGCTGCCTTGATCCAAACCCTCGAATCGATTGGCGACGTAGCCGTCGCGGTCAGCGGGGGCGTCGATAGCCTGACACTGGCGTGCGTCGCGCATCGCGCTGCGAAGCAGACCGGCGTGAATGTCAGGATGTTGCACGCAAGTTCGCCGGCTGTACCCCCTGAAGCGACTGAGCGTGTCAGACGCGTCGCCGGGCAGGAAGGCTGGGCACTGTCCGTGATCGACGCCCAGGAGTTTGGCAATGCGCACTATCGCGAGAATCCGGCAAACCGTTGCTTCTTTTGCAAGAGCCAGCTCTATTCCACGATGCAGGCACACACCAGCGCGCAGATAGTGTCCGGCGCGAATATCGATGATCTTGGCGAGTATCGCCCGGGGCTCGATGCAGCCCGCGAGCGTAACGTGCGGCATCCGTACGTGGAAGCCGGCATCGATAAGGCCGAAGTGCGGCGCATTGCCCGGGCGATTGGCTTAGGATCGATAGCCGACCTGCCGTCCTCGCCCTGCTTGTCCAGCCGTATAGAAACGGGAATACGGATCGAGGCGCCATCGCTCAAGTTCGTTCATGCGGTCGAAAAACTCGTCGCATCCGAACTCGCATCCGAACTCGCGGCAGCAACGGTGCGATGTCGATTGCGGGCATCCGGCATCGTGATCGAACTTGACCATGAAAGTCTCGCCGCACTGTCTCCCGAGGTGACCGCTCGAATAATTGCGGCAATCACAGCAGAAAGCGAAGTAAGCGGCCATCCGCTTACGGGTGAGCCGCCCCGCTTCGCGCCCTACAAGGTCGGTAGTGCCTTTCTAACGACGAAATCATGACAAACGACGAAGTCGAATTGGACTTTAGGCGTGCTGAACGGACCGGACTGGACGAAGCAGTTTATGGCGCCGGCAAGTCGCCCGAGCAGCTCGCATTCATTGTGGAAGCGGCGCTCGAACGAGGAGCGCGTCTTCTCATAACCCGGCTGCCGATACCGCAATTTGAGACCCTTCCTGAAAGCATTCGCAGCTGCCTGGATTACTGCCCGGTGTCCTCTACTGCGCGAGTGGGCCGTATCCTGCCGTTTGTGAAGGCGCCACGAATCGCGTTGCTTGCAGCGGGCTCATCGGACATACCGGTTACCAGAGAGGCCGAACGCACGCTGCATCACTACGGCGATGACACCGCATTGTTTGCCGATGTCGGCGTCGCCGGATTGTGGCGCCTCATGACTCGCATCGAAGCCATTGGCGCGTTTCCGGTGGTCATTGCGATTGCCGGGATGGACGCGGCACTGCCGACTGTCGTCGCAGGTCTGATTAAAAGCGCACTCATCGCAGTTCCGACGTCAGTTGGCTATGGTGTAGCGCAAGGCGGTCGAGTTGCCTTGGAAGCCATTCTCGCCAGTTGTTCGCCAGGCATTTCGGTCGTGAACATCGATAACGGCTTTGGCGCTGCCTGCGCTGCCTTACGCATCGTTCATACGCTCGACGCAGCCGTACTAGCGTCGTCCGCATCGCATGGGCTGTCATTGACCTCTCAGGAGAATCGATCATGAAACGACGTACCTTTTTGCAAGGAACTGCGGCAGGCGCTGCAGCAGCGGCCGCCCATTCAACGGCTTCGGCACAAGCCTCGCCGTTGGACATGCCGACCAATGCTGACGGTACGGTCGGCAGCCTCGACCCGCGCATGCTTCTGCGCGTGAGTGATCCGGGGGAACGGTGCGGCGACATGCTGTATCGCACGCTCGGGCGCACAGGCGAGAAAGTATCGGCGATCGGGCTAGGTGGCTCGCACATCGGCAAGCCGCCAGTCGATGCAAAAATGGCGGTGAAGCTGATTCAGGCTGCGCTGGACCGGGGAATCAACTTTCTGGATAACTCGTGGGACTACAACGGCGGCCAGAGCGAAATCCGCATGGGCACGGCCCTTTTCGCAAGGCGGCTACAGGAACAAGGCGTTCCTTATGACGAAAATCGATGGCCGCACGAAAACATCGGCGCAGCAACAGCTGGAAGAGTCGCTGCAGCGCATGAAAGTCGATCACATTGATCTCGTACAGTTCCACGAAATCCTGCGTTTCGACGATCCCGACCGGATTTTTGCAAAGGACGGGGCGCTGGAGGCGCTGGTCGCCGCGAAGCAGGCCGGCAAGATCCGCTATATCGGCTTCACCGGCCACAAGGACCCGCGCATTCACCTTTACATGCTTGCGACCGCCGCGCGCCACGGTTTCCGCTTTGACACAGTGCAAATGCCGCTCAACTTGATGGATGCCCACTTCCGCAGTTTTGGGCATCTGGTTGTACCGGAGCTCGTGAAGCAGCAGATCGGCGTGCTAGGCATGAAGACGTTCGGCGACAGTGTGATTCTCAAGAGCGGCTTGTCGCTCTCGCCGCTAGACATGCTTCATTTCTCCTTGAACCTCCCGACCTCGGTGGTGATTACCGGTATCGACAACGAGAAGGTGCTGAACCAGGCATTTGAAGCGACGCGCACTTTCAAGCCCATGGATGCCGACCAGGTTGCGGCGATGGCCGATCAAACGCGCCAACTGGCCATGGAAGGTAAGTATGAGCTGTTCAAGAGCACGAATTACTTCGATACCACCGCCAAACATCCTGACTTCCTTGGTGGCCTGACGTCCGGAGTAGAGGACCTTGCCCCGGGGCCTGCAAGCTGATCGTTGGGCAGCCGCCGAGCTTAGTGAGAGCGCGCGGACAATTTTTACCGCCTCTTTCGATGATCAAAATGACAGCGATCAACCAAACTAACGTATGTATACGGGAGCTTTTCACATGAGATATCGCAACGCCACGATGGCACTTGTTTTTACGGCTAGCGCATGTGTGGCGGCTTGTGGAACGCCCTCGACCGTGCCGGAAATCTCCGGCTTCGGGCCCATGCCACCCCTGCCGGCCCCTGCCAAATCGCTTTTCCCAACTGTTCATATCGCTCCGGTAAAAAGCTTCGGCGAGGATGATCGTCCAAAAGCTGCACCGGGGTTTACGGTAGACGCATTAGCCCGCGATCTGGATCATCCTCGCTGGATATACGTGCTCCCCAACGCAGACGTGCTGGTGGCCGAAGCCGACGCACCGGCTGTGCACGATCAGACCGGCGGCCCGTTCAAGCGCGTCATGGCTTGGATAAGGAAGCAAGTCATGAAGCGCGCGGGCGCTGGCGTGCCGAGCCCCGACAAGATCATCCTGCTGCGCGAAGCAAAGGATGGCAGATCGGCGCCGACGAAGTCCGTTCTGATTGAGGGATTGCATTCGCCTTTCGGCATGTCCTTGATTGGCAGCGACCTGTACATAGCGGACACAGATGCCCTGCTTCGATTTCCCTACACGAGAGGAGAAACCACGATCAAAAGCCCGGGCGTAAAAGTGGTTGACTTGCCTGCCGGTCCTATCGATCATCACTGGACGAAAAATATCATTGCCAGCCCAGATAAGACCCATCTTTTTATCACTGTCGGCTCGAACAGCAACGCTGCGGAAAATGGTATCGACGTCGAATCGGGTCGTGCCCGAATCCTCGATTTCGACATTAGCGCACAAACGATGCGTCCCTTCGCGACTGGGCTGCGGAATGCCAACGGACTTGCGTGGCAACCGCAATCCGGTGAATTGTGGACCACCGTCAATGAGCGGGACGACTTGGGCAACGATCTTGTACCCGATTATATGACCGCCGTGCATGATGGCGCGTTCTATGGATGGCCCTATAGCTATTACGGATCGCACTTAGACATGCGTGTAAAGCCGCAACGTCCCGTTCTTGTGGCGACGGCGATTGTTCCAGACTATGCGCTGGGCAACCACACGGCGTCGCTCGGCCTTGCTTTTTACACTGCGTCGCTTTTTCCCGAACACTATCGCAATGGTGCTTTTATCGGACAGCACGGCTCATGGAACCGCAATCCCCGCACGGGCTATAAGGTGGTCTTCATTCCGTTCGCCAATGGCAAACCGTCCGGCCCTCCTGAAGACTTCTTGGGCGGCTTTCTCGATTCGCAGGGCAATGCGAAGGGCCGTCCGGTGGGCGTCGCTGTCGACAAGGACGGTGCCTTGCTGGTTGCGGATGATGTCGCTAACGCCGTATGGCGCGTGACGCCAACGAGAACAAATTCCCCGTGATGGGCGGGGCCTGTCGTGCCCTTAAGTTACGCCGCGCTTCAACAGCTTTTTGAACGCTCTAGAATTTTTGGTCCGGCGCGGGCACTGCTAGAAAGTAATCGCGGGTCTTTTTGAGAATTTGCTCATAGGACGCTCGCGAATTGACAGGCGGCGAAAGTTGCAACGCCAAGCATAATTTCCACGCGTGAAACTAACGGAAACAAAATGCACTCTTTGATGGCTTCGATCAAATTGCAGAAGTCTCGAATCTTTGCCGGGATACTGAATCTTGGACCCGTCTTATTCATGCGAGAAGTCCTAACCAACCCCGCCTCCGCTGGCGCCCCATGCCCCAGTTCCCCCGCCCTCGCGAAAAAAATGGCGAATGCGGTACCGAAAAGCGGCGAAGGGTTAGTGGTGGAAGTCGGCGCCGGAACCGGTGTTGTGACGGAGGCACTTCTCGAACGGGGCATCCCCGTTCACCGCCTGCTCGTCATTGAAAAATCACCGCTGCTCTGCGAATATTTGAGCCGACGTTTCCCACACCTGAAAGTCATACAGGGTGATGCAGCGCTGCTTGCCTCAATGCTCCCGACGGGCGCCACGATCGATGCGCTCGTCTCCGGCGTTCCCCTGCGATCGCTATCCGTTTGAGCAGTCCCAAGCGATCGTTGCACATTGGCGCAACCTCTTGGCGCCCGGTACTATCTTAGTTCAGTTTACCTATGCACTGTACGGTCCCCTGCGCCATCTCACGGACGGCTTTTTGCAAAGAGCGAGTGATATTGCGTGGCGCAATTTTCCTCCCGCCCGGGTTGTTTCTTTGGAGGTCGCCTAGTTGGATCAAGTAGAGTCACCCGTGCGTCCCGCGCTTCACCCGCAATACAAGACCGACGCAAATACGCTTGCTTTTCTAGCACATAGTTCACGCCTTTCGACCTGAAACACGAGGATAGCTTATGAGTTCGTTTAGCTGTGCAATGCTTGCAGGCTTAACCAAATGATGATCAAAACCGGCCTGTATGGCGCGTTGAACATGTTCTTCACCTGCGTACCCACTATGCGCGATTAATAGGGTGTCGGCGAGTTCGGACGTCGCGCGTAGTTGGCGAGCAACCTCGTAGCCATCCATGTCCGGCAGCCCGATATCAAGCAGGATCGCATGAGGACGGAAATCCTTGGCGCGCAGCAAGGCAGATGGGCCGTCCCCTGCGACCTCGACCTCATGACCGTCAAGTTCAAGTAGCATTGCGGTGCTTTCGGCGGCATCGACATTGTCGTCCACAATATGAACGCGCTGCGGAACAATGGGATGTGCATGGTTTGCCTCGCGGTTGGCTGATACGTCAAGCGCTCCGCACTCGCCGGAAAGTAAAGGAAGCTGGACTACGAAGGTGCTGCCTAGGCCTAAGCCGCCGCTTGAGGCCCGCACTGAACCATGGTGCAAGCTGACCAGCCGTTGCACAAGAGCCAGACCCAGTCCCAGCCCGGCTGACTTACGGTCGAGCGAACGTTCCGCCTGGACAAAAATAGTAAAGATCGTGGGCAATAATTCCGCTGTCATGCCGATGCCGTCGTCGGTGAGCGTCAGCGACGCCAGATCGCCGTCGATTGCAAGCGAGACATCAAGATGACCACCGGGTAAAGTGTATTTAATGGCGTTGCCAAGCAAGTTCGTCACAATCTGCTCAAGCCGCATCGCGTCCCCCTCAACCATCATCGGCCTGTCCGGTAGAACGAGCGTCAATCGATGCTGACGGGCGTCAAGTTCCGCACGCAGCGTGGCAACGCTATGCTGCACGGTATCAACCAAATTCACAGGCTTAGCGTTGAGCTTAACAATGCCGCGCGTGATACGAGACACATCCAAAAGATCGTCAACCAAGCCGATTTCGTGCTGTAACTGCCGCTTTGCCGCTGCCCGCGCACGCTGTTCCGTTGCTGCATCGACATCCTTGCGTTCCCATATCTCAAGACCGTTACTGATCGCAGCAAGCGGGTTGCGCAGTTCGTGCGCCAGCATCGCGAGGAACTCATCTTTCTGATGGTCGGCTGCTTCCAGTTGTTCGACAAAAAGTCGATGCTGCGTAATGTCCTCGATGGTTAGCACGATCAGTTCATGTGCTCGCCCGACAACGCGCGCCGCGTTCAGCCGCATCGTTCGGGAGCCAATATCTTCGAATGTATGGGTGATCTGAAAATCTCGAACGACCGTTTGGTGTGGCAGGACCTCTTCAAGTAACTCGCGCAACCGCGGGATGTTCCATTGCTGGTTCCCCAACGCGTAAAGCATTGTGCCAATCGTATTATCGGAAGTAACTTCAAAGGTCTCGTAAAACGCGCGATTTGCCCGCGTGACGCGCAGGTCCGACTCGAGAACGAGCAGTGGTTCGGACATGGTATCAATAATCGCATCGGCGTAGTCGCGCGCCCGGACTACGTCATTGTGGGACGTCTTGAGTTCGCGATTGCGATAGCGCAGCTCATCGTTGGTGGTCGAGAGCTCCTCGTTCAGAGACTGCAACTCCTCTTTTGCCGCTTCCAGCTCTTCATTCGTACTCTGGAACTCTTCGTTACTCGAGAGCAGTTCTTCTTCACTTGATTTGAGCTCTTCGCGCGCGCTTTCGTGTTCCTCGAGCATCGTTCGGAGCTGCACTCTCATGGCGCTCACTTCTGCATTCAGTCGCGCATTTTCCTCGTCTTTCGGATCTTTTTCGGATACCGCATTCTTGCGCCCGAGGCGTTGTCGTAACGTCTGCAACATCAGCGTTTTCAGCGTTTCTTGGCTTTGAACCGTGAGCGGGTCCAAGCGTTGCGTCGCGCCTTCAAAAAAGATCAGAAACCAGCGGCCCTCTATCTGAGCGGTTTGAACCGGGTGCACTTCAAGGCTTGCTTTTGCTGGCCCGCCTGCGTTGCCCAGAAGACCAGATCTCCGCACTGCAACGCCTTCCAGACGCGCTTGCCGAATCGCGTCGCTGATGGCGAAAAACACCTCCGGTCGCGCGAGCCGCTGAAGGCTTGTGCTGGGGGGGCCACTCGGATTGACCAGATAAGCGGAGGTGTCGCCGCGATATTCGATGATGTTCAACTCATCGTCACACAAGACGGAAGGCGGCACGTAGCGTGCGAGCGAGACGCGATCGACTTCGGCGCGAAGTAACGATGCGTCATCGGCTGCCGTGTGGACGCTGGATTCGCTCCGAGAACGGATGGCAGTCGACGGCGCCAATGTTGGCGCCAAGCGAAGCTCGGCGGGCGGTCCCATGCGAGGCTTTTTGCTGTACAGCTTGCTGCGCTTGTTCTCGATGACGCCAAAGAGTTCGGAAAATACGCCAACTGTTTCAGAAGGGCCTAACATCAGCACGCCCTCTGACTGCAGTGCATAGTGAAAGAGCGGCAACACGCTGCGTTGCGCCGGCGCGCTCAAATAAATGAGTAAATTGCGGCAGCTCACCAAGCTCATCCGTGAGAACGGCGGATCGCTCACCACGTCATGCCGCGCAAACGTGCACAGATCTCTGACTGCCTTGTCGACGCAATAATAGTTGCCATCGCGCACAAAAAACCGCTTCAGTCGTTCGGCCGACACATTCCGCGCGATGTTCTCAATATACCGGCCGGTCCGGGCCGTCTCAAGCGCTTCCGGACTGATATCCGTGCCAAAGATCTGGACAGACGTGGTCTCCGCATGGTCCCCGAGGTATTCAAGCAGGCAGATGGCAATCGAATACACTTCTTCGCCGGTCGCACACCCTGGCACCCAAATCCGAAGCGGCTTGCTCGCCTCGGCGTCACCCATGAGACGCGGAAAAACACTTTGAGTTAGCGCTTCGAATGTTTCGGGATCTCGAAAGAATTCGGTTACGTGAATGAGCAGGTCCCGGCCCAAGGCCAGTGTTTCTGCCGGCTCTGATTCGAGCACCGAAGTGTAATCCGAAATCGAAGTCAGTTGCCGCAATGCCATGCGGCGCGACAGCCTGCGTTGGATCGTGCCACGTTTGTAGCGGGTGAAATCGATGTTGCAAGCAGTTTGAAGCAAGCGAAATATTGGCCGAAGACTCGATTCGGCGGAATCTATGGGGGCAATTTTACCGTCGCCGACCGATCTCAGGTGAGGATGTCGCCCGATCCGGATCATCTCTTTGGCGATTTCGCGCGGTGCAAGCACGCGATCGACGCAACCCAGTCCAATCGCCGCATGCGGCATGCTATTAAAGAGCGCCGAGGCGTCCTGTGCGAATGTAATGCCTTCAGCGGCCTGCAATGCCTGAAGGCCTAGCGCACCATCCGAGCCGCTGCCGGAGAGAATCACGCCAATGGCATTGGGACCCTGGTCCCGAGCAAGCGATTCGAGTAAGTCATCAATGGGCATCGGTGGCCCAAGGGTCTCGTCGCGCGGTTGTAACCGGATGCGGCGCTCAACCACCAACATGCGTTTGTTCGCGGGGATGGTGTACAGATGGTCCACTTCGATCGCCGCGCCATCGACGGCTTCCAAGACCTGCATGGCGACACGCTTGGCCAAGATTTCGGCAATGAGACTGTGTCGCGAGGGATCAAGATGCAGCACGACAAGAAACGCCATTCCGCTCGCGGCTGGAATTTCCGACAACAGCTCGGAGATCGCTTCAAGTCCGCCTGCAGAAGCGCCGATGCCGACGAGTGGAAAGGCTGGCGGGACCGTTTTGCTCGCCGTCGTTGCTTGATCGATCACATAGTCTCCAGTAAGGCGTAGAGAAAATCGCCTGTCCGTCGCTTGTCTCGCGACTGGGTGGTTGACCAACCTCGCTGCGAAGTCGCGCAGCGATACCAATGGTAAAGCGCACGGTTGATGACCTGCAAAACCTGCGCTGACTGAAAGCTCCGGCTCGACGACGTGCCCAGGGGAGTGGTTTCGTCGGCAATTTTGGGGAGAAGCCTTTCGAGCTGCTCCTGCTGCGCATTCCAAGCTTCGAGCGTTTGCTTGATGCTTCTACTTCGCGAACGGTCAAGACGGGAGTAGACGATCGAATCCCTCGGCTAAAGCCAGGGGAACGCGAGCGGTGACATTGAGGTGTTTTTGCCAGCCACGTTGTTCCATCCCCCGCATATTCGGTATTTAGTGCCAAGCACTGCAATTTTTGCTTTCACCGAGGCGGACACAGTCGTCATTTGCTTCCATATCTATTCTAAGCGAATTGGTTGGAATCGATTAAGGATAGGAACGAGATGCGGTGAATGCGGTGGAAAAAAAAGCCGACGCGAGCGTCGGCTAAATGTTCGGCCGTACGGGGGGCGCCGAACCTGAGAGACTTTTAGGTTAAGTCAAAACTCACTCGTTGATCCGTCGAACAGACGGCAAATACCGTCTTAGTTTGATATGACGTTGAGGGATGGACAAAGATTCGACGGATCCCGCAACGCCATCCCCTTTAGATCAAGGTTGCACAAGATTTTTCGCATTGCGATTGCAGCGACCGCGCGCCACGGCATTTCCACCTATAGATGGCCCAGCAACTCGCCGCGAAGAAGGGCGTGACGGCACAGTAGCGATATCCAATGTGGCTTGCGCACCAAAAATATGACGGCCACCCTTTTGATAGTTATGCGAGCACGCTCATCCGGAAACTTGCAGCGCCGAGGAGTAATTGACGAAACCGCTAAAGAGCAGGCTCCTCCTCGACGACCGCGAAGCGAAGCCGCGTCCAGCGCACTTCGAGGAGACAAATCGGTGAATCGGTACGTCGAGAGGAGCGACCAAGTGTCGAGTCCCGCGTACTAACGCCGCGGAGCAGAAATGGCCGCGAAACGGCGGGCATGAAAGATTGACGACGCGAGTCGGACCGGCCTCGATATGCCGATGGCCGGCGCTGTCTTATTTAGACCTCTTCATTTTTCCCAGCTGCGTCGCCAATCGCTCATCGTTGACTTCATTCTTGACAAGTTCGCGCGCTTGACGCCAGTATTCATCCGCACAGCCTTCCAAAGCTCCATCTTCGAGCCATAACGCGCAAGCCTTTTGGCGTATCCGTTCGTCGATCAACTCGCTGCTCCTAGATACCTCATCGGCCGTCATGACTGGCATTTATTGGGTGTTGCTGCCAGGATATTGATTACTTTATCAGCGATGTCGGGCACCTTATTTGCGTCGCAGCGCAATACCCGGAGGCCTTGTGAAAAATCGTGACATCATCGTGGTGGCGACGTCGACTGGGGGTTTTGACGCGCTCAAAACCCTGTTATCTGCTTGGCCCGCCGATCTGCCTGCATCAGTTTTCGTTGCTATGCATGTGGGCGCCCGGTCCAGCATCCTTCCACAGCTCCTGCAAAAGTCTTGCGCCTTACGGATCCAGCACGCCGAGGACGAACAGGAATTTCAAAATTCTGTCGTTTACATCGCTCCGCCGGATCGCCATCTCATTATTCAGGATGGTAAAACGCTTCTGACTACCGGCCCAAAGGAAAACTTCTCCCGCCCAGCGGCCGACCCTTTGTTTCGATCTGCTGCGATTAATTACGGCGCTCGGGTGATTGGGATTATCCTGACGGGCCATCTGGATGATGGCGCAGCCGGCCTCGCGGCAATTGATGCATGTGGTGGTTTCGTGGCAGTGCAGGATCCAGCAGACTCAGCGGCGCCGGGCATGCCTAATAATGCGTTGCGCGCGGTTAGGGCGGATGTGGTCGCCACCGTTGCGGAACTTGCCTCTGTCATTATCGAATCGTTCAATCATCCAGCGGCGGCGAAACCATACGGATCGTTGAATCTTCAACGCGTTGCCGCCATCGAAACGCAAATTGCGTTGACCGGTAATTCCAACGTCGACACCATCGAATCGATTGGTACCCGGAGCCCATTGACTTGCCCGGACTGCGGCGGCGTCGTTTGGCGCATTGGTGAAAACGTTCCCCTTCGCTATCGATGTCACACCGGGCACGCCTTTTCGGCGTTGTCGCTCGAAGAAGTGCAGCGACAACAAACTGAGAATGCCCTATGGGCTGTGGTGCGCGGTCTGCAGGAGCGTCTGTCGCTCGTAAAACAACAGGCAACAAACATTGCAGATGCTTCTGATCAGGACGAGCTCAACGCGCGAACGAAAAGACTCGCGGCGGCCGAAGGCGCAGCGCACGAATTGCTGCGCAATATCGTGCGCGACACGTGACGGCGTGTACTAAAATCAATGACCTTGGCGATTCGTCGGGCGTCCGAGATAATAAATGCCCGCACCGGCGGAGGGAAAACGATGCGGATTGCTTAGCTAAACGTCATGCTGCGTAGACCGCAGCAATCACTTCTGTCGACGATTACGAATGACAGGTCATGCTGTAGCCCATCTGTGCGACCGGTTCAACGCTTGGAATTGCCGCAAAGTACGTTCCAAATCCATCACCCTTCCTCCGGCCGATCATGTATGACGAAAGCTGGAAGGATTTATGCGCACTCCTCGTAGCAACATCTGTTTTTAAAGGAGGAGAGCAATGCAAATCTTCGCGCGAATGCCGCCACAGGGACTGCGTCCAGCTGTTCGACTGAATGTCGCTGCCTCTTTCTCGCAATTCACCGAGGGAGAGGTCGCGTTCGACCATCGCGTTCCGCGATTCCACTTAACAGTGACATACGCGGACGGTCAGCCCGTTATTGGCTTGGGATCCGAGAATATTAGCGTGGTGAATGCCGAAAACCCGGCCGACTTGACCTATCTATTCTGTGTTACGGCTTTCTTTGCGTTGCCTGTTGACGGCACCTACGAAGTTGCCATGGATGGCGCCAGGTGGAATTTTGGGGAAAGCGAAAGTCGATGTTGCCTTGTGCACGTGACACGTATAGCTCGATCAACCCATGCGACTGAGATTGGCTCGACGCAATGTTGCGTCTCGAAGCGGCAGCAGGCGGTCTGATGGAGATTCGCTAGATCGAGCACAGCGCGGAGTTTTCTGCCCGATTGAAGCGAAGCAATCCCTTTGGACAACGATAGCGGTTCATGGAATCTTAACTATAAACCACTTCGCATTCCCGACGGTAACTGGTGAATCTATCGATTCTCGCCCCTGAAACCTGGCCCCCGCAACGGTCACCCTCAGTGGCCCGCAGATGATAGCTACCGGTACGTTCATTAAAGCTCGGGAGTTCGCAAATCGCCGGCTACAATCTCGCGACCCAGGTCTTCGGCCGCTCTAACTGCCTCGAATTTGTTGCGAAACGGACCAATCGACGCCGCGCCCTCATATGGAAAAAGCAGGCGACTATCCGTCTTTCTGACTACCTTGAGCAGGCCGACGAACATTCCCCCCGCATTAATCTGATACGAGGCGTATATAGCAAAGTCATCCTCGGTCAATCCCGGAATAGGAGGCTGGTTGATGTGCCGCGGGTAGAGGACTACCTTTGGCTTTCTGCCCTTCGCATTTTCCATGCGCGAACCTTTCGAGATGGCGGTCATGCGTCGACGGATAAACGTTTAAACCATTTTTTCCAAAAACAGAGGCGAGGTGTAAAGCGGTACATTGCCCGTCACACTAGCTCTGTGCAATTTGCGCACCAGGCCGTCCTCCGTCAAAGAGCGCAACCGCCCGATCGTCGGCAACTTGTGAGACGTGAGAACTCACGCCGCTGAATATGGCGAGCACGAAATCGAAATTCGAAAAACAGCACCAGGACGACGCCCATGATGCAGCGACTCGCGACCACGACATCAGGTCTGCGTACATTCACGTGATCGCGGATGCGGCGGTGTCTATGCTGGCTATGCTTCGCGCACTAGCATCGTCGATGCTGTCCAGTCCAACGCAATGCTACAGGCGTCGAGCGAGTGACTGTGTCGCGGGAAAAAGTCACGTCTCAAGTGGCGCCGAATATAGCACCGACCGCAGATGCCAGACCCATCGACAGCGCGCTCCAGAAGGTGACCCGCAATACGCCGGGACCTATCTTCGCTCCCCCGACGCGCGCGGCAAGTCCGCCGAGTATTGCCAGGGAGACCAGCGCCGTCATCGCGATACTCGCGGCAACCCGTTGCTGCGGCGCGAGCGCGGTGACGATGAGCGGTAAAGCGGCCCCCACCGAAAAGCTGCAGGCCGACGCCAGCGCGGCCTGCAACGGGTTTGCCGCGGTAGTTTCCGAAATTCCCAATTCGTCGCGGGCATGTGCGCCGAGTGCGTCGTGTGCCATCAGGGCCTGCGCAACCCGTTTGGCAAGGGCCATGTCGAGTCCGCGCCGCACGTAAATCGCCGCTAACTCTCGATGCTCTCGCGCGCCATCCGCATCGAGTTCTGCCTGCTCTTCGGCGAGCGCCGCTGTTTCTGTATCCGCCTGTGACGAGACTGATACGTACTCGCCGGTCGCCATCGACATCGCACCGGCTACTAATCCAGCCAAGCCGGTCAGCATCAGATGGCCGTGTTCAGCGTGCGCAGACGCGACGCCGATTAACAGACTTGCCGTCGAAATGATGCCGTCGTTTGCACCGAGCACCGCAGCGCGTAGCCAGCCAATCGCCTTGATGCGATGAGGTTCTTTGTGTCCCATGTGCACCTGCAGAGCTCAGCGGTCTCGAACCCGATGGCGCGATGGCCGTGCGCGGGGCAGCATCCGCTGCAACACATGGTCTCCCAGAACAAAGCGGTGAAAGAGCGCTGCGACGACATGCAGGCCAATCAATGCGAGGAGTACCCATGCGAGGATGCCGTGCACATCACCCACCTCGTGACCAAAGGCCGAGCCCGGTTCGCTCAGTGCCGGATACGGTACGACGCCCAGCAAGCGGACCGTCCAGCCGCGTGAGGACGCGTTGATCCAGCCGAGCAGCGGCACTAGCACCAGGGCTGCGTAGAGGAGAAAATGCGTAATGCGCGAGACGACGCTCAGAAGCGGCGACAACTCGTCCGGCGTGGGCCAGTGGGTCAATCGCCAGATCACCCTGATTGCCATGACCGCGATTAGCGTCGAGCCCACGCCGAGATGCCAAGCGACCAGGCCAACGGGCTGCGTGTCCTTGTGGATATCTGGCATCGTCCAGCCGATCACGAACTGCATAGTGATCAACAGGACGGTGAGCCAGTGGAGCGTGCGCGCGACTGCGTCATATGCCGGACGCTTCATTTCGTCGAACTTAGCCATGCCTGCTCCTTGAGTTGTCACGATTTGATTGGATTGATGAAGCGCGCGTGCTGGCGACTCTTGAACCAACGGCCCGAAAAATGCATCGTACAAATCCATTCAATGATCGCGACATAAACTTAAGCAAACCTGATGCCCGGGATGGGCAATCCAGATACTAAAACCCGCCTGGGCAAGCAATGCCTGGATGCCGCCTCCCTGCTTCCTGCCATGAGAAGACGACGCGCTCATCGCTGCTGTCGGGTTTTCCAAAAATCACTCGGTACAGGGAAGTTCGGCACCGATCGCTCAATTGCGTGTTCATGTACGGTTGTGTCTCGACTTTGCAAATCAAAGAACGGCCTGGTCTTTGGCGTTCGCTGCGGATCCCGGCTTACGGCATTCGACTAATCGTCACGGTTCGAGGTGAGCGCCCATATCCTTTGTTGAAAAGCGACCTCTTCGCGCAGGAACAACGGCGACCATCCTTGGTCAGATTTGTGATCGCTTGGATCTTTGAGCAAATGGCGCTATTTCAGATCAAGCCTGAAGACCTCGGTCCCCGACGCGGTCCGAAAAAGCACTCTGGTCCGGTCGCCGCCAAGTATCGCGATCCTCAATCGGGTGCCACGTGGAGCGGCCGTGGCAGGGCACCGCATTGGCTCGTGGACCAGGATCGAGAAAAATTCCTGATCGCGGACTAGTTGGTAGCTAGGCGAGCGCTTGAACTTATCCCCCATTTTTTGTGGACAGGCCTTTGGATGAATAGTCGAGAGACTGCATAAGTCTTTGTTGCTACTCGGCTTTGAGTCGCGCCGCGAGGTGCGTCACTGAAGCGTCAGCTAAGCTTCACCCAAGCGCCAACCTTATTCGACCATAGCGGCTTCAGACTCCGGCGGCTCACCTTTTTTGGCCGCGGGTTTGAGCCCCGCTAGGACGTTCTGCCGCACGTGCTGGTGAATCAGCAGAAGCCGCACCTTTTCAATCGCGACCAACTCGCCGAGATTCTCCACGAGCCATGCCTGATGAATGGATTTGAAATAGCCGTCGATCTCACTGATGACGCCTCGGCTGAACTGAACTTCGAGCACAAGCCGCTCGACATCTTCATTGCCGCGATATTTCTTCCATAGCGAACGCAATCCTTTCAGGCTGAGCGGCGCGAACTCGGGCAAGGGTCTAACCATGACCGCGCGCGCTATTCATTGATTGCCACGTGCTCGACTGCAGACCTGGGCGGCTCGACAATTCGCATTGGCGCACGGCGATGCTCACTCATCAGGTTGGGCGACGGGTAGAGCCTCACGATGATCGGCGTCGCCGCGACGGGTCCCTTTCGTTTGATCAACTCAATGGCCACCCCGTCGGGCGCAGGCCGAACCGTTAAACGAAGCGGTGCCGGCGACGCGTCTTGCACGCAGGCGAGCGGCCGCACGATCACAAATAGCGTCTCTGAGCTCTGAGCGGCGAGCAGCAGCCTTCGCAACGACTCGGAGCGGATATGTTGCTGCCACAGCACGAGAGCGCCGCAACTGCCCGCTCTGAGAATCTGCTCCGCGCTCCACAGCGCGTCGGATGACTTCGCCGCGGTCAGCCACATGAGCCTGCCCGGATCCACGCCCATGTACGCGTAGCCCAACGCATGGGGAGTCTGTTGAGGTGCGACCAGCACGATGGAGCGTTTTTGAGCGACAGATGCCAGTGCTGGGCTGAGCAAACGCATTTCTCCGATGCCCGCCTGCTGCACCAGCAATTCGACCATTGTTCCGACGGGCCAGCCTGCGCCTGGCAGCTGCGCCGACAATGCTGGATAACCGGTGTCGACTGTGCGCTCGTAGGTGCGGGCGAGTTGGCTCGCACGCCACAGCGCTGGGTGAATAGACTCGAGGTGTTCGGGTAAGGCGTTCATGGCAGATACTGTATATGCGTACAGTATTCCGCGCAACGAAATGCGACGCTCCGGAAAAGACTGCCGGGCGCCGAGCTCTAAGTGGCAAGCAAATCCCGTTGCGTACTCGCTCCCAGCAGCCTTTCGCGTCGCATCCAACAAACTGCGTGCAAATTTGAAAATCAGGGTTTATACTTAGTTCGTCTCCTCCATGTCTCCACTGATATGGATTGTGCCCGCCAACAGAGCGGGCTTTTTTTCGTCCTTTATCTGACAACGGTGTGGGATCGGTTTTTGCGGTTCACTTGACGCTGCCGAATTCAGACGCATTAACTGAAAGTTAGAGGTTCGCAATGAACAAGGATCAAGTGAACGGCACTGCTGAAAAGGTCAAGGGCAAGGTTAACGAAGCGGTCGGCAACGCCACCGACGATCCGGCGCAAAAAGCCAAGGGTCAAGTGCAGCAAGGCGTTGGCGAAGCGCAAAAGCAGTATGGCGATCTGAAAGAAGATGTAAAGAAGGGCAAGGCGTAAGAATCGTGTGCAATGACTGAGTGAACGCCGGCGCTGCCGGCGTTCTCTATCCTCAAAGGGGTGTGGATATTCCGCCACGAATGTAACAATAAGTAAGCGCCACGTGCGGTCGCGCACATAGCATTCCGCCATTCGCCAGCTAATATGGCCTCGCTGACCCACAAAAAACGCCCGATGATAAAATCAATATTCAGAGGCATAAGGTCAGTAACGAGAGAAACATCATCAAGGCGGTAACGGGGGTTCCCACCTTGATTTGAAGGCCCGGGCTTATTTGCCCGGGCCTTTTTACCTTCAGCGCTCGCGAATCCTTCGCAGCGGATCCCAAATCAATCGTCTTGGCCATCGCGTCACGCAGCTTCGAGCCCTGCCGTGCCGAGTTCCGTTTTTCAGCCAGACCGCATCTTCGTAAGCGATAAATAGCGTGTTGCTGAGGGATGCTCAAGTCTCGTCGGTCGGCATGGCCCTTGCTGTGATTGCAACCGTTTCCAGACGGAATCAAAATGTCCGAAATCCATAAGCCCGGCGGCATTGTCAAAACGTCCGGCATCGACAAGGTCGTAGATGAAGGCAATGGCGCAACCACTTTCGAAGTCACGCGCTTCGAAAATTAAGACTTTCCGCCAACGCCTAGCGGAAAGAGCGCGCACTACGAACCGGTGCGTGCGGCCACACATTCCCACAAACACGAGGAGCTCGGCTCCAAACACTTCTAATGGCTGTGCGGCGAGCCTGTACCGCGGCATGCCTTCCCGCCTCCTGTCGGCGCCAGTGACCTCCGGGAATCAACCTTTTAGAGCGGTAAGCAAGCTATGGATCTCGAAAGTGTGAAAGGAAAGTTGGCATCGCTGCTTCGCGATAAGCCGCCCGGCACGACAGCGGATATCACGGATCACGCCGTCGTTTGCTGGAACGGCGAGCAACTGCTCGGCATCCACCTTTGCGCCGATCATCCTGGCTATGACGACATGTTCGACATCGACCATAACTTTTGCGGAGATATGCACGAATACCTGGAAGAGTGGCTTGCTGATCCACGTTTTTCGCAGCGCCCCGACCTACTCGAATGGCTTGATCACCCGAGCTTGCCCGACCGTCGCAGACCAGACGCTTAATCGTCATGGCCGGGCGCTGGAATTCCCCGAGCAGAAAGGCGCCCAAGCGGGCCGTGGCGGATCCGCCGGGCACAATGCCGTCACTAATCGAGCCACAGCTTGCGACGCTGGTCAGCCGTGCCCCCAACGAAGGCGAATGGTCCTACGAGATCAAGTTCGACGGCTATCGGATGCTTTGTCGAATCGAGAACGGAACGTCTCGCCTATTCACTCGCAACGGGCATGATTGGTCCGACCGCTTGCCCAAGCTGGTCGCGGCATTGAATGGGCTCCCCGTCGATGAAGCGTGGCTGGACGCCGAGGCGGTCGTGCTCAATTCAGCCGGCATGCCCGACTTTAACGCGCTTCAGAACGCATTCGATCGACGCAGCACTTCAGAAATTCTGCTTTTCGTATTCGATCTGATGTATTTCAATGGCACTGATCTGCGCGAGCACCCGCTTCATGCGCGCCGTGCCGTCCTGTCGGACCTGATGGGCGAGGTCCATACCGACCTGCTGCGATACTCGGACGATTTCGCGCAAGACCCCGCTTCACTGGTCGCGTCTGCTTGCAAGATGCGGCTTGAGGGCATCATTGGCAAACGCGCCGACGCTCCCTATCGTTCGGGCCGCTCCACGGACTGGATCAAGCTCAAATGCCGTCTGCGCCAGGAATTTGTTGTCGCTGGTTTTACCCGGCTCGAGGGCGCAAAAACAGGCGTTCGGTCGCTCTTGCTGGGCGTCTATGAACCGGACGGATCATTGCGGTTCGCCGGAACGGCAAAGCAGAACCTCCGTCCCTCGCAGCTTTCCGTTCTTCAGAAGAAGGCGAAGCCGCTCGCACGCGAGACGAGCGCTTTTTATAATCCGCCCCAAGCGGAAAAAGATCGGGACTATATCTGGTTGGAGCCGCAGCTTGTCGCAGAAGTCTCGTTCCTCGAATGGACGCCGGGAGGAGAAGTGCGCCAGCCAATCTTTCACGGGATGCGTGAGGATAAGCCCGCGCAGGCCATCATGGAAGAGCCGGTGATCGACGTCGAGGACGGCGAAGCCGTCAAGGCGCAAACAGGTTCGACCCGCGTGCAACCGGATCGGCGTGGCAACGTGACGCTCTCTGGGCAAAAGATCTCCAACGCCGAACGCGTCATCGATCGGACCACGGGTCTGAAGAAGATTGACCTCGTGCGCTACTACGATGAGATAGCCGAGTGGGCGTTGCCCTATCTGCAAGATCGGCCGGTGTCGCTCGTCCGTGCACCAGACGGAATAGAGGGTGCGCTCTTTTTTCAGAAGCATGAAGAAAGGATGCGTATTCCCGGCATCACCAAGCTGCCCACTGCATTGCATCCCAACCATCCGTCATTGCTCGCGGTGGATGCTCACGAAGCGCTCATCGGCCTGGCTCAAATGAACGTGATCGAGCTGCACACCTGGAACGCACAACAACCAGATCTGCAGCATCCTGACCGATTCGTCCTCGACCTTGACCCTGATCCAGCCTTATCGTGGGGCATGATGACGGAGGCCGCTGAGCTGGCGAAGGTTCTGCTCGACGAAGTCGGGCTCAAAAGCTTCATCAAGACAAGTGGCGGCAAGGGCTATCACATCGTCATTCCGCTGACACGCCGACAAGAGTGGGATGAGGTGAAGTCATTCTCGCAGGCCATTGCGCGACACATGGCGAAGGTGTTCCCCGATCGCTTCTCTGCGGTGCTTGGACCGAAGAACCGGGTCGGCAAGATTTTTATCGACTACTTGAGAAACAGCAAAGGGGCGAGCACAGTCGCAGCGTTCTCGGCACGAGCGCGCTCCGGCATGGGCGTGTCGATGCCCATTGCATGGGAAGAGCTACGAGATATCAAAGCTGCGGATCAGTGGACGATCCACACAGCGCTCAAACGTCAGCGGACACTGGGGGCCGATCCATGGCAGGGTTACTGGCGATGCAGACAGGGTCTGACGACAGCAATGCGACGAGCGATCGGGTTGAAATAGCCGGACACATATTTGGGGAAGCGAGATGGACGATGATATCGAACGACGCGCTCTACTGCTACACCTGGGCGATGTATTGGAAGCATGCGCTTGCTTGATGAAGTGTGCGCCGCGCTTCAATACGGTTGGCGAAGCAGTCGCACAAGAGGAGTCGCTGGTGAGTTTCTCAATCTTGCGCATGGTTGACGCGGAGACGACGCCTTACGAATTTGCCAAGCGAGCCGCGAGCGCATTTTTCTTGTGGCCCAAGGCGCTGCTTGAGGAGGAACTCAATCGTCCCCTGCTCGCGAACCTCGTGCAGCACGATCTTTTTATTGGCCATCAAAGCGGATGGGACAGCTACGTGTCCGAGCTTCGACAACAGGTTTCGTGGTTTGGAGAAGGCCTTGACACCGTGCCTGAGCCCGACCTCGAAGCCAGCGCGGCAACCTGGCCACCGGCCGCAGACTGACCGGATCGAACCAAGTAAGTACCCGCCTGCCTCACCCGCTAGCAGTTTGCACTCGTGGCACCGATGAATCATGACCGTATGACGACTCTTAAAATTGCAACCTTCAATATCAACGGCATCCGCTCGCGTCTGCCAACGCTGCTCACATGGTTGCACGAGACATCGCCTGACATCGTGTGCCTACAAGAGCTGAAGGCCACCGACGCTGCTTTTCCGCAGGAAGCGATCAACAACGCAGGCTATGGCGCTATATGGCAAGGGCAAAGCGCGTGGAACGGCGTCGCCATCCTGGCGAAGGACGCAGATCCCGTTGAAAGTCGGCGAGGCCTACCAGGCGATCCGGCTGACGAACAAAGCAGGTACGTCGAGGCGGCTGTCTCCAGCATTCTAATTGGTCGTATCTATTTGCCGAATGGCAACCCACAGCCGGGGCCCAAGTTCGAATACAAATTGGCCTGGTTTGAGCGGCTGATCGAGCACGCGCAGCGACTGAGCGAAAGCGGCCATCCGGTGGTTCTCGCCGGCGACTACAACGTCGTTCCCACCGACGAGGATATCTACAACCCACGGTCCTGGCGTGCCAATGCCTTGTTGCAGCCGGAGAGCCGCGAGTGCTTTAGCCGCCTTGTGCGTCACGGGTGGACTGATGCGTTACGCACCATGCATCCGAATGAACGCATTTACACCTATTGGGACTACCTCCGGCGGAGCCATGGGAACGGGTATGGACTGCGAATCGACCATCTGCTCTTAAGCCAAGCCCTCACCCCACAGCTCGCTGCCGCCGGCGTTGATAGTTGGGTGAGAGATTTGCCAAGCGCGAGTGATCATGCACCGACCCGGATCGCACTTACAGCTGCCCCAGCGAAGGCGGCCGAGGAAGTGATCCTCGGAGGTGGTGATCGGTATCTAGCCGACCGAGCGGGGTAGTTGTAGGTGTCCAGCAATATCGGCCATGACCGTGAGAAACGCTCGAGGCATTCGGCTCAGTCGCCAACCGAACGTAGGTTTGCAAATTAAGAATTCATAGATAGCATCGCGCACGGCTCGGTTCAATGCCGGCATCAGCCGATCCGGGATGCATTCCGAATGCAGATCTTCAAGCGCATTTCTAACCCAGTATGCGACGATCGTCGCCGTCCACCTGTACGCTCGCAACTGATGATGTGGCCAGGGAGGCTCGGCTCTGGACACAGGCGGTTCCCAATATGGCGGCAGGCCAAACAAGACTCTACACACGGTCTCGTCGCGGATATCGTCAGGATTTTTCAACAAAAACCGACATGCGTTCACCAGACCTGTTTTGACCGCAATACCAACCTCTGCGTGTCTACGTAAAGGCAGATGATTCGAGCAAATGCGGGTAACAATGGCGCTCAGAGTCTCGACCAGATCCGTCTTCGCAAGCTGCAGAACGCCTTTCGCGGTCATACCATCGGATTCCACCCATTCCATTTCCGCCTCCAGGTCGAGGTCGTTTCACCGCGATACCGACTTGCGGACCGTATGTTTGCGGTTTTTCAGTTTGGCTCGTACTCGTCATGATTGGGTGTTGGCGTTTAGATGTTTCCCTACACGCCAACGCGTCTTTCGTCCATACAGCATAGTTGATAATTTCGTTCGTGGCATTGTGTAGGGTTCCGAAATAATCAATTATTGCCCGGCGAATTCGTTGACGAGGGTTGAGTGTCGAAGAGATGGTGAGCCAAACATGAAAGCTCGTCGCATCGGTCCAGAGGTGGTTCACCCTATGAAGATCCGAATGCGACGAAAAGCCCCCGACAGTTCCTATGCGCCCTCCCCGCACGTCGAGCGCACTGACGAAGTCGCGAGTCTGTCTTGCGCTTGTAAGCACTTTCGCAGCCACGCCTTCATCGCAGCTGCAAATACATCGTAGGTGCCTCTGGTTTCAGCAGGCATCTGATGCTGGTTTGCACCACAAAAATCGTCGTTGGTGAAGTTACTGCCTTGGCAAGACGACCACGAACCGCCGCGAGTCGCATGACAATACCTCCTCGCCTTAAAAACTGATGCGCGAAGCGTAGCATCGCGTAGGATGAGGGTAGGCGCAATTTCAGTATATCTATTTTTATGAATGAATCGGACTGGTTGTCTGAACCCTATACGGCATATGAAACCTGGCAACGAACGGAAGCTGCGGGGGCGGACAGGCGACCGTTTGCGGAGCAGTCGATCGTCCAACACCGAGCAATGTTTGCGCGTTTTCATCGTTACTTGACGGCGCACGGGAAGACGGTGGCCACCTACGGGCTTGATGACATCGATGCATTTTTCGTTGAGCTCGCCGACGACATGACGGAAGGAACCACGACGCGGCTGCGTTACTTGAAGCTCATCGATCGAATGACGCGGCACTTGATCGCGATGGAGATCCGCAAGGACAATCCGGCCGCAACGATGTTGGTGGGCGCGTCGTGGCCAGAGGACGAGCCTGCGCCAGTCTTCTTGTCGCAGATGAACGACAAGCGTATGCAGGCGGCTTGCGTGGTACAGCCCGGCGCAACCTTCAAGCAGCTTCGCGGAATCGCGGTAGTCGGCGTTTTCTTGGGCTCTGGGATAACTGCGGCCGAGTGTCGTAACCTTCGAATGGAGGACGTTGACGTCGACGGCATTCGACCGGATGTTTATGTCCAGAAACAGGGGCCGCGCATCGCTCGAAGAGTGCCCCTAGACGACTTTGCTCTTGACGTCGTTCGAGAGTATGGGCATACACGTGCATCGCTCGGCGATGGGACCGGTTACTTTTTCATCGCTACCGCAACAGGCAAGCCGATGAAAGACGACACGCTCGGGAAGTGCGTGAGGTCGGCGCTCGCCGCACTGGATATAACCGCCGGAGATATGAGTCCTCGCCTGCTTCGCAATACATACGGGCGGCGCCACATCTGCATCGGAGGCACCAATGAGCAAGTGAGCAATCTGCTTGGGTTGTCCAGCCATCGGACGGCCACACGCTTGCGACAAACGATCGATATCGACTTACCTGCCGCTCGCTCGCACGGAAGCAAAGCGCCTTAATCGACTTCTCGTTCATAATAACCGGTGTCCAAACCGCATAATAATGAGGATTTAACCGTCAGCGAGTAACGACGTCTGTACTTTTGAGCATAGAAGCGGTCGCAAGGAATCAAACAAGGTTGCGGTGCGTTCCGCGCGCGGCGATAGCTACGTTTTTTGGCCGCTCGTTTCTGATCTGGAGTTCATCGTGTCAACACCTTGACGCCTTCTGAAATGTGTCTTGCGCGGCACGATGCTGAAGGTAGCCGGGTCTGAAGTCCATCGATCCGAAGTCCGGCGCATAAGTGGCGCCAAATAATCTTTGTAAATGTCTCGTTTGTAATCAAAGTTTAGCGCGGGAATAGGCTGAATGGCTCAAATCGCTCGGCGGATGTGAATTCGTAACCGGTACGCATGACGCTCTCCTTTGGTTGGTTCGCGTTTTCGATTTAGCGACCCGTCAGTTTCCAACAACAGACTTGACTTTGAAGGGCGGTGTGTAGCCTCAGTTGTGCGGTCGGCATTGAGCTTGCCGCACAACTCAAAGGCTAAATCATCCGCTACCAAGACCGTTTCAACGATATCATTTATCCGCGTTCCGATCGGACACCTCCGTTCTACGTTTACCGAATCGCATTGTTCGACAATGTCGGCGAGCAGCACGGTGTCATCCACGTCGCAGAACTCGCTCCGCATCCGCTGCCCACAACAGCAGTAGATGCTGCGATCGATAACGCCCTTAACAAAATCATCAAAATTCATTTCACCGGCGTTCGCGTCGATCGTCTTTACATGGTTTTTGAGTCCAAAGCGGGCGTTTTCGAATATCCGATTGATTTCGACGTGACCGAGTTTGCGCAGCGCGGAAATCCGGTCGGGACGGTCGGCTCTGGAAAAACTCAAACGATCCACATCGACATGGCGGACGTTGTAGGCGGCTCCGTAGCGTTCTATTGTTTGGCAAACCAACCACGTCCGTTGGGCAGAGCACTAACCGACGCTCTCGCGTAGTGTTCCGTTTCGGAAAAACATCCGTCAACTTTTTGAACCGTCGCACATGCAAGTCACGAGAAGACATGAGCCGATATGCAATTGGCATTTAAGGTGCGGTGTACCCCAGTGAACCACGCGATACCTACCGGGTCGTCCTTGATCTACTAATGAGGGATTTGATTGCTGCCAAACGCCGACGCGGGGGCGATGGAACGCTATCACCGCTCAAGATCTCGACTATCTTGCTCAAATCCTTTCTGAGACTCTCGACGCTTACAATGGCCCAGAAAATTTCGACCTATTGCTGACAGATAATTTGCCAATCTGAGCAGACATCGCCCGGACCGTGATACGGTCTGATCGATGTATCGAAAACAGAAAGCGATAATCGCTGGCCAGGGGTCATGTGGCATCCTCCTTGAGAATTCATCGATGCGTCGCGCCTGCCGGCAAGTTGCACTTGCCGACAATCTTTCGATAGGCATGGTTGTTTTCCGTTGCAGTCGGAGTCAGAGACCATCGTTCATCAACTTCAGCATCTCTTGCATATAGCAATCTTGCCCGAGCCGATCGGCCCAGCGAGCACGACTGCCCCCATGCTGACAAGAATGCTCTCCGCATGGCTTGCGACGTTTCGTCAGCCCATGTCGCTCAACGACTGCGACACCTCACCGTTGTTTTGGTTGCTCGCACCTTTCTCCTGTTTGCCTAGTTGACCCGACGCCAAGCATCTTCGATTGCACCAAAAACGATCGGCTTGAAGTCATGGCCTGCGAACGACACTGGCCGTTCGTCTTTCGGATAATCCAACGCAGCGGGAGCGCGAATCATATCCAGGATCCGCTTGCTGTGCTTACCAGAAGCGGCCACGTCTGCCAAGACTTCTGACTCTATGGTGTGAAGCAATGCCCATGTCAGCACACCCTCCGACCGGTATCGCTGCACAACGGCGGGAACTGCTTCACGAACTGCGGCCTCGGCGGCAAATAACACGTCCATATCTTTTCTCTTCTCCGGACTTCTTTTCAAGAGTTGGTAGGCCAGTTCGTATTCGGTACGAGCACCGTCATAAGCGTCACCTTTGACTGCGGCACGGGACTTCGCGTAGTTACCGCGTGACTAATAGCCTCATGCGCACATTCCGCCATTCTGTTGTTGCTACACACGATCGCCAACGGCGGGAGCTTGCGCACTGCCATGTCTTTTTACAGAATTCCGGCTGGGATCATCAGTAGTGGTAGCGGCACGAGATGATATTGATCTGCGCATCCGTAATCTCATAGACAAGACGATTGGTTTCGTCGATGCGTCGCGACCAAAAACCTGTCAAGTTCGCCTTCAGCGGTTCAGGTTTTCCAATGCCCTCGAACGGCGTTCGTTGAGTATCTTTGACAAGCTGGTTGATTCGTTTAAGCGTCTTCTTATCTTGCCCCTGCCAATAGACATAGTCGTCCCATGCCTCGGCAGTCCACATGATGTTCAATGTGCTCATGCGCCGGCATCATCCAGCTTGCGCGGCTTGACCTTGCCCGCGCGCAGTTGCGTCAAAGACCGTTCAAGATGAGCAACGTTCGCCGGTGAGCGGAGCAGATAAACCGTCTCCATCAAGCTGTCGTAATGCTCTTGTGACATGACAATCGCATTGGGTGCATCGCGGCGAGTGATAAGCGTAACGTCAACGTCATCAACCACGTTATCGATCACCTGCTTAAGATTAGCGCGCGCGTCGGTGAAAGGGATTGTGCGCATTTGTTCTCCTCAGTCGACCTGTACCAAAAGATGTACAAGTGTAACACGCCTGGCCAGACATGTACAACTAGCTGTACATGCGTGTGTTCCGTGCTAACTCATACAGCCGGGAACGCCCGCCAGTAGCTTGCGAGCTTGGCTACCAACTCATCGCCGGTCAGGCCAATGGCCGGGGCGATGGCCTGCATGATCTGCTGGGGCTGAAGCTCGGTGATCGAAGGTGCGCCTTGCGCCCCCTTAGTTACGTGGGCGCGGAGATAGTCGCAAGCATCGGTGTGGTCCATATCTGTCTTTTCCATGTTATCCGTGAGCGGGGAGCTGGGTTTCTGACACGTTCCGTTGTTCGATTGAACGATTTCGGAGGTGACGCGGCGAAATGGCAAAAAAATCCCCGAAACTTGCCGCCCCGGGGATCGTTGAAAATTTACAGCGATAGCTCTGCGGTAGCGAGTTGCGCTTCCTCCAGTGATCCGGCGGCGGCCGCGAACATATCAGCTTGCCGGATCGCACGATCAAGCCGTGGCAACGACTTTGAATATCGGCTCACCCCAGAGCCATCGAAGCTGTCGGCGCCCGCGGCTGCACAAATGCGTATTCGTCGCGCTGAATTCACGCGACCAACATGCAGATGACAATGGCGGCGTCGCGCAAGCGATCCCCACGCGTGCGCCGTAGCTTCTTTCCATTCCGTGGTCCCACCGATAAAGATCCCGACTGCGGGACAAAGCAGACTTGCAACGTCATCGATTTGCATGCCGTTCTGAACAGCAATCAGCATCCTCGTTGGCATTCCGCGCAAGCGTTCCTTCCACTTGAGCGAAAAGTCCAGGGATGCCAAGCCACCCGCTACGATGTCAGGCAAAACGATCCAGTCCGCGCCCTCCCCGAGTTTCTCAAGAGCCACGAGAAATGCTTCCTCGTCGAACGGCTGCTGTTGCACAAAGGCTGACCACGCGCCATTATCAAGCGCATAGCGCATGCCCTCGGTTCGCAGCTCCCCCTTCGCTGACACCAGCAGGCGCCAGTGCGCCTCGCGTAACGCGGCTAAATTGCGCCTGGTTCCGGTCCGACTCGCATACCCCACCATCGGTACCCGGTGCATCGCGATACGCTCCTCTAACTCAGGATCGTCGTCTGCCGAGCCATCAACACCGCAATATGCGGGACTGTAACCTTGTAACAGTTACACAAAAAGCTCATACATCGCCTATATTCAATTGCAACAGTGTTGTTCAGGAGTGCTTTTTTATGGGGCCTTGGACTGCAGAGGAAATTGAATTAGCCAGAGGGGTGCCGTTTTATGTGCTGCTGCGTTTCATCGGCGCGTATTACAAGCTGGATCGCGAATATAGATCCGCCACCTCTGGCGACAGCATTCGTGTCCTGGTCGGTTACGGCGGCCGCGACTTTCGGTTTGTCTTCACGAACGAGAAATGGGTCAACGAACTGATACCGCCTTCCAAACGAGGGAGAGGCGGTGCGGGAGCGATCGATCTTGCCGCCCATATCACGGGGCTCGACTTTGTCCGGTCCGTAAAGATTTGCATCGATGCGCATGAAAGTACCGATGGGACGCTCTGATGAGGCTCTTCTACACGACGCACGATTTCGTCTACAAAGGACGATCGTACCCGGGCATACCTTTCCTATGCTCGGAAGACATGGAACTCGTCAAACCGGCGAGCGATTATCTGCTGTGGGTTGCACTCGAAAACGGCCGAACGCGAAGCCACGCGACGTGGAAAAGCTACGCAGAAGCAATTTACGATTACTTCGCTTGGCTTGAGGCTAACTTTTTTGACTGGGATGCATGTCTAATCGATTCCGTAGATTTCGGCGAAATATCGAACCTTGCGCTGTATCGTAACTGGTCGCTCGACGTGCTCGACGCGAACTCCAGCCGACAGTCCATGCAGCCGAGTACGGTACGCAAGCGGCTGTCGCAGATCATGCGCTTTTATGAATGGGCCGCGACGCACAATCGTATCGCTCATGTTCCGTGGGACGTTCATCTTTCGCGCACTGGAGACGAATCGCTTCGCGATGCGATCAGGGCATCGACCCTTCCCCGGGTACCCCGCCAGCCGATCCGGTTCCTCACGACCGAGCAGTGCCGCGCGCTTCTTGAAAACTGCAATAGCAGCACTGTGCAGTTGATGACGAAGCTGATGCTTCAGACCGGTTTGCGCAGCGAGGAATGTAGAACGTTTCCGATGAAATACCTCTTCGATCCAGCGCCCGACAGGCGTTGGCGCAAGGTCGCGATCGACCTGTCACCGTCCGATATGAAGATCAAGGGAAGCAGACCTCGCCGCATCTACGCATCCGGACAACTCATCAAGGATCTGTTCGACTTCGCCAACTTCGGCGAAGGCGCGGTGCGGGCTAAGCTTTATCGAACGGCTCAAGGTTTAGCCTCCCCATATGTGTTTCTCAACCGGTTTGGGGCGCCCTGGAGCGAGAAAGGACTATGTAACGCCTATCGAAAGCTGTGGAAACCGACTGCGCCTGCGCGGCCTGTGCTCGACTTCAAGGTGACGCCGCACATGTTGCGCCACACCTTCGCTACATTCGAGCTGTACGGGGAGAGTCAGAACCGTAACCTTGGGTATGCACTCGCGTGGGTACGAGACCGACTTGGGCATGCGTCGGTCTCGACAACAACTGCATACGTTCACTGCCTCGACATGCTTGGCGAAAAGCATCTGAACCGGTACGAGCAAGAAATCGACGCGCTGCTGTTTGCAGGAGATACGCGATGAAACGGAAGAATCATCAACTCGACCGGGCCCCGAGGCGGCGTTCAGCGCCCGGCGCGGCAAACGATGATCTACGGGTCGTTACAGCGAAGACGACCCTGGACTTCGGTCGGTGGCGATGTCGTACAGGAACGCAGATCGACGCTGGCCGCGACGAACTCTTACTGTCGATGACAAAAGGGCTGCGACGTCTCCAGCCGATTCTCGCTGATAACACTATCACGGCCATTTACTGGAGCGGTCTAACAGGGTGGTTCGATTTCCTCGACTCAACCATGGGCTCATGTCTTCCTATGCACCGCATATCGGATATCGATCGTCATTCGCTGCAGGCTTTCGTTGACTGGCTACAAAGTCGACCCGCCAACACGAAGAGTGGGCGACTGTCTCCGACAACTGCACGATCGCTATACGGGGGCCTGAAAACGGTGCTCGTGCAATGTGTTGCGACGGGCGAGCTTCGAAGGGACTGCTTCCCGCGACAGCCGTTTCCAAACGCTCGACGCGCCTGCAAGGCACCCTCGCCGTATACCAAGGAAGAGATGCAGGCACTCCTGGGTGCGCTAGCAAATGACCTCCGATCGATCCGGGCCGGGTTCTTTTCTGGCAATGAAGCTGATCGGTTGCTTGTGTACTTCCTTCTCGTCGCAGCAAGAACCGGCAGGAATCCGACTTCCCTCTTTGAGATGTCACGCGATGCCGTGCGGCCTCATCCTCTGAAACCGCAGACACATTCGCTGCTGACTACCTATAAGCGCCGCGGCAACAGCATCTTGACGCTGTCGATTGGCAAACCCCACAAGGTCGAAGAGATCAGCGTACTTGCTGCAGACACAAGCTCCCTTATACGCGATGTGTTGGACCTCACTCACGAGCTGGTCGTCCTCGCTCCACCAGAGCTGCGCAATTACCTGTGGTTGTATCGTCGCTCTCCCCATTTGGCACGCTGGGGCGCTGTGTCGGTGCTCTCCCAAAAAGTCCTTTCCACGTCCATCAAACGGTTCGTCGGGCGACATCAACTGTTCGTCGACGACGCAGACGAACGGGCAGGTGCCCAAGTCCCACTCGCGCTATCTGTTATGCGGCTACGGAAGACGTTTGCATCTCGGGTATGGCATTTAACCGGGGGCGACGTTGCCACGACTGCGAACCTGCTCGGCAACCGACCTGATATCACGGACACCCATTACCTGGCTGTGACACCCGAGATGGTTCGCAACCATCACTTCCTCGGCAAATGTCTGGAAATAGACTTGCGCGGGACCGCAAGGGATGCGCCAACGCTAGCGCGACTGGCCAAGGAAATGAACGTCGCCCTCGACGAAGCCAAACGAATCGTCGCGGGGGAGAACAATACAGGTGTTGGCCGATGCTCCTCGCCACTTGATGGCCGGTATGCACCCAAAGACGGCCACACCGCATGCTCGGCCTTCCTTCACTGCTTTCGGTGTCCCAACCAGGTAGTAATGGAGAGCGACCTTTACCGTATGTACAGCTTCTACTGGTTGCTTGTGAAGGAAAGAAATCTGATTGGCAGGAGTCAATGGCAGAAGGTATACGGGTGGGTGATCAGGGAAATCGACCGGGTCATTGCGCCCCGCTTTCCAGCCGCAGTCATGAAGCAGGCGAAGGAAAAAGCGTTCGTCGAACCTCACCCGATGTGGCGCGATCGATCAATGCTTCTTGTGCAAAACCATGGCTAACTCGACCCACCACCTCGTAGACTTGGCTTCAGTCAATGATGACGAACTGAATCAGGTCATCGTCAGTCGGCAAGGCAACACGATCATTTCCCGCTATGGCGACGACGTCTGGAATCTCGCGCCATACGTCGCACAAAAGAATATGACGGGCGTTCGGATCGTGTTCTCTTCCAAGCTCAACAAAGACGGTCGGCTCACGGATCCCGCTTACGCGCCGCTAATCGCATCGGCGAAACGCTTCTTGTACACGCGATGGCGTGTAGCCAGTTGACAGCGTGGTAGGCCCGTATTGGCAGGTACGCTCATAACTAACTGGAATCACCTCAAAAAACTGCTTGCGTGGATGACAGATGAGGACCTGACTGCCTTCAGTGAGTTGACGCCCGACCACTGTGCTCGCTTTGCGTCAACCCTCGTTGGAGCAATGCAGCCTACTACAGCTGCTAGTATTCTTGGCACGATCACAAGCTACTACGAACTTGGCGACCACCTCGTTGATCGCATCCCGGAATACCCATGGAGATATCAACTTGGCGGTACGACACGTCTTGCCCGGGGCGGTCGCCAACCAAGACTGCAAAGCTGGAAGCAGGCGAGAACAGAAGTCATTCCTCAGCGGCTGATGAGCAGGCTAGTGCGTACGGCGCTTGACTACATTGAAAATCGGGCGGATTCACTCTTGACCTTGCGTGACCAGCTGGCCGCGCACGCAGCTAGCAAGTTGACCCGGGTCAAAGCGGCTCACCGTAAGACCCACCCAAAGGGGTTCTCTAGTGTATATGCCACTGAAGCTGAATACCTTCGTCGCAAGGCGAACCATCAAAGTTCGCCGGAAGAGCGACGACTGATCGCCGCGCATGGTTATAAGCAGCGGCTGGAGGTAACGGTCGACCTCCTTCATCTGCGGACCGCCTGCTACATCGTATGCGCTGCTTTCTCAGGCATGCGAGACTCGGAACTGGCGTCGCTCGAAGTTGGATGTTTCGTTAAAAGAAAAGGATTCGACGGTGAGACGTTCTTCTGGCTCCGGGGAACGACATACAAGCACGAGCAGGAACCGCGACCGGCCGAATGGATGGTGCCTGAGATTGTTGGAAAAGCGGTTGCCGTAGCAACTCGGTGTGGCGAGCCCGAACGTGCGCGGGGGGAAAAGCGGATCAAAGTCTTGGAGCGCGCAGCGAAGGCACCTGACCTCGATGAGCAATCCCGCGCAAAGATTCAAGTCAATCTTGAACGGGCTCGCCGTAATCGCAACGCTTTGATGGCCGTGTATAACCCGGAGTATGGAAGTATTTCTGTTGTAGGAAATGTGAGTGCCCGATATAGCTTGAGGGCGTTCAGCAAGATGGCAAACATGATCGTCGAACAGCAGGACATGGACGGCGTGATCAAGCGAGACCGGATTCGACCTGGGGAGGCATGGCCGCTCGCTCCGCACGAGTTTAGGCGGACCTTTGCAGTCTATGTTGCCCGGCACGTGCTCGGCGACGTCCGGTATCTGCGCGAACACTTCAAGCATTGGTCACTCGACATGACCCTCTATTACGCCCGGTATGACAGCGGCGCAGATCGCACGCTTATTAACGACATCATGACGGAGCGTGACGAACTGCAAAGTATGATCATTCAAAGCTGGATGCATCCGCACAGTGGCCTCTCGGGCATGGGTGGCCAACGCATCATGGCCTTCCGTAGCCGGGGCGAAGTGAAGGCCGTTCGCGACATGCGCGACTTCTGCCACAAACTTGGCGAAAGTGTCTTCATCCGAGGAACCGGGCATTCATGGTGTATGGCGAGCGGCAACGGTTGCGGGGGTCAAGGTCTCTACGATGCAATGCGATGTACCTCGTGCGGTGAAGGCGTGATTGATTCGACTCACATTGAGATCTGGAAAGGGATCCGGCAACAGCAGATTGACGTGCTGCAATGCCCTGACCTTGGAAGGCCGTCACGTGAACGCAGTGTCGATCATCTCCGTAAAGCCGAACGTGTACTCGCAGACCTCGGTGCCGAAGTGCTGCCCTTCAAACTTCCCAAAAAGGTACGTCGTGCGAGCTGAGCGCAAGAGCCCAACCCGGCGCCGCCTGGAGCTCGCACTTCGCCGATTGCAATTTGGCAGGATGCAGTCCGGCACCGGTGAACGGATTAGCATCGCGGCTGTTGCGCGAGAGGCCGGGTTAAGCAATGCAACGATACACAACCGATATCCAGACATCGCTGAGCGCGTGCGCGCACTTCATGTTAAGACGAGCAGACACCGGAGAAAACCGCTTCCCGACAGTACCGATGTGCTTCAACGTAAGCTCAAAGAAGCACGCCAAGCGATCGAGCAGCTGAAAAGCGATCTGGTGAAATCGCAGTCGATCAACCTTCGCTTAGCCAAAGAAAACGAACAGCTGACCGCTCGCCTGAAAAAAGGATCTCAGTGAGCCGAACTCAATCCTCGGCAGCGAACGCGATGCTCACTTGCTGCATGCGCAGCCGCTCGTCACCATGCACATATCGCGAGGTCGTCGCGATCGATGCATGCCGAAGGTTATCGCGAACGCTGCGCAGTTCCACGCCACGAGCGAGCGCGCGCGTCGCATGAGTATGTCGCCTATGTCGCTGGCGACATAGGCGGCACTATATCGGCTTCCTGACTATGTCATGTGCTCTCGTAGCAGGTCGATTTTTACAGCAAATCCGTAGGATGGAATAGAGATAGTCTTGACTCCTCCCAGTCGCCCCGACGTCGGGGAAGGAGTTCATCGTGAAGTACATCATCGATAAGCAGGTTGCGCTCTCGCGACCACTTGAAGGTCCACTCTCGGCCCACATTGCCTCGTTTTCCAGATCGATAAACGATCAGGGATACAGTGCGTTCTCACTGAATCGGCAAGTTCAGATTGCTGCAGGCTTTAGCCGATGGCTTAAGCAGTCGGGAATCGAATTGGGTAGTGTCTGCTCTGATCATGCGATTAGATATTTTCGGTATCGCGCTCGGCATGTTCGACTTGCTCGAGGAGATCGCGCCGCGCTCAGACACCTCATCGACTTTTTGGACCATGAGGGATTGATTGCTGGTCAGAAGATACCGGAGCGACGACCGACCCCAGCTGAGCGCTACGTACAAGCGTATGAGGAGTACTTACGCGACGCGCGTGCTCTGGCCAGGGCGACGATCGTCAACTATTTGCCGTTCATCCGCGATTTTCTTAAAGCCTGTTTTGGCGATGGCCGCATTAGGATCTCTCGCCTGCGTGCTGTGGATGTCGTGAGATTCGTACAGCAAGAGACTTCGCGCCTGCGTCCCAAACGGGCGAAGCTCATGACCACTGCATTACGATCTTTTCTACGCTACGCGCGTTATCGTGGAAACATTACGCTAGATCTGGCTGCCGCCGTCCCGAGCGTTGCCAACTGGTCGATGTCGTCGATTCCTCGCTCGATTCCAACTGAACAGATACGGCAACTGCTGTCCAGTATCGATCGACACAGCGCAACTGGTCGTCGAGACTACGCCATCTTGTTGCTGCTCGCGCGACTGGGATTGCGTGCGGGTGAAGTAACTTTTCTCGAACTCGACGACATTGACTGGGGCGCCGGCCAGTTGAGTGTGCACGGCAAGAGCGGCCAACGCAGCGCTCTGCCGGTACCAGCAGATGTGGGCAAGGCGATAGCGGAATACCTCCGGCACGGGCGACCACTTAGCCCCTGTCGTCGGGTGTTTCTACGCGCCAGGGCTCCCATCGCAGGATTTCGGGGGTCAATTGCCGTCAGCTCGGTGGTGCGCCGCTGTATTCAGCGCGCGGGTGTTAGCTCCCCAACTACGGGAGCACATCAGTTCCGTCATGCACTGGCCACAGAGATGCTACGCCACGGTGCGTCGCTTGGCGAGATAGGTGACCTGTTGGGACATCATCATCCCGATACCACGACGATCTATGCCAAGGTCGACATCAAAGCATTACGCAAGCTGGCCGTCCCATGGCCCGGAGGTGTGCAATGAACACACTTCGGCAGGCCGCTCAGGAGTACCTTGCTCTGAGACGCGCCTTAGGATTCAAGCTGAATGAGGCAGATAGAGGACTACGCGACTTCGTCACATTCATGGAGCAACGTCGAGCGAAATATATCACCCAGGCACTGGCTCTCGAATGGGCACAACAACCCAGACACTATCGTCCCGCGAGTTGGGCCGCCCGGCTAGGATTTGTGCGTTGTTTCGCACGCTATCGGAGCGCCACCGATCCGCGCACGCAAATCCCCGCACCGGGCTTACTCCCGTTTCACGCGAAACGCGCTCAGCCGTACTTATATTCTGACGGCGAGATTCGTAAGTTGCTAAATGCCGCGCTCCAGATACCCTGCCGCTGCAAACGGGATGAACTCAAGCCATGGACCTATTATTGCCTGTTTGGGCTGCTGAGCGTGTCCGGCATGCGCCTGGGTGAAGTGCGCAACCTAGAGCTTCAGGACATAGATTTGGTGGCGGCTGAATTGACGATCCGCAGTACTAAGTTCGGCAAGTCCCGCCTCGTTCCGTTACATGCTTCGACCTCCAGGGTGCTCGCCAACTATATCGCTCTGCGCGAACGTCGGTGGATGGGGCAACCTGTCTCATCCTATCTGTTTGTTTCTAATCGGGGCAATCGTCTCGATGCTTCGGAGATTCATCGAACTTTCTATGCACTGTCACGGCAAATCGGTTTGCGTGGCGCCTCCGACAGTCACGGCCCGCGCCTGCACGACATGAGGCATGTGTTCGCAACAAATACGCTCTTACACTGGTACCGCTCCGGATACGATCCGGAGCGCCGTCTGCCCATCCTGTCGGCCTATCTTGGTCACGCTCACGTCGCAGACACGCAGTGGTATTTAAGTGGCTCACCGGAATTGATGCGTGAGGCAATGCGCCGACTTGAACAACGTTGGGGGAACCCATCATGACCACTTCTGCCGACTTTGCTCCGCTGTTGGAGCGTTTCTTCACGCAACGCCTGATGCAACAGCGCCAGGCAAGTCCTCACACGATCAGTTCTTATCGCGATACCTTTCGTCAATTAATGAGGTTCGTACAGCAGCGGTTGCATAAACTACCGTCCCACCTGCACCTCGAGGAGATTGATGCGCCTTTAATTGTCGCGTTTCTAGACCAACTTGAGAAGCAACAAGGCTTAAGCGTTCGAAGCCGTAATCTACGTCTCACCGCGATTCATTCCTTCTTCCGTTACGCGGCTCTCGAAACGCCGACACATTCCGCACAGATCCAGCGAGTGCTTGCCATTCCCAGCAAACGCTTCACCCGCACACTCGTCCCCTTCCTGACCCGACCCGAGGTCGACGCCTTGCTTGCCGCACCTGATCAACGTACTTGGTCCGGTCGACGTGACCACGCCTTTCTGTTGGCCGCAGTGCAAACTGGCCTGCGCTTGTCCGAAATGACCGGGCTTAAACGCGAAGATCTCGTCCTCGGTGTCGGCGCTCACTTTCGCGTGATCGGCAAGGGACGCAAAGAGCGCTGTACGCCGATCGCCAAATCAACGCTCGCCGTCTTAAAAGCATGGCTTCGAGAACCGCAGCGCGGCGATGGCGATGTACTGTTCCCAAACGCGAAGGGAGAACGCCTCACGGTTCATGGCGTGCAGTATCTGCTCAACAAGCATCGCAATTCGGCCTCTAAAATTTGTCCTTCGTTGAATCAGAAGCGGGTTACCGTTCATCGATTGAGACACACGATGGCGATGGATCTTCTGCAAGCCGGAGTCGATCGTTCTGTGATTGCTCTGTGGCTAGGACACGAATCCGTGGAAACCACGCAGATCTATCTTGAAGCGACACTTGCGATGAAAGAGCAAGCTCTTGCGCAAACATCTCCGCCACGTGGCAAGCCAGGACGCTATCGGCCAACGGACCGGCTCCTGACCTTTCTGAGTAATCTGTAGTTGGGGAAACTATGTCGAGTGATGAACGGGCTGATTTGCCGAACAACTCGCGAGCATCGGACCGAAGCGGATGGTCATTTTGTGACTCGACATAGTCAGGACGCCGATATAGTGCCGAATCCAATGGGGGCTGGCTTGCTCGAGTTTACGAGCCCCAACGGAATCCATCGGTCGGATCTGTTCGGCAACAAGACGGAAGAATCGCTTTAGCACGGCGCAAAGGCGCGTCCCGGAAATGCTCACCGAATGATCGCGGCCGAGTGCGGGCACAAGCGGTAGGCTCCGACTGCAATGGCGCGGGTCATCCTGCAGTCCTCGCTGATGAAGATAGGTTTGAAGGGCTTGCATGGCAAGCGGGGGCAAAGCGACTCGTGCGCTGCGGCGACCCTTCCCAACCACGCGAAGCCAGATGTCCGCAGCGTCGCGGAAGATGACGTCGCCGATCCGCGCGTGAATCAACTCGTTCGCACGCAGGCCGGTCGCCAGCTGGAAGTCGAGGATGAAGCGCAGCCGTTGAGCTGCCTCGAGCGACCAGCCATGTTGTGTCGACAGATCATTGGCAACATGCCGAGCGAATTGCCACTCGTCGTCATGAAGCGATCGCACGCATCTGGAAGCGGTTGCTCGCGTGGAACCTACGCTCACGCCGGCGAACGGATTGGCAACCACGTATTGTTGCTCGACCAGCCACCGGAACATGGCTGAGAGCACCGACAATGCGTAGGCAACAGATGAGGGACTTAAACGTCCGAAGAACGGGCACCATCCATCAGACAGACGCGTTTGCCGCGGACCGACCCATTGATCTCGTGGCTCAGGGGAGCGCAGGAACGCTCGGTAGGCAATGGCGTCGCTGGTGTTCAACGATGAAAGCGCTCGCTTGCGCTCAACATTGGCCCAGAGTAAGAGCCGTTCGGCTTCCTTGCGATACGTCCGAGACGTTGCGGCGGCTTCATGCAAGGACAGCCATGCTTCGATCGCCTCGCGGTCCGTCGTGACACTGAGCAGGCACCTCGCCCTGGGCGCGCGATATCGCCCTCTAGAACCATCTCGACTGCGGGCGACCATGACATCACTCCAAATAACGCGTTGCGTCCGTTTCGATCGCTCCACCAGCCGGCGCGCTGATTCGGTCAATGCCGGGTAACGCAAAAAGAACGCTTCGATACGGTGTGCTGACGCCGGGCCGATGCCCACCATCTCACTCCACCAGCGATGACGGCGAGGTACGCGCAATGTCAGCTCGGCAAACGTCCTGACACCCATTCGTCTCAACGCCAGGCTCACTCGCGGCGCCAACCACAGACCGAGATCGTCGCTGATCTGCGGCTCGCGGTCCTGCAACTCACGCAACGCCTCGATCGCCCGGTGAACGGTCATACTCCGTCGTGCGTGGTTCGTGTACCGATCCCTGAAAACAGCGGCAAGATCGTCTCGCCCGTTTGCTTCCGCGATATCGATCAAGCGGCGTCTGATCCGGCCAAGCATGCCGCGAGAGGATTGCGCCTGGACTCGCCTGTGCGACAAATAGCGTTCGACGGCCGTGCGCGCCGAAAGGCCCTCACACCACGCGCGCAGTGCCGCGAGGGAAGCGTGGTCGGGAAACGCGACATACGTTTGCCCGTGTTGATCGATGCGATGGGACTGCTTCACGTTCGCCTCCGACGCGTGCAGCGGTTCCACAGACTATGCCACGGCGGCTACCTTGCCTATCCCGCATCGCCAACGGCGCTGTTCTGATAACCGCTGTTATTGAAATAGCAGCTCACCATGCGAAAACTTCTGCGCTGGGAACCGCGCTTAAGGCTCAGATCGTTATGTAACAGCATCAAAGGTTACGGTTGATCTGCGTAGGCCATGTGACTTTGGGCCCATCCCATTTTCTTCCCATCCGAATACGGCCGCAGCCACGTCGGGACTTCGACATCCGGCATCATCGACGTGACTCCTTCGCCGGTACGTCTCGACCCGACACAACGATGAAACTGTCGATCATCGGTTTCACATCGGTGCGACGTATCCAGGGACGCACGCTGACTACCGCTGTCCCCGCAATGTACCGCCGCGCCTCAGCTTCAGTTTCGAATAGTTCGGGAAAGCACCGCTCTTTTGCAGCTTCAAACATAGGATCTCCACATGCGTTATGCGGAGCGACCCGAGCGGGTCGCTGCCCGCAGGGTCAAAAGTAAAAATGCCTACCCGTTGATGGGTAGTATGGAAATGTGTTTCCACCAGCGTTCGCCGGATGGCAACGCTTTCAGAAAGTCGAGGCTTTCGGCCTCTCTCGGATATATCTCGATATGCGTGCCCTTCAAAACAGCGCTTTGCAAGTACATGAACTGCGCAAGCGTCGATGCTCCGTGCTGTTCAGCGATCGCACTGAGGGACTCGATCGCATCAAGGAGTTCAGCGAAGAATGTCTGCGCTGCCGCAGCTCCGCCAGTCGTCTCGATGATTGATCGGATGACGAGGTTCGCCTGTGCTTGCGGGTCATTGTCAGGGACGTCTGCTGCACTAACGAGGCCAAGATTCACCAGGTTGTTAAGTACATCATCAGCAAAATCGGTACAGGAATACGACATCTTTATGCTCCAAGTGATGCGCGGAGCAGCCCCCAGCGGGCTGCTCGCCCGCGGGGGTTATTAAAATCGTTGCCAGAGCCAGCTTTACTCGGCGCGATAGTCTTCGCCGAGTGCTGTCACTTCTTTCCAGTTTGCAAGGTACGCAGCCGCGAGATCGGGACGGTCAAGCAAGACCACCGCGTTCTCGGAGTTGTAGATAGCTTGGCGACTGTAGTTGTAGGACCCGGTCTGGACCGTTACGCCATCGATCACGCAGAATTTCGAATGTTGGTCTGGGAATACGCTTACAGTCCGCACTGGAATGCGGGCGTACACCAAAGTGTTGAGCGCTGACCGAGCTTTCCCGCTCCGGTCCTCTTCAATGTTGTTTCGGTAATCGACCGTGACCGCGACGTCAACGTTTCGCAATTTCTTCGCTTCCAGCAACGCGCGGACGACCGTAGAAGAGGTGAACGAGTAGCCCAACAAGCGGATGGAACGCCGGGCGCTCGCGATCGTTCTTAATACAAGCGCCTCTGCGCCTCCGTGCGGAGAAAACGCAAGCTGTACGTCGGTGTATTCCGACGCTGAGGCGTTGGCCGAGAGGGCAAGCGCTGTCGGGACGGTCAAGGCAACCGTGCCACGTCGCAAGAAAACACGTCTTTCCATCATCTTTCTCCAAGTGAAATGGTTTACCGCAAAAGCCCCGTTCCTTGCGGTTGACGGGGCGTTGCGAGATCAGCAATCAGGCGCATGGCCCAACGGAAAAATAAGCAAGTGACCGTCAGCACACACCTTCGTGTCTGCAGGGGTCCCGACTGGTTGAACAAGGCGAACGGTGGATCGTCCAACGACCGGCACCGTGTAGTTCGAATAACACCCGCCAGTGCCGATGGCACAGCCGAGCATCGTCAGCAGCAGAAATAGCCGTTGCATAAATGGATAGATTGGCTAGCGTTGGGAAGAGATGAAGACGTCCCTTGTGGGAACGTCTC
>Ga0153932_1000090_pt1 | contig 52225 bp, 44 predicted proteins | sample TSNJ016MetaG_FD_102273 | JGI IMG/M metagenome (GOLD analysis project Ga0153932, IMG submission 102273) | Attine ant fungus gardens microbial communities from New Jersey, USA - TSNJ016 MetaG | ecosystem: Host-associated > Fungi > Mycelium > Unclassified | place: USA: New Jersey, Wharton State... | reverse complement strand
GTGATACGGCACGGACGGAATATCCTGCGACGCCTCAAACTTCGGATCCCCCTCCATGACACGCTGCTCCCAGGTGACCTGATTCAGGTCCTGGTTGTTCAACACCATGCAAATCCAGCGCGGATTTGCCCACTGCTTCCAGTACTTTGAGACCGTGATAAGTTCAGCCATATTGTTCATTTGCATCGCCCCATCGCCTACTAGCGCAATGACTGGCCGTTCTGGAAACGCGAATTTTGCTGCTATCGCATACGGGACTGCCGCACCCATCGACGCCAAGCCACCTGACAACGAGCATTGCATGCCGCGTTGCACCTTGAGATCGCGCGCGTACCAGTTTGCGCACGAGCCCGAGTCGCTGGTGACAATCGTGTTGGCAGCGATACGAGATGACAACTCCCACACCGTGCGCTGGGGATTGACACCTGCATCGGTTAGTTGGAGTGCGCGTTTCTCAAGCGTTGGCCACCACTCAGCCGTCCATCCTTCAATCTTCTTGCGCCAGCCGCGATCGGTTTTTTCCGTCAGGAGTGGAAGCAGCATGCGTAATGTTTCGGCGCTATCGCCCACGAGGTTCACCTCCATCGGATACCGGAGACTCAACATGTCCGCTTTGATGTCGATTTGAACGCCGCGGGCGTGGCCTTCCTTGGGCAGAAACTCAGAGTATGGAAAGCCTGAGCCAATCATGAGGAGCGTGTCGCATTGCATCATCATGTCGTAGCTTGGCTCGGTCCCCAGCAGACCGATGGAGCCTGTGACCCACGGCAAGTCGTCCGGCAACACTGCTTTACCTAACAACGCTTTCGCGACACCCGCACCTAGCTTCTCCGAAATCGCGATAACCTCATCGGTTGCGTTCAGCGCACCCGCACCCACCATGATGGCGACCTTTTTGCCCGAGTTCAGGACGTCAGCGGCGCGCTGCAGGTCACTCGCATAGGGGACCGTTTTCGGTGCACTGAACCCTATGCCAGAATGCAACGTGCCGTGCTTGCGCCCAGGCGCCTGATACTCAAGGTCCTGAAGGTCGTTGGGCAGGATGATGGCGGTTACCTTTCGCTCTGACATGGCCGTGCGAATTGCGCGATCAACGAGATGGCGCACCTGAGCCGGCACACTCGCCTGCTGCACAAATGCACCTGCGACATCCTTGAATAGTGAAGAAAGATCGAGTTCTTGCTGATAGTGACCTCCAAGGGCCGCGCGTGCCTGCTGACCTGCAATGGCGAGAACAGGCATGTGATCCATGCGAGCGTCATAGAGACCGGTCAGCAGATGAGAAGCGCCCGGACCTGAAGTTGCCAGGCATACACCTAGTTCACCCGTAAACTTGGCGTGGGCGGACGCCATGAACGCCGCCATCTCTTCGTGGCGGACCTGAATAAACTCGATTTTTCCCTTGGCGCGATTCAGTGCACCCAACACGCCGTTGATGCCGTCCCCGGGATAGCCATAGATGCGACGAACTCCCCAGGCGTGAAGGCGATCGATAAGAAAATCTCCGACTGTTTCAGTCATTACATACTCCTTATTAATGGACCTCGCGCCCCGGTGCGTGCTCAATGCATGGAATTACGTCAAAAAATTCTCCGACCAAGAATTCAACAATGTCGGATCAGGCTTCGAACACCAATCGCGTTTTTATGGCTCAAGACCTAAAGCGCTGCCGCAAGCTTCATGCCGCGATAAAGGCAGGTGTTCTTGATAAAGGCAGGTTTTCTTGGAAGACTGAACGAAAAGGAACGCTTCGACAAATTCTTAACATTTCAATCACCCGCAGTCGCACGACTTGCATCACACTGTGACATACTTTTCCTGTATTGACCACCGGTTCTCGACGTGCTGACGATTCTCATTTCACTACGACAATCGCGCAGGAGGACGATGGCAAACCAGGTAATTTCTATCACGCCTTGATACATATTTACCTGCCTATCGAAATTCCCAATGGCCGAAAGTCGATATCAAACGACTAAGGAATGAGCGTAGATGAGCCGGATCTGAACTGATCATCTAGGTCATGCCCAGGATCAAAAATGGCATGATCAGCGGCTTACAGCGGCAGAGGGCTGCCTTTCACGACCAGACTAAGCGAGGCTTAAGCAATCAACGCTATTCTGAAGCTGAGGGGCGAACATGCTTTGCGTGGCCAACCCTTCAGGGGCTGGCAACTCTCGTTGTCGGCCCGCGGATGGTCCACCCTCGGATAGCAAGGTGGCGCAGCAGGTTCTCGCGTCGCTTAGCTATACAGGCCGTCCGCCTTCGGCCCGAGGGAGATTCCTCGGGCTCTTTTTGTTGTGTTACGACGGCGCGAATTGAAGATCGTCCGGCTTCATAGGACGTAGGAAGACAGAGCCTTTCTGTAGGTCGCATGTCGCCCGTCCTTTCGATCGTCGACGCTCTTCTGAGCAAAGGGCGACGACAGTAGCGTCGTCTTGGCATCACACTTGCTACGATGGTTGCCCGACTATATGTAGCGTCGCAACATAACCGGTGTCAGTTCGGATAAATCGAGCTGAAACGCTGCTGAGCCGATGGATTTTCTTGACGAAGTTTTGTCGAATGAAGGAATGAAGTGTTTCTGTCGGATCATCCCCCTTTGACTTGCCAGTTCCAGAACTCAATTTCGTGGCCACCCGGCGAATTCTCATCGTGCTGTTAACAGCGTCGATCCTTGTTCCCTTGCTTTCACTGTTGACTTACGGTTATTACGATCATCAGCGCCGCATTGCAGACGCTAACGACGAAGCTGACCGCGTCTGCCGCGTCGCGGAAGAACAGGCTGTGAAAGTAATGGACCTGAATAAGGAAGTCAGCTCGCGTATCCTCGAACTGCTCGGCGGCAGCGGCGATGAATCGATCCGCACCCGACAGGATTATTTGCACGATAAGCTTAATGCGATTGGCGGCGGGTTCCCTCAAGTGTCCTCAATTTCCATATTCGGATTGCACGGCGATCTCCTTGCTAGTAGCAAATTCAAGCGCGTACCGAATGTATCCATTGCAATGCGAAGCGACTTTACTACCGCGCGAGCTATCCGGCCGGGGCAGTACGTGTCGTTGCCGATGCGATCCATGGTTACGCAAACTGACGTGTTTAACACGTCAACTGGGCGAACCGGACCCGACGGGCGTTTTATGGGAGTCGTGTCGATAGCTCTTCGCCGGGAATACTTTTCTCGGTTTTATCGCGAGTTGCTCGGCGACGATCAGTTGCTGACTATAGCGCTTTACCGGCAGGATGGCGGACTCCTCGTCCGCTACCCCAGGGGTGATGCTGGAGCCACGGCGCAAGCCGATGCGACTTTTGCCGAGGCATTGCGTGAGCATATTTCATTCGGTCGCGCGCGCGTGATTTCCACGCCCCGTGATGTCGAGAGGATCCTGACGTATCGACGAGTCGGGGACTTCCCTTTATACGTCGTGTCCGGCTATGCGACGAAGACAGTCGCCAACCAGTGGCGTAGCCACTACATATTCATCGTTGCGGTCGCGGCGGTCCCTTGTTTGGCGATCTGGCTGCTGATCTTGTTCTCGTTGCGGCAGTTGAAGGCCCAGCGGTCTGCGTGGGAGCATTGGCGTGATGAATTCGACATGCGGATGTCCGCCGAGGCGGCTGGTCGACATATGCGACGCATGAGCGCGCTGGGCAATCTCGTCGCCAGCGTCGCGCACGAGTTTAACAATTTGCTGATGGTGGTCACCTCCAACACCGCGCTCGCGCGTCGAAAGAGCTTCACCGACGTGGAGACAGAAGTGTTGGCCGTGGAACGCGCTACCGTTGGTGCATCATCGCTCGCCCGGCGCCTGCTCAGCGTAAGCCGCAAGCAGCCCCTGAATAACCAAGTTATCGACCTCAATGCATGGTTTGCCGCCTCCGCCAGCGTGATTCATGCCTCGCTCGGGGACGCCGCCACCCTTACGGTAAAGGTGACGCCTGATACCTGGAGCGTTTTCATGGATGTCATCGAACTCGAACTCGCGGTCACAAACATTGCCGTGAATGCGCGAGAGGCCATGCCGCTGGGTGGTCGCTTCGTCGTGCGCAGCCAGAACGTACATCTCCACGCAAGCGATACAGCGCTCCCGGATGGCCAATACGTAGTTCTTGCTTTTATCGACGAGGGTGATGGCATGTCGGAAGATGTCGCCAAACACGCCTTCGAGCCTCTTTTCACCACAAAAGCCAGTGGGGCGGGCACTGGACTCGGCCTGGCGCAGGTCCTAGCTGCCTGCGACCAGGCCGGCGGAACCGCGCGTATTGTTAGCGTGCCCGCACACGGGACCACCGTTCGCCTATATTTGCCGCGTTTCGTCGGCATGGACGACTCAATCGTCAAATTGGACACGGCCCTCGGCCCGGGTTCTCTAAAAGGATCGGTGACGATTTTACTGGTCGAAGACAATCTTGACGTCGCCGCAGGAATCGCAGCGGTCCTCGAAATCTTCGACTGCAGCGTTCGACATGAAGTGACGGCGGATCGGGCCCTTGCAGTGATGACCGAAGGAATCGTTTTTGACCTCGTGCTCTCCGATGTGCAAATGCCAGGAACGCTCAACGGGATTGACCTTGCCGAGCGCTTGCGCAGAGATTTTCCAACGCAAAGAATCGCGTTGATGACGGGGTATGCGGAAGAGCTCGAACGCGCCAGGCGAGTCGGTGTCCCCATCCTTGCGAAGCCTTTCGACATCTCGGATCTGCAGGCGCTCCTCGACAGTGGCGCAAACTCTGTTACTTAGTGAGCGGGGTGTCGAAAGGCGCCCGTCATGATGACCGAACCAGCGCCCACGAGGTCTCAGCATGCGATTTGCTGCTGAATTGCGGGTTCACCGGGTGGCTTTTTGCAGGCAATCCGTTTCCACGCAGGATTGTGCTGTGCAACTCCCACGCTGCGGGGCTCATCGCGTCACTCCTTGCGGCACCACACCTGGCATTCGCGCCGTGCGGCTCAGCTTATTCGCGACATGTACGATAAACGCTCTCTGCGGCACCCTCCCATGCATGCCTGCACGAACCGCTGTGCTGTGGTTCACGATAGGCCGCAACCAGCGGCCATGGATGGCGGGTATCGTGATTACGACCGCCCTCCCGGCATCGGTCATCGTTCTCATGTGCGCCGGGACGTCGCCAGCGTTACTTATCCCGTTTACGGCTGTCTATGGCGGCGCCAACGGTATGATGACGATCTTGCGCGGGACGATCGTGCGGGACGTGATGTGGACAGAGGGCTATGGAGCCGTGTTCAGACTTGCCGTCGAAATGATGCCGTCGTTTGCGCCAAGCACCGCGGCGCGCAGCCAGCCAATCATCTCGATGCGATGCGGTTCTTCGTGAGCCTTGGGCATTGGCAGACCGCGGTCTCGAACGTGATCACGCGACGGCCATGCGTGGCGCAGCATTGGCTGCAGCACATGGTCTTTCAGAACAAAGCGGTGGAACAACGCTGCGACGAAGTGCAGACCAATCAATGCGGACCACCCATGCGAGGATGCCGTGCACATCCCTAATTCGTGGCCGAATGTCGAGCCCGGTTCGCTCAGCGCTGGATAGGGCACGACGCTTAGCAAGCGGGCCGTCCAGCCGCGTGAGGACGCGTTGGTCGAGCCGAGAAGCGGCACCAGCGCTAGGGCGGTGTAGAGCAGAGCATGCGTTATGCGCGAGACGACGCTGAGCAGCGGCCGCAGCGCGTCCGGCGTGGGCCGCTGCGTCGATCGCCAGATCACCCGGATTACCATCACGGCGACGAGCGTCGCGCCCACGCCAAGATGCCACGATGCCAAGATGCCAAGATGCCAAGCGATCAGCCTAACAGGCTGCGTGTCTTTGTGGACACCGGCATCGTCCAGCCGATCACAAACTGCATAGCGACCAACAGGACGGTCAGCCAGTGCAGCGTGCGCGCGACTGCATCATATGCCAGACGCTCGTTTGGTAAGCCGTAGACATTCCTGCTCCTCAAGTTGTCGCGGATTCGTGAATTGATGAGGCGCGCAGCCTGCGAATTTTGAACCGATAGCCCGAAAGAAAACTGCAGAAATTCGACCGATAATATCGACCTTCCCTTAAGGAAACCTGACGCTCGGCAGTGGCGATCCGCATGCTCGACTCCGCTACTGGTTCTGCATTGGCGCCAACGTGGCGCCAGCAAGACTGAGGAGCCGGGAGGCTGGGGTCTTCCGCTTGCATCGCGGAGCGATTTGCGCCTTAGCAAGCAACAGCACGGGCCGGCTTCTTGCTATTTCTCCCATGCATCATCAATCAACGCTCATCGTTGGGAACCCACATGCGCCTCCTAAATCGTCTGGCTGTTTCAATGGTTCTGCCGCTGGCCTCCTGCGCGATTGGACCATCAGGTTCAAGCGATGCAGGCTTCGGCGCGTCGCCCGCCATGCCGGCTCCGGAATCGTCGTTGGTTCCGACGGTCAACATCGCGCCCGTTCAGGCGCGCCCCGACGGTTTTATGCCCACCGCTGCCGCCGGCTTTGTCGTCACCGAGTTTGCCGGTGGCCTCGCGCACCCGCGCTGGCTTTACACGCTGCCCAATGGTGACGTACTTGTAGCGGAAAGCGACGCGCCAAAAGAACACGACGAAGGCAGCGGCCTATTCGGCTGGGTCAGAAAGCAGGTCATGAAGCGCGCAGGTGCCGGTGTGCCAAGCCCCGATCGCATCGTGCTGCTACGCGACGTGGACGGCAGCGGCGTCGCGAGAACGCAGACCGTGTTTCTGCGGCGCCTGCACTCTCCGTTCGGGATGGCGCTCATTGGCAATCAACTCTATGTTGCCGATACGGACGCTCTGCTGCGTTTCGACTATGTGACGGGCGCCACCCAGATTACAAGCCTCGGCGTCAAGGTTGCCGACTTGCCTGCCGGGCCGATCAACCATCACTGGACCAAGAATATCCTGGCCGATAGCTCCGGCAAGCATCTGTACATCACGGTGGGATCGAACAGCAACGCAGGGGAAAATGGAGTCGACGCCGAAGAAGGCCGAGCGAGAATCCTCGAGTTCGACGTGGACAATGGGCGCTTGCGGCCCTACGCGACAGGTCTGCGTAACCCTAACGGGCTCTCTTGGCAACCGGACAGCGGCGCATTGTGGACAGCAGTCAACGAGCGGGACGATCTCGGTAACAACCTTGTGCCAGACTACATGACGGCAGTAAAAGATGGGGCGTTCTACGGTTTTCCATACAGCTATTACGGCCAGCACATCGACACCCGCGTCAAACCGCAACGCCCCAATATGGTTGCAAAAGCCATCGCGCCTGACTATGCGCTCGGCAATCATACGGCTTCGCTAGGTCTGGTGTTTTACGACGGGACGCTGTTCCCGCCTCATTATCGTGGAGGCGCATTTGTTGGCCAGCATGGATCATGGAACCGAAAACCGCGGACCGGCTACAAGGTGGTGTTCGTGCCCTTTGTCGATGGAAAACCTGCTGGCGTTCCTGAGGATTTCCTGAGCGGCTTTCTGACGGAAGACGGCTATGCCGTGGGTCGACCCGTTGGCGTCGGACTGGACGCGCACGGGGCCTTGCTCGTGGCTGACGACGTCGGCAACGCTGTATGGCGAGTAGCGCCGCGTAACAACGTCAAATCGGCTGACATCGCGCCGGAACGCAAGTGACACAGCCCTGCCGCTTTGCTCCGAAGCCGGGCGGACGCAAAATTATCGAGCCGATTAGAAGCGCTTCATCAATCGAAGCAGCACGCCGGTGGCGTGCCTCGAAAGACTGGACCCGCAACTCGATCACATTGACGCTCTGCAGGGTAGAGCCAGCATTGTCGAGATTCGACAGTTTGCGGAAATTGGTCGGAACGGCCGCGCCGGTCTAGAACTCCGTCACCGAAGTGTCGAACGGCCCCTAACTCAACAATCATCGGCCATTCGCAAAATGCCATTGACCCTCTCTTCGTGTCCGTAAAAACCCATTCGATATCCAAATAAGTTTGCTTTCTGCATGACTCTTAACCCGGTGGGAGACGTGATAGTCGAACAGCCATCCCCGAGCCTCCATGGTCGCGGTTCGCCGGAAGGATTTGCACCGCCGGGCATTCGTGCGCGAAATCCAGTACATAAGCGCTAGCGTGCACAGTTCTTCGTGCTCGAGACCCGTAGCTCGATGCGTTTCACTGCGGAAAAATCTGTCCAAATACAGTGCTTTTAAGATAAGTATGATTGTCTGAATAAATATTTTCTTGCTGATTTCAGTTTCCGAAGTAGCGACCGCTCAACGGGTTTCGCAGACGTCGATCTCTTGACTGCGCCAAACGGCGCAACGCTGTCCACTCTCCATCAGTAAAGTAGGTTCGCGGACCGGCCGCCAGTTCGTCAAGTTCGTTCGGGTTCAGGAGATCGACGTTCCAGCCGCTCGTGAGCGTTTTTATGAACTGCACGAGGATAGTCTGCTGGAACTGTTGAGACCGGCGGCATTTTGAATCTTGTGAACCGTTTCACTCTGAGAGCTTCCTTGCCTTGTCCGTCCGCCAATTCCCAATTTAAATTTCACATAAATAGAATGATCGAGTTTTCGTAAGCAATACATATTGATGAGAGGCATGATATTTCTCGAGCGTCACCCCGAGCACGTCGTTGACTTGCATCCTCGATCGATCTTGAACCTCTGAGGCCATGGCCTTTCGAGGCCCAACTATTGTATTGGCATCAATTTTCCTGTTGCACGCAGGCCCCTTTGCCCAACAACGGGTGAACCGCCTGCAATTGTGCCCAGTCGTCGTCTTTGAGAAATGGCCTAATCCTCGCGCAGACCTCGGAAAGATTGACAGCCGGATTCCAAGGCCACACGAGAATTTGATTGTTCACGACATAGAACACCGCCTCACCGTTGGGAGTGAACAACATCTCACGAGTCGGCACGTCAGTCTCTTTGTGTGCGAGCAACCGATGTGACGCGACATCGAAGACTTCGAACTTCGTCGCCGCGATGGCCAGCCGTCCTTGTGCCGACAAGGCGATGGCCTCGACCGGCGCGGGGCTAGCGTAGCTGAAGAGTTCCGCACCGGACGCAAGTTCGCTCACGGTAATGACGCCGATTTCGTCGGCAATCGCGACGCGAGAGCCAGAGGGATCGACGACCGCCTGAACAATCTTCGCGTGATGCCTTTCCACGCGATGCTTGCCGGATGCGGTGTCCCACAAATTCACTACGCCGGATTCGTCGCCAGCGACGACCCACTGCCCGTCCGGCGAGAGCGCGAGAGCGGAGATGGCGGTCTGTGCGAACAGCTTCTGCTCCGAAATGGGCTCTGAGAGCGCCGTCAGGACTATAGAGCCATCTGCTAGTCCCGCTGCCGTAAACTTGCCGTTAGCTGAGACCGCGAGTGTTCTGACCTCCGCGTCGCGTGTGTTCGTGCCCATAGGCAAGCCTGTCACGCCGTCCCAGAACATCTCTTTGAACGGTTCCTCATCGTCAATAGCCATGAGCCATATCGCGTCCCGGGCGACAGCGACTCGCGCTTGCACAATATGCCGTTCAATGCTTAAGCCGCCGATCCGGAACAGGCTAATCTGAATGGACGGCGAGCCGCTCTCGCGATTCCATCCTCGATAGATTCCAGTCTGTCCGACCGCCAAAACCGTTTTCGCAGGGGGCCCCATGTGATCGTTGCGATTGGGGTTTCCATTGCCATGCTGGAACTCTCCGAGGTAGACGTCTTCCATGTTTGCAACGCGTGGCCGCTAGCAGTGACTATCTCTCATCGTCGTACGGCGAGAACGTTACGCCGTTCACCGGCCGCCCATTCGGAATCAGCGCCGTTTCTTCGCGCTGGCCGATATTGATCACCGAAACGGAACCGTCGTGTGCGACCGATGCCACGAGTGAACGAGGATAGAAAGACAAACCCTCTTCGAGCGAACGCTCGATCGTTTGGTCTTTCATCCATTGCTCGACGCTCATCTGCCTGGGAAACGCGAGCTCGCTCACGAAATTGCTGAATTGCAACGAATCAATCTGCGCTTGCTGATACGACTCGTACATGAGGTATCCATCCTCAACAGACCAGACGCCGGTGTGGCCGAACACGTCGCCTGCCGCGACCGTCCTATTGTCCTTGCTAATCGCGAGCGCGCTCACCTCGCTGAATATCTTGAGCTCCTTGGATGGTTCATCCTTTCCCACCTCCCAGAGCCGGACGGCGCCGAACGGTGTATCCAGTTCCTGGCCCTTTATGATGCCGGCGCTCGTGGTGGCGGTGGCGATCATCGTAGAGTCCGGGCTGATCGCGCCCGCGGATACCGGGCCCGGTTCCAGATCCGTCGCGTCGAGCATCTCGCCTGAGCCGCTGTCCATCGTACTCAGCTGCGCGCCGGGATGCGAGGGCAAGCCGTATCTGCTGAGGATCAACAGTTTTCGGTGATCCGGTGTGAAGCGGGCTGCGAGAACGTCGCGGAACCGGTTGAACGTCACCGGCTCAGCATCGCCGGCTGGCGACCAGATCACCATTTCGCCGTCGCTGGAGGCGAAGACCTTGGAACCGTCGTCGCTTACAGCCAACGTCGTTATCCCGGGCTGAAACTCAAAGCTGCCGCGGGCCTTGCGGGTTTGCGTTTCATATGCAGTGATGGTGCCGTCAACCGTCGCAACGAAAAGGACACGTCCGTCGCGCGTAGTCGCAAGCGCGCTCACCTCTTGGCCCACTTCCCACGATGCAAAGCGCTTCGCCAGAATCGTCAGCCCCTTTTCGAGGGATGAAGCGGCAATATCGGTATCGTGAAGGCCCAGCGATTCGATGGTCATCGCCAAACCTTTCGCCGTGGAGCTCCTGCCATGCGCGATCATGGCACCCCCATGCGCGGCGAGCGTAAGTGCCTCGCTGGTCTGCGCCCGGTCGTAAAGGTGCCAGGCGATCGCGCAGGGAACTACGACATATGCGACCAGTTTGAGCACCTCCATGTTCTGCAGCACCCAGAGCATCGCTCCTGACACGTTGCCACCGCGCCGCTCATCGATCAGTTCGACGTCGGCCTTCATCGTGAGAAGCGGCACCCAATGCTTCCGCATAAACTCGTCGCCTTCGAAGTAAAGGCTATGACCACCCCGATGAAAGCGATTCACGAGCCGCGCAAACAGCGTACCGCGAAAGCCGATACGGCCCGCCATTCCGGTGAAAAGCACGAATAGCTGACTGAAGATGAGGACGTCGTCGTTGATGCCGCATTCGTTGATGATTCTGCCGACGCGTTTTGTCGAAAGCACTCTGCTCCAATCGAACCCGGATCGCAGCACGCTGCCGGCGAGAATCAGGGTATCGACTCTTGGCGTGCAGGAGAGCGGTCTACGTAATGCCCAGCCTATGATATGCGTGCCAAAACTGTGCGCTACGATATCGAACACCGCTCCCTCGTACTCTTTCGCGAGCGCGCGTAACTTTCGGCGGAAACGCCATACTTCCAGCACCCGGAATGGGGGAATGAGAAAAGCGAACACGGAGAAATAGCCATATTCATAGGCCGCGGTTTCGATGGCGGGATTCTCGCTTTTGACAAGCCGTACCAGACGCGAAGACCATTGACCGAAGGTGCGAATCCCGTGCACAGTCAGGAGCACCCTGCGAGTGACCGGCGCCTCTGGGCGATATTCTTCCGAACTGTCTATCGGTTTCTCCGCCAAGTCCGGTTTGTTACTCCTTGCATCAAACAGCATTTAGATGCTCCCCTTCAGACTTTCGCTTGACGTCGGAGACTCGAACTCGATGACAAACACAGCATCCCTACACTTGAATCCCCGCGCCGCACGCACGGTCATCGGCCTTCTGAATTGCCGGTGGCATCAGACGGGTGAGCTGCGCGTCCATCGATTTTTACTTGGTTAGCCTCAACTCGCGCTGCGGATCCTGTACCTCCGAGATGACCAGCACGCTGTACATGCCGCTCCTTGCGTCAATACCGTCCACGGTGGCGACGATCGACATGCCAAACGGCATCAAACTATGATAGTCGCTCCCCGTCGGACGCAAGGGCGCCGAAGAGACGCGCCCTTTGCTATTCCTCAATATAAGCAGTTTATCCCCCGCGACGAAGCACTGGCGTCGCATTCCACCATCGTGCGCAACGTAAAGCACATGAACCCAACGTGGGTCGCGACGATTACACTTCGGACTACACGGTAAGCCATTGGCGCTGTACGGCGGCAAAGTCTGCGTGTTCTTGGCCAGCGGCAACGCAAGCAAGGCGGATAAAGGCGTCACGCAGTTCGGCGCACGCTGTACGAGCTCATTGTTGACGTCTGGTGTGCCAACAGCAGTCAAGCCAAGGGCCGGGTGGAGCGGGCCAACCTGACTTCGTAGGATCGTCTGGTTAAAGAGTTCGGGCTTCGCAAAAATGACACCCGGAAGCGGTTAATGCTTATGTGCCCTACTACATCGCCGATTTCAACACTCGGTTTGGTAAAACGCCTAAAAGCACACACAACGCCCGTCGTACGCTGCGTAATGACCAGGATCTTGAGGCCATTCTGACGTGTCGGGCATCGCGTTGCGCGTCCAGCAGCCCGACCGAGCAGGACGACCGAGTGATGTACTCGTTGGAGGATTCACCGCTCATACGTGCGCTGATCCACACGACCTTGACCGGTATAAGTATCCGGATGGCCGGATCGAGATCCGAGCGCCTCTTCCTCGAACATTAAAGCCGACGCGCCTGTCAGGCGGGAGAGCCTAGGATGTATGCATGTTAAAACTTGGGGACAAGTTGGCCCGAGTTGTTAATAACCGAATTTTTGCCGCCGAGCGCCAGATCCCGTTCATTCTGCCCATATCGGGCAAGAAGAGAAGTCCATTATCGTTGGCATCCGCTGTTTCGTCGTCGCGCCAAGGTTCGAGATCTTGAGCAGCGCGGCGGAGGTCGGGTCGTCCATACCGACGCGGGCGACAGTGAGGTTAGGGTCATTGCCGAATGGATGTTGGATGCTGCCGCGTGCGCCGCTCTGGTTCTCGGCGAGCCGCGCGTCAGCGTAGCGGCCTTGTGCAATCTGCACCAACTTCTTATCAATCGACATTTGCGCGGAAACTCAACGAACGATTCCACCATCGTCCGGGAGAAGCGCAATGCACAAGCCACCAAACGTCGTTCCGGCAGACCCGCAGTCGTTGCAACCGATTCGCGCCAGATGAACATGACGTTCGACTCGGTCGAGCTTGAGGGGATGAGCCCAGTGCAGCGTTCAAACGTCAACAAACACCTCGCGAGCCTGCTAGCGCAGGCCGCCGGCGTCGCGCTAGCAAAGGAGCGTGACGATGAATAACGATGACCGTTTGCCCTCGCTGCTACTGAAGCGCCAGCATCAGCAAACGTTAGAGCGGCATTAACTAGACGTTCCCGCCAGGCGCTGCGCAAGTTCGGGCCGGACTGTGTATCGAGGCCCAGCCATCCAGGCTACTAAGTCGGCATGAAGGCGGTTGCACGTGCGTTCGTCGAAATCGAATTCTTCATCTAGCTGCACGCAATAATCGTCACGCCGCAGACGAAAGCCCTTGAGCTGATAGCCATTCCAATAGGCAACGGTGTGCCTGTTAATGTCGGCGGTGGTGCTGAGTGGCCGCCTGCGCAACAGCGTCGCTATCTCGGCTTGAACCGATGCGTATTCCATGCGATATCTCGAATAATGCGATGCCATGCGGTACTCGGTTGCTAAATGTTAGAGATACGCAGAAGCGAAAAATTTCAGGTTTTGGTTTCCAACCGCAGGAGACTTACTTGAAAATGCTCGGTGTCAAGGTATCGTCTACGCTTTCCCGCGATTGACACTGAAAAGTGCCGGGGGTCTTATGGATTTCGAATATCAAGGCTTTTTGATTCAGTGCGCTACCACCGCCGGGGGCGCGGGGTTTATCGGTATCGTGACGATCTGCCAAGCGGCGGCCGATGAGGAAAGAAGGAAGGTGTTCGTGTCCGTATCACCAAGGTCGTTTACCACGCAGCTACAAGCGATAGATCACGCGCGGGTGTGGGCTGAGATGTGATGCGACCAGCGGTTAACACCGGATTGGGTGTCCGACTATGCAACGGTGCAACGATCAAAAAATCAAAAAAAGTCGCGTCGGTCGCTTGCATACCGATGGTTCAGTCAAGCCGCAGGGACGGGACACATAAGGTCTTTTCGTCGCTGCACTGAAGCGGCTACATCGAACGAAGCAAGCCTTTCGTACTTCTTTAGCTTCTTCTCCCGCTTTCTCGCGATGTCAAGATTCCGAGAGAAACGGAGAGCTATGCATGAAATATCGATCTTCAATCACAGCGGAAGATTTGTGCATTCTGCTAGCTGCATTGCAAAACCGCTCCAATGCGGTTCCTCTCGCAGATAACAGGGCATTCCGGCTGGAAATTGAGACAGTCATTCGTTTTTCTGTTCAGCTTTTCGGAACGGACCCTGTGGCGTTAAGCAGGCTTAACGTTGCGACGTCAAAGTTGGTCATGAATCAGCCAAGTGCTGCGCTCGCCAAGATCGAGAGTGTGCTGGTTCGACGCGGACATTTGCCGAGAAAAATCTAGTTCGCTTTTGCGCCACCGTTGTTACTCGTCGGCTTCGTCTGCGCGCGCCCTACCCGCGCCCTAAGCTCACGCCATTCCGTTGGAGCCTTGCCCAGCTGGCGTTTCCGCGTTTCTTCAACAGATTCAGTATCTGTTCGAGATATGCATCACAGGAGATGTTTGCGCCTTTTCGCGGATTACCTGCCGGTTGTTTGGTCTGTTTCGGAGGTCGTGACTTCACGATACGTCTTATGAGATCGCCGATCGGCGGCCTGAACCTAAGACGGAGTAGCAAATGATTGAAGTATTGAACCCGGCGAAAACGCGGGACGGAGCTGCACCGCGCGAAACGCCGACTGTAGCAGGGGCTGCGGACGTGATCATGGCGCGGGCGACGGCGGAGATTAAGGGGTGCGCTCAAGATTTTTGGATTTTTGCGCACGCTTGCTGCCCGTGACGTCTCAGCGGGGTAAGGCTTTGTGTGTTTCTCGTCTGGACGACAATGAGCTGCGCCAGACGATGGCGCGAAGCGATTGATTTATATGATTGTGCAGCGCGGCTATCCTACGTTCTCGTCCGAATCTAGAGCGCACCCCACGTCAAAAGAAGTCAGGATGATCGGGCAGGACACCTCAAATGATCGATGCCGGCTGGGACGGCGCATATTTCAGCTCGGCGAGGCAGCGGAAAATCAATTCAGTCGATCATGTCCCTCTGCACACAATAGCTGACCACCTGATTGCAGAACCGCTTCACTCTCCCCAGATCCAGGGACGATTAAGGCGATCTTGCGCCTGCCATTGGGCGATTTGTGCCGCCTGCTTCAAGGTCTGTGATATCTCATCCAGTCCTTCAAGCAATGCTTCACGCCGGCTTGGCTCGATTTCGAAGACTCGTTCAATCGTTCCCGAAAGCACCGTCTGCATCGTTAAGTCAACTGTCACCACGTGGCCCGACTCCGACTCGTCGGCAAGTAACCGGATGTCGTTTTCCGAAAGCCGGATCGGCAACAGGCCGTTTTGGAAGCAGTTGTTGTAGAAGATATCGCCAAAGCTCTCTGCAATGATGCAGCGAAGACCCGACGCAAGCAGCGCCCACACCGCGCCCTCGCGCGATGACCCGCAGCCAAAGTTCTCCGCTGCGAGCAGGATAGGCGCATTGCGGAAAGCGGGCTGGTTCAGCACGCACGATGAGTCCTCGCTGCCATCCTGCCGATAACGCAATGCCTCGAACACAAAGCGCCCCAGTTCGGAGCGCGCCTGTTGTGTCAGGCGATCGATCCTTATTATGGTATCTGTATCAATATTTGATTTCATCAGCGGCGCCGCGGCGCCTGTGATGACCGTGACTTTATCCATGATTGAGTGTCCTTGCATCCGTGATGACGCCAGTGATCGCGGCAGCCGCGGCACTCTGCGGACTCGCCAGATGCGTGCGTGCGTCCGGTCCCTGACGGCCGATGAAGTTTCGATTCGTTGTCGAGACTGAACGCGCTCCCGCAGGCACGACTTCGCCGTTCGCCGCGACGCACATACTGCATCCCGGTTCGCGCCACTCGAAGCCCGCAGCCCGGAAGACCGTATCGAGGCCCTCTGCCTCGGCATCGCGCTTGACCACCTCGGAGCCGGGCACGACCCATGCGCGGACGCCCGCCGCGACCTTTCGCCCGCGGACCACCGCTGCAGCGCTTCTGAGATCGGACAAGCGCGAGTTGGTGCACGAGCCGATAAATACCCAGTCAACCGGTGTTCCCGCGAGTCGCTGCCCGGGTTGCAGGCCCATGTAGTCGAGCGCGTCGCGCCACGCGCGACGCTGCTTGTCGTCGCGCGCGAACGAGGGATCGGGAATGGTCTCATCGACTGGAATCACATGCTCGGGACTCGTTCCCCATGTGATCATCGGCTTGATCGTCGCGGTATCGATTTGCACTTCGCGATCAAAGCGCGCATCGGCGTCGGATGGCAAGGTGCGCCAGTGATCTACCGCGAGATCGAAGCGAGCGCCAGGGGGCGCTCTGTCACGGCCTTTGAGATACGCAAACACGGTGTCATCGGGCGCGATCATGCCAACCTTCGCGCCTAGTTCAATGGAAAGGTTGCACAGCGTGAGACGCGCTTCTACGTCGAGTCCGCGCACGGTCGAACCAGCATATTCCATTGCGTATCCTGTACCAGCTTTCGCACCAAGCTGACCTATCAGGAACAGTACAAGATCCTTCGCGCTCACGCCCGCTCGCAGGGCACCATCAAAAGTAACGCGTAGCGTCTTCGGCCTTTGTTGCCAAAGCGTTTGCGTTGCCAGCGCATGGACCAGCTCCGATGCGCCGATGCCGAATGCGAGCGCGCCAAGACCACCGTTGGTGCAGGTATGGCTATCGCCACACACGAGCGTGCTGCCCGGCAACACGATGCCAAGCTCCGACCCCATCACATGGACGATACCGTGACCGATCTCGCCGGTATCGAAGAAACGTATGCCCTGGATCCCCGAACGCGCCTTCAGGCTGGCCCATAGTTTCGCACCGCCGGGATAGGTTGCGCCGGTCCGCCCGGGTGCGCTGGATACCGCATGGTCTGGTGTGGCAAACGAAAGTTCAGGATAACGAACAGATAATCCACGCTCCTCCAATGCGATCAATGCGTTATTCCCCGATAAGTCATGCAATAGCAGCCGGTCGATATGCAACAGCGTCGATCCATTTGCCAGCGTGGTGATCGCGTGGGCGTCCCAGACCTTGTCGAACAGCGTCTTTGGGCCGCCATGGTCGGCCTGCTTCGCGAAATTGTTCATCCGTCGTCCTTTGATTGGCGCGGGCAGACTGCCCGGCATCGACATTCTGCTATCGACTGGCGGCGCAGGCGATTACGGGTAATCCCTGCGTCGAACTTGCTTGCCGCGCACGCAGAGCTCCCATAAACTTAGAAATAGACAGTATGTCTGTTTTTTAGAATTGTACGCTTGATGGCAACGAAGCGGACCGAACGAATCGAAGCCGTGGACGATGACGCAGCAAAACCGTCGGGCTAGACCAATCATATGGAGAAGACATGAGCCTTAGGTACAAGCTGCTGATGCTGACGTGGCTGCTGCAGTTCGTGAATTACCTCGACCGGGTCAGCATCTCGGTCGCCGCGCCATCAATGATGAAAGCCCTGCATCTGGACGCCGGGCAACTCGGCGTGATCTTCGCGGCTTTCGCGCTGGGCTATGCGCTGATGCAGCTTCCCGGCGGCATGCTGTCCGATCGCTTCGGCACGAAGGCTTTGCTGGTTGTGGCTCCCTTGCTCTTCTCGTTGTTCACTGGCTTGACCGGTCTCGTTTCGTCGGTATCGGCTATGGTAGTGGTGCGCTTTTGCTTCGGGTTGTCTGAGGGGTCGTGCAATGCGGCGGTCTACAAGCTGGTAGCCGATAACTTCAGTTCAAAAGACGCCGCCCGCGCTCACAGTGTCTGGCTGAGCGCGCTCGCGATCGGCCCTGCGGTGGTCGCGCCGCTTGTAGTCTGGCTGCTGGTTCGCGGCCCATGGCAACACGTGTTCTTTTTCTTCGCAATTCCGGGCGTGGTTGTGTCGCTGCTCATCTTCCTCTTGATTCCGCCTCAGGTCGCGGGTGCGAAATCATCGGCGATCGAACGCGCGGAACGCCGCGCACACTGGAAGACGTTCATCTGTCTGAAGAGCACATGGCTGCTGTTCTTCGGCTACTTGACGTTCAGCATCGGCTATTGGGGATTTCTCGGCTGGGTGCCGAGCTATCTGTCGGCGCAACGGCATATCGATCTGAAGGCGCTCGGCTTCGCGGCATCGATTCCCTATCTCTTTGGCTTTCTCGGACTGATCGTGTTCGGTACGCTGGGTAGTGGTGCACTGCACCGCAAGCGGCCGGTCATGCTCGCGGCAGGTTATACCGGCACGGCCATCGCGCTTTACTTCACCTTCACCGCCGACAGCCCCGCGCTGTGCATCGCAGGCCTGTCGGCGGCTGCCTTCCTGCTGTACGGAAGTCTCTCGCCGTATGCGGGATTGGTCGCGCATCTTGCGCCCGAAGGCGCGCGTGGGGGCTATGCCGGATTCATCAACACGGGCGGCCAGATCGGCGGCCTTACGGCGCCGCTGGTTGTTGGCGGCATTGTCAAGGCAAGCGGTTCATATAACGGCGGCTTCATCTTCATGATCAGCGCGCTGCTGATTGGGGCAGTCTGCTTCGCGTTCCTTCAGCCCCAGGTATCGCGCAGACAGGTGCCGCTGGTCAACGCACAGGCCTAGCGCAGTACATCGCTCGGTGCGTACGGCGGCTCGAACAGGGCCGCATCGCCACCCAGCGCTGTAGTCAGATCTGCGCCGGCCTTCATGACGAACGGCAAGTGGAGCTTGAACTCCTTTTTGTCGAACCGATAACGAGGAATGCCCAGCGATATTGCGCATACCAGTTTCTGCCCGACGCCAAATACAGGCACGGCGATTGCCGCGCTCTCCGCATCGCGTTCGCCGAGCGACACGGCATAGCCGGCGTCGCGGATCTTCTTGAACGCCGCGCTGCGGTCCCCCGCGAACGCCAGCAGGATCTTGCCGGCGGCGCCCTTTTCCAGCGTCAGGCGTTCGCCCTCCCGCACATGCATGCGCACCGACCTTTGCCATTCGAGGCGATAAAGGCAAAGCCGTACATCGTTTTCCCTGATATAGACGGCGGCCGTTTCACCCGTCTGCTTGACGAGTTCGCGTAGCACCGGCAACGCATAGTCCTGCAAGCGGAACGAGCTCTGATAAATCATGCCGAGATGAAACAGAGTTGGCCCGAGCATGTAGCGGCCATCTGCCAGACGCTTGAGATAACCGAAGCTCTCCAGCGACTCGCAAAGCCGCAGGATCGTGCTGTGGTAAAGGCCGGTTGCAGCGGTAAGTTCAGCGAGGGTCATGCCGTCGACACTGTCTTCGAACGCTTTCAGGATACTGAGTGCCCGGTTCACCGCCGCGACGCCCGTGTCCGTTGGATTTGCCATGTTGGTCTTGCCAAGTTTCGATCGGGTGAAAGTAATGCGGGGACGGCGCTCCTGCCCCGCGCGCGGCCCCAAAATAAAGCAATTTATACCGCGGCGCAAGGTCGCCCCTCTTTCGTGCGGATGCTGATGAAATAGACATCATGTCTATTTTTGTGTAATCTAAAGTTGATGTCCTAACAGACAATGGTCGGGAAGCTCATGTCGAAGCTGCACAAGAAAGAATTCGCGCACGGTGAAAATGGTCCTCTGCAAGGGTTGAAGGTCGTCGACTTGTCGCGTCTCGTGGCGGGCAACATGCTCACGCTGCAACTGGCCGATTTCGGCGCAGAGGTGATCAAGGTCGAACCCATTGCGGGAGACACGCTGCGCGCGTTCAAGACCGACGGTTATGAGGTTTTCTGGAAGACCTATGCGCGCAACAAGAAAAGCGTGTGCGTGGATTTCCGGCGCAAGGAGGCGATCGCGCTGATTAGCCGGCTGATCGACGAGGCCGACGTCCTCGTGGAAAGCTTTCGTCCTGGCACGCTCGAAGAGATGGGACTCGCACCTGCGCATTTGCATGAACGCAACCCGCACCTCGTCATCGCAAGGATCTCGGGCTGGGGGCAGACGGGCCTTTATCGTAACAAGCCGGGCTTCGGGACGCTGGTGGAGGGTTACTCCGGCTTCGCCGCCATGAACGGTTTCGCCGATCGCGAGCCCGTTCTGCCGCCCATGTTTCTCGGCGACATGACCACCGGCATCTACGGCGCGAACGCGGTCATGATGGCGCTCTGGCACACGCGCGTGAATGAAGGCCGCGGCCAAGTGCTCGACATCTCTCTCTTCGAACCGACGCTGTCCATCCTCGGGCCGCAGGTCGCCAACTTCAAGCTGAACGGCCGCATCAAACCGCGCACCGGCAGCCGTTCGGGGACGACCGCCCCGCGCAACACATACAAGACGTCCGATGGCAAATGGCTATGCGTGTCTACATCGACGCAATCCATGGCCGAGCGGCTCTTCATCACCATCGGACGGCCGGAAATGAATTCGGACGGCCGGTACGCAACGAATGCGGCGCGTCTCGCGCACGTGGAGGAAATCGACGCCTTGGTGGCGGGCTTCATCGGCGCACGCACGTTGAGCGAGAACCTCGCGGTTTTCGATGCCGCCGATGTCACCGTCGGCCCTGTCTTCGACGCGTCCGATCTGCTCACCGACCACTATGTCTGCGAGCGTGAAAGCATTGTGGAAGTGGACGATCACGAACTCGGTGAGATGCCAATGCACAACGTCGTCCCGAGAATGTCCGGCACGCCTGGCGGCTTCCGCTATCCCGCGCCGCTCAAGGGCGAGCATAGCGACGAAATCCTTACCCCCTTGCTCGGCGCCCCCGAGTACCGGCAACTGGTTGACGAGGGCGTGATCGTGGAAACCGATCGCGAGCCGACGGTGAGCGCACCGGTCGCTTGAAGCGGTGCTGCATGTCTCGGCAAACAGCACGACTAAACTTGAATACAGGAGACTCTGAAATGAATGCTGTCGGCATGGCGATCGATTCACCTGCGGTCTGGAAAGGCCCCGATCTCGACTGGACGAAAGAAGGGCTGCATCTGCTAAATGCCGTTGAACTGGCCGAAATCGACCACGCATTGAATCACCTGAAATCACTGGGTAATGTCGACTTCCCGGACATCACCCCGGACACATTTCCCCTCGAACAAGTAGGTCGCCTGATGCGCGACCTTCCCGCGCTCCTGAGCCAGGGTCGCGGCTTTCTGATGCTGCGCGGTTTGCCCCGCGAGACGTATTCGGACGACGACATGGCGCAGATCTACGTCGGCCTGGGCTCCTATATCAGCCGCCCGGTCACACAGTCATATCTTGGCGACCTGCTCGGGCATGTCATGGACGTCAGCGATCTCGAACCCAAATCGCGGGGTTATCGCAAGGGTGGCGGGCAGCTGATGCATACCGACTCGTGCGACATTATCGGCCTGATGTGCCTGCGTACCGCGTTGTCCGGCGGCGAGAGCCGCATCTCGAGCGCCCTCGCAGTTCATAACCACTTGCTGGAACATCGTCCGGACTTGCTCGGCGTGCTGCGGGAAGGCTTGTTCCTCAAGCGTACCGATGAAGACGGCCGCCGCGCAACGCGGACTTTCAGCGAGTTCAAGGTGCCCTTCTTCACCGGCGAAGGCGCCCAGACGATCTGCTATTTACCGACGGGCTACGCACGGCTTGCCGAGAAAAGCGGCCAGCGGCCTTACTCGGAACTCGAATCGGAAGCGCTGTATCAGGTGCGCAAGATCGCAGCATCGCCCGAGTTCTATCTCGACATGGGTTTCCGCGACGGCGACATCCAGTTCCTCAACAACCGCGTGCTGGTGCATGGACGCACGGATTACCAGGACGCTAAGGCGCTCGAGGACCGGCGGCATCTGATGCGTCTGTGGCTGACGGCTTCGTCATGGCCCGCAATGCCCGACTCGCAGGTGTTTCACAAGGCGGAGGATCTGCGACTTTGGTCGCAATATCGCAAGCCGTTCGGTGAAATGCCGTCGCACCATAACCGCCTGCTGCTCGAGGGCAACGCAGGACGCATGGTTGACTGAAGCGGCCGCGCCGCACGCGTCATTCCATGAACAACCGGACCGCCAGCGTGACCATTCCCTTGATGAGAAGTAAGCTCTTTGTGCCAGGTTCGCGCCCGGAGTTGTTCGAAAAAGCCTTCTTAGGCCACGCGGACGCAATCTCGATCGATCTCGAGGACGCCGTCCCGGAGGCTTCGAAAGCGATCGCGCGCCTGGATGTAGTTAGGTTTCTCGGCGGTGCCGTGCGCACCAGTGAGAAATCGATCGTCATCCGAATCAATCAGTTACGTTCGCCCTACTTCGAAGCCGATCTGGAAGCGCTCGTCGGACTGGATTTCGATATTGTCAATCTGCCCAAGGCCGAATCCGCTGCGGATATATCGACGCTTTCCGAACTGATCGGTGAGCTGGAAACGCAGCGCGATCATCGTCGGCCGCTGAGCATCCTCGCGAATATCGAATCGCCGCGCGGCTTGCGCTTCGCGGCGGATATCGCGCTTGCAAGCCCACGCGTCATGGGATTGCAAATCGGCTACGGCGATCTATTTGAGCCGCTGGACATCGGGCGCAGGCATGCGGGCGCCCTGGAACACGTGCAGCTTGTCGTCAGGTTTGCCGCGGCACAAGCAGGCGTTGCGGCCTATGACGGCGCGTTCCCGGATATTGGCGACAAGAAGGGTTTCCTGGAAGAAGCCCTGCGCGCGAAAGCGCTCGGCTTTCAAGGCAAGAGCTGCATTCATCCTGGTCAGATTGCGGCCGCAAACGAGGCCTTCCAGTCAAGTGGAAGCGAGGTCGCGTTCTCGCGCAAGGTGGTGAAGGCGTGGCGTGAAGCCGTCATCTCGGGACGGGGCGCAATCGTCGTGGATGGCATCATGATTGACGCGCCCTACGCGGCCAAAGCCGAAGCAGTGCTAGTGCAGGCGCAGCGCTTTGCGGGCGTTCAGGAAGTGGACGCTTGACCACTGCCTGGCTCAAAGCAGGCTTCCCACTCTGCCGGCAGGCAGCATCGAGCGCCGCACCGAAAATCGAAGTAAGCCAGTTCGATGCAACTCAATTTTTTTTAACGTCTACGACAAGAAAAATCGCTTTCCGTCGACGCTTCGAAGCCATAAGCTCAAACTTCAAACAATTGAATACCCGTGGAGACCTAATGGACACGAAATCGCTCAAGGCTCGGCTACAGCGCTCACCGGCTGTACTAGCCCCAGGGGTATACGACGCGCTCACCGCGCTGATTGCTGAGCGTACAGGCTTCGAGGCGCTATACCTGTCAGGCGGTGCCGTTTCATACACGCAGTTCGGCCGTTCCGATGTGGGCCTCACCACCGCCAAGGAGGCCGTCGACACACTAGCGCGCATTACGGACCGTGTCAGCACGCCCATCATCGTGGATGGAGACACGGGCTTTGGCAACGCACTCAATGTGCAACGCACCGTGCGCGACTTCGAGCGCGCCGGCGCCGCGATGATCCAGCTCGAGGACCAGAGTTTCCCCAAGCGCTGTGGACATTTGGAGAATAAATCGCTCGTGTCGCAGCAAGAGATGTGCGGAAAGCTGAAAGCGGCGCTGGATGCGCGTCACTCCGAGCAGACGCTGATACTCGCGCGAACCGATGCGCTTTCGGTAGAGGGATTCGATGCTGCCCTGGAGCGCGCCGAAGCGTATTACGCATGCGGCGTGGATGGGCTTTTCATCGAGGCGGTGAGGTCGGCCGAGCAAATGGATATCGTGTGCAAGCGCTTCGGCTCTCGCGTGTCACTGCTCGCGAACATGGTGGAGGGTGGCAAGACGCCGGTGCAAAGCGCGGCGGAATTGTCGGAACGCGGCTATCGCATCGTGATCTTTCCGGGCGGCGTGGCGCGTTTCGTGGCGCGCAAGCTCGAACTCTACTATGCCAGCCTGGCCACACACGGCACGACCGAACCGATGCGCGGCGAAATGTTCGACTTCGACCAACTCAACGAACTGATCGGTACACCTGAGTTGTTGGCCAAGGGCAAGAAGTACAGCAAGTGACGGGCAAGTGACAGTAATCGGGGGAGCGCGGCCCCGCAGTAGTGAGCTGGTCCGTGCGCCCGAGGCCGCCCGGGCGTCGAGTTAGCCGGCAAGGCCGAGCCACACTTCGCATGATACGAGCCGACACGGTCGTATCCTGTCCAAGCTCCCGCTGACTCGACAGACTCAGCACTTGGGCGCACGCATGCCCTGCCTTCTGCCGCTCAGGATTTTGCTCCCGGGCCTGCACCCTGCAGAAGTGCCGCCGCGTGCTTTGCCAGTATCCCCGCCTCACCCACTGCTTCGGGTGCAAGTTCTTCCAGCGAGAGCGACCGCGTATTCACGCCCCACACTAGCAACGCCAGGATCTGCAATACGATCAGCACCACCAGGAAGCCCGATACCCCGATGATGCCCCCCAGGCCAAAGATGGCCACAATGGCAATCTGAGCCCCTGCCGACGAAAGCCGGCCAACCGCTGCGGACAGGGACGAGCCGCGCATGCGCAATTCCGTTGGGAACAGTTCCGGGATATACACGGCGAAGGCCAGCGACGTAATCCAGGCCGAACACATCATGATCGCTCCGCCCACAAGCATCAGCGCAACCGGCGACGCCATGAATGGATAGCAACCTGCAAACACGGCCTCCAGCACCAATGCCGCAACAATGCTGTTGCGCCGGCCCGCGCGATCGGTGAGCAGTATCCCGATCACGCAGCCTATTGGCGTGCCCAGGCCCATCACGGCCGTGTAGCCGAGTGTGGATGTCACCGCAATGCCTTGCTTGACCAGGAACGTCGGGAACCATGCAATCAGGCCGTAGAGCACGGTCTGGTTGACCGCGCCCATCAGCATGGTGAGGCAGGTGCGGCTGAGCAATTTAGGCGCGAATAGCGCGCGATACGACGCCTTGGCCGCTACCGTGACAGGCGCCGCAGTATTGGCCGACGGCAGGTTCGTATACCGGGCTTCGATCGCATTTAGCAGTGCATCGGCTTCTGCGTGCCGTCCCTGGGCTTCGAGCCAGCGTGGCGATTCCGGCATCGATTTGCGCAAGGCCCAGATGCCGATCGCGCCGAGGCCGACGATGGCAAACATGGCACGCCAACCAAAGGCGGGAATCGCCCAATAGCCGACAAGGCCCGTCACCGTCACCGAAAGATTGGTAAGCAGGGCGAGCAGCGCGCCGAATCGGCCGCGCGCCTTGTTAGGCACGAATTCGGTGAGTGTGCCGTAGCCGATCACCAGCTCTGCACCCAGGCCGACCCCCATCACGAAGCGAGTCGCAATAAGCCATGCCATGCTGGGTACAAATACAGCCGCGATCGACGCAGCACCGAACAGAGCAAGGTTGAACTGGTAAGCGGCGCGGCGGCCATATTTATCGCCAACGTAACCTCCGATCAGCGAGCCCAGCCACATGCCCACCAGCGTGCTTGAGATGAACGCCGCGTTACCCTGCAGCGTCGACCAGCCCGACTTGATCAGCGTGGCCAGCACGCCGCTTTGCAGATAAATGTCGAACGCATCGAGGAACAGCCCGGAGCCGATCAGCAGCAGCAAGTGCCAATGGAACCAACCGATCGGCAGCCGGTCGAGCCGCGCGCCGGAATTGGCGCCCTCGGTCTTGCTCGCACTCAGGATATCTATCGTACTCACAGCGTGTCTCCTTCAAATCCCCACAACTCCGCATCCGGGCGTGATGGTGATCCCATCTTTACGTGGGAACTTTTACTTATGATTTAACCGTCAACTGCCACGCCGTGCATCCAGTAGCACCCCTGTTCCGCAGGCTACCACCGGAAGTAGCGTTGTCTGCGCTCTACTTCAGCGCCATGTGCATGTACTTGGCCTGACGCGCTTCATACTCGAGAAACTCGGGGGTGATGTAGCTGCCACGCACGCCGCCGCGCACCGAACCCGCGCGCACATCGCCAAAGTATTCTTCCCATTCCGGCGGAAGCTGCTGCGCTTGCGGGATGGACAGCCACAAACGCAGCAGATGGCGCATTCTCTCCGGCTCGTCGAAATCCTCGAATTCTGTACGCGAGTGCAACACGACATAGTTGTTGAGCAACTGAAGATCGCCGCTTTCCAGCCACATCGAATAACACAATTTCGGATCGGCGGTCAGTTCGTCGATCAATGCCAGCGCTTCGAGTTGCTGCTCCGTGAGCCGCGGCACCTCGGCGAAATCGCGTTGCGCCGCATTCGTGTTTTTGCGATTGGCACGGAATGCAAAGCAATCCGGCAGGCTGCCGAGAATCGGGCAGTTGTAGAAAGGCGGCTGGTCGGGCGATTGCGTGCCCTGGTAGCTGTGATAGAACGGCCCCTTGAGCGTGGCGATCAGGTCGGGGCGCCGGCGCGCAATTTCGTCGCGTACCGCCATCGTGCTGGTGATCTTGCTCTGACCACCGGACTTGGCCGGTTGCAGGCATAGCAGCCCCACTACATCGCAGGAATCGGCATGGAAGTCGAGCGCTGCATTGGTGTTATAACCACGGCCGCCCTTGGTCTTGTATGAACCACCTTCGTTGCGCACGTCGTTCATGATCTCGCTAGCGCGGTTCTGCGTGCGTGCCACGCCAACATGCAAGCCCATGCCCCAGAACGCCAGCCGCGCGTCCGCCGCACTCCAGGCGCTCACCGGGAAGCCCTTGAGCAGGCACAAACCCCAGCGCCCCTGCGTTGCCGCGAATGCGCGCTGCAATGCCGCGAGAGACGCATCAACCAACGGAAAATCGTCTGCCGTCATTGTCAGCATCGACTTACCGAGTGACTTTGCGTGCTCCAACGCCGTCAGAAAACCCGTCGACTCTTGCTCGTTCAGGTGCAGCACCCAGGACGAGTCACGCTGCAGGTCTTCGCTGTACCAGGCGCGCGGTTGAAAAGCTTGATTCATATTGATCTCCGGATGGTCCACGCCGGTCTCTTGCAGCCTGGCTCCAACTGCAGCTTATGACAAATTTAAAACTGCTAATATCGAATATTCCTTAGTCGAAACGACAAAAAATTTGATGAAGATCGAAACCTTCCTCACGCTTCAGTCCGTTCTCAAGACCGGCTCGCTGGCCGCCGCGGCCAAGGAGCTTCACCTCACACCCAGTGCGGTGAGCATGCAAATGAAGCAACTGGAAACCTATGTCGGCCATCAGTTGTTCGATCGCTCGGGCTTGTCGGTCAAGGCCTTGCAAAACGCGTATGCGCTATCGGAATCGATGACGGAGGTCCTGGACCGGCTGGAAGCATTCCGACATCAGAAGACCATCGTGGTGGACGGCCACATTCGCATGGGGGTGATCGAGTCGTTGCAACCCGTGGTGCTGCCCGGGCTGATGCGCTCGATGCAGGCACGCTATCCGCTGCTGAAATTGCAGTCGCGTCGCGGGAAGAGTTTCGAGCTGACCAACGCGGTAAAGGCGGCCGAGCTGAACGCGGCTGTGGTGGCGCAGCCCGAGGATGGCGGGTCGTCGCGGCTGCACTGGTATCCGCTAATGCAACAGGAGCTGGCGCTGATCGTGCCGCCGCGCGAGAAAGAGCGCTCGTTCACGGCGCTGCTCAAGCGCTACGAATGGATACGCTACGACCGTACCACCGTGTCAGGTCGCATGGCCGCCAGGTATGTGACGCAGCGCATGCGCCAGAAACAAAGCACGACAGAGCTCGATGTGGTGCGCGCCATCGTGGCAATGGTTAGCGCGGGTCTGGGGTTCTCTATCGTGCAGTTGAGCGAACCAGGCATCCGCTTGATGTACCCCGTCAACGTACTGCCGTTGCGCGATGCGCCGGTGATACAGTTCTCACTGGTCACCCGTAAGGACGAAACTGAAAGCCGGCCGCTGCTGGCGCTGCGTGAGTTGCTGATGCTGACTTTCGCCGCGATCCCGTCCTGAACCGGGCTCGGGTGCTAAATAACGACGGTGTATCGGCTGAAGTGTCAACCCATGCCGATAACGCGTGAGAACCGTTCCATACTTCTTCGCTCAGTAACGCTCATAACACCTGTCTCGCAGCGCAAAAGACAGGATGCGAAAACATTTTTCAAATGTAAATAGCCCAGAGGATCACTCTTCAGCGCGCAGTGGTAGGACGCCTTTTCAAAGTGCGCTTCGGGCCTGACTTTGCGATAGTCAACAAGGCCGCTGCCGCCTGAAGAGGCGAGCGCACATGCCTTCGTTCGTCCGATCGGAGGCCACTATCCGCGTAGGGAACAACCATTTGGACCCGACATTGTGTTCAGTAATCCATGGTTATTTCCTGGCGGAGGCTTGCGCTAACGGTCGCTTGCGATGCGCGCGTCATACGTCTTCTGTAGTCCTTGATTGCTCAAAATGATGTCAATGGCTCTGCGCAGCCCGAGCAAGTCCGTCTATTGCGATCCAGTGACGTGTCTGATTTTTATTGGCGACTCAGGAGCGGTTGCGTCTCGCATGAACGAACTGATGCAGGACTGCGGCCTATTGCTCAGGTTGCTGGCCACATCACTCGCGCTAGACTGGCTTGCGCAACAGGAAGGAGACTTCAATTCGTCGAAAAATGCTCAATGCCTCGCAACTACAGCCGGAGGTCAATCGGCGAATCCATCGACTGCAAGAAATCGTCGCGGATAGTGTGAAGATTCGTCTGGCGCGGCCGCATCTACAGGAGCCTGACAAAGCCGGCTGCAACTGGAACATGACTTACTTCAGCAATGCAGTCGGCTTCTAGCGCGACATCGAGGGAGTGCTCAAGCCCGTGCGTGCGGAATACAACCTCAATAACGAAATGAAAGTCACCGGCAATCGGTTTGGTGACAAATCGCGAAGGAGGCGCATCGCACGCACTCTCTCACTCACTCACTAGCGGGTGGGCCCAACGCGGGAGCGCCGACCGTCTCAAGTCGCTACCGCGGAGCTGGATGAAAACAAACTCTCATCGCCGATCGGCGCAAAATCTTGACGTTAGTTTCAATTGTCACTGTGGACGCGGGTTGCCATCGGATCGACAAATACGGCATAACCCAACCTGAAAATTCATGCTGCGTTGACACGCTCCACGTGTGTTTGCGGCGCGCGGCGAGTGTTCTCGCTATTATGCTGACGGCAATGACGCCCGTCAGGCTTTGAACTTTCATGAAGATCCAGCATTTAAGGTGCTTTACCCACATCGCAGAAAAAGGCAGCATGCGTGCGGCTGCGGAGCAACTCGGCCTCTCCGCTACGGCCGTGAGCCTCGCGTTGCGCGAACTGGAACGTCACACGGGCGCCCCCCTGTTCACGCGCCAGCCCCAGGGGGTCGCGTTGACCTATGCTGGCCGGCGGCTGCTCGCACACGCACGCCTCATCCTCGCGCAGATTGATCGCGCTGAGGAGGAAATCGAACAGATTCGCGGATTGAAGGGTGGCGCTGTGACGATCGGTGCGACGCCATGGGTGTCGCAAACCATCTTGCCACGTGCGCTAGCCGATTTTCAGCGCATACGCTCCGGCGTGCGTCTGGATTTCTCTGAAGCAATTGGCACGTCTCACGCCGCCCTGCGCGATGGCACGCTCGATTTTTCGATCGGTCTCGCCCCACCAAAAAGTCAAAGCGCGAACTTCGTCTCGCGCGACCTGTTTTCATGCGGACTCGCCATTGTCGGTCGCGTCGGGCATCCACTTGCCAAGTGCACGTCGCTGCGCGATCTCGCCGATCAGAGCTGGGTCATGACCATGCGCGAAGACATGCACGAACAGCGGCACAGCACCATGCTCGCTCGCCACGGGCTCGCGCTGTCGCCTAATCAGGTGCACTACGCACGCTCCACGCTGATTTCGGTGGCCATGATGGAAGGCAGCGACATGCTGACCGTGTGCCCGTGGCCATTGGTCGAATCGCCGCTGATGCGTACGCGGATGACGGCGCTGCCCATTCAGGACGAGCTCCCCGAAATGACCACCAGCCTCATCATGCGGCGCGGCGATACGCAAAGCGCTGCCGCGCAGTTGATGATCGAGTGCTTTGTCGAGGCCGCTAAAGCCTGTCGCGACAGCGACGAGCCGTCCATCAGACGAATGATGAACTCAGTCGAATTCATCGAAGGGGATTGAATGCCGATTGCCCCCGTGTAAAGCAAAACCTTACACCGAATTGTTTCGTTGGCTATGACCGATCGCCCGGTCGCTCTACGATCGTGACACTGGTTCCCACCGGGATCCGACTTCCGCTTTCATGTCACGAGGCGCCAATGGCAACGCAAGAAATCCTTCCCGAACCGACCATCGCACCACGCGCCCGCCGCCGGGCAATCGTGTCATCGGTGATTGGCAACGGGCTGGAATGGTTTGATTTCGGCATTTTCAGCAGCTTCTCTCTCATCATCTCGCGTCTTATGTTTCCGCCTCAAAGCGGGGTGGCGACACTGATGGTTGCGTTCGCATCCTTCGGCATCGCGTTCCTTGTGAGGCCCGTTGGAGGTGTGCTGCTCGGCATGTACGCGGACCGCGCAGGCCGCAAAGCCGCCCTTTCGGCGATCATCTTGATGATGTCGGCCGGTACGCTTCTGATCGGTCTCACCCCATCTTACGCAACGATTGGGATCACCGCCTCGGTGATGATTGTCGGCGCGCGGATGCTGCAGGGTTTCTCGGCGGGCGGCGAATTTGCCAGCGCGACCGCCATGCTCCTCGAATACTCGCCGCGAGGTCACCGCAATCTGATCGGCAGCTTCCAGGCCTGTTCGCAGGCCCTATCGTTCGCGCTCGGCGGCGCAGTCGCGTATCTGCTGCTGCACAACCTGACGCCGGCGTCGCTGCAGCAATGGGGTTGGCGACTGCCCTTCCTGTTCGGTTCGCTAATCGGTCCGATCGGCTACTACATCCGTTCGCGTGTCGACGAGTCGCCGGAGTTCGTTGCCTTCATCAACCACAAACGCCACATACCGCAGGCTCGGCTCTCGCTCGTCGAGATCGTGCGCCGCTATCCGCGCCAGCTTCTCGGCACGCTTGGCATCGTGGCGATCTGTACGACATCGGCATATGTCGGGCTGATCTACATCCCGCTCTTCGCCAGCGGCGCGCTCGGACTCGATCCCGGCACGGGACAGCTTGGCATGCTCGTCGGCGCGGTGGTCCTGCTCCCGATGTGTCCGTTCGCGGGCTATCTGTCGGACCGCTACGGCCGCCGACGCGTGATGGTGCCCGCGATGTTGCTGTACGGCGTCCTCGCGTATCCGCTTCTCGCGACGCTCGTAAACGCGCCGGGTGCTGTCAGCCTCATCCGCTTTGAACTGGTGTCGGCATTCCTGATGAGCTTCTTTTGGGGGCCCTCGGCTGCTGCGCTCGCCGAAGCGTTCCCGGTACAGATTCGCTCGACTGGCATGGCGATCGTCTACAACCTCGGCGCCATGTGTTTCGGTGGTCTCGCTCCTCTGATCAACACGTGGCTCACGAAGGTCACCGGCGACCGCCTCGCACCCGCCTGGTATATCGCAGCCAGCGTCGTGCTTGGCACCCTCGGCGTGCTGGTGATGACGCAGCGCGAATCGGTTGCGCAGGAAGCCAGTCTGCACGTCTGACCGGCTCGCCGATTCTCCCCGCTTTTCCACTCCACCGGTCTAGCACACACGGTTGCCGGCTGACATGCCGGCAGACCGTGGCGACCTCGTGCCGACGATCTCGATCGACCGCATCCACCACAATGGAGACCATCCTCGTGAAACGCCTTATTGCAGCAACACTGCTGCTGCCCGTCATGACCGCCGCCTGGGGGCAATCGTCGGCGACGCTGTTCGGCAGCATCGACAACGGTGTGACCTTCGTGAACAATTATGGCGGTCACTCGCTCCTGAGAATGCAGGACGGAGTCAACAAGGCCAACGCGCTTGGCTTTCTCGGCTCGGAAGATCTGGGCGGCGGCCTGCGCGCCTACTTCAAACTGGAAAACGGCTTCTCGGCTAGCACGGGCGCGCTCGGTCAGGGCGGCCTGATGTTCGGCAAGCAGGCTTATGTTGGCCTCGGAGACAAGTCGATCGGAGAAATCTCGATGGGCCGGCAGTATGACTACACCGTGCTGCTGGAACACTATCTGCCCTGCCTGAACTGCGGCCTCTATGGCGTTCAGAACGCGGACTTCGACCGCGTGTCCGGGGAACGTCTGAACAACACCGTGCAGTTCACGAGCGCAGACTTTGCTGGTTTCAAGGGCGGCTTTATGTATGGGTTCGGCCAGAACGCGGGCACATCTTCGACCAATATCGGCCGCGCCATCAGCACGAACATCCAGTACACGTATGGCGGATTCGCCGCAGGTGCGGTGTTAACCGACATCGACAAGGCGCCCATCTTTGCCGGTCTGAGCGGCGCGCCGACCGTGCTCGGCCAGCCCGTCAATCCAAGCACCACGCTCGTGGCCGACAACCAGCGCATTCTCGGCGTCGGCGCGACCTATGCCTACGGCGCGTGGAGCGCTGCCGCGCTGTACACCAATACGCAGTTAAAACTGACGGGGCGCACCGCCACCGACCAGGTATTGCATCTGGGTGGCGACTGGCATGTGCTGCCCGATCTGGTACTGGCGGGCAAAGCGTCATTCGACCGCTTCGAGTCGTCGCGCTGGTACACGGCCACTGCGGGCATCGACTACCTGATCTCGAAACAAACCGATGTCTATATCGACCTGGACGCGCAGAAGGCGACCGGTGCGGGCACGGTCGCATCGATCGCGCTCACGGCGCCGTCGTCGACCGACCGGCAATTCGTGTCGCGCATCGGTATGCGTCATCTGTTTTAACCCGCCGCCGGCGCGTTTTCGCCGGCAGGCCCGATCTCGCTGGACCTCGGGCTTGCGTATTTTCGAGGAACTCAAGATGGGAAGCATGCAATCCGGGATCACACACACGACTCTACCAAGCGACATATGGCGCTGGGAAGCTTGGCAGATCGCTGAAGCAATCGCACAAGGCGCGGTCTCGAGCCGTGAGGCAGTGACGAGCTGCCTCGCGCGTATCGAAGCCGAGAATCCACGCATCAACGCGCTCACGCACGTCAATCGCGAATCCGCGTTGCGCGCCGCCGATGAAGCCGACGCGCAACGCGCCGCGGGCGCCCAGCTTGGCGTATTGCACGGCGTGCCTGTCACCGTTAAATGCAACGTCGACGTAATCGGCGAGCCAACTACGCACGGGGTCGTCGCGAAGCGCGATCTGATTGCGAAGTCGCACAGCCCCGTCGTATCAAATCTGCTCAAGTCCGGCGCGGTAGTCGTTGGCCGGACCAACACACCCGCCTTTTCGATGCGCTGGTTTACCGACAACGCCCTACACGGCCGCACGCTCAACCCGTGGCGCGACGACATCACACCGGGCGGTTCATCGGGTGGCGCATCGGCTGCGGTTGCCGCCGGCATGTGTCCGGTCGCGCACGGTAACGATCTGGCCGGCTCGGTTCGCTATCCCGCCTATGCGTGCGGCGTCGCCGGCTTGCGTCCGACTGCCGGACGCATTCCGTCGTTCACGCCAAGTTCGGGTGAACTGCGCACGTTCGCAGCGCAGTTCTATGCGGTGCAGGGTCCGATTGCGCGATCAGTGCGCGACTTGCGCGTGAGTCTCGCTGCGATGTCCGCAGCGGACAGTCGTGACCCGAACTGGGTGCCCGCGCCGCTCACTGGTCCAGCTAGCAAAGGCCCGATCAAGGTCGCGCTGGTCGATGAAATTGAAGGTATGCCGATCGATGCACAGGTGCGCGAAGCGTTGCAGCAGTCCGCGCACTGGCTCTCCGACGCGGGTTACATAGTCGAACGCGTAGCGCCGCCCGAGATGCGTGAAGGCGCTGATATCTGGATGACGGTCACCATGACGGAGATCTTGACCGGCTTCGCACAGACCGTTGAAGAGTATGGCGATCAAGGTGCACGCAACGCTTTGCAAAGCATGCTCGCTCGCGTCAACACCGGAGTGACACTCGAGGGTTACATCCAGAGCCTTGCCCGGCGCGACCGCCTGCGTCGTAAGTGGAACGCGTTTTTCGAGCAATATCCGCTCGTGCTAATGCCGACCTCGCTTGAAATGCCGTTGCGTTGGGGCATGGATCAGGAGGGACCGGAAACGATGTCGCGCATTCTCGACGCTCAGTTGCCGCTCAAGCTGGTTGCCGCGCTCAATTTCCCGGGCCTGAGCGTGCCGACGGGCGTGCACGACGGCGTGCCGGTCGGCGTGCAGCTTGTCTCGAGCGCTTTCCGCGAGGACCTATGTCTCGCTGCCGGCGAGGCAATTGAACTGCGCGCCCGGATGCCGCTCGCATTCTGAACCCCGAGACCGCAGGTGGGCCACAGCGTGCCACGGTCCGGCACGCCGCGGACGTCGCGACCTTCCTAAGCGATCTCGGGCTCCGCCTCCACAGGAACTGCATACATGACCCATCCACTGATGGAGGCGCTACGCGAGCACGCCTCCCGTTTCATCGATCTGCGTCGCGATCTGCATCGACATCCAGAACTCGGTCTTGCCGAAACGCGAACGTCCGACGTGATAGCCGAACAGCTTGCCGCATTCGGATACGAGGTGACCCGTGGTATCGCGCAGACCGGTATCGTCGCCACGATCAAACGCGGCAACGGGCGCAAGCGTCTCGGCCTGCGCGCGGATCTCGACGCGTTGCCGATTCACGAGACCACCGGTCGCCCCTGGCAAAGCGTGCGTGAGGGCGTCATGCACGCATGCGGTCACGATGGTCACACCGCCATGCTGATGGCCGCCGCGCACTATCTCGTCACGGAAGGCGACTTATCCGGAACGCTGCATTTGATATTTCAGCCGGCGGAGGAACATCCGGGCGGCGCGCATATCATGATCGAAGAAGGTCTGTTCGAGCGCTTTCCGTGCGACGCGGTATTCGCGATGCACAATATGCCGGGCATTGCGCAAGGTCATCTGACGTTCCGCACAGGAGCCGCGATGGCGTCGAGCGACGACGTCACTATCGTTCTCATTGGCCACGGTGGGCATGGCGCAATGCCTCATCGCGCCGCGGATCCCATCGTCGCAGCCGCAAGCATCGTGATGGCGCTGCAGACCATCGTGTCGCGTAACGTCGATCCGCAGCAGACAGCAGTGGTCACCGTCGGCGCACTCGTTGCTGGCAGCGCGAACAATGTGATACCCGACAGCGCACGGCTTGAACTGAGCGTGCGGACGCTTGACCGTGACGTGCGCGATCTGCTGGAATCGCGTATTCGCAGCCTCGTCAATGCGCAGGCCGACAGCTTCGGAGTGCGCGCGGAGGTCACGTACAAGCGCGACTATCCAGTGCTCGTCAACTCCGTTACCGAAACGGAGTTTGCGCGGCAGGTGGGAATTGAGTTGGTCGGCGTGGATAACATCACGCCGCAAGGCGCGGCGCTCACCGGCAGCGAAGACTTCGCGGTCATGCTTGAACACTGTCCGGGCAGCTATCTTCTGATCGGCAACGGTGCGGGCGAAGGCGGCTGCATGGTACACAACCCGGGCTACGACTTCAACGACGACAACATCGTTGTCGGGGGCGCCTACTGGGCGCTGCTCGCTGAGCGCTATCTGAAGGACTGAGAACGGGACTGGAGGACGACTTCACCAACGCAGTCCGCCGGTCCTATGAGCGATATGGACGATACAGACAAGAAGCTGATTGCGCTGATGCGCGCCGACGCGCGGATGAGCGTCGCCACCCTGGCGGCCAAACTCGGCGTTGCACGCGGCACGGTGACCCACCGCCTGCGCCGACTCGAGGACGAGCAAGTGATCGTGGGTTACACGATCAAATTGCGGCCGGAGGCAGAGCCTAATAATATCCGGGCGTGGATGGGTGTGCAGGTTGAGGGCAACCAGACGCATGCGGTCATCGCGAGCCTTCTCGGCGAACCTGCTGCCGTCGCGCTGCACGACACAAACGGCCGCTGGGATCTATGGGCCGAACTGAGAGCGAGCTCACCCTCTGAACTGTCGAAGGTGCTGGAACGTGTGCGTCTGATCAAGGGCATCCGGCACACCGAAACAAGCATTCTACTAAAGAGCTTCCGTTAGACAGTGGCCGCAAAGGCGGCCGCACTTCTCGCACATCAAGCAAACGCTTCGAGCTTCGGGTCCGCAGTCTGTAAGTCCAGCACGCCGAACAGGTTCTTCGGGTCGGCCGGCTCAGGAATCAACTGCAAGATATCGCCAATGCCGAGCTTCGCTGCCGTGTCCCGGATAAATGTCAGTGCCGAATAGTCCTCCAGAGCGAAGCCGACAGAATCGAATACGGTGATGTCGGCTGAGTCCTTGCGTCCTGGCGCCTTCGCCGACAGCACCTGCCACAGTTCCGTCACCGGGAAGTCGGACGCCATCTGCTGGATGTCGCCTTCGATACGCGTCTGCGGTTCGTACTCGACAAACACGTTGCCGCGCGTGAGGATGTCCGCATGCAGTTCAGTCTTGCCCGGGCAATCGCCGCCGACGGCGTTGATATGCATGCCTGGCGCAACCATGTCGGGCGTCAGGATCGTGGCGTTGGTCTTGTCGGCCGTGACCGTCGTCACGATATCGGCGCCTTGCGTCGCCTCGGCCGCGCTGTTGCAGACCACCACGTCCAGACGCTGATTCACGAGATTGGCGACAAGCTTGGCAGTGGCCGAGGGATCGACATCATAGACACGCACCGTGTGGATGCCCACCAGGTCGCGGAACGCGATTGCCTGAAATTCGCTTTGTGCACCATTGCCGATAAGCGCCATCACGCGGCATTCGGGCCGAGCGAGGGTACGGGCCGCAACAGCCGACATCGCGGCGGTGCGGATCGCGGTCGTCAGCGTAAGCTCAGATAGCAAGCGCGGCGCACCCGAATCGACGTCCGCGAGTACACCGAACGCCATCACAGTCGGCAGCCCGGCGCGCGTATTCTTTGGATGGCCATTTACGTACTTGAAAGCGAACTCCCGGGCGTCGGCGATCGGCATCAGTTCGATCACACCATCGCGGGAATGACAGGCGACGCGTGCGCTCTTGTCGAATTCGGACCAACGCAAGAAATCGCGTTCGATACGCTCGGCCACGCCCGCGATGCAGTGCGGGAGGCCGATGTGCCGCACAAGGCGAATCACGTCATCAGCGCTCAGATAGATAGTTTGGGGTAGACGGGACAGCATCGGCATAGCTCCTCGGTTGATTGATCGATGAGAAGAGTTTCCCAAAGTCGGACGTCAGCCGATAGCAACGCAGATGCGCAGTTTTTAGAGTGTTTTCATCAAAACGGCAAGCCGGACTGACAGATTGGTCGATGCGCTTGCGCAACAGCCTTGTGCGCGTCCCTCGCGCCGAAGGTGCGACAAGATTTTGGGTAGGCCCGTATTGAGGACCGTGCGCGGAGCGGGTCCGGAAACACGTGTTTTTAAGCCGGCGCCAGAACTGGCACACGACACCCGGTCCGCAGGTTAAAGATAGGCGCCTTCCGAATGTCTGTTGTCCGCAAGCAAGCGAGCCCTCACGAAGTTATGTCGGACGTCTCTGGGTGGCCAGCAGTACGCGTTCGCACCGCTCACGTCGACGCAGCCGTTGAGAATCGAAGGCCGCACTGAAACCGATGCTCGAACTGGGGCTATCGGCTATGAACCGACAATCGCGAGGCGTCGCAAAACGGCAGGTCATAGGCTCACTTCAGTTATTCGACGTTGAACAAACATCTGATTCAAACACCCGAGGCTCTGATTCGTTTTGTCCGCGGATCGGGTGATTATGAATAGAACAGATCATCGACGATCCGTCGCCCTGCGCTATACCCGGCCATGAGTGCATCTGCTTCACTGAGAAATGGCTTACCTTGTGATTCGCCAAAACGCAAGGGTGAGAAAACGGCTACCGCGGCACCAGTCTTGCAGATCCTCACCACCGCTACATATCCAACTTCTCCCGCGGCGGTGCGCCCGCGACTCCAATTAAAGTCTGCCTCAACGGCCACTTCGATGTCGAATCCTTGATATTGGTATGTGCGGTTCATGGCGTCACATCTACGACTTGGTTCGGCATTGGCCGCGAACCGGCGTGTTCGTCAGCGGTCATGTGCCGAAAGAAAAACTCAACGATTTCCCGGGTCGGTACACTGGTGGCAAGCGTCCCGATCTTGACGGGCGCGAACCATTTGCATCTAGCAATTTCGTTGCTCGGCTGCGCAATCGATTGATACGCCACGTCGGCGAAGAATACATAGTGCAGCGTGTTGAATCCGCTGAACTGAAAAAGGTAAGTCAGCTCGGTCGCGGTGAGTGTCGTTTCCTCCTCCAGTTCGCGCAGTGCGGCTTCGTGAGGAGCTTCTCCTCGACAGATTCGGCCGCCCGGAAGTGCCCATCGCGATCTCAGCCTGGCAACCAGCAAGATACCGTTGTCTCGGACACACAAGACGGTTGCCCTCTCTTTCATTGATGTCTGTCCGTTTGATCGCAAGACTCTAAAAGACCTCAATCATAATTTAGCTTATTGATTGTGTCTTTTTGCCCGCGTACGCTATCGTAAAGATCATGCCGATGCGGAACTCACAGGCTGCGGCAACCAGGAAACGTCGGTACGGGACGGGAGTATAGAGATGAAAATGTCTCATAGACTAGGAAGCTCCGATACGGCGGGGCCCTTGTGGGGGCTGGTCTTTGGCATGTTCATGACGGCAATCGGAATGGGCCTCTGGTTTTATGCGACGTCGTCCGCACCCTCCGGACGACAAGATGAATCGTTGGCAGTAGCGGCCGTCATCGTCGGCCTGTTTTCTGCGGTCTACGCGGGGCGCGAACTCTGTCACAAACGTCGGTAGATCGCCTGTCAGGACTATGGGTGTTGTCGACTAGTGGCGCTACGAGGTATGCCGGAGCCCGTTAATTTTGCCGCCGCGCGCGTCACGCTAATACTCTTGAAATCCATTTGCTCCTGCAACACCGGGCAAGACCACTGATCTGCATGTCTCGACGGTCGAGCGCCTTGGGGCGCGTATGCCGTCACCTTGCGCCCAACCGCAATCGACACGTGACCTGGACATTCTCCGACTCTAGTCACCGGGCCCTGCTGGCGATAGCCGTGGCGAGGCAGTCTCGCTGCGAATGCAGACGTGACCAGGCGGTCATAAGCACGTCGAGGGACGCTAGCTCCTTGTCACGAGATCCCAAGCGCTGGAGCAGCGAAATATACTCCCTTCGCACTTCAATCACGCCTTCAGGCGCTATCAAGGCGTACTCAACTTCGCAGAGTTGCCGTCGCGACTCATCGGTCATTTCAATCCTCCGTACGGACGAACGCATTCTGTTCGTACTGGGCACGCTCCACCGACTCCAATGTACTTGGCTATTGTTGCTGATGCCGAAGGCTGCGGATAATCCGGCGAACTTCCCTGATTCCCATTAGCACTCTCTTAAGGGCGTAGCGGATTGACGCGCACTCCCTTGGCGCAACATGATCGTACGGGCGCGGTATCGCTTGTGTTCTCTCGCGTCCATGGTGGACGAGCCAAAGTACTGCTTAAACGTACAGTACCGCGGGTTGCACGTAAAGACCTAGACTTAGCATTCCGACACAAACGCGGAGCGCGCCGTGGTCACTAAGACCGTCCGCCGGACATTTTTCAGCCTGACTTCGGCGTTCTCGCCAAGTCCGAAGGGCAAGCAAGGGGTCGCATATACCGTGACATCGGCCCAGCAACGCGCCGACGAAGCCTGGAGACGCACGACGCACGGAGCCCACGGTTCCCTGTTCAGAAAAGATCCGAAAGCGTGATTTTCGGAAATCTGAAGCAAGACCAAGCCTGCCGTCCGAATTAGCTGTGATCGAAGCCGGAGACGAATTATGACTGCGCCGCAAAAACTTTACGGTGTGACGCTGAAGCCCCACGCCAAGGCTGCGCGCAAGCTGATCGAAGTCCCCGACCCCGAGGCGCCCCCCGACCTTTTGGAAGCCGTTCGCCGAGTCGTGACGGAGAATTGGGAAGTCGGGGAGCGACGGCCCCGAGAATAATTCGATCTAATCGTGGCCATGGCACACGCGATTTGAACTACGAGACATAGCCGCTCGGGTTGGAAAAACTATCGACCCAGGTTGCCGACGGATACGGCGTAGGGAAGCGCTCCACGCCCAAAAACAAAGGTCGGAAGGGCGACCAAAGGTAACGCCGGGCAATATGGCGCGGTCTGTCCCGGACTTTGCCGACTGGCCGTCAGATTTAAAGTATGTTGATCCGTCTCCAAAACCAATGTCTCTTTCCGAGCCTAGACGCGTCCCTCGACAGCCATCGGTCGAGGGCTAAGTTGGATCGGCTACTGAAATTCGCGGCCGGCGAAAGTGCACCGGGCCTTTGGGGCGCGGACGAACTTCGGAGTGCGGTCGCGAAGTACCGTTTTTTGGTTCTGCCTCACAGATGTTTGCAAGTCCCTCTCCCCGGCAACGGTTAATCGAATCGCAGACGGTGTCATAGCGGCGGCCCGATCGGTTAGAGCGTTCCGGTCAACGCGCACACGAGGCGCGCGGGACCGGTCAATCCGTTTCTTGCGCCCGGCGGCGGATTGGATCGCGAAGGCGCTGACCCTGCACGCGATCAAGAGTTTCGACCGCCTCACTCAACATCCGCTGGATGACTTCTTCCGCCAACTCACGCGCGTGAACTAGTGCCGACGACTGACCCGCAAATAACGCCATCTTCTCCAACTCGCCCGTGGTGCTCCGCAACGGCGAGACCGTGCTGTACTTCGGTATTGGTCCCCATTCGTCTACAGCGATCACTTCGCGGGGCAACGAATACGGATCGTTGCCGAACGGACGATCACGCACCTCGTCGGTCACGCTGTTAGCGAGCACCCGCACGGGCGAGCCAGTTGGCCAATTGATCGCGTAAATGTCCGTATGCACGGTGCCGCCCGCGCTGGCATCGACGATGCGTTGCTTGTGATAGTCATGCGCGTACGATTCATGCGTCGCGAGAAACGCTGTCCCACAATGCACGCCGGCTGCGCCCAACGCGAGCGCCGCCGCGAGACCTGCGCCATTGGCAATGCCGCCCGAAGCTGCCACCGGCACGCGCACGCGCGATGCGATCTCGGGCAGCAGCGTCATCAGCCCCACGTTCCCTCTCACGTGTCCGCCCGCTTCCACGCCTTGCGCGATGATCGCGTCTGCGCCAGCGCGCTCCGCCGCCAGCGCATCGTCGAGCGAGCCGACCTGGTAGAGCACTAGCGCACCGCCTTGCTTCGCGCGTTCGATGACATCGGGGAACACGTCCCAGAAGAAACACATCACCGGAACGCGTGCGCACAGGCATGCGTCGAGCTCGGCATCGAGCAGTTCGGGCTTAGTGCCGCCTGGAATAAGGTTCACCCCAAAAGGTTGGTCGGTCGCCGCACGTACCGCCGCGATCTCCTGCTCGATCGTCGCGGGTGATTCCCTCACCATGCCGAGCAGACCAAAGCCACCCGCCTTCGACACCGCCGCGGCCAGTTCCGCGCGCGCAGGGCCGCCCATGCCCGCGCAAATGATCGGATGAGGGCAGCCCAGCAAGCGGGTCAGCGCGGTCGAGAAAGGGGCTGCGTTCGCGTTCATGGTCGGCCTCCGTGGATCCGGTTCGATCGTCACATAGCCTATACAGCATATCGCGAACCGGATCGTGGGCACGGCGCGAGTACTTTGCGCACCAGAAATAAGGTGCTCGCTACGGAACGGAAGTTGCCGTCAGAGTTCGTCGGCGCACCCTCGGACAAAAGTCAGGCTTGGCCATTGACCTCTTGAGGTACCGCTGTCGTCTAACGTGGAAGCGTGCATCGAAACTGCGTTGCGGCGAACGGCTGTTGAGCGGTCGGGGTGCGCTCGAAGCATCCGCCCTTACACGGCCAGTTTCGGTCAATCGCAATTATTGGTGAACGTCTGTTGACGATCCATAAGCAGCCCTCGTATTCGAACGAATGGACTTCGGTCGCGCGAAAACACTAGCGCACCCGACTAAATAGCGGAGATGCCAGGCTCGCAGCCGCGAGTTCGCTTGCAGCCGCCACGAGAGCAGGACCTAGTGTGGCCATACGCTTCTCGGTCAATCTGACGGCAGGACCTGCAATGCTGATGACTCCGATCGCGGGGTAACCCCGCCGTTGGACCGGAGCAGCCATCGCCGTCATCCCCGGCGCAAACACTTCATAAATCGTTGCATAGCCACGGGCGCGGGCGGCATCGACGAACCCCAGTAGCGCCTTCACGGTGGTCGGTGCGTTGGGTCCGTACTGCTTCGGTTGCCCAAACCCCTGGCGCGTCACCAACTCGAGCGCACGCTCATCGGTCATTGTCATCATCCAGGCGTGGCCGGTCGCACTGCACGACAGGATGGTATCCATCCCCATGTCCGGGTCGTATCGCAACCCCTTCAGCGCGCCCTGCGCCTTGGCAACCCACGTCAGCCTGTCTCCGTCGACGATCGCGAGCCGTACAAGTTCTCCGGATGTTTCCGCCAGACGGTCGAGCAGGGTTTGCGCAATGTCGATGATGCCGGAGGTCGCCAGATAACTGAGCCCCAGCCCCGCAAGCTTCGTGGTCAGGACATAGTCACCGTGCTCACGTAACTGACGTACGTAGCCACACTGCCTGAGATCGACAAGCAGGCGATGACAGGCACTGCGAGGGATCTCAAGTTGATCCGAGATTAACGCGAGCGGCGTCCCTTCGATCTGTGTCGCTAGAAATTCCAGCACCGCCAGTGTTCTTTCGGTTACGCCCGGCATGGAGACTCCTTTCTGCTCGATCAAGCGCCCATGATTGCATGATACGGGATGAGATTCCAGCCTGGAACGCTATCCCAGCAGCGCTGTTAATCTGCCCACTATGCCGTCTCGCCGGATGCGTTATCGCATTCATCGCATGAGACGCATGACAAAAGACGAACCACGCACGGCCGACATTCCAAAGTTCGCCGCGACGTGAAGCCGACAGAGGTTTGGAAACGGAGACAACATGGATCAGCAATCGCACCTCCCCGCGCAGCAGGCGATGCGCACGCGCGCAGTGACCGCGGCGGCCGTCGGGACCGCACTCGAATGGTTTGATTTCACGTTATACGGCGCACTGGCCGCCACTGTGCTGCCCAAGCTCTTTTTTCCGTCGATGGATTCGACTTCCGCGTTGCTGGCTTCGCTTGCCACGTTCGGTGTCGGCCTCGCGGCGAGGCCGCTAGGCGCCATCATTTGCGGTTACCTTGGCGACAAACTGGGACGGCGCAACCTGATGCTCGGTACCGTCACCATCATGGGTGTCTGCTCGATGTTGATGGGCTTGCTGCCAACCTATGCGAGCATCGGCGTGTGGGCGCCGGTATTGCTAGTTATCCTTCGCATCCTGCAGGGTTTCGCGCTGGGCGGTGAATCGACGGGGGCGCAGTTGATGGCGATCGAGCACGCAAGTTCCGATCGTCGTGGCAAATACTCCGGCCTTCTCGGACTGTGTTCGCCGCTCAGCCAGATCATGGCCAACGGCGTACTACTTGCACTTTCATCGGCGATGTCGGCGCAGGCATTTGACGCATATGGCTGGCGCATTCCGTTCATCCTGAGCTTCATTCTCGTGATTGTCGGTATCTACATCCGGCTGCGAGTCAGTGAGACGCCTGCCTTCGTCGCGCTCCGTAAAACCGAAGTAGTTCGCGTAGGCAGTCCGCTGCGCGATGCACTGCGCCTTCACTGGCGAACGGTGCTCCGATGGATGCTGTTCTTCTGCGGCCCTGCGGCGATCTTTTATCTAATTGTTGTGTTTTCCTTGAGTTATGTCACGAAAACGCTGGGCGTGCCGAAACAGACGGGCTTCCTGCTGTTGATGGGCGCGAACGTGTGCGCGATCGTCGGCGCGCTAGCCGGTGGCATGCTGAGCGATCGAATCGGCCGCAAGAAAGCGCTCGCGATCGGCTCGATCGCCACCTTGCTCATGCTGTTCGTGTACTTTCAGATTCTCGATACGAAGAGCTTCGTGCCCATGCTGGCAGCAATGGGCTTATTTCTCGGCTTCACGCAATTCCAGAGCGGCATCCAGCCGGTTGCATTCGCCGAGGCATTCCCAACCAATGTGCGCTACTCAGGCTCGGCGCTGGCCTACACCGGTGCCAATCTGATCGCGGGCGGTCCCATGCCTGTTCTTGCGGTTTGGCTCTTCGCCCTTTGCAATGGCTCGCCGTGGGGCGTCGTCGCGGTGTGCGTCACGTTCAACGTCATTTCCCTGGTCGCGATTCTGACCGCACCCGAAACACTGGGTATTGACATGAACCGGGTCGATTCTGCCGGAGAAGTCATGGGTTTATCGGTGCACGTTTCTACGCAATCCCAATCTCACTGAAACGCAGGCAATGCAAATGAAACCACTTGTTTATGTCCTGAACGGTTCGAACCTGAACATGCTCGGCAAGCGCGAACCACACCTGTACGGTACGACGACCTTGGCGCAGGTGAAAGAACGTACTGAGGCCGTCGCGGCCGAGCTCGGCCTCGAATGCGACTTCCGTCAAACGAACCACGAAGGGGTGATGGTCGACTGGCTGCAGGAAGCCTTCGAAAAGGAGGCGGCCGTCGTCATCAACCCGGCGGGGTTCTCGTTCGCGTCGATACCGGTCCTGGATGCAGTCAAGCTGATTCGCCAGCCGGTGATCGAGGTGCACATCACCAACATCCATCAGCGGGACGAACAGTATCGACATTCGCTGATCTCGCTGGCGGCACGCGGCGTGATATGTGGCCTCGGTGTCGATGGATACCTGCTTGCCGTTCGAGCGGTCGCAGGCGCCATCCAGCGCGAACAGGTGTGACGAGACGCTAAAAGAGAGTTCTCGAACGCGCTCGAAATCGGTCGAGACAGCGTCGAAATATCCCACCTTTTTCCTGGCTCGGCGATGGGCGAGACGGGCGACAGCGAGCTCTACGATGTCGCGACAGTTTTGGAGCCGCAATGTGCGAGGTACAAACCAACGTCTGCTGCTAGCACCGTAGCAGACGTACGCTTTCCATCGGCGTGTGGCCGCTCCGGGTCGCGTGCCGCCAATCGCCGCCTTGCGAGAGTCAGGCTACCTACTCTCTGCATGAGACGGCAGCCGGCCCAGTCTGAGACATTCGAGAGGTCTGCTAGATGATTTTCAATCGTCATCGGAAGCGATTTGGCAATCTTGGCCGACTCTTTTCAGTTTCATTGTTGGTGCGGTCACCTACAAATGTATGGACGAAACGATCTGCATTCAACGCCGCCAAGGTGGCTTAGAATGTGCCGATCGATAGAAAAAGTAGCATCGGACAACCGTGTCGCCTACCTATTTCACAGGCGCTACCCATCCACTGCCTACGAATGTGGCTGGCGCCAGTTTCCCTCCTGATCAACAATCAATTTAGTTGCCGGTAGCCCGTAATACATTCGTCGTCTACAGTCGGGAATTTTTGAAGAGGCGAAGCTACTTTGGTTTGTAGAAAACTAACGCGATCGTAAGGATACGCAGTACGCTCTCTCGAATCGCGTCGTTTACCTAAGTGAAGCGACCCCACTCGTCAGTACTGCAACCAGCATCGGATGTTCTGCTGCTCACCCGGCCCGCACTGTTCGCCGTTCGGCGCGTCTGGCGGGTTTGGACGTCAATCGCGGCCTACTTTGGGAAGCGGAGGAACTAGACGTGTCCAACTGGCATCCGATCGCACTACCGCCCTATGTGACATCCGGCGCCTTCAACGCAGACACCATGCTGCTGCTAACCGACGGCACGGTCCTCGTCCACAACGCCTACCAGGCTGAGTGGCTGAGGTTCACGCCGGACCCCAAGAACGGCTATCTCGGTGGAAGCTGGACCTTGCCGGACGGTTCGAACTCCGAGTCAGGCATGACCAACACCCGACAGTTTTTCGGCACGGGGGTGCTTCAGGACGGCCGGGTCTACGCGGTAGGCGGTGAAGTTTCCAACGCCACAGCGGGGGGAGGCGCCACCTCGCTCGGCGAGATCTACGATCCGACGAGCAACAAGTGGACCCAGATGACGACTTCGGACAAGCCGACCACGGTCAGTTTCGTCGCCGCCGACTGCGCCTCCATGGTTTTGTTCGATGGCCGGATTCTGTTCGGCAGCGCGAATCTCGGCAGCACCCAGACGGCGATCTGGTCTCCGGCCAGCAGCACCTGGGCCGTCGCCGGCACTGCATTTGGGACGCAGCCCAACACCAAAAAAGGCTCCTGCGACGAGGAAAGCTGGGTCCTTCTGCCCGACGGCAGCGTTCTGACAGTCAACGTCTATATCGGGGGAGCCCAGTCGCCGACCAGCGCTGAACGCTACATTCCGACGCAGGATATCTGGGTGACCACGGCTGGCGCCCTGCCAGTCACCCTTCCGCTAACGAACATCAGCGACACCACCACCACGCCCCCAACGTCGGTTCAGGTGTTCGAGATCGGTCCCGCACTGCTGCGCAACGACGGCAAGGCGATCTGCTTCGGTGGGACAGGCCTAACAGCGATCTACGATCCCGCCATCGACAGCTGGACGCAGGGGCCGAGTTTCCCTGCGGATCCCGGCGACCCCAGCAACGGCAAAAAAGTGATCTCGCCGAACGGTCTGTTGACCCTGAGCGACTCGCCCGGCGTCATGCAGACCAACGGCCGCATCCTGACGACCGCAGGAACCCTCTACAGGCGCGCCGGCACACCGATCGACTTCTACTCCAAGAACCTCAAGGTTTGCGAGTATGATCCCGTCGCCGGGACCATCGTCCAGCTTCCCGACCAGCCGCCAAGCAGCGTGACCAGCCAAGATACCTGGACGTCGCGGTTCCTGTTGCTGCCCACCGGGCAGATCCTGCTGAGCACGCAGCAGTCGCAGGTCTACATCTACACGCCACCCTCGTCAGAAGGCAGCTACCAGGCCGCGTGGCAACCGGTGATCACCACCTTCCCAGGCACGCTCATCGTCGGGCACAGCTATCTGCTGACCGGGACCAATCTGAACGGCCTGTCGCAGGCGAACAGCTATGGCGACGACGCCCAGATGCCGACCAACTACCCGATCGGGCAGATCACCGACACGACGTCAGGCGCGGTCTACTATTTGAAGACGCAGGATTTCTCGTCGCGCGGCGTGGCCGTGCCGGGACCGGTGACCGCGAGCGTAACCGTGCCGCAGACCACGCCCCCGGGCGCGTACAACCTGGTGGCGATCGCCAACGGCATTCCCTCCGATCCCATCGTGGTCGAGATCGGCACGCAGAACATCAGCTTCCTGTTGCAGGAGCCGGAGTTCGGCGGCGGACAAATCGCCGCGCAGATCAACCTCGCCGGTGCGCCGGCGGTCTACCAGGCCGCCCTCTTCGTCGCCATCGAGGGCTACAAGCTGTCCGACCTCGGTATCACCAACGCTGCCAGCTTGTCGGACCCGGGCAATCAGCCCACGGTCCATTCGCCCGACCCTCGGATAACCTACACCTACAACGGCGCTGCGGAGCCGGAGGACGTCACCTTCCCCGGTCCGCAGCAGGTCCTGTTCCCGTTCGAGGTCTCCTTCACCGACGATAGCCTGTTCCAGGACCCCACCTTGTTCCCCGCGGGACAGCAGACCGCCTACATCACCATTTCGGCAACCTTCCATCCGCCGGCGGGCAGTCCCCTGACCGCGATCGCGCAGATCAAGCTGATCCAGACCCCGAATCCGTTCGTCCTCCACAACGACACCGCTTCGACGGATCCCACGGTACAGCAGGCCTGGTATCTCAGCACCGATCTGCGCGTGTTCCAGGTCGAGGCGGGGCAGCACCGTTTCGGCGCGAGCCCGGGGAACACCGGGGATGCGGTCACCGACGCCACGACCTACATCGCCACGGTCATCGGCAACCTCAACGCCGATCCTGCGGCTGCGGACGGACTGTTCGACGCGATCGTCGAGAACGAGGACGCCGCCGCCCTGAACCTCGCGCCGACGGACGGCTCAAACCCGATCTACAATTTCGCCCTCGCCCGCGTGCGGACCCAGGACACGGCCGCCGCCACGGACGTGCGGGTTTTCTTCCGCATGTGGGCTGCGCAGCAAACCAACGCCGTCTACGATCCGTCGACCACCTACGCGTCCCGCACCAAGGGCGCCAATCGCATTCCCGTTCTCGGCGTGCAGAACGACGAGATCGTCACCATTCCGTTCTTCGCCTCGCCCCGGGTCGCGGTGGGCGGGTCGGCGACGATGGCCGATCAGACCGATCCGCCCAACGTTCAGGCCACGATCGGGCCGGATCCCCTGGGCGCGGAGGTCCACACTTATTTCGGCTGTTGGCTCGATATCAACCAGCCGAGCTCGAACATCTTTCCGGCCTTCGTGCTGGGCGATGCCGCCGGGCCGTTTATCAACGACGGGCCACTGGTCCCGATCCAATCCCTAGCCCGTAGCGACCACCAGTGCCTGATTGCGGAGGTTTCGTATCTCCCCGATCCGCCTGACGTGGGCAGCGACCCGTCCTCGTCGAACAAGCTGGCCCAGCGCAACCTCGCCTTCGTCAATGTGCCCAATCCGGGATATCCCCTTTCCCGCGTCGCGCCCCAGACCTTCGAGATCAAGCCATCGCCCGCAGCGCTTCTGCCCGACGGTAAGCCGGACGAGCTGGTGATCCATTGGGGCAGCCTGCCGGCGGGCTGCACGGCCTCCATCTATCTTCCGGCGGTCTCATCGGCGGAGATCATCGCCTGGGCCAACCGGCTCTACCTGACCCACCGCCTGAGCGCCGCCGACGCCCATACCATCCAGATGCCAGTGGGCACTGTGGGGTATGTGCCAATTCCGCAGGGCGCGGCGGTCAACTACGCCGGGCTGCTGTCGATCAACCTGCCGGCGGGGATCAAGAAAGGCGAGAAGTTCGAGGTCACGGTCCGCCAAGTCACAAGCGCCGGCCTTCCGGCGCAGGGTGTCAATGGGAAAATCGAGTCCCTCGACGTCGGCGCGGCAGCCGAACGCAGCTTTCATCCGTGGCGCCGGGTGATGGGACAGTTCAACGTCACCGTTCCGGTCTCCACCAAGGGAGAACTGTTGCCACGGGAGGTGGAGCGCCTTTCCATCATGAAGTGGATCGGCGCCTCGATTCCGAAGAAGAGCCGGTGGTGGCCGGTGTTCCAGCGCTACCTTGAACAACTCGGCGTACGGGTGACCTACATGGGCGGCGACCCCGGGAAGGTTTATCCCTCCCCGACTGGCGTGTGGCGACAACCCTATCATCCCGGCCACTGGGGCGGCCATAGTGGCGGTCACGGAGGAGCGGCTCATGGGGGCCATGGGGGAGACGATCACGGCCAAGGCCGCGGCGGACACGATGGCGACGAACATGATTGGGGCGGGGTCACCGGCAAGGTCGATGCCATCATCTACGACCACTTCGGCGACTTCGCCGGTTTCGTCCTGGAAGATTTCCACGGCCGCTTGCATCACTTCCGCAGCAAAGAATATCGCGTCGAAGAGCGCGTGCGCCGGGCAAAGGAGGAGCGCCTGGTGACGACAGTGGTGGCCCGAGACGAGGGCGAGGTCGTGCAGGAGGTGATCGTCAGGTAGATACGGGGACGCAACGCTTTGCACTTTTAGACCAAGGCTGCCACGCTTCAGACGTTGAGATTGGCAACTTGAATGTCGCAGATGGGGTCGACTTCTGCTGATAGCTGACAGGCAAAAGCCGGCCACAACCTGCCGTTGACACGCGTCGTCGGTCGGACGTTCAGGCGTCAGTTTCACCCAGTAAAGGGCCATTTGAACCGCGAAGACGAACCCTGCCTCTCGGCCGGTACAAGCGTTCAGCATGGGCAATGGCAAGAAGGATGCAGGGTGCTTTCTATGATTATTCGCACCTCGGCAACCCCGAATGTCAGGTCTTATTGCAAGCTGATGCGCCCCATTTGCACCACGGTATTATCCGGGCCCGGCTATTTAGCCTTACTGCCGGTTGATGACTCTCGACTCACAGCGTCCCTTACCGTAAGTACGATCGTATCCAAGGCACCGAACATAGCCTCGACGGCATATCCCGCCAAAAATGGAATTGCCAAAGAGCCTAGCAGTCCAATCTCATCAATTTTCTTATTATTTACGGTTGCGTAAATGAGTGGCACCATATATCCCAGAATGATCCCAAGAATCGCTCTTAACAGGTAGGTACTTCCTTCGCGAAGGACGAACGTTTGACTTGCAAGCCCCTGCAGGATTCGTCGTAGTATAAATGCACACGCGCCCAAGAAACCCAGAATCATTGGATTGGCGACGCTCAATGCGGCTGTAACAACGTTCGATATCGTTAAACTTTCATTTGCAGTTAACTTCCCATTCTGCATCGCGGGGGATACAACAGCTTTTAACGCCGCCAGAACAAACACAAAACCTAATGCTACGAGCGCTGACCGATTCCAAGCACCGACGAGATTCTTTACTCTTGCTCGTATCTCTTGCTGTCTCAACGTACCAAGCGATGAACCAATTTCCATCAATTCAGCAATTTCGAGTGAGACTACTGTCGCCGGATAGACTTTGGGGCTAAGCGCGTCGATTGATTTGAACAGCGCTAGTTCGGCCTGCTGATCTAACGAATTTCTTTCGCTGATACTCGACTTGGCAATCTGCAATGCCTTTGTAGCCTCTTCAAGGACATCTTTGGGTATATCAATGTCTTTTGCGGTGGATGCGTATCGTAGGAGCCGTTCCTGATCGTTCGTGAGTCGCTCGCCGTAGTCATCGTCACAAGGTTTCGGCGCGTCCTTCGGATTCGGGGAGCCAACTGCCTCATCCGACGACTGGTTGCTGTGCATCGTTCCTGTATCGGCCATGAATGACTCCGTCGCAAAGCCAAGCCTCACGTGAAAGCACCAATCTTGAGACAACTCACTGCAACGAAGCTGTCTCCTTGGGCGTTTGCTTCGAAGGCAAAGGAGGCGAGACTCTCAGTTACCGACTGTCTGCTTTCGCAATCTCAGATTATCGTCGATGCGCTCTCTGTGTACCTCTACCTGCCGTTGCACCTCAAACGGCTCGACCGGCTGCAACGGGTCCGTTGCCGAGTCTCAATCACCCGTCTCTTGAAATTTGCTGGTAAACCAATGCCGAACCTTGTCCGCCGCTTGCTCGATCATCAGTCCGCCTCCTAATCCAAGGAGCGTCATAACGGTAGCTACGCGCTGAAAATTTCCGTTATTTTCTTGGCTTTTGAGAAGATCATCGGTATTTCCAGCGATGGTGATTGCACCAACAAAATAAAGCAAGGCAAGCGCAAACCCCAGCAAAAGGCCCGCACCTAATTCGATGAAAAGCTCATTCCAAGAGAAGGTCGCCGTTGGGTCAAACACCAGGCGAAGGTTATTTCTTAAAATGGTCCCGAGGAAACCGGCGAGTGCTAGCATTCCGAAGAACGAATAAACCTTGTTCTTCAATGGGTTTGCGAACAACGCGACCCATGCGACTAGACATGCTAGAAGTAGGAAAAGGTAAATGCCGAGGGGAAGCCGGGGTTTAGTCTTAAAAGTGCGACGGTTCACCAATTCTCTAATGACCTTCGCCGCGAGATCGGCGTTTCCCTTCTGCCACTGCGTCCGTAGATTCTCAACACGATTGCTAAGATCACCGAGTTCTGCATAGAAGGGGCCCAGCTGCGACCATAAATCACCAGCGGCCCCGTCAAAAGAACCAATTGCAAGCACGGGCCGCTCGAGGGCGGGCGCTATATTACCTGCAGCCGACGTCTGTTCCGCACCGCCGATCAATAAGACGGCATCCGCCATCAAAATTTGAGGTACCCGTCCAGAAGACCACGATCCGCGCACCCGTTTATGGATGAACTCGATTTTGTTACCCTGCGCGCTGATCTGCTCGTCAAATCGGATATCAGTTGTTCCCGGTCGGATTATCCACACTCGATGACTACCGCGGACACTGGCCACGCCCTCAAGCACGTAGGGATCAGCGGCATTTCTGTCGCCGGATCCAAGTATCACTTCGAATCCCTCGTGGGCAAATGCCGCGCCAAGCTCACGACACGCATCCTTGAAGGGCTCGCCCTTGTCACGGGCGCCTGATCCGACTACAAGAACTTTCATTACTCCCCCAACTAGTGTCGTGAGTTAGAAGTTCGTTAAATCAATTTCCTGTTCTTTCCGGAATGACAAAGTACTGATTAAAAAGTCGCTCGGACTCGCGCAGGCCTTCTTCCGTAAAGATCACGGACTTCGT
>Ga0153932_1000089_pt1 | contig 53406 bp, 46 predicted proteins | sample TSNJ016MetaG_FD_102273 | JGI IMG/M metagenome (GOLD analysis project Ga0153932, IMG submission 102273) | Attine ant fungus gardens microbial communities from New Jersey, USA - TSNJ016 MetaG | ecosystem: Host-associated > Fungi > Mycelium > Unclassified | place: USA: New Jersey, Wharton State... | reverse complement strand
GTCAAGGCTTCGCGGGATATCGTGTCCTCACGTGGCTGGGCATGCTTACTTTCGCCCTCGCGCATACGATATTTTTCGTTGCCACGGCGTTGTTGTACGAGCGGCGCAGGCGAACAGTATGAACGCGGTTCTTCGGCCAGTTGGTAGTCGATGGGCGTCTGCTTTCGATCAATCCGAGTGACCGTTCAGGGGTCGATGAGACACAGTCACGTCGGCCAATAGCGATCACTGCGGGATCGTAAGCGAAGACAAAAGGCCATGCAAGAGGCGAATGCGGGTTGATCTATTTCGCTGGATGTGTGCTACCGGTCGGCTAGCCAGGCACATGGCAGTGACAGAAGTAAGCAATTCATCGAAGGCTCTTTGCAAGCAAACGCAAAATATTTGACATATGTAGAATGATCATCTGGAGTGCGTATCAACGATAACGGACTAAGCAGTCATCGGCGGCTGCCATCAAACTGCTGCAGGCCTCTCGACATTAAGGGTGTGTACGCTCAACTCATAACAGGCTAGGGCGCACGATGGACGGTTTTGATTCTGTACAAAGTTCGACCCCTCGACAACTAATTTTCCGGCAGAACATTGTGCGGATCGAAAACATCGAGACGATCTGTTGGGTCTAAATTCTCTGTGTACAGAACGAGATTCGTGCCATTAGGTGTCAGTCGTGATTTGAAGAGGTGTGCGCAGCGCCTGCAGTTCGTCGGTAGACGATGAGGATGGTGGCTAAAGTCGGACGACTTCAAGCTCGCAGATTATTGATCAAATGATAGTGGACAGCGGAATTGAGGTGCAGCATTGAGCGCCCCAAAAAAGGTTAGTGATTATCTACCATTCGTAAGGCCATCTCATTAAGCCGCTCTGCCACCACTGACGGCGGCAGACGCCCTTGCGGCTTGATCCATAAGTAACTATAGAAGTACATACCAAGCATGCCTTTAAGCACAATCGGGTCATATGGGCGGAAGAAACCCAAGTCGGCGCCATCGACCATGGCATCGCGCCAGACCTTTTCGTACTTGCTGTGAAGCGAAAGCACTTCCGAATGGCGTGGCTCTGTGAGTGACTGAATTTCCCTAAAACACACCGTGAGTTCCGCCTGATTCGACGCGATCTTTTGAATCAGTTGTATGCCAAGCATCCGGATTCGTTGGCGCGGATCTGTTTCCGCTCGGACTACACGTTCCGCGAAATCCGCGAGATCGGCGATATACTCCTTTGAGATGTCATAGAGCAAATCTTCCTTGCTCTTGATGTGGTGATAGAGCGCGCCGCGTCCCAGTTGCACCGCCTCGCCCAGTTCGGCAATTCCAACCGCATGATACCCGCGTTCGGCGAACAACCGGGCCGCGATCTTAAGGATGCGCTCACGCTGACTGAGTTCGCCATAGTCGTCGACATTGCTCATTGATGAATCCCGTTGCCTTTGATTGAAGAGCCCTTAGAGATACCGCCGAGCGCCACGCGGTGATTGTACCGGTCAGTCCATAGGCTCGCTAGACTTCCGCAACGCCGGCGCGAACCCCGCCAGTCCCAGCACGGGGCCGAGGAGCAGCAGCCAGGCGGAATCGAGACCGATCCGCTGGAACAGGACAGTGACTGCTGCAATGGACACCACGGTTATCGCAAAGCCGATTGAATTCTGTATGGCAAGCGCGCTGCCAACAAGCTCAGGCGCGCACGCTTTCGCCGAAAGCGCAGAGAACTGAGGAGAGTCGGCGATTACCGAGGCGCCCCAGACAAGCAGCAGAATGAATAGCGGAACCGCTGGCAGGTTTCGCCAACCCAGCGCGAACGCGATGCTGCACGCACCCGACAATGCGAGCGCTGCCGCGGCCACCGGGGCACTCCCCACACGTCGAGAGACGTAGCCGCCTCCTAGACACCCCAGGGTCCCTGCGCCGATGATCAAAAACGATATTCCCGATACGCCCCCGAGATGCAGGTGTTTCCCCAACACACTTTGTGCCACATATAACGGAACGATTGTCCAGAACGCGTAGAGCTCCCACATATGACCGAAGTACCCAAGCGCCGCGGACCTGAACGTCCTGTTCCTGAACGCCGCGACGATACCGGTCGCGCGCGTCGCCCGAGATGAGCGCCGCAAGTGCGGTCCGTCGCCGAGCGTAAAGATCAGCCATGCTCCGCCAAGCGCCAATACGGACGACACGCTGATCACCTCCTGCCATGGTAACTGCGCCCCCACGACGCGTAATCCGTGCGGCAGTGCGGTGCCGAGTGTGAGCATGGCGACCAGTTGCGCCAAAGCCGTACCTGTTTTTTCAGGCGCCCAACTCACAATCAGCTTCATGCCGAGCGGATAGATTCCCGCGAGGCTCACGCCGACCAGGAATCGGAACGCGACCGCCGAAGCCATGCCCGTCGAAAGCCACGCGAAGCCCGCGTTGAACGCGGCACCGCCGATGGCGAAGACCACGAAGATCGAACTTGCCCGGAAGCGGTCCGCACACCCGCTCAACGCCATGACCAGTGTGCCGAGGATAAAACCCACTTGCACGGCACTCGTGAGCAAGCCGATATCTGCCGCGCTTGCGTGCCATGCCCGCATGAGATCGGACGCGGCGCTGTTCGCGCTGAACCAGAGCGACGTGCCGAACAACTGCGCGATCGATATCGTGGCGATGGGTGAGAGGAGCCTTCTGTGCGGCGCCTGAGGCGACGCGACGTTGCTCAGTGGCATTGGACGCGCTCAGGAATGCTTGAGCGGCGTGGTATAGGTCGACGCCGTCCCGCTGACACACACCTCACCCTTCTGATTGACGATCTCGACTTGAATGGTGCAGATTGGCTTATCTGCGCGGACTGTCTTGATCTCGACACAGCCCGTGATCGTGTCGCCCACGTACACGGCCTTCGAAAACTTCATCTCCATGGCAAGGAACACAGTTCCGGGGCCTGGAAGATCCTCGGCCACCAGCGCGTTGAGAATGCCGGTCGTTACACCGCCTTGCACGATGAGGCCGCCAAACATGGATGCCTTGGCGAGCGCTTCATCGTAGTGGAGTGGATTGCGGTCCCCTGTCATCTGCGTGAATAATTCGATGTCGTGCATGCTCATTGTCTTGTCGCGCTTGGCGATGTCGCCTGCTTTCGGCATGCCGCCAAGCGTCTTTGTCCAGCCGTTGGATTCGCTCATGGTTCTCTCCTGTGTTCTAGTCAAAGTCCGGATTCTCGATCAACACAGCCAGGCCCTGGCCGCCGCCGCCGCATAAAGACGCGATGCCGCGTCGTACATTGCGTCGCTTCATTTCGAGCGCCAGGGTCAGGACCAGGCGAAAGCCCGATGCGCCCAACGGATGTCCGATCGCAATGGCGCCCCCATTGACATTGACGATGTCGCGCGACAACCCTAACTCGCGTTTGGACGCAATCGCGACGCCCGCGAACGCCTCGTTTATCTCGTACAAGTCGATGTCCGAAATTCGCAGGTTCTGTTTTTGCAACACCAGCCTGATCGCCGCAGCAGGCTTGAGATGCAGAGTGGCATCGGGGCCGGCGATCCAGCCCCAGTCGACGATTCGCGCGAGCGGCTTTCGTCCTGTCTGTCCGAGAACCTTGCCGCTGATCACGATGCCCGCGCTTGCGCCATCGGACATTTGCGATGCATTTGCGGCGGTGATCGTTCCATCTTCGCCAAACGCGGGCTTCAGCGCGGCAATTCGCGCCATCGATGAATCCGCGCGGATGCCCTGGTCGGAGCGCAACGATCCGCATTCCATGGGTACCGGCAGGAGTTCGTGTTGCTCGCGAAACGGCGCGCTTTCGGCGGCGCGCTGCTGAGACATCAGCGCCCATTCGTCCTGTGCATGCCGCGTGATTCCAAGCTCGCGGTTGCATTGTTCGGAGAGAACGCCCATCGACATGTCAGAGATTGCGCAGTGCAATCCGTCGGTCGTGAGCGCGCTGCGCATGGGACTCTGTGGATCATCGAACTCCCCGGGCGCGAGTCGCGCAGAACGTGTCATGGAGTCGAAGCCGCCCACGAGATAGCTATGTCCCTCGCCGCCACGGATTCGCCGGGTAGCATCGCAGACGGCTTCGAGGCTTGCCAGGCAGACGGCGTTGAGCGTGAGGGCGGGCGTGGAGAGGGAGATGCCGGCTCGTAACGCAGCTATTCGCGCCGGGTTTTGTCCCAGTCCTGCCTGCACCACCACGCCGAAAAGCGCAGCATCAGGACGCGCGATCCACGGGTGACGCGATAGCATTTCACCGATCACATGCTGGCCAAGATCTATCGATGTGAATGGAGTAAGCGCGCCACGATATTTGCCGAAAGGCGTGCGTACACCATCAAGCAGATACGCGTCTGTGTCCAGTGTGCTCATGCGCTTCCTCTCTCGCCGGTGAGCTCGAAGAACGGCAACGTGAACTGGCCGACCGGAACGCAGCAGAGTTTTACGCCCTGACCGATTCGCGCGCTCAACCGCCCATCGCCCAGCAACTGGGTGAGCATTGTCGGACCCTCTTTCAGTTCGATCAGTGCGATCACGTAAGGCGCTGCAGGCGCCCACGCTGAATGTCCCGGCCGATGCACAACTGAAAAGCTTTTGATCACGCCGGTGCCGCTTGCCGCATGCCAGTTCACGCAATGGCTCCAGCAATGCGGGCAATGTGTACGCGCATAGAAGAACCATGCATCGCAATCGCTGCAACGCTGCAATGCGAGCTCGCCAAGTTGGGCGGCTTTCCAGAACGGCATGCTCGTGCCTGTCGGGATCGGCCCCGGAATGCTCAGGGATTGAATCAGTTCAGTCATTCATCTGCTCCGAGAATGAGCGCCGTTGCCTCGCTGACGGTTGCACCGTTGCCGGTGACGAGAGCAGTCCTCGCGTTTGGAATCTGCCGCGGTCCCGCTTCGTGACGAAGCTGCCTGACCGCCTCGACGACATGCGCCATGCCACCCGCGAGGTCCGCTTGCCCGCAGCCGAGCTGGCCGCCATGCGTGTTCATCGGGAAGTCGCCGTCGTGGCCGAACGAATGGTCGTCCATCCAGAGGCCGAACTTGCCGGTAGCACATAGGCCCGCGTCTTCAAGCGTGAGCGCGACCATGATGGTGTAGCAGTCGTACAGCGACAGCAAGCTAATGTCGGCCGCGTTCACCCCTGCGCGCGTAAGTGCTTGCAGCATTGCGGGCTTGAGTGGTCCGGATGTGAGCGACGGCGCCTGGCTGATCGCACGGTGCGTGACCTTTTCACCCGCACCGAGCAGATGCACGGGCGGATGTTTTAGCGAACGCGCGCGTTCTGCGCTCGTTACGACAACGGCAGCACCGCCGGCGACCGGCATGACGATTTCGAAGAGGTGCAGGGGGCTCGCGATGATTGGCGAGGCGAGCACGTCTTCAATATTCGCAGGTTGGCCGTAGAAGATCGCGTTCGGGTTGAGTTGCGCATTCTGGCGTGCGATCGATGCAATACGCGCGAACTGGCGCGGGGTAGAACCAAACTCGGACATATGCCGCTGCATCGGCAGCGCGTATGAGAGATTTGCGCCAGACGCGCCGAACGGCACGTCGAACTCGCGGATTGGATTGCGGTTGGGCGAGCGAGGCAGCTCGGCTTCGCGAACGTTCGCAAGCACGCATACCACCGCTTCGCACATGCCTGCCTGAATCGCCGCCGCCGCGCGCCATACCATGCCTGCGCCGCTCGCGCCGCCGAGATCCACCACGTTCGCCATGCGCGGTTGCATGCCAAGGTATTCCGCCACGGTAGCTGGGACGTGCTGCGGCGTCTCGCCCACTTGCGGGCCGACAAGCAGCCCGTCGACAGCGTCCTTATCCAGACCGGCATCGTCCACAGCCTGGATTACTGCGTCCATGATGTAGTCGAGCGTAGTTGCGCCCTCGGTGCGACGCATCGACCTGAGTTCGCTGACTCCAGCGATGACGCCCATCGAACGATTCATCATGCTTGCGCTCCGACACGAAACGCTGCGTACTCGTCGAGGCAGGCGGGGTTGGCGAGCGAACCCAGGTTCTTGACCGGCACACCCGCCACAATCGAGCGCGCTGCGCCTTCAACGCGTTTGCCGTTGATGGTGTAGGGCACGTCCTTCACCTGGTAGATTGCCTGCGGAACATGCCTTGGGGAAGCCTTGAGCCGTATCTCCGAGCGCAATCGTCTTGTCAGTGCGTCGTCCATCTGGACGCCGTCCTTTAGGACCACACAAAGCACGATTTCTTCGTCGCCTTCTACAGGCCGCCCGAATACGATGCAATCCTGAATTTCAGGCTGCACATCGATCACGCGATAAATCTCCGCTGTCCCGATCCGCACGCCACCGGGTTTCAGCGTGGTGTCGGTACGACCATAAATGATCAAGGAGCCGTCGATAGTCTGTTCCGCCAGATCTCCATGCGTCCAGATTCCTGGCCGTGTTTCGAAGTATGCGGCGTGATACCGCGCGTCGCCGCTTTCGCCCCAGAATGTCAGCGGCGCGCTGGGGAACGGCTCCGTGCAGACCAGGTCGCCCTTGCGGCCAATGACGGAGGCCCCGCGTTCATCGAGGACGTCCACGGCCAGGCCGAGTCCCTTGCACGCGATCTCGCCGCGGCGTACCGGATGCACGGGCGAACCCAGCACAAAGCAGCCAATGATCTCCGTGCCGCCGGAGATGGAGGCAAACATCATGTCGCGTTTGACCGAGTTATAAAGCCAGTCGAATTGCTCCGATGAAACCGGCGCGCCTGCGGACAAGACGCTGCGTAGCGCGTTCAGTTTGTGCTGCATGCCCGGCGCGTAGCCGGCGTCCGCCAGCGACGCAAGATAACGCGGACTCGTGCCGAAGTGCGTAGCCTGCACCTCTTCAGCGACACGCCAAAGCACGCCGTTATCGAACCCTTCTGCACGTTTGATAATTGGCGCGCCGTCGTAGAGCACGATTGCCGCATGGCTCGCGAGGCCGGATATCAGCCAGTGATACATCATCCACGCGGTGTTCGTGTACCAGGTCATCACGTCGCCGGGACGAACGTCACAATGCAGCACATGTTCCTTCCGATGCTGCAGCAACACGCCTCCGGTGGTGTGGACGATGCCTTTCGGCAAACCCGTGGTACCGGATGTGAACATCACGTACAACGGATGAGCGAAGGGCACGCGATCGAATGTGAGCTGGACATCAGCGACGTCGCACATGGCCTCCCAGGTTATGCATGGAACAGGTCCATTTGCAAAGGGGCCTCGGTCACTGCCGGTCACGACGAGATGATCGAGATTGCTCAGCCCGGATAACACGGCAGCGAGATTGTCATCGAGTGAAAAGTGCTTCGCGTTGTACACGTAGGAGCGCGCCGCGATCATCACCTTCGGGTTCACCTGACCCACCCGATCAAGAATCCCAGGCGCGCCGAAATCCGGGGAGCACGAGGCCCACGTTGCGCCAATCGATGCGCTCGCCAGCAGCGCGACAAGCGCTTCCACGTTGTTGGGCAGGATGCCCGCCACGCAATCGCCACGCTTCACTCCCAACTTCCGAAGGCCCGCTTGCGCGCGCGCAACGAGGCCGCGCAGTTCGCCCATCGTGAGACGACGCTGGACGCCTTCCTCAGATGCCTCGATTACGGCGAGCCGGGAATCGGCTCCGCATAGCAGGTTTTCTGCAAAGTTGAGCGATGCCTGTGGGTACCAGCGCGCGCCGAACATTTCTCCGTCTGACTTTCGCTCCAGTGCCACGTCGCCCCGTTCGCCGATGATTCCCGTGTAGTCCCACAACGCATTCCAGAACGCGTCGATGTCACTGATCGACCATCGGTGCAGCGTCTCGTAGTCGTATGGATCGAAGCCCAGTTGCCGGGCAAAGATCGCGAGATTGGACTCGGTGAGATCGGTTAAGGACGGTTCCCACAAGAACGGGTCGTTGCGTTTCATGTCTCCCCAGCCTTGATTTTGGTTGGCATTGCCAGCACAAAAGTACAATATAAAGTACCGACTGATCGGTACAATAAATCGCCGTGTATTCGCTGTCAAAGGCTTTTGCGTACGGGTTTACGCTGTTGTGCTGCCTATCTGGTTAAGGGTCGGCGAGTCCGCTCGCGCATTCGCTGTCACGTGAATGCGACTGAATGCAGTGCTGTACAAGCACTTGTAGTATTCGAGCGGCACCCGATCGGAAGTCCGTCCAATCGACTCGATTGCGACCACTGCCTGACCCTCCGAAAGCTGTAATAACCCGGCTTGTTCCGCGGTTGGTATCGCCGCCTCGAACCATCGCTCAGAGAAATCGATACGCAACGCATAACGCTCGCGCATCAGACCATACGCAGAGATATTGTCGCCGATGAGATCCTCGATTCCCGGTACCCGGTGGCCTGCAAGCGTCAGCCAGGAGAGTGCAGTCGGCACGTCATCGACCGCATATAAACGATACAACCTGAACACATCGGCGCCCGGTGGGAGTTCAAGGATCTTGCGCTCCTGTTGCGTGGGTTTGTCGCGCAGCAGTTCAAGCACACGCGTCGTCACCTTATGTCCGCGGCTGATCTCCGAGAACAAGCTCTCGTTCATGGACGCGAAGTCCACATCGGTCTTGCGCGGCGCGACATAAATGCCCTGGCGCGGGACCTTGGTGATCATGCCGGCCTTGACCAGCGCGTCGAGCGCGAGCCGCACAATAGGGCGGGACACGCCGAGCAGTTCACACAGATTCTGCTCTGAAGGCACGCGCGCATTCGGGCCCACGCCCGGGTGCGTGATTGCTGCTTCGAGAATGGACTTGACCTGCACCCACAGCGGCAGTGCGCTCGATCTGTCGAGGATGGCGACGTCGCTCAGGATGTCGTGAAGATCGATATTTTCGGACGTGACTGACATTGGAACCTGCCTTTTAGTTGCTCGATTATCCAGCATGTGCAGCCTGTTCGCGAAATCCCTGGCGCTTGCACCATGACTTTCACGGTAGGGGAAAACAACCCCTTGACAACATCTGGATCAACTACGAATATTCTGGTTATAACCAACTGGTAACAACCACGTCAAGTCAGCCAAACCCGACTCGTCACGTTTGAAGATAGTAGAAGCGGTGGGTGGACGGAGGTTAAGGGTCGCTACCAATGTGTACCGTTCGGTCGGTACGAGAAAATCGAGCTAAGTTGATCAACGAGACATGCAATGAACACAACGGAATTGCAGGGCAACAGCACTGACTACGCAGCAAGGTTCAGCCTGCAAGGCAAGGTCGCTGTGGTGACGGGCGGGGCGAGCGGTATCGGCTTTGAATCTGCCCGCGCGCTTGGCCAGTGCGGCGCCAAACTCGTTCTCCTGGATCGCCAGGACGACACACTTAGGAGCGCTGTCGAAGCGCTGCACCGCGAGCAGATCGAAGCGGCGTCTCATCAAGTCGATGTCACTGACCCAGACGCATTGCGCAAGGTTGCCGACGCGGTCGTTGCACAAGAGGGCACGGTGGACGTGCTCGTCAACAGTGCAGGCATTGCACGCCTGAACGCCGTGCTCGATACACCCGACGACGAATGGCGCCAGGTTATGGATGTCAATGTGAACGGCGTGTTCTGGGCATCGCGCGCTTTCGGACGGCATATGGTCGCGAAGGGTTCAGGCAGCATCGTGAACCTCGGCTCCATGTCGGGCATCGTGGTCAACCGGCCGCAGACCGCGGCGTCATACATGACCAGCAAGGGCGCGGTGCATATGCTGACCAAGGCGCTCGCCACTGAGTGGGCGACATGCGGTGTGCGGGTCAACGCGCTCGCGCCGGGTTACATCGGCACGGAAATGACCCTTGCCATGCGCTCGCGTCCTGAGCTCTTCAACGTATGGATGGACATGACGCCAATGGGCCGCTGCGGCGAGCCGTCCGAAGTCGCCGCGGCCGTGGTCTTTCTTGCATCGCCGGCATCGTCGTATATGACCGGCTCCATTGTCTCAGTCGATGGTGGCTACACCTCCTGGTAACTCGCTGCAAAGGTCCTATTCAATGAACGATCAAGATATCCAGAAGCGTCAGTCGATTATCGACGCCTGCCTGCGCATGAACGCGCTCGGCATCAACCAGGGCACGTCAGGCAACATCAGCGTGCGCGAGGGCGACGGAATGCTGGTGACGCCAACCAGTCTTCAATACGACCTGATGCGTCCCGAAGACATTGTGTATGTGAGCTTGCAGGGCGAGTCCCGCGGTACGCGACAGCCGTCGAGCGAATGGCGCTTTCATCTCGACATCCTCCAGGCGCGGCCCGACGTGCACGCTGTGGTTCACGCACATCCGCCTTACTGTACGTCGCTTTCGATTCTGGAGCAGCGCATCCCGCCCATCCATTACATGGTGGCTGTAGCGGGCGGCAGCGACATCCGCTGCGCACCGTATGCAACGTTCGGCACGGACGAGCTCTCGAAGAATGCGGTGCAGGCGCTGACCGATCGCAAAGCTTGTTTGCTGGCCCACCACGGCATGATCGCGACCGGCACATCGCTCGATAAAGCCATGTGGCTGGCCGTGGAAGTGGAAACGCTGGCGCGCCAGTACCTGACGTGCCTGCAAGTGCAGGAGCCACCGCTTTTGTCGGAGGAGGAGATCCAGAACGTCATTTCCCGGATGGCTAATTACGGCCATCAAGACTAGCGCAGGCAGTTTCGATTCACAATACAGCCCAAAACCTAAAACATCTGGAGACAAGCATGACAAACCATTCGACTCGCCCGAACGCCGCGCGGCGTGCGCTGTTTGCGATCACGGCGCTCGCTTTTGCATCCGGCATTCTCGCGACGAGCGCTTTTGCGGCAGAACCGTCGTTGAAAGGAAAACGCATCGGCGTTTCGATCACTGGGACGGATCACTACTGGGATTTGATGGCCTTCCAGGGCGTGCAGGACGAAATCAAGCGCCTAGGCGGCACGGCGATCGCACTCGACGCTGGCCGCAAGGACCAGACGCAGGTCGCTCAACTGCAGACGTTGATTGCGCAAAAACCGGATGCCATCGTGGAGATCCTGGGGAATATCGGCGTGCTGAATCCGTGGCTTGCAAAAATTCGTGCGGCGAAGATTCCGCTCTTTACCATCGATACCGCCACGCCTTACGCAATCAACACGACCACGTCGAACAACTACAACCTGGGCGCCGACATTGCGCTGCAGATGGTGACCGACATGGGTGGAAAGGGCAACGTGCTGGTCTTCAATGGTTTTTATAGCGTGCCGGTCTGCAAAATCCGCTATGACCAGATGAAATACGTGCTGGCATCATTCCCGGACGTGAAAATCATTGAGCCGGAACTGCGCGATGTGATTCCCAACACAGTGCAAAGCGCGTATTCGAATGTGACCGACATGCTGGCGAAATACCCGCAGAAGGGCTCGATCAACGCAATCTGGTCATGCTGGGACGTGCCGCAGATTGGCGCGACACAGGCCGTACAGGCGGCCAAGCGCAACGAGGTCAAGACCTACGCTATCGATGGTAGCCCGGACGTGATCAAGATGGTCGCTGATCCGAGTTCGCCTGCGGCCGCAGTCGGTGCGCAGCGCCCGTATGAAATCGGCAAGACGGCGGCGCAGAACGTTGCGCAATATCTTTCGGGACAGCAGGTGCCGCCGTTCACGTTTGTTCCGGCAGTGCTCGTGAACAAGAAGAACGCGAGCGAGACGTCCAAACCTCTCCTTGAAGACGCTGCCAAAGCCGGTAAGTAGATAACGTCATCAACGCAGCGGCGCGGCCGCTGCGCGGGCCGCGCGCTCAGGCGCGAGCGGCCGTGCACCTACGGAGTGACTCATGCGCACAAGCGAACAGCGCATCGCCGTCTCGATGAAAGGCATCAATAAACGCTTCGGTTCGGTCCAGGCGCTCGACGATGCAAACCTCGACATTGCGTGCGGCACGATTCACGGGCTAGTTGGACAGAATGGCGCCGGGAAATCGACCATCATCAAGGTGCTGGCGGGCATCAACATTCCCGACAGCGGAACCGTCGAAATCATGGGAAAACGCGTTGAACGCCTTAGCCCAAGCGTGGTTGAGCGCCATGGCGTGCACTTCATTCATCAGGACCGGTTGCTCGTTCCCACTGCAACGGTGGGCGAGGCCGTGTTCCTTCGGCATGAGCCGAAGTTCGGTCCGTTCATTCGGCGTCGTTTGATGGATCGCCAGGCGGCGGCGCTGATCAAGACGTACTTCGATATCGAACTGGACCCTGGCGTGCTTGTGCAGGACTTGACGACTGCGCAGCAGAAGATTGTCCAGATCACGCGTGCGCTGGCGCAAAAGGCGCGTGTGCTCGTACTCGACGAACCCACCGCTGCGCTTGTCAAACGCGAGGTGGACAGCTTGTTTTCGGTACTGCGCCGCCTACGCGACGAAGGCATTGCCGTGATCTTTATTTCGCATTACATGCAGGAGATCGAGGCGCTTTGCGACACGGTGACCGTCATGCGCAACGGTACGGACGTAGGTGTCGTATCGCCGGGCGAGACGCCGGTGGACAAGATCATCGCGATGATGATCAACCGCGATGTGGGCGAGATGTTTCCCGCACGCCAGACGAAAGTTGGTGCGCCGGTGCTGCAGATCACGGGCTATGGGCGCGCCGGCAGCTTCAACAATATCGATCTCGAGGTCCGCCGTGGCGAGATTGTCGGACTGACTGGCTTGCTGGGTTCTGGCGCAAAAGAGATTGTCCGCTGCCTGTTCGGGTTGCAGCAACCGGATCGCGGCACTGTGAAGCTGGAAAACAAGCTTATAAACATCGGTTCACCCATGCAAGCCGTCCAGCACGGCATTGCGATGTTGCCGGAGGATCGTCGTGCACATGGCGTCGCGCTCGGACTCTCCGTACGTGAGAACGTGAGCCTCGCCAGCCTCGGCCGATACAGCCAGCTCGGTTTCATGCGGCGCGGCAGCGAGCGCTCGGCGGTCACGGATTTCATCCGTGAACTATCGATAAAAACGCCGGGTGGAGAAACGCTGGTGCGCAATCTCTCCGGCGGCAACCAGCAGAAGGTCGCGATTGCCAAGTGGCTCAGTTGCCATTCGAAGGTCTACGTGCTTGACGAACCGACGGTCGCCGTTGATGTCGCAGCAAAAGTCGAGATCTACACGCTGTTGAATCGTCTCGCAAGTGAAGGCGCGGCCATCCTGATGTTGTCTTCAGACCTGCTTGAGTTATCGGATTTCTGTGACCGGGTGCTGGTGGTGTATCGCGGCGAACTGGTGGGCGAATTCAGCGGTGATGCGCTCGACAGCGACCATTTGCTGGCGGCGTCCTCGGGCGCCCAGCGCAATGAAGGAGTAGCTGCATGACTACGGTCCATTCGACTTATTCGCAGGACGAGGCGGCGCTCGAAGCGGCGCCGCCCCGAGTGACACGCCGCAAAGCGATTGGTGCGCTCGCGATCCGGCTTGGCGCCGTAGCCGCATTTGCGGCGATCCTCATCTACCTTGCGATCGCGGCGCCGGGCTTCACGTTGCCTGGAAACCTGATCAACATTGTCGAGCAATCAGCCATTCTCGGCGTGATGGCGTTCGGCATGTCAATGGTCATCATTGGCGGCGGTTCGAATGTTACCGAGGGCGGTATAGATTTGTCGATTGCCGCGAACATGGGGGTGTGCGCCGCCGTGTACGCAAAGTTGCTCATGCTCGGATACTCGGATGCGCCCGCGCTCGGCGCAACGCTGATGGTCGGGATCGCGATTGGCGCGCTCAATGCATATGCGGTCGTGGGCCTCGGGATTCTTCCCTTGCTCGCCACGCTCGCAGTCATGAACATTGCTGCAGGTATCGAGCTGACGGTGACGCAAAACACCGTGCTCAGCGTGAGTTCGCGGTTCCTCGATTTCCTGAGTACGTCGTCGGCGTTTGGTATATCCGCGCTCGCGGGCTCGCTGATCCTTGCGTCCATCATCATGATCGCGCTCGTTCATTTCACGAGCTTCGGCCTGCGCCTTTATGCAGTCGGCGGTCATCCTGAAGCTGCGCGCGCGGCGGGTATAAGCGCATCGCGTTACGTGATGTTCACCTACATGTTCAGTGGCCTGTGCGCGGCCATCTCCAGCGTCTTGATGGTCTCGCGCCTGAGTTCCAGTACACCGGGTTCGGGTGAAATGCTGTTGAGCGTTCTTGCAGCGGCGCTGCTTGGCACCGTATTTTCACGCCGCTTCGTGCCGACCATTGGGGGCACCTTGCTGAGTGTGTTGTTCATCGGCTGTCTCGCGAACGGCTTTCAGTTGCTCAATGTATCGAGTTATTGGGTGAATGGCGTGCAGGGCGCGCTGATTCTCCTCGTCGTTGCAACAACGTCGTTTGCACGCAAGCCGGAGTCCGGACAATGAGCACGCTGAGTCAAAATCCGCGCGGCATTCGCCAAATCAGCACGTTCTTCGCGAACTATAGTCTTTTGATTGTGTTTGCACTGATGTGCGCGACGTTCGCCATCGCTACGCCGACGTTCCTGAGTCCGTCGAACCTTTTCAATGTCCTTGTCAACAATGTCGTGCTGCTGGCGATCGTCGCGCTTGGGCTGACTATCGTGATCTCGTCGGGCGGTATCGATCTGTCTGTCGGCGTCTCGGTCGATCTCGCGAGCATGGTGTTCGTGATGCTGCTGGCAGCAGGGCATAGCGGACTCGTCGCTGTCGGGGCGGGATTAGGCGCGGCGATCCTCGTCGGCTTGCTGAATGCAGTGCTGATAACGCGCCTGAAGATAAGTCCGTTCCTCGCAACGCTGGGCGTGCTGTTCATCGGGCAAAGCACGCAGCAGCTTGCAACCAACGGTGGACAGCCTATCTATCTGATCACAGGTACACCCGCTCATCAATTCGATCTGATTGCGCGCTCGTCGTTCCTGTCCGTGCCTACGCCGGTTTATGTACTGGCTGCGTGTGCCGTGGTTGTGTATCTGCTGCTGCATCGTTCGGTGTTCGGGCGGCAAGTGGTAGCGCTCGGAGTGCAGCCGGGTGTTGCGCGTTATTCGGGCATTCGTGTGGGCCGGCAATTGAGTTGGGTGTACGTAGCGGGCGCGTTACTCGCGGGTGTAACCGGAATCCTGCTGTCATCTACGGTGAAATCGTATGTGCCTTTGTCCGGCAATGCATTTTTGCTCGATGCAATCGGCGCGACCTTCATTGGCACCACACTTAGTTCAGAACGCCGCCCAACCGTACTTGGAACCCTGCTCGGCGTATTGATGCTCGCCGCCATGAAGAACGGCCTGCTGCTGGTCGGCTGGAACTTTTATTGGCAACAGGTCGGCATCGGTGTGCTCGTCTTTGTCGTGCTCGCGGCAAGCTTCGCACTGCGCCGTGGCGCTCATTAATAGAAGGAATCATTTCGTGACTACATTCGACGTAAGTTCCATAGGGTTTCATGTACTCGATGTACTCGGCCGGCCCGTAACGGAGATTCCTCCCGGTGGACGCGCGGCGTATATCGATGAAATCTGCATGACCGTGGCCGGCACTGCAGGAGCCACCGCAGTCGCGTGCGCCATTCTCGGTATCAAGACGCGCTCGGTCACCACGGTCGGCAACGACGACATGGGCGACTTCATGGTGTCGAAGATGCAGCGCTATGGCGTTGATTGCGCACTTGTGAAACGCACGTCCGAAGTGCAAACATCAGCCACCATTCTTCCGGTGCGTCCCAACGGCGAGCGTCCGGCGCTGCATGTGCCAGGCTCGGCCTCCTACTTCGAAGTCGCAGCAGCGGACCTGGATGCCGCGCTCGACGCGGGGATCATCCACGTTGGCGGGACCGGCCTCATGAAATCCTTCGATGGCGCGCCGACCGTCGCATTGATGCGCCGCGCCAAGGAGCTGGGTCGCATCACCACGTTCGATCTGATCCAGGCTACGCCCGCCACCATCGCGCTGGTCGAACCGTGCCTGCCGTATATCGATTATTTTGTGCCGAGCATAGATGAAGCCTCCGAAATGGCGGGTACCACGAGCGTACCGGCCGTCGCCAGATTCTTCCGGGAGCGCGGGGTGAAGAATTGCGTGCTGACCCTCGGCGCACATGGTGTTTATATCTTGCCCGAACACGGCGAGCCGTTTCACTTGCCTGCCTTCGACGTACCTGTCTCGGACACCACCGGCTGCGGCGACAGCTTCACCGCGGGGATCATAGTAGGCTTGACGAAAGGCTGGTCGCTGCGGGAGGCGGGCCGGTTCGCGTCGGCGGTCGCGGCTAAGGTCGCGATGGGTCTCGGATCGCAAGGCAAGCTGACTTCGTTCGACGACACGCTCGCGGCCTCGCGCTCGCTGGCAATCCGCGAAGACGGCCCTATGGTCGCTCACCAATTCTGACAAGGAACATCATGCAATCATCTACACAAAGGCGCGTTGCGCTCGTCACTGGCGCGAGCCGCGGCATCGGGCAGGCATTGGCTGTTGGCCTCGCCAAAGAAGGCTACGACATCATCCTCACGGATCTGCCAGGGCAGGATGCGGGTTTGCGGGAAACAGCAAATCTGGTGACGTTGCAGGATCGCATGGCCCATATCTTCCACGTCGATGTCAGCAAGAAAGCGGACGTGGAAGCCATGGTTAAGGTCGCGCTGGAGGAGGCCGGGCGTATCGATGTACTGGTGAACAATGCCGGCATCCTGAAGCCTGCGTTGCTGCAGGATATCGATGAAGCTTCGTGGGATGCGCACTTCGACGTCAACGTCAAGGGCGTGCTTTCGATGTGCCAGGCCGTCATGCCGCACATGCGAAAACGCAAGTCCGGACGCGTGATCAACATTGCGTCCATCGCGGGACGTCAAGGCGTACCCACGCAAGGCCACTACGCCGCAACCAAGTCGGCCGTCATCACGCTCACACGCGTGCTTGCCCAGGAGGCGGGGATGGATGGCGTGACGGTCAATGCCATATGCCCCGGCATCATCCTGACCGAAATGGGCCGCAACAACCTGGGTAGCGACGCCGCCGTGAAACACTGGGAAGACGTTGCCGCGCTCAAGCGGTTGGGCACGCCCGAAGATATCGTGGGACCGGCTTGCTTTTTTGCATCGGAGAAATCGGCGTTCGTGACTGGCCAGGCGCTGAACGTATGCGGCGGCATTTACTTCCATTGAACACATCCGGAGAACCATCATGATCAGGACAGACCAGTTTTATATCGATGGCGAGTGGGTATCCCCGCGCGGCAGCGCGAGTTTCGATGTCATCAATCCCGCAACCGAAGCATCCGTGGCGACCCTCGCCATGGGGAACCCGGACGACGCAAACGCAGCGGTCGCCGCGGCCAGGCGAGCGTTCAAAACGTGGGCAGCGACATCCAAGGATGAGCGCAGGCGGCTCCTCACCCGATTGCTTGGACTTTACAACGAGCGTGCAGAGGAGATGGCGGCACTGATGACCACCGAGATGGGCGTGGCGAGCGGGTTTTCGCGCTCGGCGCAGATTGCGCTCGGGCGCGCGCATCTGGAGACAGCATTGCGTGTACTGGAGGATTTCGCCTTCACGGAAAAGCGCGGGACCACGTTACTTAGCCGCGAGCCTATTGGCGTATGCGCGTTGATCACGCCATGGAACTGGCCGATGAACCAGCTTGTGGTCAAGGTCGCGCCGGCGCTCGCGGCGGGCTGTACCATGGTTGTGAAGCCCAGCGAGTTTTCTCCGTTGAGCGCGTTACTGTTCACGCAGATGATTCATGAAACGGGTTTTCCGCCTGGCGTCTTCAATCTGGTGAATGGCGATGGCGCGATCGTGGGCGATGCGCTCGCGAAACATCTTGATGTCGACATGGTCTCGATCACCGGCTCGACCCGCGCGGGCGTTGCTGTGGCCAAAGCCGCTGCGGATACAGTCAAACGCGTGCTTCAGGAGCTGGGCGGTAAGTCAGCGAACATCATCTTCGAAGATGCTGACTTTGATCGCGTGGTCGCGGCGGGCGTGCGAGCAAGTTATCTGAATTGCGGCCAGTCGTGCAGCGCACCGACACGTATGCTCGTTCCGATAATCATGATGGACCGCGCCGCTAAGGTCGCTGCGGAGACGGCAGATTCGATCCATGTTGGGGCGCCTGAAGACGGCGAAACTGCATTGGGCCCAGTGGTCAACGCGCGTCAATACGAACACATTCAAAGGTTGATCGAGAGCGGCATTGCTGAAGGCGCGAAGGTTGCAGCCGGCGGTGCCGGATTGCCGGAAGGCCTTGAAAAAGGATACTTCGTGAAGCCGACCGTCTTTTCGCACGTGCGCCCGGACATGCGAATTGCACGTGAAGAGATCTTCGGGCCGGTACTGTCAATCATCGGCTTTCGTGACGAAGATGATGCCATCAATATTGCCAACGATAGCGTCTACGGCTTGGCAGGATATGTGCAGACCGCGGATATCGATAAAGCCCGTCGGGTGGCCGCTAGGTTGCGCGTGGGTAACGTCTATATTAACGAAGCGCCATGGGATTCCAACGCGCCGTTTGGCGGATACAAACAGTCAGGTAACGGCCGTGAGCATGCTGAGTTCGGACTTCAGGATTATCTAGAGTTAAAAGCAACTGCCGGTTGGTGAGCCTGGGGCGCTCGACCTGACACGGACTGATCGAACTCAATTTGATCGGATTTGAGGTGTTACACCGAAGCTGGAATTCCGGCTTCGTTAATAACGCGATTAAGCAGTCACGCTGAGTTAAGAAGTTGACATAACGTTATTAATCAAAAAAATATAATTCGCTGAGAAATAGAATTAGTTTAATTTACGTTCGATAAAAATTGAAACGTCGGCACGATATGGCGCTAAAGAATGCTTAGGCGGAAATTATCGCAATATGAAAGGCTTAAATAGTTAGGGCTATCATCCCCTTCATTTGACATGCCGGGGTTCGTGCACCCGACAATGCCGCGTTTGAAACGGTCGGCATGGCGCTACGGGCCGCGTCCCAGTCGGAATCGTATGCAGAGCTCCGGTCGCGGGCGTCTAAGTGCCACTCACGCGGCGCACCTCTTTGTCCAAAAAGCGCCCAGGTGATCGAAAAGGAAGCGCTGCTTATCAAGCGGCAATTTCGGTCACTCATTTCTAAAGACGGATGCAGCGGACAGAGAGCCGTATGCTTTTGCTTGCTTTGCGCCCGCGCGCGCAGCTTCACGGTGCCAGCGCAAAATAGCCGCTACGCGCGCGCGAAATCCGCATACACGCTTACTCCGTCATCACATGTGGCGGTTATTTCTGCGCGCAAATAGAGACGGTTTCACGGCTGGGATGGTGCACTCCGGCAAAGCGCAGCCGGGATTTCGCAGTAACTGAAGCGTGTGGGGCGAAGCGGGACGGCGGGCGCCATGAGTGGCGGCAACCTTATGGACCTTGTCGGCGGCTGTGTTGAAGTCGCAACTGCGCGGCACAGCAGGTCTGCCGGTTTGCGTCGGAGCGTCCCGGTGCGGTAGGGTGTGGCTTGTATGGGCATGCACGGGGTCGGCCCTTCAACACGAGGTCTGGAGACACATGAACAAGCAGGAACTTATCGATGCAATCAACTCGACCACGGGCGCCAGCAAGGCGGCGACCGGCGCCACGCTTGACGCCATCCTCCACACGGTGACAGAGACCGCACGCACTAGACGGAACCCCGCCACCGGCGCGGAAATACAGATCCCGGCGGCGAAGACGGTCAAGTTTTCTGCGGGCAAGGCATTCAAGGACGCGGTGAACGCGTGAAGTCGAGGCCCGTTACCGCGCCGGCGGGTTACGCTGAATTGCATGTCGAGATTGCCGGCGTAGTGGACGCTATCCGCCTGGCTACCGCCCGCAGTGTCAACGCGTTGATGACCGCGGCCTATTGGGAGGTCGGCCGACGTATCGTCGAATTTGAGCAGGGCGGTGAAGGACGGGCCGGCTACGGCGAAGCGCTGATTAAGCGGTTGGGCGAGGATCTGTCCCGGCGGTTTGGGCGAGGTTTTGGCTGGCGTAATCTGTCACAGATGCGGGCGTTTTACCTCACTTGGCCGGCCGAGCAAATTTTGCAGACACTGTCTGCAAAATCACCACCACATGCGATTGTCCCGACGCCGTCTGCAATTTTCCCGGTGAATGGGGCTTCCGCGGCAGGTACACGCTCCTTGCTTAGTCTAACTACTTTGGTGCAAGCTTTCCCGTTGCCGTGGTCGGCTTATGTGCGTCTGCTGTCACTCAAGAACCCCAACGCCCGAAGCTTCTACGAAGCAGAGGCGCTGCGCGGCGGGTGGTCGGTACGCGAGTTGGACCGCCAGATCGGCACTCAATTCTACGAGCGCATCGCGCTTTCGCACAACAAGGCCGAAATGCTTCAAAAGGCCGAGAGGTCAGGACTTGAAGATACGCTCACGCCTGAGCAGGCCATCAAGGATCCTTTCGTCCTGGAGTTTCTCGACCTCAAGGACGAATATTCTGAGTCAGAATTGGAAGACGGTCTCATCCGCCATCTGACTGACTTTCTATTGGAGCTGGGCGACGATTTTGCCTTTCTTGGCCGGCAGCGCAGGCTACGGATCGACGACACCTGGTTCAGGGTCGATTTGCTGTTTTTTCACCGACGTCTTCGTTGCCTCGTCGTAATTGATCTGAAGGTGGGCCGATTCAGCTACACGGATGCCGGACAGATGCATCTTTATTTGAATTACGCCCGTGAGCACTGGATGAAGCCCGGCGAAAACCCGCCGGTGGGCCTAATTCTGTGCACGGAGAAGGGCGCGGCCGAAGCGCATTACGCGCTGGACAACTTGCCGAACAAAATTATGGCCGCGGAATATCAGACCGTGCTACCGGACGAGAAATTGATCGCACTGGAACTGGAGCGCACCCGTGCTGAGCTGGACCGACGCGACGTGGTCTCGCGCAAATGAATACCTCATATAGGAGCCCGCGTTTTCCCCTGCCGCGCTAAATACATCGCGGCCGGCCGATCAGTATTTGGTTTTCGCCATGTGCCTCGTTGTGATCCCGCTCACAAGTCAACCACGTCCTTTCGCATGACATATTTGTTAGCCGGGTTCCATCTTTTGTTATCCATAACGAATACTCGATGTGCAGCGTCAGCGTCTTATCTGGAGAGAGCGCGCTCGCCCGAGAACGGCTGTCAGAGCGCTCAGATCCATTCATGCGTAGCGCCTAGGGCGCCAATATTCACCGACGTGTTTTGTTGCAGTTCACTAATTCTGCTAGCCGTGTTCACAGTGTTTGCTAGCGCGAGAAGTGCTACAGCCCACGCCATATAAGGTTGAAGCAGCGATTTATGAGTTTTGCCACCTGTTGCGTTTCGGCAATAGGGGAGCGACATGATGTCCGTTAATTTTGCTAGCGCGTTCGCCGTGTCCTTTAATTCTGCTAATGCCTTTGGACGAAGGTCGACAAGGAGCGGCTGTGACGGACACGAACGAGAGAAGCAGCCGCGTTGAGAAGGTCGCATCGGTGCTTCGACCATTGGGTCGGGGACCGCTATCCCGAGAACAGGCAGTTCTCGCTGCGCATCTCCTCGGCGTGCATTGGACGACCGTGTATCGGTTGCGCCGGAGATTCTTGGCAGACCCTGTTGCAGGCTTCCGAAGCTGTGCGAAATAGCCGAGTTGCGGTACCTCGCAGCTGCAGCGGACCAAGTTCTGACAGCCTTCCGCAATAGCACAACGGAGGTCTTGAGCAAGGCTCAAGACTTTGGACAGGCGCGCAAGCGACTCATCGCTGGAGTTGTCATCCGACAATACGACCAAGCGCATGAACAACATATCAACTTAATTCGCGAAGTATTGGGCGAATCGCCATTATGGAAACCGATGAGTCGGCTCACCGTTCACATGGGCTGCGCTGTTGCCATATGCTCCGCCACCGTTACCTGTTGTTCGTTGGCTATATGGCATCGTTCGTAAAGTCCTTGTCCCGTTTAATGAATGGTCCGGCCTTTCTTTAGATAATCGAGACCCGCTCGGCCTGCCGGCACCAGTAATCGAACGTGCCTTGTACAATAGATTTTTTTAACAAATAGTCGTGCGCTTCCTTGGCCAATGCGTCCGGGACAGGCGTGATCGGCCCGAACGTTCGCGCTCTGACTTGCATGCGAGCCGCCCGTTCGAGATACACCGCAAGATACGTGGCCTCCTCAACGTAAGCCCCCGTCGTCAGCTGCCCGTGATGTGCAAGCAGAATGCATCGCTTGTCGCCCAGTGCCTTTGAAATAATCACGCCCTCCTGATCCGCGATCGGCACTCCAGGCCAGTCGGCCAGGAACGCACAGTCGTTGTGCAGCGGCGTCATGTCCATCTGCGCAATCACCAGAGGCTGACGGGCCGCAACCAGCGCCGACACATACGGCGAATGCGTGTGAATGATCGCGTTCGCCTGCGGACGCGCTTCATACACCCACAAATGGAAGCGTGTTGCTGGATTAGCCATACCTTCGCCCGTGATCGTATTCAGATCGGCGTCAACTTCGATGAAATCATCTGGCGTCGCCTCATCGAATCCCAGACCGAAACGCAATGTCCAATACGATCTCGGCTTGTCGGAGCGCGCAGTAATTTGCCCTGCCAGGCCCGCCTCCTGCCCCGTCATCGCCAAGATGCGGCACGCATAGGCCAGCCTCTCTTGTATCGTGCGTGACTTACCCGGCAGGTGTTCCTTCATCTCCTGCGTCGCACGCTCGTCGAAATATTCCTTTGCCCGCAATTCCATCGTTTCCTCCATTTTCAGGGCTCCATTTCCGTTTCTATTTCTGTTTTCGATACCACTAACGCTACCGTGTCAGGTGCGCGTGACCTATGACGAAACGCCCCTGTTATTGCCAATCGACGTCGTTCGTTAGATCGAAGTATTGGGGATTTGGAATGAGGAAGCCATGCAGTCGGGTTCATAGCAGTTATGCACTTCACATCTGCCACCGCGCATCGAACGTTCTCTTTCAGTTTTGGATACCTGCTATGCGCATGGCTGCATAGCTCGTCAAATTTCTGACATCGATACTCAAGCCACCCACCGTAGTCGGTCGAATCTGGTATTCGTGCAGCGGTGATAAAGGAGTACCGGCCTCATGCCGGAATCAACTGGATGGAGGAGAACCATGTCAACATCAACCGGCGACGGCGTCTGCGCAAGCAATGCCGCGCCCTCTCACGCGACACGCAAATACGCGATAGTCGGCATTGCGAGTCTTATAGGAACCACGATTGAGTGGTACGACTTTTTCGTTTACGGGACTGCCGCGGCGCTCATCTTCAACAAGATCTTTTTCCCGGCTTTCGATCCGATCACAGGAACACTGGCGGCATTCGGTACGTACACGGTTGGCTTCTTGGCACGACCTGTCGGGGCAATCATCTTCGGCCACTTTGGGGATAAGGTAGGCCGAAAATCGATGCTGCTGCTCACGCTGGTCATGATGGGCGTGCCCACCGTGTTAATCGGGCTGGTCCCTGCTTATGGAAAGATCGGCTACTGGGCGGCCGTGATCCTGGTGGCGATGCGTATCGTCCAGGGACTCGCAATCGGCGGCGAGTATGGTGGCGCGGTGCTGATGGCCGTGGAACATGCTCCACAAGGAAAGAAAGGCTTCTTCGGCAGCCTTCCGCAAGCCGGCGTTGCGTTTGGACTGGTGCTGTCATCGTTGGCTATGGCGGGCGTGGCCAAGCTGCCGCAGGAAGCCATGCTTGCCTGGGGATGGCGCGTTCCGTTCTGTGCCAGCATTGTGCTTCTTACGCTCGGTTGGTTCATCCGTCTGAAAGTCTCGGAATCGCCAGATTTCGAGCGGGTCAAGTCGCGCGGAGAACAGGTCAAGGCACCCGTTCTTCATGTTGTTAAGAACCATAAGCGTGAATTGCTGACCGTGGCAGGAGGACGGCTGGCCGAGGTCACGTGGTTCTATACCGTGGCGACTTTCGCGTTGTCTTATGCAACCCAGCATCTGCACATGCAGAGTTCAATGATCCTCAATGCTGTGATCTGGGGCGCGGCGGCCGCGCTGATCACCATTCCGATTGCGGGTTGGCTGGGCGATCGCCTTCATCATCGGCTTGTATTTGGCCTGGGTTGTATCTCCATCTGTGCCTTCGCGTTCGGCTTTTTTAGGCTTCTTGGCTCCCCAGGCACAACACCGGTCTACGTAGCGATGCTCGGGGCGCTCGCAGGCGTATATGCATTGCTGTATGGCCCTGAAGGTAATCTGTTTTCAGCTCAGTTCCCCGCGGCTGTGCGCTACAGCGGCATCTCGCTTGCGGTGCAGACGTCGGGGGCGATTGGAGGCGGCCTTGCTCCCATGATCGCGACGTGGCTGGTCAAGCTCGATGGTGGACGGTCCACGTATCTGTCGTGGTATCTGGTATCACTCGGACTGCTCGCTTTGGTCTGCACGACACTCATGCGCAAGGATCAAGCCTAGTTCGGGTTTGCTCGAGGGCCTAAGCTGACGCCGGACTTGCCGGCGTCAGCTTAGGATATTATCGGATCAGCGGGAACTATATCGTTCATCAATTACGCCAGTTCGCGTAGACCATCAAATTAACTTCTGCCGCAGCGCCCATTAAGCTCGTTTTGACTCAATACCGCGCTCGCTGAACAACTCCGCAAAATTGGAAAGCGTGGCGAGAGTTTTGCCTTCCCACGCCATGCATGTGTCGTCTATCCGACCGAAAGGCTCGCAAGCATAGGCAAGGTCATCTCGCGACTTCAAAACAAACGATTTTGGCTCTGCGCTGCAAGAGCGGATCGCAATCGTTGTGCAAATCAGAAATTCAGCTCCATAAAAAGGCCGCCTTTACAGGCGGCCTTCGCCAAACTTCGGTATTGATCCGTTATGCTTAGTGCTTGATAACACCCAGTTGCTTCAGCAAGGTCAGGTTATCTTCCAAGTGCCAGTTCTCGGCGATCTTTCCATCCTGGACTCGATACAAATCGAATGCCTGGAAGTCGATGGTTTGCCCCTTTCCCTGAATGTCCTTGAACTGGCCGGTGAAATGTCCCTTGAAATGAAGGTGAAGCACAGCGCGATCGCCCACCACCGTCATGTCATCGACATCGGATGTCAAGTCTGGCACCGCCGCGCGGAAGGCTTTCGACGCTTTCAACGCCCCGTCCAACCCGGGCGCGCGCCCCGCAGGCAACGTTCGGTCGACAAAGTCGTTTGCCAATGAACGACGCGCATACTCCTCGTCGCCGGTATTCCAGAAAGCCGCGTAACGCAGGGCCGCCACTTCCACCGACTTGGTTGCCGCCGAGTTGTCGGGAGCAGTCAAATGATGAGGTATAGGCAAATTTTCGTCCGCGCCGAATGCGGAGCTCACTGCCATCACGCAACATGCCAATGCCCAGAGCTTCGCCAAAGACTGTCCCATCGATGCCATTCGCTTTTGATTCATTATTCGCCTCTCTAACTAGATGAAAAAGCAGCCATGCGGCTGCTCATCCGCCCACGCGCTTTGAGGCCAGTGCATATGCCTACGCAGTGCACGTCCCGCGCGCCTCGTCCTCAGACAGCCTTGATTTCACCGCCGTCCATTCGTAGCGCGGAGCCTACGAGCCAATGACCCGCCGGCGATAGCACGAACGCCATTAATTCCGCGATGTCCACCGGATTGCCGTAACGCGTGATACCGGCTTGCGCGGGGAATTTTTCTAGCGCTTCTTCCACCGTCATGTCATGCGCAGGTGCGTACTTTTCCATGTACGAGCGGCGCCGATCCGTCATCACCGGGCCAGGAAGCACGCTGTTCACCTGTACGCCGTCAGTCACTCCGCGATCGGCAAATGCCTTTGCCATCGCCACGATCGCAGCGTTCACCGTCGCCACCGCTGCGAAGCCCGACTTGGGCGCCTGGGCAGCACTTCCCGAAGTGAAGATCACCGATCCGCGGGTGGCCTTGAGGGCATCCCAGGCATGAATCGCAAGGCGCCGTGCACCGTGCAGCTTGAGCGCAAAACCGTCGTCCCATTGTTCGTCAGTCATTTCCAGGACGTCCACCTGAGGCACTGCGCCGGCGATGTTCACAACCGCGTCGATGCGGCCGAATTTCGCGAGCGTCTGGTCTACCGTCCGTTTCGCGGCAGAGGGCTCGCGCATATCGGTGTCCAGTTCGAGTGATTCGGCGCCGGCCGCGCGCACATCGGCGGCGGTCTGACTGAGCAGCTCGGCGCTACGCGCGACCAGCACAACCCGCCCGAAATCCTTCGCGAGACGAATAGCTGTCGCTCGGCCAATGCCACGGCTTGCGCCAGTAACGATTGCAACACGGTTGCTGTTTTCCATCTCACATCTCCGCATGGTAGTTGTATGAATCAACGATCCGTGCCCAAGCTCGACAAGGCGACCTTATCCAAGCCGCAGTCAACCTGGCCTGCCACGGGTTCGCAGTAAGTTGCCGCTATGAGAAGCAAACTGACATCGCGATTTCCGCTCCAACATCAACGGAGAAGTGGTGACGACGCCATGACTGCAGTATCGGGGAAGAGGGATTGCGCAGCTATGCAGCCGCGTTCATAGCTGCTATGAAGAGCGTGGAAGCGTGATGGCAGTGCTCAGGCTTGTGGAGCGTTTTCGCGGGCGATCTTAAGTACCAGCGATGTCATGGCTGAAAGCGGCCGCCCGCGCCGGGTTATGGCGACGATACGACGCCGCATCAGTGGCCGTTCAATGGCAATGCTGACGAGTTGATACTCGCGCAACAATTTCTTCGGGACTAGGTTGGGAAGGATGCACTGGCCGTTGGTCAGCGACACCAGCTTGAGCATGGCATCCACGGTCTCGACCTCGGCCGCGATGGTGGCGTCGAAGCTCCGGGTGTGCAGCATGCGCCGCAACGCGTAGCTGACCGGAAATACCACCAGCGGCGGTGTATCCGCGTCCAGGGTGATCGCGGACTGCTCGGCGAAGCGCGAGCTTTCGTGCACCACGAAACACATGTCTTCCTCGAATAGCGGAGTAATCTCCAGCTCCTCGGAAGCCACCGCAGAATCATACACAAAGCCGATTTCGGCGCGGCCCGACTCGACCAGTTCGATCACGCCGGGCGAGCTGCGCCCGAGCAACGAGACGTTCGCCTGGGGCCGCTGTGCCATGAATCTGGCGACGACGTCGGCCATGAAGTAATAGCTCAAGGTGTGGATCGTGGCTACATTCACGCTACCCGCGGTGACACCATGTTGATCGCGCAACTGAACCACGGCATTGTCGATCATTTTGTAGGCCGAACGCGCCACCTCCAGCAGTTTCTGGCCGGCCTCGGTCGGCTCCACGCCGCGACCATGCCGCACGAATAGAGGCTGGCCGATGTAAGTTTCAAGGCCGGCGAGCTGGCGGCTAATGCCGGATTGCGTCAGCGAGAGCGCCTCGGCCGCGCCCGACAGCGATTTGTACGCCGCGATCTCGACGAAAAGGCGCAATTGATGATCGAGGTTGTTTTTCATGCGCGACCCTGTTGGTGAAGCCGGCTGTCGGATATTGACGCGAGCGTGGGCTAGTGGAGGTTGTGCTGCATTATCTGAGTGGAGTGCCCACCGCTGACGTCCTAGGTTCCAATATTGATTATCAGCTTGATTGTTTACGCCTGGAAAGCCTTTCCGAACAACGCTGTCGAATTTTTGCCTATCACGATCAAGGGTGAACGGCTGCGCGAAATGCATTACGCAAACCGTCTCGTGGGACGTCGCTGTCCCATCGACGAAAATTAGTTAGGGCGTATAGCGTATCTGCTCCGGCCGAATGTGATCGAGACGGCAAAAGATTGGTGCCTCACTTGGCATCTATCAGCGCTGCGGTCAGATGGGAACAGATGATCCCCGCGTCGTCATTACTATAAAGGCGTCTCCTCGCTCCTCATATGACGCCTTCGACGCCCGCCTGCCGATGCTGGTCAAGGAGTATTGCTGCAACGTACACCGACCGGCTCGCGGGCGGCACGGGGCCAAGCGTTGTCGACATGCAGGGGTGAATCGTCGACAATGCAAATCGACAGCGCGAATGCGGACCGCCCGAAAGTTGCTCGATTTCCGCATAATAACTATGGGCGCGTGTGGGTTAAGTCGGGCTCGACCCATCGTACCCACCGCGGCCATTTCGATAAGATCAACCATTGCTGAAGGGAGATTTGATGCTCACCCTTGAAGTTGTTCCGCTGCCTGTCGCTGACGTCGATCGTGCATTGGAGTTTTATACAAGGCAGATTGGGTTCTCGCTCGACGTCGACTACCATCCCGTCGCCGGGTTCCGTGTCGTGCAACTCACGCCCCCGGGCTCTGCCTGCTCGGTGCATCTGGTCGGAACCGATTCCCCGGACCGCGTGCACAACCTTCACCTCGTTACAACCGACCTCATGATCGAACGGACGAAGCTTGTGAGCCACGGGGTAGATGTCAGTCCTATCCGGCACAAGGATTGTCTTCAAGCCTGGGCAGGCGGATGGGCCGAGGGACTTGATACCCAACGACGCGACTATGCCAGTTTTGCAGACTTTACAGATCCGGACGGCAACACTTGGACCTTGCAAGAGCGCGGTCACGGCGCACCATAATGTCGTCGCCCGTCTAAGCGCCACTTCAACGCTTAAAAAAAATTCGGAGACTTGCGCGCCGGGCGCGAGCTTGCTTCAAGGCGGCTAGATGTCGATGACCACGTCGTCCTGTGGTACGGAGCAGCAAAGCAGTACATTTTCAGCTACTGGCAGGTCGAGGGGATCCGGTCGGTAGGTGACGGATCCCGAGACCAGTCCGCTTTCGCAGTTGTGACAAACCCCACTGCGACATGACCATCGTACTGGCACATCACACACTTCTGCCAGTTCAAGGATGCTCCGATACTTTCGAGGGTTCCAGTGCGTGACGACGCCACTTCGCGAGAACGATACCAGCGGCCCTGTATCGGCGTCATCCTTCGGTGCGTGGGGAGCTACCGGCCCGGTGGTGGCAACGATTCCGGGGTTGAGCGGCGCACCCCCGCTGAACGTTTCCGTGTGCATCTGGAGTGTCGGGACACCAACTTCTCCGAATGCGCTACGCATGTCGTCCATAAAACGCGCTGGTCCACAGATGTAGACGTCGGATTGTTTTGAGATTGACAGTGCACTGAGATCCACCTGCGACAAGTGACCAGTGACATCGCAGTTCTCCCCAATGCGGTCGCGCGGTTCGGGCCTGCTGAAGCAGACATAGCTGCGGCCATGAGCGAGTGCACTCACAAGGCGTTGTGCCTCCGCTGCGAATGCATGATGCTCCCCGTCTCGGGCCGAGTGTACCCAAAGCACCTGTCTGGGCGATCCTGCCGCTGATAGCGCATGCAGCATTGCAAGGACGGGCGTTGCGCCAATTCCCCCGCTGACGAATACCACAGGCGAATCTCCGGGCTGCAGCACGAATGTACCTCGCGGCGCGCTGACGTCAAGAACATCACCTGTCCGGATTCGATCACGTAAAAAACTCCCGGCGCGGCCATTCCGCTCAATCTTGACGCTAATCCGATAGGACCCGGTTGTCTGTGGGCCTGAGAGCGAGTAGCTGCGATAGAACGGCACCGCGTTTGGACTGGGGCGGAGCCTCAAAACGACATATTGACCCGGCTGTGCCTCGGCCACGCGCTGACCGTCCATGCCTGCCAACGCCAGTGAAACCACGTCGGCACACTCCTGCTCGATCGAGGCCACCACTAATCCTTGAAACCCGGGCGTGACTGGAGAAGCCGCTTCCGGCTTCACAAGGCCAGCGTTCCCCGTCATGGCGCCGGCGCCTTGGCTTTTCAGCAATGCAGTGAAAGACCCTCGCCATCCGGGCGACAGCGCGTCGATCCGCAGCGCGCGCTTTAAATCCTCGCGTCCATGATCTGCAGAATACAAAAGTGCATTGATGCGTGCGACGCTCATCAGTTCATTTGCCTGTCCGACCTTCACGATCTCGTCGCCGGCTCCCACCATACCTTCCCGCAAGACTTGTAGGTAAAAGCCCGGTCGGCCACTGGAGGTCAACAGCGCAGGCATCTGCGGCTCATCCATCCGGATGCCTATACGGTAGCAAGTCACACGTGGTTGAGTAACTTCAAAGAGTGCGTCGCCAATGCTATAGCGATCGCCAATGCATACCTCGCAATCGGGCAGTCCTTGGACCGTAAAGTTCTCGCCAAACTGACCAAAGGTGAAGTCAGCGCGTTTCAACCGTTCCTGCCAGTAGCGATACGATTCGATCTGGTAGACAAAGACGGCGCGCTGTTCGCCTCCGTGACCGGCGGTATCGCCTTGGCCGTCTCCATCCAGATTCAATCGCCTCGCCCAGCAGCGACCCCGAACGGGATGTTTCAAGATACCGGTGTGCACGGTCCGGCCTTTCCACTCAATATCGCGCGGAAGCCCCACGTTCACTGAAAGTAGCCGTGCCATCCTTTTCCCCTGCGGTGGCGTCGTGCGATTGCTCGACGCTCAGTGATCTTTTCCGACGGACGACACCTCGGCCATTGATAGTTCCCGATCGGGGCCATGCGGGACCACCATCTGCCCTGGCTCAAGGTGCAACTGCTTCCCGTCAAGATATACCGAAATTTTGTCCGGCTCAAACGACACTAGGTTAGCGACTCGGTCGACCCCCGGATAGGTTTCCAGGTACGACCACGCAGCCATGCGCGAATCGCCGATGTCGTAGTAGTTGCAAATACCCTTGTATGGGCAGAACGTCTGGTTTTTGACGAGGGCGAGGGCAGACTCTTGGATGTCGTCGCGCGGTACATACCAGCGAGGCGCAAACCCCGACTCGTAAAGAACGAGCGGTCGACCAGTGTCTGCGATAATGCGCTCGCCATCGCGAACAATAAGTCTGCGCGAAGTCTGGCGGATGTCGATACGGTGGTAAGGATCGGCTGCATGGCCGAGCACCCGTTCGTCTTCCTCGTAGAAAGCGTCCATGGCGCGCCATGCGAACGCGATGCGCCCATTAAGCTCCGCTGCGTACTCGGGAAGTTCTGTATGCTGCCAAGCACCTCGCGGCGCGCTGTGTTTGCCGGCCTGGACTGCGAACCATGCTGTACGGCCAAGGTCCGGATGCTGCGTGGAATGCTCGACACGTTCCAGTACGCCTGGAACGATATCGCCCTCAGGGAAATAGGCCACCGGGTAACGGGCCGGTTCGAATAGCAGCATCACCTGTTCACTGTCGGCGATCCAGTTATCGGCAAAACGCACTCGCATCCGCCGGCGGAGCGGCTCGACATACAGCAATCGTTTCGGTAGTGACTCAGCCACTAGAAATTTACCCAATGCGCCGGCAGAAAGCGGGCCTTGCTGCCAAGACAGTCCCATTGCCATCTCCTCCCTTTAAGGTTGAACAAAATCAATCGTGCGCCCGTACAACAGCCTCACTCTTGTCTTCCGAGCGCATTCGTCCGTTTCCTACGACCAATGAACAATCGCCTGCTATAGAAATATCTTTGCGGCCTTTTCTCGATGTCTTGTAATCCGATCATAGACAACCTTGCTGGGGTTTTCAGGCCCAATCGGCTCGAACATTACGTACTGCACAAACCTCGTATTGGCAGAGACTGGTAATACTGCCTCCGATACAGTGATCGGCACTTGCACAGTTTTTATGGATGCGTGTCGCGAGCATCCACAGGCTCGAACAAACAACCCAAGTGTTATTGGGCAGCAGCGCTCCCAACGAGGAAGGCCACGCACTACGTCCGTGCGTCTTGGGTTTGCGCGAGTCTGACGAAACTTCTTTAGTTAAAACCCTTCGAGTGGATTCTCTCAACCCAAACCATCGCCTTGACGTCCTAATGCCAGACACGCATCCCTCCGCTTGGCGGAGCCTCGCAGAAATAAGAACGGCCACGCTTTATGACAACTTGCAACGCGATCAGATTACCAAAGCACTGCATACGTCAGACTTTTCTCGTATTGCGCTCCAGACCCGCCTATGGGGCTGCACGTTCCGGTGTTCTCTCAGCCAGGATCACGGCGAACAAGTCTTGGTCGTCAACCCACTCCTCGATAACCGTCCAGCCCCCCGCCCGCAGCAGAACCCTGGCGTCCCTGGGACCGTACTTGATGCTGTCTTCCGTATGGATCGTTTCGCCCACATTCATTCGAAAGTGAACATCCGCAACAGTGAACTCCACGTCTCGGATCGCCTCTAGGTGCATCTCAATACGCGTCTCTTGTTCGTTCCAGCGAACCTGATGACGGAAGTCCTCGACCGGAATGGTGCCCTCAATTTCACGGTTGATGCGGGTGAGCAGATTCAAATTGAACTTCGCGGTAACGCCTTGTGCATCCGCGTAAGCGGGGATGAGCACTTCCGTGCTCTTGAGGCGGTCCACGCCTATCAAAAGCTGCCCTCCCGTCCCAAGTTTCTCGCCCATCTTGCGCAAGAGATCTACCGCTGTGGGCGCAACAAGGTTACCTATCGTGGATCCCGGAAAGAAGCCAAGGCGCGGTGCATCGTTAAAGTCCGGAAGGTCGAAGGGCTGCATGAAATCAACCGCCACGGGGTAAATCGGCAGTGACGGAAACAGAAGTGAAAGCTCATCCACCGACTCATTCAGAAACTCACCGCAGATATCGATAGGGACGTAAGCTGACGGCTCGATAGCCGACAGCACCATATGAGTTTTCGCTGAAGAACCGGACCCGAACTCGACAACCGCCCTTCCTCGCCCTGTAAACCTAGCAATGTAGCGCGCATTCTTTTCAAGGATGGCGCGTTCGGTACGACTCGGGTAGTACTCCGGGAGCTTTGTAATTTCTTCGAACAGTGTGGACCCGATATGGTCATAGAGCCAACGCGCCGGTATTGCCCGCTGACCTGCGGACAGTCCGGCCAACACGTCGGCCCGAAAAGCGGAGTCTACTCGCAGCTGGCCAACCACCGGCGCGGAGTCGCAAACAATCGTCATCAAATGTCCTTGGCAAGTCGAACGCCGGTGTACTGCCAGCGCTGATCGGGATAGAAGAAATTTCTGTAGCTGGCGCGGGCGTGACCGTGCGGCGTCGCACAGCTACCGCCTCGAAGCACGAATTGTCCCGACATGAACTTGCCGTTGTATTCGCCGATGGCACCAGGAGCATGTTTTTGAAACCGGGGTAGGGCAGGAAGGAACTGCCCGTCCATTCCCAGACGTCACCGAATAGCTGCTGAATTCCGGCGCCGCCATCGGCAGCTCGAGGCGACACAGGGCCCGGCCCGTCGAGGAAGTTTCCTGCGTTCGGGTTGGCGAGCAGCGCCGACGATTCCCATTCCGGTTCGGTTGGAAGTCGGGCGCCAGCCCATCGTGCAAAAGCGTCGGCTTCAAAATAGCTGACGTGGCACACCGGTGCTTCGGGGATAAGTGTGCTTACTCCATCGAGCGCAAACTGTGATTCCCATTGGTTGCCGGTTCCCCTGCGCCAATGCAGAGGTGCTTCGATGTTATTCCGACAAACCCAACTCCACCCGTCCGACAGCCATAAGCCAGCTGCCTGGTAAGCGCCGTCAGAGATGAACTCGCACCACTCCGCATTGGAAACCGGACGGCTGCCTAACAAATGCGGTGTGAGCCACGACTTATGAGGAGGTAATTCGCAGTCGAATGCAAATCCATTCCCCGCGTGACCGATCTCGACGAGCCCCTCTCTGCCTGGCACCCATTCGAATTCGGCTGCCGCCGAGACCTTTTTACTGTGTTCAGAACGCGGCCAGACAGCTGGCGAAAGCGGATTGCATGAAAACAGATATAGGATACCTGTCTGCAGGAGTTCCTGATGCTGCTCCTCGTGATGACATCCGAGCTCCAGCGCCTCCAACGCCCCACTCGGCAAGCCCATGAAAGTGTCCAAAACGCTCGCGGTCACATAATGGCGATAACGCTCGATTTCTTTCAACGATGGACGAGTGAGAAGTCCGCGTGACGGCCTGGCAAGTCGTGGACCCTCCGCCTCATAGTAGCTGTTAAAAAGGAAGTGATAACGAGCATCAAACAAACGGTACTTGGGCACAAAGGCCCGCAGTACGAAAGTTTCGAAAAACCACGTGGTGTGTGCAAGATGCCACTTCGCCGGAGAAGCGTCCGGCATTGCCTGTGCGCTCGCATCCGCATCCGAAAGTGTTGAAACAAGGGCCTCCGTTAGCTCGCGGACCTTCATGAAGCGCTGCCTCAGATCGTCAAAAGCTTTCATGTCATATTTTTATCATCGATTTGTACTACGAACAATCGAAAAAGACGCCATCTCTTTGTTATGTCCCCATATTTATTAGAGCGGTCGCATACTAACCTAATGCGCCGCTGCCGACAAGCAATGTCATACGACACGTTAGCCGGAATATCTCGTGCCAATAGCGTAGATCCCCCGCCATTAATAGTCCTCAGCCGCACACACCGCCTTCATTGGTGAAGGGCGTGTCCGGGCTCGCCTGACTTTACAAACTGTGCACAGCGGTGGTGGTGTTACGAAACGACCGCGCGCCTTTGGAAGCACGTTTATTTCCAAGCATAGACATTCGCGCTTGCGACGACCCTCGCCGCAGCCCAGCTCGATGACTTACTCCTCATACCCCCGCGAATTCGGTGCTTGCCGACCTTGGCGGGGCACAGCTGGCTTGCAACAAAGTTGTTTCAGTGGGCTTTCGTGAGCACCGATGGCAACGCGCCATGACGGCGCGCACTTCCAGCACCCGAACCACGTAACCGACCCGGGTCGGCATGATAGGATTTATTCAATCACGCCGCCGTGGAACTAACCGTGGAAAGGGGAAAAATCCGCCATGCATCCCGATATGAATCGTCTTTCAAATTTGACCATTGGCGTGCTGGGCCAGATCGTCGTAGTCCGCAACGGTGAGCGCTGCGAACTGCCAGCATCGCGTAAGGTTCGGGGACTGCTTGCTTACCTTGCGCTAACCCAGCGGCCGTGCTCACGCGTTGATCTGTGCGATCTGCTATGGGAGGGAACTGCTGACCCAAAAAGCGAATTGCGCTGGGCGCTCGCTAAGCTGAGGCGCGTGGTTGGGCCGTGGTTGGATGCGTCATGCGGTGCCGTGGCGCTTGGCCCCGAGAGCCTTTCAGTCGACGCCCTCTTGCTACGTGACATCGCGCTTAACATGCATGCCGAGCACAGCGTCGCAGACGCGTTGGCGCTTTACCGCGGGCAGCCTCTGGCGGACGTTGAGGTGCGTGGGCAACCCGCGTTTCAGGCCTGGGCAGCTGCAGAGCGCGATGCATTGGCCCGGATTCGTACCAGCCTCCTCAAGTCGGCTGTGGATCTTGCCTGGGAACACCCCGAAGAAGCATTGTCTGCGGCGCGTCGTCTCGTAGCCGCAGAACCCTGGAACGACTGGGGGCATGCGCGTGTGGTACAGCTGCTCAGACGGTGCGGTCGCGTTGACGAGGCGGTAGCCTACGCAACTGCAACACGTAATAGTCTTAGTCAGGAGCTGGGTATCGCCGAAGCGCAGCTGGTTACAAATCCGCCACCGCCGGTGCCGTCACCGGCGGTGGCAATTGTCGTCAATGATCGAAAAGAGCTTCTCCGCGATAAGCGCATTCCCACGGTGAGACTCGAGCGGCTGAAGCTCGCTCCTCGATGCGAAGATTCCGCCGCGTTGGCATTGAGAGTCACAGCGGGTCTCAATACCGGTCTATGGGACCGAAACTCCTGCATCGTGCTGGACGGAGATAGAGCCGCGCACCATCAAATTGGCAAAGCCGATCCTGGGTTCGCCGTACGTGGCGCAATAGCCCGAGCTTCGAGCTCGGCGCAGGTGTCGCTACGCTGCGTCGATGTCTGTGGCGGCTCCGTGGTTTGGTCCGGTCAGATCGAACTCGAAGTCTCTTCGACAGCGGATTTGCAAAGATGGGTCGAACGCGCCGTGGAATCGATGTGCATCGCCATGCAATCAGCTGACGATACTCACGAACTTCAGGTCTCACTTGCAACAGCCGGCGCCCTTGCGGCTAGTCTCGAACCGCGCGCTAACGAACTGGCCCTGAGCCTATTAGATGAAATCCTTAAAAAGCACTCAGATGAGCCGAAAGCCCTTGCGCAAGCCGCCTGGTGCTACGCCCAACGCGTCGTTTACAACTGGTCGCGCAACTCCCACGCAGACAGGGCAGAGGCAAGATACTACGCAGAGCTCGCCACTTGCCTCGGCATCAACAGTCCGAACTGCCTCACGACGATCGCTACGGCGCGGATGCTTGTCGGAGATCCGAACGGAGCGGAGGTGCTGCTCAAACGATCTTTGCAACTCGATAAACATGCACCTGAAGCTCGCGTTCGTAGCGGCTGGCTAGCAAACTTTGCAGAAGACCCGCGTGAGGCTTCTCGTCATTTTCGTGCGGCTATTAATCTGGCGCCGTTGGACCCGGCTTCCTTCAACGCTCTTGCGGGACTCGGCGTTGCGCATTTCATCGAGGGCGACTACGCGCAGGCCACTCGCCGCATGGAGCAGGCCTTGGCGCTCAATCCGAAAGCGGTCTGGATTTATCGTAACTTGATACCAGCGTATGCAGCCGCCCGCGACGTTAAAAAAGCGGAAGCCGGCGTGCGTGTTCTCCTCGATGCATATCCCGGGCTTACCGTGACTGGTGTCACTGATGCGATTATCTTCTCGAGCCCTGTTATGGCGAAGATAGCCGAGGGGTTGCGACAAGCGGGTCTTCCGCGCTAGGCGGGTAAAGCGTTCGGCTGGACCGGCACCTTAGACGCGGTGGCGGATACCGGTTGAGATAACTTGCCACTTCACGTACATCGGCAAGACGAGCCGCTTGCAGCTCGCCCGTAGCGCCTTTTTCGGCCGTTCCCACGATTACTCCAACGGTTCTTCCCACGTCAATCATTTAATTTCTCAGTCAGTGAATCAACGGAAGGTGAGAGAAAATGATTTCTGCAGCGTTTCCTTTTCAGAAAAAGCGGAAGAACGTTTTGGGGCGCGAGATGGCTTATGTGGAAGTGGGAGAGGGCGACCCAATAGTATTTCTGCATGGGAATCCAACTTCGTCATATTTGTGGCGCAACATCATTCCGCATCTGCAGCCATTCGGACGGTGCATTGCACCTGACCTGATCGGTATGGGTGACTCCGAGAAGCTGCCCGACAGCGGGCCGGACTCCTATCGCTTCGTCGAACAGAGGCGATATCTCGATGCACTGCTGGAAGCGTTGGACGTGCGCGAACGGGTGACGCTGGTTGTACACGACTGGGGCTCGGGACTGGGATTTGATTGGGCTAACCGGCACCGCGACGCTGTCAGCGGCATCGCGCACATGGAGGCTATCGTTCGTCCCCAAGGGCGGGACCACTGGGACCACATTAACATGCGGTCATTCCTTGAGGCACTCCGATCGGATGCTGGTGAGCAAATGGTTCTGCAGGAAAATTTCTTTATCGAGAAGATTCTGCCCGGAGCTATTCTGCGTCCACTGTCCGCAGATGAGATGGATCAGTATCGGCGGCCGTTTGCCGAGCCTGGCGAGGGAAGGAGGCCGACGCTCACCTGGCCACGACAGATCCCTGTTGACTGGGAGCCGGCAGACGTGGCGGAAATAGTCGCCAATTACTCAAATTGGTTGTCGGTCAGCGAAACACCTAAGCTTTTCATTAAGGCTGAGCCTGGCGCTCTGGTTGCTGACGGCGCAAATCTGGAAACTGCCAGGTCATGGCCAGCGCAAATTGAAGTGACAGTCAAAGGCTTGCACTTTATACAGGAAGATTCGCCCGACGAAATCGGCCAAGCTATTGCGGATTGGATGAAAGCAAGGAAGTGATATTGATGTTGTTGACCCGGCGGGCGGAACCTTGTGGGATTAGCCCGCTGCTCGGCGGCTGCGAAGAGCAGCCTCTTTGATTGCCATGCTGTACCAACGGCGTTGGCGGTCTGGAGTCGGAGAGAAAGTGAAGAACGTAACTATTAACACACCTGAAGTAGGCGGTGCTAATCAAATGGGCGAGTGCCGACGCGACCGGTAGAAGAAGCGTGTCGGGGAGTGCCATCGACACATGGCGGTTAGCTCAAAAGGGAGCGTTGAGCGTGTCCTCGCCGTGGGCTTGCTTCGGGTGCCGATCTTCGCAAGCGCTTTTTCTCGAACTAGCAAGCGGTTTAGCGGTTCAAGTTCGGCTGCGGCGTCCCGGGGCAGCGGCCACCCTCTGCAGCATGTAATGAACCTCCGAAACCATTTGCGATGCGAGCATGCCTGACCCGCAACAGCGTCCAGTTCGGACGACTGGCAACAGGGCGCACGTCCTATACACCGTCCGATTCAAGAGGGAAGCCGCCCCGAGCCACTGAAGAAAGAGTTCAACAGTCGCGAGTTCTTCGACGTCGACCGGGACCCAAAGCGAATTGAGAACGTCCAGGCCGATTGAGTCGGCGACGACCGGTGTGAGGGACGGGGTATTCGATATTGGATTAGGCATCGACGCGCTTCGCGCTATGGAGAATAGCGCAAGGGTATTTTACGTGGGCGCGGACGGGAGGTTGTATTCCGTTAGTCCCCGCAGGGTGTTTCCCCTAAGGAGTTCGCATGAGTACTACAACTAACAGGTGGGTGGATGTCGACGGACTCAAGATTTTCTATCGTGAAGTCGGCGCGGCTGATGCACCGGTCTTATTGCTGCTGCACGGCTTTCCAAGCTCGAGCCATATGTTTCGAGACCTCATGCCCAGGCTCTCCGACCGCTACCGGTTAATTGCACCGGATTTTCCCGGCTTCGGTCAATCTGCCATGCCAGCACGAGATAAGTTCGAGTACACATTTGCCAACCTAGCAAAGGTGATTGGACGATTTACCGAAGTGATGGGATTGCAGCGCTTTGCTATTTATATCTTTGACTATGGCGCGCCCGTAGGCCTGCGCATCGCGCTAAGCTCGCCCGATCGCATCAGCGCAATCGTTTCCCAGAATGGAAATGCGTACGTCGAAGGACTCAGTGACGGCTGGAACCCGATCCAGAAGTATTGGCAGCACCCGACCCTAGAAAACCGAGACGGTATTCGCCAGTTCCTCTCGCCCGAGACTACGGAATGGCAGTACACACACGGCGTGGACGATATATCTAAAGTTTCACCTGATGGGTACTCGCTCGACAACCATTATCTGGCGCGGCCCGGCGCCGACGACATACAGCTTGACCTCTTCCTGGACTACAGGAGCAATGTGGAAATGTATCCGGATTTCCACAGATACTTCCGCGCGCATCAACCGCCCCTTCTTGCAGTATGGGGCAGGAACGACCCGTTTTTCCTGCCGCCCGGAGCAGAGGCTTTCAAGCGCGACATCGAACTTGCGGAAGTACATTTTTTCAATACGGGCCACTTCGCGCTCGAGACGCATGTTGAGGAGATTGCCTCAGCAATACAGGTATTCCTCGACAAAAGGTTTTAAACAGTTGGGCACGTGGCAAACCAAGACAACCGTTTGGCGGGACAGCACAGAATGGCAACTGGAATCAGATCCAAGCTATCTGTAGGAGACGCACAAATATGAGCCGGCGCGAGATGAGCGTTGAACGTCTCCAGTCATTTTCGGATGGCGTATTCGCAGTGGTTATCACTATTTTGGTACTCGATTTGCGTTCACCAGAATCCGCTACGTGGTCGTCATTGGCAACGATCTGGCCGACCGCAGTCAGTTATGCGGTCAGCTATCTCTTCGTGGCAATCGCCTGGTTGAACCACCATCACCTTCTGCAGCATGCCGACAGTGTTAGACCTAAGCTCATTTGGGCAAATTTCGCGCACCTTTTCGCGGTTTCGCTATTGCCGTTCGTCACGTCTTGGATGTCCACTAGCCACCTCGCTGCAGTGCCGGTGTGCCTGTATGCGGGGGTATTCGTTCTGGTAAATATCAGCTACATCGCTCTTTGCATGGAGGCGGTGGACGCGTCTCACGGAGAGTCTGTCTTTGACCAGATGAAAGGGAAGATGCGAATGCGCGCCGTCGTCACACTTCTCCTGTTTCTGGTAGCGGGCGTTGTTGCCCTGTGGCATCCGGTTTGGGGGTTTTGCATGGTCACGGCATGTCTGCTCTCGTATCTGCGACCGAGCACAGAAATGTGATCAGTGGTTGCCCCGATGGAGCGCTGATCCAGTGTTGAATTGTTTATCCGCGAGGAAGCTAGCCATCCAACGAACGCTCGGACGACACAAGTTCAAGCGGGACATGCAAGCAGATCGCTGACAACGGCCAAGCATCAAGCGCATGCGATGCCTTCATGTGACGTGTGCCGAGCCCTCGGCAGTGGCGTGCCGTCAGGGTGAAATCGTTGAGGGGCTTCAGTTTCGTGGCTGGCGCATAAGCAAATATAAGCTCAAGACCTTCGGCCCCAAAGTGTTACATCGGTTAGTTGGCGATCAAACGGTCGTTGGCCGATTCCGAAAACCCGTAAGTTAAAAGGAGTAGTCATGTCTGAAAATATCTCGAATGTTGTACTCGTGCACGGCGCCTGGGCAGACGGATCGAGCTGGGGCGGTGTGATTTGGGCTTTAAAGTCGGCCGGAATTAACGCAGTTGCCGCACCGATTCCGCTCACCTCGCTGGCCGACGATGTGGCTGCAGTTGAACGAACCTTGGCGCGCGAAAAAGGGCATACGGTGCTTGTCGGTCACGCCTATGCCGGCGCTGTAATTGGCGAAGTAAAAAGCGACAAGGTTAAGGCGTTGGTCTATGTTGCCGCACTGGCACCCGATGAAGGTGAAAATGTCGCCGACGTATTTGGGCGGGGCGTTCCTCATCCAAAGGCACCGAAGGTTGCGCCGGATGGCGATGGGTTAATGTGGTTGCCTCACGAGGCGTTTGGCGAAGCGTTCGCCCAAAACGCCTCGCCGGAGGTACAGGAACTGCTGGCCGCGGTCCAGCGCCCGTTAGCGGTGTCCTGCATCACAACAGCGGTCGGTAGGCCACTCTGGAGGGACGTGCCTACGTGGTATCTGTTAGCCGAGCAAGACAGGATGATCGTTAAGGAAACACAGGCCTTCATGTCTTCCCGCATGAACGCAACAGTCGTTTCGCATAACGTCGACCATCTACCCAGCTTGACGGCACAGAATGAAGTCGTCGATATCATCTTGGCGGCTTGTGGCGAAAAGAAATAAAGTAACCCGTGGCCCCGACCGTCGCGCTGCGATGCTTTGATGCGAATGTAGGGCTGTGGAGACTTCAGTTAGATCGGACCGCAAACGAAATCGGTCAATTCGGCTCAACAAACGGTAGTTCGCACGGAACGTGGGCTATTAATGGAAATTGCAGCTAAGGATGACGATGAGCCCGCATGGGATCGGGTCGAACACGATACCAGATTGTCGAGTGCCGCGAACATCGTTGGATAGCTCACGCTTACTCGCATCGCCACGTCAGCTCGACACCAACTCAGCAGGACCGTTGACTCCGTAGCGACGCACAAGCCGACCCGTCTGGCGTTTGCACAGCGCCAGACGTTCGGCAACTTGCGCAGCTTTGAGCCGACGCTCGGCTACCGCCTTGGTTAACCTGATCCGCTCAAGCTCTCGCATGTTCGTCGCGACGAAACCGAGTTCACGATGGAATTGCGCGGACCTAACGCCTCAGTGCTTCGCATAGCAGGTATGAAAGCTATTGCATCGCAAGCAAGCGGCCGATAAACAATACTAGAGTCGTAGGAAGCGATCCGTTTCTTTTCGGTTCAATTGTGCGTGCGTTGTTGAAACCGCGAGCAGTTGTGCGCATAGCATGAAAGGAGAATAAGGATGGCAAACCGTGTTTCATTGCTGGCGTCGGCGTTTCTGTGCCAATGAAAATCGATTACTACCGCAATTTGGTGACCGATAGGGCGAGTGCGGAGAACTATTGATCGAAGGCGCAGGTTCAAGCGGCCAAACGGAAGTGTGAACAAGTTTGAGGAGGTCAAGATGAGCAAGTCACAGCCAGCAAGCGCCACGCGCCATAACATGAAAACTATTCAGCCCGCGTGGGTGCGCATTTGTCATTGGTTTAATGCGCTGGCCGTGATCTTGATGATCCTGTCTGGGTGGCGTATCTATGATGCGTCTGCGGTATTTAAGGGATTGTTTATCCCAGCAAGAGTGACATTGGGCGGATGGCTCGGTGGCGCATTGCAATGGCATTTCGCAGCGATGTGGCTCCTGGTTTTCAATGGCCGGTTTTATCTTGCGATGAACTTGTTGACCGGTCGAATTCGCGGCAAGTTTTTCCCGCTCGGGGCGCACGTGATCTTGCACGATCTACGCGAGGCGCTTAAAGGACATTTATCTCACGCCGACCCAAGCAGGTACAACGCCGTGCAAAAGTTTGCATACCTGTTAGCTATGGTTAACATCGCCGTCCTTGTGTTGTCTGGCCTGGCGATTTGGAAGTCGGTTCAGCTTTGGCCGCTGCGAGAACTGTTCGGTGGGTATGAGTCGGCACGTGTCGTTCACTTTGGCGCAATGTCAACGATCTGCGCCTTCATAGTGGTGCATGTGACCATGGTTGCGCTCGTACCGCGCTCGCTGCTTACGATGATTCGTGGACGTTGAACGTCATAACTGGAAAATTTGGATCATGGATCCCATCAAGTCAAAACATATGGCTATCGATCGCGAATCGCTGATGATCGATGTGCGCCGCGAACTTGACATGCCATCGCGGCGTCTTTTTGGCAAGCGCATCGTCACCCTCGGAGGCCTTGTGATGTTGAGTGGCTGCAGCCTCTCCGACGATAAATCCGTTGAAAATTTTTTGTCGCGAGTGTCGCGCATGAACGACGGCGTGCAGGCGTGGCTGTTCAACCCGAAGCGCTTGGCTCCCACCTTTACGGAATCGCAGATCACGCGCCCGTTCCCATTTAATGCGTTTTATGGCGAAAGTGATGCGCCTGAGGTAGATGGGTCCGATTTTCGGCTAAAGGTAGGCGGCCTTGTACGAAGCAACCGCCCGTGGACTTTACCTGAGCTGTACGCGCTGCCGGCGGCGGACCAGATCACTCGACATATTTGCGTGGAAGGATGGAGCGCCATTGGTAGGTGGGGGGGCACGACGTTTTCGGAATTTCTCAAGCGCGTTGGAGCAGATACATCAGCAAAGTATGTCGGATTTAAATGTGCGGACGACTACTACGAAAGCATCGATATGGCGACGGCGCTGCATCCCCAGACGCTGCTTTCCTTCACGTACGACGGACATCAACTGCCGAGAAAGTACGGCTATCCCATGAAACTCCGGATGCCCACAAAACTCGGTTACAAGAATCCGAAGCACATCATGTAGATCTTCGTGACTAACACCTACCCTGGCGGCTATTGGGTCGACCAGGGCTACAACTGGTTCGGAGGTTCCTGACGTCGCGAAAACGTCGCGCGTCAGATACTTCAATTCAGCCCGGCAAGACCGGATATTTTTCCTTAACGAAGAGGTTTCTATGAAATTGGTCATAACTGCGGCACTCGCGGCGACATTGGCTCTTGGCGGTTCAATGGCTTTCGCGCAAGCAAGCGGTGCGATGGCTCACGATCCGATGGCCAAGGACGGCATGGCGCATGACTCGATAAAGAAAGGCGGTAAGATGAAGAAGCAAGACGCCATGGGCCATCCCGCGTCGGGCGCAATGGCGCAGTAAGTTTTTTATCTGATCAGATGGCGCCGGTCGGCGCTATCTATAGCTAAACACTGACCCCGTCGAGTAAATTGACCCAGCAGCGGGGCGTCGGAGGTCACTAATGCCAAGGCGATATCGGGTTTCTACAGGCTCAAGAGGTCTCAGTCTCTGGACATAATGACCGTGGGTGATCTTGTTGTTGTCCGTCAATTCCGCTAGCGGCGTCCACGGACGATGCCAATGGGAGAATCGCCGCAAACCGGGTCAGTACGCGCCGGTTATGGCATTTTGAATCGACGCGGCAGCCTCGAGAGCATCGTGTCCACTGTGGAGGGAGCCGCGTCAGGATATCTTTGCGATATGCGTACGGATCATGCTCATTAAGCTTGGCCGACTGGATAAGACGCATCACGGCAGCTGATCTCTTGCCTGCTCGCGCGGAACCCGCGAAGAGCAGTTTCCTCTGCTAACGGCGATCGGCTTATTTGATTCTCGCATCAGTTGTTGTGCACGGAAAGGTGCGGATCACGGAGGCATCGGGTAAGCGCAGCCCACCGCCGCAGACTGTGGTCGAGCGCCTTCGCTATGGAGGAACCTTTGTTCACACGTGGGATCGCAGGCGCCTAGCGGGAAGAGACAAGCAGCCAGGATTGTCGCCGAGTCGATAGTCGCATAGTTTCCTCTGTTAGACTGAAAACCAACCCTACACAGTCGCAGTTCGACAGCTGTATCCCAGACGGCGCAGCGATTTCCACCTGTCGGGGACAGTTGTACCCAGCCGATTTTAGGGCCGTGACCTCACACCATCCATCATGACCACCCCAGCCGACAAGTCCTTTCCAGAGCACTACGAAGTCGAAGAGGCCGCGCAACGTACGCAGGTTGAGCGGCGTCACTATCAGATGTATCCCACGCTAAGTGAGGCCCGCCTCGCCAAGATAGCGCGATTTGGTCAGGCCAGAGCATATCGGGCGGGTGACGTCATCTTTCGGACGGGCGAACCCACTGAAGGCATGTGGGTGCTCATGCAAGGGACGGTCAATTTGATCGTCCGCGACGGTCTGGGGAATTCGAAAGTGGTGCGTGAGGTATCGCCGGGTCAGTTTATTGGTGAAACCGCAACGTTGAGCGGCAAGCCCTATCTGATTGATGCCGCCGCGGCGACCGATGTAGACACCATTGTTGTGCCGCCGGCTCGGCTCCGTGCGCTTTTGATCGCCGAGGCTCAATTGGGCGCCGAGATCATGAGGGCCTTCATTCTGCGACGCGTCGGGCTGATCCAGGGTGAGGTCGGCCCAATCATCGTGGGCTCGCCGACTGCTCCACGGTTGCTGGTACTGGCCGATCTGCTTAGACGAATGAATCATCCGCATCGCGCCGTCAAAGATCCGCTTGAGCCTGGCGTCGCCGAACTCCTTAACTGTACCTCGACGGGTTCGATTTCGGAGGTGGCGGTCATCCTGACCGATGGTCGCGTGCTACATGAACCTGATGAGCAGCAGTTGGCCACGGAGCTTGGACTGGTCGGCGCATTTGACGAAGATCGGGAGTATGACGTCATTGTCGTCGGCGCGGGGCCCGCGGGTTTGGCTTCAGCTGTCTATGCGGCGTCGGAGGGCTTGTCGGTGCTTGTGCTCGATTGTCGGGCGTTCGGGGGACAAGCAGGTGCGAGTGCCCGCATTGAAAACTACTTTGGGTTTCCGACGGGAATCTCTGGACACGTTCTGGTGAGTCGTGCGTTTGAGCAAGCTGTAAAATTCGGCGCGGAAATTGTGATTCAAAGCGAAGTGGCAAGCCTTGACTGTAAGAGCAAGCCCTTTAAGGTTTCGCTAAAAGATGGGAGAAAGGCCAAGAGCCGCTCGGTCGTCATCGCGTCCGGTGCCACTTACAGGCGGCCTGATATCCCAGGCCTTGAGCTTCTCGATGGTCGAGGCGTTTACTTTTGGGCTTCGTCGATCGAGGGTCGTCTATGCCAGGACCAAGAGATTGTCTTGGTCGGCGGGGGAAACTCGGCCGGGCAGGCGATAGTCTTTCTCGCTAGCTATGCGGCTAGTGTGCATGTGGTGATACGACGCGACGACCTGTCAACGACGATGTCACGTTATCTGATGGACCGTGTTTCAGGGTTGGCAAATGTTTTGGTCCATTCGCGCTCAACGATCGATAGGGTCGATTCTGACGAAGAAGGGCTCACGGCAGCTTGCGTGCGGTCGCCGGATGGCGAGACTTTAATCGCGACACGTCACCTGTTCCTTTTCACTGGGGCAGATCCATGCACCCATTGGCTTGGGGACTGCGGAGTCGAACTCGATGAAAAAGGTTTTGTCACTACGGGCCACGTTGATGCCGAACGTGAGGATGGCCGGCGTTTCGCATTTCAAACCAGTGTTCCTGGGATTTTTGCCGTGGGGGATGTTCGTGCTTCCTCGATTAAGCGCGTGGCCTCGGCGGTGGGCGAGGGCGCCGCAGTTGTTTCCGAACTCCACTCGCAACTTATAAGTTGAGTCTGATTGAAGTAAGCAATGGGCGCGTCCCGTGAGTACTACAGGTTCCCTCCGGTAGGCCCGGCGTTAGCGCAACGAGCTTATTCCGTCACGCCGCATTCAAAATTCCCATCTGACGCAGCTTCGGGGAGTCTGCCGCAAATCTCCTGTCTCCCTATCGTCGTGGCACCCACGACGGGTTTGAGCGCGGCCGCGATCGCAAAAAGTACGCTTCCGTTGCTGATTGTCCCAATGACGCAGGTCCAAACCTCAACAAAAGCGTGGGAGCCGGAACGCACGAGCGTTACCCTATAAGTTGTTTGTGGATGCGCTAGACAATGTGACGTTCAAAACATCTGTCAATTATGCTAATCGCTTACCGATCTAATCAATCCATTGATGATCTATAGAACCTTTCCGCAAATGCAAGCCTTTAAATTAGGTCGTACACAATGTTTAATACTCCTAGTTTATTTGACATAAATAGAATTCTATATCCGCTTCTAAAGCTAGAATACATATGCGAGAAAAGAGTGGTTTGGGCTATTAAAAAGATATATGGGCGCTAATCGCGCACTATGTGAAATACGAAGGGGATGATAGTTAGAGCTATCATCCCCTTCGTTTGACGCGTCCGAATTGAGGCGGCAGGTTCAGGCGGAAAGCGGCCTGACGGCGGTCGCTGCGGCTTGGGCGTGCAGGGGCTTAGACGGACGCTGGGAAACGCGGACCCTCACAGCTAGGGAATACAACTCATATCCGCTCGAGGACGACCTGTTTAGCTACATATCAGCCCAGCGCAGGCTCGCTCGCGGCGACGGCCAGCTTTGCTAGCGGCGTGATGGATTTTGCAAAGGTAAGCGGATGTGGTGCATTGGCGCGAACGTAAGGCTGCTATTACCGATTATCAGCCTTGGACAAATACCGAATCTACTGTTTGCACGAGTGTTTTGAGGGAAAAGCATGCACGATCCCGTTCAAGATGCGGCATGCAGGCGATGTCGGCGTCGGGAACGCCCAAGGGGCCACAAATCTCTTAATGGTTACATAAGCTCTTGCGCCCGGCCGACGGGCGCGAGTGTGGGCTTTCGCCATTTCTCCGGGAACACGAAGATGGGGAGGGTGGAGTGGGACAACCCGAGGCAGTGTTAGTCGCAATATTTGGCCCCGTCGCGCACGGGCGACCTCGGCACGCCCCCGGTCGCCCGCTTTGAATAAAAAATGTCGGTCAAAGCTAAACGGCAATGGGTTGGGTGCCAGACGAATGGCTGTAGGAACCATTCCCCGGCTGGCTGAAGGACGAAAACCTCAAGCGCGAGTGCTCCCTTTGGTTAATCTTCAAGCCCACTGAAAAACCGCCGTTAACACGCCAAACGCTTCGTAAAAGTGAGTTCATCGTAATCGCGCGGCCGTCCATCAACATGAAGCGGCTACATTCTTTTTACTGACATGGGGACTGGGTCAATGCAACGGTGGAAACTAAGCGCGCGACTGTGGATAGCACTGGCGATCCTGTGCGCGGGGGTACTCGCCATAGGAACATGGGGCGCCTTCAAGACTCGCGACACGCTGATCACACTGCGCCAGGCGGAACTGCGCACGGTCGTGGGAACAGCCTATTCAATCGTCGAACGATACGGCGCGCTTGCGGAATCGGGCAAGATCTCGCTCGCCGATGCCAAGCACAACGCCGCCGAAGATTTGCGCGTCATGCGCTATCAGGGCGCAGGGGGCTATCTCGTGATCCTCGATCCGCATGCCACGGTCATCATGCATGCGGTTCGGCCGGAAATGGAAGGCAAGGACATGAGCAACTTCAAGGACCCCGACGGACATCGGGTCTTCCAGGAAGGCGCCGATCTGGCCGAGCAGCAAGGCGAGGGGTTCATGGGACTGAAGTTCCCAAACCCGTCACCAACGAAATCGCGCCGAAGACGAACTACGTAAGGCTATACAAACCTTGGCACTGGACCCTGGTTACGGGCGTTTTCACCGATGACATTGATCACGCTTTCTACAGCACCCTCGCGCAATACGTGGGCGCTGCTGTCGCGCTGTGTCTGGTCGTGTCGATGCTTATGGGCGTAATCATCCGCGGCATTCAGAAGCAACTGGGCGGCGAGCCGGACTACGCGGCGCACGTCGCTACACGCATCGCGGATGGCCATCTCAATGTCCAGGTGAACACACATCCCGGTGATACGTCCAGCATGCTCGCCGCAATGAAACGCATGCAGGCGCAGCTATCGGTCGCCATCTCGCAGATTCGTGTGGGTGCCACGGCGATCACGGCAGCATCCAAGGAAATAGCCGCGGGCAATGCGGACCTGTCCCGCCGCACTGAAGACCAAGCCAGCGCGCTCGGCGAAACGGCGTCGAGCATGGAGCAGCTCACCGCGACGGTCAAACAGAACGCAAGCAACGCGAAGCATGCCAGCACGCTCGCGCTCAATGCATCGCAAACAGCGGCGCGCGGCGGCGACGTAGTCAGTCAGGTAGTCGATACGATGAATGGCATTTTACTGTCGTCGGGCAAGATCGGCGACATCATCGGCGTGATCGAAGGAATCGCGTTCCAGACGAATATCCTGGCACTGAACGCAGCGGTCGAAGCGGCTCGGGCAGGCGAAGAAGGGCGGGGCTTCGCGGTCGTCGCGGGCGAAGTGCGCAGTCTTGCGCAACGCAGCGCGGCAGCGGCGAAAGAGATCAAGACGCTTATCGATGAATCCAGCGCGAAGGTGGTCGATGGCTCGCAACTGGTCGAGCGCGCCGGCGTCACGATGGCCGACGTGGTCCGGCATATCAAGCAGGTTGCGCTCATCATGGCCGAGATCAGCGAAGCCTCGTCGGAGCAGAGCGCGGGCATTGAACAGGTGAACATTGCGGTGGCAAGCATGGACCAGACGACGCAGCAGAACGCCGCGCTGGTCGAGGAAGCGAGCGCCTCCGCCGACGTCCTGCGCACCCAGACGGCGCAGCTTGAAACTGCCATCGCGGTATTTTCGGTGCATTGAACGCAGATAGTGCAGCAAAACGTAGCCGGCGTAATGCTGGCTGCTTCGCTAAGCAAGCCTTGTCGGCAACAAGTCTCTGAAAACCATCCACCATGCGGTTTTTGTCTTTGTTCGACTATGTCGCTTTTTTGGCCTCTTTTGAATTTCGAGTGAGCGGTTTGCGGGTCAAGGGACGGGATCGAACTCTGCCTGGAATGCCGATGGAGGAGTTTCAGACCGTGGCACGTTGGTTCCATCGACGCCATGTGTACGAACACAACGGCGGCGAAGTTGACGAACGCTACTTGAAGGAAAGCGGCGACACGACAGTCCGGTTGAAGCAACACATTCACGAAACGCAAGAAGAAGCGCACGCGTTGATTGGTTCGATGGTCAAGATGGCCCGCAATGTGCACCGGGGCTTCCACGAGATCGTGGAGCCAGTAGACGAACCAATCAAAGCGTTGAAGGACAAAGAAGCCCGCATGGCAGCGTATCGGTAAGTGAATAGTCAGGCCTTGCGGAGGCATAATCAAGCGTAAACGGCCTGCTGTTCGAGGACTGCTGGACACGGCTGTAGGGGCGAAGGCTTTGCGAGCCGATATTGAAGCCGAAGAACTGCTGCGTGCGGTTGCAAATCTATGTCGGAGCCGGATGACGAAAAGCTTGCCTACGCCCGCAAGATGGTAGATCTGCTCGTGGACGGCCTGCGCCCCGGAGGGAGTCCGTGCACGGAAAGTCAGACAGGAAAACCGGCCCTTCGCTGACCAAGAAGTATTCCCGTGATTGGACAAAGCCGGTCATTGGCCGGAGGGAGACAAGCTGTGGGAGCGCACGACCCGTGGCGAAGCCATCGGGCAGATCACCTTCACGATTGCCTCGCGTCATGGCGTCAAGGCGCGCACGGTGCGCCAGCATCTGTGGATGCAGCGTGTGGAGTTACCCTCAGGCCGAGGCAAGTGCGTCGCGGCTCCTGTCTGGTCGCACGCGAGTTCGACGCTCCTGCGGGCGTCAAGCCGATCGAATGGCGCTTGCTGACCAACCGCGGGGCGACTACGTTGGAGGGGGCGATCGAATTGATCGACTGGTATCGAGCGCGCTGGGAAATCGAGATGTTGTGCAACATCTTGATGAATGCTTGCCGCGTCGAGGCGGTTCAGTTCGGTTCGATCAAACAACTCGAGCGCGCACTGGCGCTGTTCCTGGTAGAAGCTTGGCGCGTGGCCTATCTGATGCGCCTGGGACGCACTTGCCCCAATCTGGGTGCGCATCTGTTCTTTGATCCCGAAACATTCGCAGTGCCTACCCGCTCACGAAAGTGCGCCGCCCGGCCCAGCCGAAGCTAAACGAAGCTTGCGACTGATCGCACGCCTGGGCGGATTCCTCGGGCGCAAGGGCGACGGCGAACCCGGTGCGAAAACCATCTGGCACGGACTCAGAGAAGTTCATATCGCCGCAAAAACATTGCGCTTGTTACGCGACGACCGAGACAGTTGTGTATAACGCGATACATTGTACGGTCTCTCTCCGACAATCGATTAGACCGTGGCGATGACGTGCCAACAAGTTTAGTGGCCCGCTTCTTTCGCCGTGAGCGAATTCGTGACCGACTTTACACCCGGCGTCGCAGCAGCGATTTCGGTTGCCTTTTGAATTTGTCCGTCGTCCGGTGCGGTACCATCAAGTGTCACGATTCCCTTTCGCGAAACTACGCGCACATCAGAACTATCAAAATTTTTCTCATTATCGAAAGCCTTCTGAACAGCCTCCTCAAGCTTAAAATCTGCTTTGATCACAGCCGTCTTCCGTGCGAACGCACTTTGTTGGGCGAAGGATACGCCAGCTGTGCTCATGGCGCCAATGCCTATAAGCGTGGCCGTAGCTAGGACAGTTGCTCTACGTGAAAAGGTGTTTTTCATATCGAAGAATATCCTCAATTATCGAAAGCTTTTTTAGTTTGTTCGAGACATCTAGAAAACGGCAAGAAGTCGCGTTCATCCTATCTTGACTTAGCATTCGTTTGCTTTTCCGACATCGAAATTGGAGAGGAAAGGTTTTTGGTCGCCTGTACGGTCCTTTCGAAGTACGCGCAGTTGATGAGTGAGAGGAGTCTGCGATGTTCGGCCACCCGAGAATTCGCGGTTTTCAACATCGTTGCCCACTTGATAACTTTCCACACGATCATTGTGTAGCTCCTCTCAACAGCACAGAGTCGAGTACAAAGAACTAGCCACAGCGAGGCTTTGCTGGTCACATCATTCTGCATTTGCCGCAGCCTCGATTATCTTTGCCACAGCGCGCGGCTGGGACATGTAGACAACATGGCTGGAATCGATCTCGGTCGTAATCGAATGTGAGCGCTTATACATTGCACGTTCCAAATCGGGATTGATAGCCCGATCCTGAGTCGCAACAATCGCGTAACTGGGCTTATCTTTCCACGCCGGCGCTGAAATCGCCTCGGTGATCGCTTTCACCGAAGGCGGCACCTGGGAGACTGCCATTAGGTCTGTTTGCGCGTGCGGCAAATCAGCAGCGAAGTCGTCGTGAAATTTGTCGACAGGAATGAAAAGAAAACCATCCTTCGAAGGTGCTATATCGTTGGAAGCTGCAGGCTTGCTTGCAAGAAGTTGTCCGGCGCTTTCGCCAACATCGGGCTGAAGCGCAGCCACATACACCAAGCTTTTCACGTGCGTGTTATTGCCCGCTTCCGTAATGATCGCGCCACCATAGCTGTGTCCTACGAGCACGGCGGGTCCGTCGAGTTGGTCCAGGATTCGATCAGTCGCGGCGACATCGTCGCCGAGTGAGGTTTCAGGCGGCTGAACGATAGCGACGTGATAGCCGTCTTTGCGCAGGATATCGGCCACCTTGTTCCAGCCCGATCCATCGACGAAAGCTCCGTGAACCAAGACGACATTCTTGACGGCATCCGCAGGCGTTGCTTGTGCGTTAGTCAATCCAAGCATAACGAAAATGGAGGCGGCGGTTCGGGTGAGACTCTTGACCATTGTCTTTCCTGTGTTGTAAATGATGATTAACGTGAACTTGTCTTATGGTGGACGATCGTATTTTCATACGATGCTAGGCGTTGGTACGAAAGTCGGTCACTAGTGATCAATATGAACGAGCGGTGTCGAAGCTTGCGGCCCGTAAAAACGTGCTGACACAAGGACAAAAAAATCAAATGGCCATGAAAACTTTGAAAAACCAAGTAAAGCGATCGAAGGTCTGCGAAGCAGTCGGTAGGACACCTGCTGACGGCACGAATTCTATCTGAGACGCCAAGCAGCGGAACGACGCCAAACCCTCATTTTGAGTCATCCGCATCGATGCGTTTGGGTATAGCTCTTTTAGGCATGCCTGATAGCACGTGCTGTTATGTGAAAAGCGATTATTCAACGCGTCTTTTGGTTAGTCTCTAGTCCACTGCGTCATTGACTTGGCACCGGTCGAATTCGACGGGAAGGATCGTCATATTTCCATTTGATTGGTTTCTGGTTTTGATTGTGCTCGCGAATATGACGCATCAGTTTGCGATCCAGATCCTTCACCGAAGTGAAGACGCCGCGAGCGATCACATCACGCTGAATGCGTGAGAACCGGTTTTCCACCTGGTTAAGCCACGAAGAGTAAGTCGGCGTGAAGTGCAAGCGTACGTTGCGATGCGCGGTGAGAAAGTCGACCACCCGCTGCGTCTTGTGGCTGCTTACGTTATCGCAGATCACGTGGATTTCCCGACGTTTGGGCTGGCTGGCGACGACGTCAGTCAGAAAGGCCACAAACTGATCGCTGGTGTGGCGCGACGCCGTCTTGCCCAGCACCTCGCCGCTCGCCGTATTGAACGCCGCGAACAGGCTGAGTGTCCCGTTGCGTTTGTATTCGAAGCCATGGCTCTCGGCGCGTCCCGGCGACAGCGGCAGCATCCGGTCCTTACGCTCAAGTGCCTGGATCGCGGTCTTTTCATCCACGCAGAACACCGCCGCGTGCGCCGGCGGGTTCAGATAAAGCCCGATCACGTCGGCCGCCTTGGTCTCGAAGTCCGGGTCGTTGGAGACCATGTGTCGTTCCAAGCGCTGCGGCTTGATGCCGTGTTTGCGCCAGATGCGCTGCACGGCCGAGACCGACACATCGCCCAGCTCTGATGCGAGCTTGTAGCTGCTCCAGTGTGTCGAACCGTCGGCGGGTTTGTGCTTGAGGGTGCGGCTGAGTACACGCGCTTCCAACTTGGCAGGCGGCTGCACAGGAGCGCGCCCGGGGTGGCGAGCGTACATGCCGGCCAGTCGCTCGTTGAGGAAGCGCCCCGACCAACGTGCGATGAAACGCGAGTAGCAGCCCAGTGCGCTCATGATCCCGTCGCGCGATTCACCGTCCTCGAGCATCAAGATCAGTTTTGCACGTCGCACGTCCGCCGCGCGCACCGTTCGGCTGCGTGCCGCTGAAAGTAATTGCGCACGTTCGGTATCAGTCAGATTCATT
>Ga0153932_1000088_pt1 | contig 54004 bp, 70 predicted proteins | sample TSNJ016MetaG_FD_102273 | JGI IMG/M metagenome (GOLD analysis project Ga0153932, IMG submission 102273) | Attine ant fungus gardens microbial communities from New Jersey, USA - TSNJ016 MetaG | ecosystem: Host-associated > Fungi > Mycelium > Unclassified | place: USA: New Jersey, Wharton State... | reverse complement strand
TCATTCTTTCAATATCACCAGCCACTAGCAATGAATATGTGAAACAACTTATCGAAAATATACCCCACTTCCGCAAAAACAAGGATCACGTCAAGGAGTTTAGAAAGAAACTTAATTATGCTGACAAAAAAACGTTATCTAAACTTACTACACGACAAATTGCTTTGCGTTTCAAGCCTTATGATATGGATATCACGCATGCAATCCAATTTCTCAATCAGAAAGATGTGCAGCAACTTTATCCCCGCTTTGTAGTCAAGAATTTTAACGCAAATTTATACAAAGACAAACTTAAGTCGCTTGGCGAAGATCAACTCACTCTTAGGCAACTTATGAAAATGCGACCAGCCTCAATGGCTAGAGCTACCGCCAAAAGGATAATTGCAAGAATGAATATCCAGTGTCGTGAGCCTGACCCGATAGAGAAGCCACAGCTTCCGACATTCTTGTTCCAGAAGCGTGAGCGCTGATCCTCTCCCACAAGTCCCTTCTACAGGGACTTCTCTCACCATCCTCCATTTTCCCCAGTCCTCACCCCTCTTCGAGAAGTTCTGCTATTCGCAGAGAGCACCCTCTCCAGCTTGGCGGCACCGACCTCATCGAGGTTGCCTATACCCTCCACCTTTTGCCGACCGGCTAAGTGAAGTCTCTCGAAGACAGGCGCACTCTCAAACATTTTCGCTTTGCCACTCATACCCAAATTAAACCGTCCGTCTGAAATATCAAGCTAGATACTTGTAAATAGTTATCTATATCGTAGTATATAAGAATAACAATAAGGAACAGACATGAACGTTAACTACATCGAAGCAAACAAATATGCAGAAGTTACACATAGAACAGCCGACAACTTAATTACCATTATCACTGGATGGGGCATAAAAAAAGAAGCTCTGTTCCGTAAAGGCTTGCTCACACTGGAAACTGAGGCAAAGTATGCACGGGTTCAATATCTTGCTGGAGCTTATGATAAATACACCAACGAAGATGTGATCAAGCTTTCTAAGCTAATGCTTGAAGAAGCACAAAAAGTTCTCAATCAGCGTGTGTCCCTCGACCTGATTGAAGCCGCTATGTCGAAAATCGCTGACTCCGCTACTCCCGTGGAAGCTCCAAAACCTCCTAAGGTCTCGAAAGCCCAGCAAGAGAAAAATGAACTTGCTGCTAGGATTATCGCCGCCAACGCCGATGAAAAAGTCGCACTTGTGAATAGTTATGGTGTTTTTAAGTGTGTCAAAAACGCTTCTGACCGCATAGCTGTCTCTACTTACCATGTCCTGGCTCTAGCCAATTACAAACGGTGCACAAAAATGGCTGGCGAGACTTATCTCAAGAAACTTGAATACATAGCAGAGCTTAGTGACGAGAACATTTTTGAGCTAGTTGACATTTCAATCAAGACTAACAAAACCGGCCAAGCAAAGTTATCTGCATCCAAGGCTCAACGGATTGCGAAACGTCATAACCCATTCTCTCGCTCGACATCACGCTCTACCGACAATCGCAGCAACTGGCAGAAATGGTTTGATGACGCTGATATGCCGGAAAAGATAAATGGAGTATGGGTTGACCTGGAAACTGGTATCCCATACAGAAGCTAAACACAACAACAAAGTGGAGACAACAATGAAACAACAAGATAACTTCGTGCCAACCTGGAAAGAATCCAGAAAAGCCGAATGGGCAAAGAAAAAGAGCTACAAACACAACAAGACTGATAGTCGAGGTAAGCCATGGAAATAATTTGGCTATTCGTTATCGTCTGGTTTCTGACGCGGTGAGCCATGGCAAAGATACTTCGCAAACCAACACTCACCAAGGACCGCGCAAGCTACCGCTTCTATCAAGACGATGCTGGTATCTGGCACGAGCATGAGAAAGACTTGATCGAGCTTTATGGCAAGAACATTGGCTCAATCACCTACACGAGCCGTTCTGACGAGAAAGAGACAACTTTCAAAATTGAGCGCAAGGGGCTCGCTACAGGTAGCCACGGCAAAGCAGGCTTTTGGAATCGCCTCCTCCATTCACTCGATCTGACCGTGGCCTACCGTCAGGGGAACTTTCGAATGAGGATCAAAGAAATGGAAGCACTGAGACAAGAAGTGCAGGAACGAAACTAAAATTAATTGGAGAAGTTATGGAAGGAAACGAACTATCAGAAGATGATAAAAAAATATTGAATGAACTTGATTTCGTGCATGACGAAGAAGAGTCCGATGAAGAGACTGTAACGGACAAGATTAGTGAACTTCTACCAAAAAATCTCAGAACACTGAATCTAATTTACCTAGCTACGAATATAGCTCTCTACAAAGAAGAACACGATAGCTTCTTAGTCAATCCTTATGACGTTCAGCTTTATCTTGATTTTTATGAGTTGAGACGGATTTACTACAACGACTTGTTTGCAACACAATCTAGCAAAATCGGTCAAGATATTTGTGAATACGCATATCCTTTCGATAACGGAACACCCATCTATCCTGAAGAACACAATGCACACCAAAAGTATGCCGAGATGTTTTTCGAAAAACTTGCCGAGGAGGAACTTGACGTAGAGTTTTTTAACATGCGAAGAGTTCACTATGCGCTTTTGAAAAAAACTTATGGTGACTTGGGTGGCAAGAAATCTAAAAATCCAGTTGAAAGAGACTTAGTCGAAGCCATGCAAAAGGAAATTCGAGCTATCTTTCCTGCGCACGACAATGGCTTGACCTATGCCCTTTTTCTCAGTATTGCCCATATGCATGCAGGAAAGGATCAAACCGTTTTCACTGGAACTGGCTCAAGGGAAGATAAAGAACTATTATTTGATTATCTTGCTTTTGAAAATTTCATAAGACTTTACAAAACACGCAGAGACTTTCCACAACACATCCGAAATCGTTTAAGACTCTACCTTAAAGAACTTCCCCTATTTGAAGAGCATGCTCCCAAACAATGCGATGAGACACTTTTAGCACATCATGATTGCTCAACCATGGTCAAAGGATTCATTAAAAACCTCATGAAAGAAGGATTGTTTGCAGAATTCTGGAGAACCATTCAATACGACCTCATTGATTCCAACAATGATTTTGAAATTGAGGAATATCTTGCAACTTCCTCAGAAGAATTGACCACTGCGGGAACTCTTGAGAAAGTTCAGTGGATTGACCCAGACCTTGCAAATGACCGAATTCAGGGTGCATCTTCCACTTCTGGCAGCGAAGGCCATCGAGCTTATCTGAGAAAGCTGACTTCTCCAGCAACCTATTTGAAGCCCAAGCTCAGACTCCTAACTGAAAGTATTTTTGACGAGCTTCTGATCGACTTCCCCAATTTTCATGAAGTCATAGCATTCTATAAAGCTCAATTCAGACTCTCAAAACTATCTGGACGAGACAGAATCACCCCCGTCTTACTTCTCGGTGGTCCTGGTATCGGCAAGACACATTTCGCTAAGTCCCTCGCCAAAAAGCTCAACACAGGCTACACATTCATTGATATATCTTCAGCGAGCGATGCATGGATTCTGTCCGGCTTGCACGCCTCATGGCATTCGGGCAAACCTGGCAAGATCTTCACTAGCATGCTCAACAGTCCGACAGCAAGCCCCGTCATTCTCTTTGACGAGATAGAGAAGGCTGCTAAGGGGGACCACGACGCAACCACCCCTCTATACCAATGTCTCGAAGAGACCAACGCCAAGCAGTTCGTAGACGAGTATGTTGACTTCCCGGTCGACCTCTCACGGGTTATCTACATTGCTTGCGCCAATGACCTTGAGGGCTTGTCTGAACCCCTCCAAAGCCGTTTTAGAGTCTTCGAGATACCAGCCCCCACCTCTGAGCAGCACGCATACATCATGCAATCTGTGTTCAGGGACGAAATCGGCAACTCCCCAACGTTTGAACCAGACCTGAAGTTCGAGATTCTGGAGAGCCTGGCTCGCTACTCAATCCGCGAGGGCAAAGTAAAAATTAGTGAAGCAGTTGGCCGTGCCCTGCTTGAATACTCTGAGCAGGAAATCGAAGAAATCAAGCAGTTTGATATGAAGATAAGAATCGAGCTTCGCCACTTCCTCATAGAAGGGAAAATACAGAAAAAGAAGATGGGCTTTTAATTAACCACAGGAGAACACAGCATGTTTAAATTTGATATGAAAACAACTTACAGCTACGGTCTCTTTCATGACCAACAGGACGACGATGAGATCGTTATAGTGGATTCATGGGACAGCACCCATTTTGAAGCAAGGCATGGAACAACCGATAAGAAATATTCTAGCCACCTTATCACGGCGAAGAGTGACGAGGACTTGAACAATCAGCTTCGTAAATTATTTAACAAGGCAACACAATGAATACAAATAACTCAAATACGCACAAAGATAATAATTTCGGAAATGAACTTTTATCTGCCATCATCATAGGAGACGTAGATTTTATTTATAAAAACAAGCCACTTATTTCCGACTATTCCCTTCATTTTAAAAGAACCAGTCACCCAAACGATATTTCAGAAATTTCGTTAAGGAATAGTGTCGATATGGTTTCTACTTGCCAACCTCTCAAGGCTTCAATTGGATTTCGCTCGTTCTTGGCAAATGGGGGAGATTTAGATACCTACAATGATTACTTTCAAATCTGGCATCTTGATAACACTATATTTGATAATTACAAAGACGGCTATTCATTTATTTCAGGCATCCAATTTATGAGCATGATGAACTGCGTCATTAGTTACAACGAGTTTCCCGAATTGACACAGAGTGAAATCAACGAAGTTTTGCAAAAAAGCATTGATAGATACCCTGACCCGCAGTCCTCTCATTACTTTGATTCACTTCTGATAAATTGTGCTCAGGCACCAAGAGCGAATCCCGAGACGTTTGCTTTTCTTTATCAGCACTTTACTGATTATTTCAACGGAGAGCTTTCCGATAAGCTGGCTGAAGAAGGAGCAAGGGAGGGCTACACTTTCACGTTGACTGATGAAGTTTTGCAGGTAAAGAATCGGATTGATAGCGAGCGCCGCTTGCAAAAAGAGCTACCATCTAAGCCCGCCGATAAGAAAGCCAAGAAGATAAAAATCTAAGCAGGTTTAGCAGGGAGACGGTTGCCAGTCTTCCCTTCCTGCTACTCTGACTGTTACGCTTTTCGCCTGGACGCCGGACCAAATTCGGTCTATATTTAGTCTTGTAGCACACCCACGGAGCCATTATGAAGTTAGCCAACATTAAGCCGATCAGCTACCTCAAAAGCGACGCGGCCAAGATTGTGTCGGAACTGACCGAGTCTCATGAGCCATTGGTTATCACTCAGAACGGAGAAGCGAAATTGGTTGTTCAAGATATCGCCACCTATGAGGCGCAGCAACAGACGGTAGCCCTCCTGAAAATTCTGGCTCTCGGACAGAAGGAAATCGCGGAGGGCAGGACGACGCCGGCCGAGGAGGTGTTTGCCGAACTGGATCGCATGGACAAGGAGGAAGGCGTATGAGGGTAGAGTTCACCGACTCAGCGAAAGCCGACTTACGAGACCTCAGATCCTACCTCCTACGATACAAGCCCAAAGGTACATGGGAGCTAGTCAAGAAGCAGATACAGGAGAAGATGGAATACATAGCAAAGTATCCTGACTCAGGCTCTACCCCCGAAGAACTTCAAGACTACCCTGACGGCTTCAGACAGATACTTACAAATCAGCAACGCATAATCTACAGAGCTTCTACAGACATAATTTACATTCATGTTATTTGCGGTCAGGTGCAAGATTTCAACGAACTCCTGACCAAGAAACTCACCAGACCGTAAGCACAACAAGAGCCCTCCACCGCGAGGGCTTTTTCATTTCTGCATTCCCGAGTATCCCCCGCCGGCGCGAGCCTCCTGTAGACCTTATATAGGGACTCTGAAGCATGCCGGCCTCGATTTACTGGAAGCACCACAGGACAGGCTCAAACCCTCTTCTCTTCGAGAATCCCTCCTAGCCGCAGGGGCAAACCCAAGAGCCACAAGATAGACAGATTAGCCCCTCATGCCCAAGGCACCCGAGCTTCGCCAGAAGTGACATTGTCCATGTCGCCTACCGGCTAGGTGCAATCTCTCCAGCGGAGCGGGTTTGCTTTTCTTCACGCCTATCAAAAACACGATATATCAATTTCTACCACTAATCCCTAAAGTCTACCGCTTGTCTTAAATACCATTAAAAGCCATTATCTTTAATTGACTTCAAGAAATGATTTTGTAGAATTGTAATATAACAACAAGAAAACGGAGACGAGCATGATTACACTAATTACACTAAACAGAAACAAGGCTTCCTTTAAAAGAAATGGCGTTAAGTTTATTGCCAAGCTGACCAACCTTGATGCTCGCTATGTTTTCAAAAGAGAGTTCATCAACGGATTTAGCAAAGAGCTATACGGCAACTGTATTCTCGAAGTAGCCTTCACTGACAACGATGATCGAAAATATTTTGCTATCGACCCATGGCAGGACCGAGTTGAAGAAGTTGACTATGAACGCATAAAGAAGGACGCCAAAGCTGATCCCGCTGAATTCTGCAAAAAATACTTTAGATAAAACAAGCCCTACGGGGCATACATAACAACAACTACAAGGAGAAAAACATGTATCAATTAAAATGGAATTTTGAAGGCAGTGTAATTAACGAATTATCAGATTCATTCCGCCCATTGATTAAAGCAGTCCTGGACTTTTACATGCAAGACGGGGTGAAAGTGAAGGTGCACGAGCAAAGCCTCGAAGTGGTTTGGAATGAGGACGACCAGGAAGCACGTGCAACAGTAGCTAGTGACCCGGAGTCAGTAACCAATTTTCTCCAAGGTTTCGCTCACCGTATCGCTGTCAGTGACACTATCACTGTTAAAAGCTGCACACCTGATGAAGACGGAAACTAATTATGACAATAATAAATTCAATATCAAATCTCTTTAAAAGCAAGGAAACTCTAGGAAAAGAGAACGCCATTAAAAATGAATACTACAAATGGCAGCAAGCATATAATTACAGTATTGGGCGAGATTCCGGTTACGACGCATTCAAAAAAGGCTCTTCATACGAAATAGAAGCTGTAGTTTCTCTCATTAAAAAAGAAAATAACCGTAGAGCCTCCTTTGTTGCAAGATATCCTGAATACACCCAATATCTGATTAATGAACATATGCCCGATATCGACTACGCGCATGACCATCTTAATGAATACTTCCGCGAGGGAGGTTTTATGTTCAGCAAATTAGAAATTGCATTAAAAGCAGCTTGTCTGAACCATGCCTTGTTAAAATATGTGCCAAGGCGATTTATGCATAACGCCGAGGTTTTACTAGCAGCAGTAGTCAACGATTCGATGTGGATTGTAAACACGTATTTCGATAGCGATAGCTTCCCTTACCTCACCGAAGATGAGTGGGATGAGGATACATATTTTTATCCTGCCAGCACTGGTAAGCCACAATCGACCAATTCTTTCGTGGCAAAACTTGCTCAGGTTGCTTCTTTTGAAAAGCCTATAGTTGAGCTTTATGAAAATATAAGACCCGCTATTCGCGAGGGGGATATTGAAGAATTCATTCCATACAGCTTGGAAATTGAAGAGATTCTGCAAGACAAAGAAAAAGCAGCAGTTTTTTGGAAATGTGCAAAGAATGACGATGTTGATGATTTCGATTCGACACAAGCAATTCAAGATCTTCGTCAATCACTTGCCCATACTCTGATTACGACCCTTCCCGAGAAACAAGGAAAACAAACCAAAAAATTGAAGATCTAGGAGACCCTATGAACGAATCACATAGACAAACAATCAAAACAAAAGTCGCTCAAGCAATCGCTGAACTAAAACGTATCGGTAAGCCAGTCAATGCCCTGGCCGTAAGCAAGATGACGGGGATTCCATTGCCCCATGTCTATCTTTGCTCGCTTATCCGTCCATATGTCAGAGGCTGGACCAGCAGGAAGAGGATTGCCACAGTAGCTCACCCTATCACGCCGCTTAAGCCTGTCATAACCGCATCTAAGCAGGCGATCCCCACCCAGCAAGTGCTCCCAGCACCCGAGAAACCCTACATGATGATCTATCAGTTTCCATGGCGTAACAGCTTAGTTGTCGTTGAGCATAGTAGTGACGCAAACATAGACGACCTCGAAAACCTTATCGAAGACCTGGATTTCATTAAGAAGAGTATTGAAAGAAAGATCGCTCGTAAGAAGAAGTGCGAAGACACACCAAAAGCAGTTTAGCAGGTAGAAGTTAAAAATAGAAAGCCCCCTCAGGCTTACCCTTGGAGGCTTCTAACAGTTTTCTAACGGGCTCAGTTCACGGCTTTGTCAATGAGGTATTCAAGGAACTCCTCGACACTGGGCCACTCCCGCATCGCGAAAAGTTTTATCTCAGTTAATTCTTCGTCTGACAGCACAATATCGAAGGGCCCACCGTCAGCGAGGTCAATAACCTTGCCAATCTCAATTCCGTTCATAAAGAGCTTGCCACTGGCTCCAGCAATTTCATGTTCAACGCCTTGCTGGATATCTTTAATTTCATACTGAGTAGTGTTCATTTGTAGCCTCACATGTTTATTTTCTTGCGACATATATTAGCGTACTCATTGAATAAATTGTCGACAAAGCTATCAACCACTCCTCTTTAATCTCAACCTTTTATCTTAAATACCATTAAAAGCCATTATCTTGAATTGACTTCAACAGCTTATTTTGTAGAATATACATATAACAACAAAAACGGAGATCACCATGAACAATCACAATTCACACGAACTAATGCAGTCGGCATTCAATCGCTTCAGTCTCTCTACCGAAAACCTTGAAACTGACAAGTATTCGTTTAATTTTTTCAAGTCTGATAACAAGATTGTGGATTACGATAGTATCTTAATCACAAACAAAAAGCGTGGTGAGTATGTGGGACGTATTTTCAAACTCAATGACGAATACTCACTCTACGGCAAAACAGTTACTCAAGTCGCTGAAGTTAACGAAGCACTAATAGACTTGCACGACGTATCTGAGTTAAGACTTCCCCAAGAATACAAGGATGCTATAAATTCGATTTATGTGAACGAAACACAGTCTGGCAACATGTTTGCTCATATCATTGAAGACATTGAAAACGGCGTCTATGAAGTTGTGCTTGAGGAAGGTAAAGCGATAGCATACATAGCCGTTGAAGATTGGGATACGGGAGAAAAAGACTTTATAACTCTCAATGCAAGCAGGGACAGCATCTACTCCATGCAAGCAACAATTGAAGATTGTTACCGACACATGAGCCTCACCAGACCATAAGAAAAAAGAGCCCTCACTTGGAGGGCTAATCTGTCATTAGGAAGAAGGTTTTTATTCGATATCGGGGTGATTGAGTCTGAGCCAGATTGACACAGCAAGCTCGCAATGGTGAGAGAACTGGTGACTCGCATCGGGGGGGAAATCACCAGTTTTCACCTCCGGAAACTTCTCAGCTATCACCGCCCAAAATGCTTCCTGAGCTTCCTCTACTGCACTCTCAATCTGGACTTTTAAATTATCTACTGTCTTAATCATGTCATTTTCTCTGTAGTTTCTCGATTCTCTTACCTCTTCTTGCCCACTTTCAGATCCTCCCAAGTTTGAAGCTCATCGTTCAGGAATTTCACATCAGGATAGCGAGCCAGCACCTTTGCCCTGTTTTCTGGGGTGTCAAGCAACTTCCAAGTGCTGTAGCTCTCAGCCACCCCGTTAGCATCGAGCTTGGTTTCGTCCGACTGCATGAGCTTCTTTTTCGCCTGAGCCTTGAGCCGCTTGACCGACAGTTCATAGTTAGCGAGATTTTCCAAAAACATGCCTTCTCGCTCGAAATCGAAGTCCGTTTTATTCACGGCTATCGCATGAGCCAGCAGGGCTTCTTCATCTTCCTTGCGCATGATCTTGATATGGCACGGACCACCATTGCCATAGTCAGCCGCGTCACCAATGACCCGACCGCTCATGACGATAGTCCCGAGCCAACCTGCCCCCTCCATGCCTTCCGTCTTACGGATATTCACAAGGCGGAACTCACCAGCGAACTTCTTCAGAGCTTCAATCATGTTCAATCTCATTCGTTGTTAGTGAGATTAAACAATAGCGTACACATTCGAATACGTGTCAACTAAGCAATGAATTTTTATTGATCCAGGGGAGAAGCCAGGCAAACCTTTTATCGCTTATATATACCCCTTGTCTTTAATGTTCAGTCATGTACTTGTAAAGAGTACTCAATTTATTACTATAGGAGAACAACAACAATAAAAAGGAAAGTCTATGGATATATTACAAAAAGCAGATAGCAACACCCCAAAGAAGCATTTTTATGTCGTTGGCAAGAATGATGAATGCTACACGCCAGCTTACTGCATCACACCCATCTTAGAGTTCATCCCAAAAGACGCAGTAGTTTGGTGTCCATTTGATAAGCCAGAATCTGAGTTTGTCAAAATCATTTCTAGAACAAACAAAGTTGTCCACTCCCACATTCACACTGGTCAAGACTTTCTATCCTTTGAGCCAAGCGAGCATTGGGACATCATTGTAAGCAATCCTCCCTTTGCTAACAAAATCAAATTCTTTGAGCGAGCAATCAGCTTTGGCAAGCCCTTCGCCCTCATCATGAACAACGGCTTTCTTTCTGATTCAGGACCATCAAAGATTTTCGGGGAAGACCTACAGCTACTCATGTTCTCTCAAAGAATGAGATTCATGAAGCCGGACGGCACGCAGATGAAGTCTCCCCCATTCGGCAGTAGCTATTTTTGCTACAAGCTCTTACCAAAACCGATTGTGTTCAGAGAGCTTAAGAACTAAGAAACTAAACAGAAAAGAGAATAAAAATATGAACAACTACATAATATTAGATACAGAAACGACAGGGCTTGATAACAACGCGGAGATAGTTGAGATAGCAGTAATCGACATGAACGGGGAAATCTTGCTCGATACCCTCATAAAGCCCATGAGACCAATCCCAGCAGGCGCCACAGCTATTCATGGGATTACCAATGAGATGGTGACCGACGCACCCACCTATGACCAGATCCACCCCAAGCTCATTAAACTGCTCGAAAAATACCCATGCGGGATCTACAACGAAAGCTATGACGTTCGCCTGATACGCCAGACTTCTGCACTCTATGGAATTACCTTCGATTCGAGGCTCTATAAGTTCTGGTGCGTCATGCTCGATTACGCAAACGCCCACCAGGAAGGAGTCTGGGCGAAGCTGGGTTATGCCTACCAGCATGCGATACAGAACACTGGAGCAGAGGCAATCACTCTCACGGCACACCGAGCCGTTGCAGACTGTCTCATGGCTCTTGAAGTCGTGAAATTCCTGTCTCAGACCGAGGCTACAACATGACTGAGGAGACGATACAGAGACTCAAAGACTTGGGGATTGCCAGCACTACCCTCCACCTCTTCCAGAAGCTCCAGGAAGCTCAGGCACTGTCATTTGAGCGAGCCATGGAAGTTCTTCAGGAAGAGCAGCCGGCCAAGCGCCAAGGAGGATTATGGGATCTTTAATCATCCTTATCCAGCATTCCAATGCACAAGCCACTTCCCCCCATGGGGAGTTTTCTGCTAGCCGCAGGCAACAGCAGAATGGTTGAGATCTCTTCTACGAAGTTACAAGCCGTCAGGCACTCTGAACCCCTCCTGCATATCTTTGAACACTCTTTGCCCACCGGCTAGGTGAGATTTCCCCGAGGGAATGCATGCAGTCTATCTGACTACCATTCATATCAAAAGGTAGCCGTTTGTCTTAAATACCATTGAAAGCCATTACTACGACTTGATTTATTTATTAAATTTCTTAGTATATAAGAACAACAACTAAAATGACAACACCATGCCAGTTAAGAAAATCTATAGCAGCGAAAGACAAGCCAACATTCGAGATATCAACCAGTTGTTTGGATTAGGCAATGAAACCGAGGAAAACTTAAGCAATAAGGAAGTAGCAGAGCTTCTGATTCATCAAGCGGAGCATGAGCAGGATTCAGTACGCGACTTGTTAGCACCAAATGAAATTGTTACATATGAGCTAGTCAATGATTCCCCAAGAAAAGCATGGACTGTTTATCTGACACAAACAATTCACGAAAAGGGAAAACTTACTGTTCATGCCGACACTGAAGAAGAAGCTCGCGAGAAAGCACTAAGCATGGTTGATAAAAACAATGACTGCGTTAACTGGAATTTTGCCTTTCTTGGCGAAGCTACAGCACCTTGGGCAAACCTCGACAACGAATAAACAATAACCAAAAAAGGACAATAGCATGAAAACAACAAGATATGAATATTCGGCAACTGAACTAGAGACTGTCAGAGCCTTCTGGAGTGAATACAACGAACTTTGCAAGAAGCACGGTATGAAGCTGGAAATCGATTCAAACGACGAGGACAGCCCGAGCCTCATGGTCGAATACAAGGGCAAGACCTACGGGGAAACCCACCAGTCATCCCCTCAGGGCTCAAGCATTGACGTTGTTCCCTATTACCCTACAGACATCGTGTATGACCTTGAGGAAGTGCAATTTCAGAATTACCAAGTTGTGTGTCGAAACCTTACTTCACACAGACCCGACTATAAGGAAATGAGCCGCGTGCTCTACGGTCTTGCTCCATGCCGCGTCCTGATCGACCTTCATAGTTGCAATCATTCCGGGAATGTCTACTTCGCTGCTGAATTCGACGGAAAGAAGATCAATGTTGACAGTGTCGTTGCACTGAACCGAGAAGAAAGGGACAGCTACAGGCTCACGCGCGAAGAAGCTGAGTATCTGGACTCCAAAGCTTTCTAACGACACTCGAAGGTGTATCAATGGCTGGCTCACCATAACGAGCCACTTAACTTAAATAAAAATGGAGAATTTTATGAAAGCAATTTCAAGTAAGCGAGCAAGAAAGCTCAGGCGACACGGAAATGCCAATGTGCAGTTTTCACATACCAATCATAAGGGAACAGCCTTCTATATTTGGGAGAAAAAGGCGACCTTGCCTGACACCAAGAAAACGAAGATCTAGAAAAAAGGGAGTTGTCCACCCGTAACGGACTAAACCCCTTAACAACCGGAGACCTATGAAACTAACGAAATTTTTATCCAAGATACTAAACAGCTTCAGACTGATTGGCTTGCTCAGACATAAATACTATATCCGAGCAGCTTGGAGGGTCTACAAAAAACTTCATGAGATTGCCGAGCAGCACCCTGACCCTAATGTTCACTTTCCCAAGCTCATCAACTACTTGCGAAAACTGAACAAATCCCCGTTTGTCTTTGAAGAACTGATTCTCTCAGTTATCGAGCACAGCAATGTGAGAGTCATCCGCAACCTGGCATATACCGGTGACGGAGGCATAGACGGCAGATTCAAGCTCCCTGAGGGCGTGGTTCTTGTTCAGTGCAAGTGCTACACAGGCTATATCGACAACAAACACGTGACTGACCTCGCCCAGAAGGTGAAGCAGCTTAAGTGTGCTTATGGCATTTTTGTCCACACCGGGAAGACAGGCGAGCTATCGAAGACGGTTGCCTACCAGCACGGCAACATCATGTATATCTCAGGACCCCTTCTCCTTGACTTCATTTTCGGCCGCAAGCTTATGGCTGATTATCTGGCGAAGAAGATCAAGACCATGAAAGAGCATGATGCGGCAGGGACACGCCCACCCGCCCCCAGCTTCAAAGCCATTCGAAAATCCTCTGCTAGCCGCAAGCTCACTTCCTCGAAGTCATGAACCCCTTCCCCCACTGACGGCAATCATTCATAGGTTGCCGTTCATCCTCAAAGTCTACCGTTTGTCTTAAATACCATTAAAAGCCATTATCGAAAATTGACTTTAGATTTTAAGTCGTTATATTTAATACTAAAACAACAACAGGAATCAACATGAAAACATTAACATTAGAAAGCTGTAGAAATAAATTCAACAAGAAGCCTTGGCTTGCTGAGTTGTCTATCAATCCCGCAGAACCAAAACAACTCGCATACAAATTCTTGGATGCTGATGAAGTAACTTACATTTCTGGAACTCGTAATCGCTACGAGTGGGATCTGGAAGAAAATGTCCTTTACTCAAAAGGTGATACACACAACTATAGTAAATACTTTATTACGATTTTCGTTGTGCTAGACAACAAAGAAATTGAATTGACAAAACGTGAAGCAAAAAAATTTCTTAATGGAGATTTCGACCCACGCAGCAAGTTAACTAAAACAGTAGAAGCAAACTAAACAACATACAGGAAAATTACCATGACCACTATAACAATTATCGACAACGAAAAATACTATTACAACGGCAAAACAAAATGCACCAAAATATTTTTCAATGTCTGGGAAGATGACGGCAGAGTCTTATTTAGAGGAGCGGACATTATCGGCAAACATGTCTCACGAGACATTGCTAAAAAAATCGTTTCAACAAATTATCTCAACGCAGAAGAATACTTCGAGCAATATGAGATGACACTTGGTGAAGCTAAGCTTTGGGCATTCGACAAGTATGGCTATCACCCTGAATAAACCAAACAACTATATAAAACTAGAAAAAGGAAAATATCATGACAATAGCAACTATAACAGCAGCATACATCAAGAAATTGCAATTCAACCAGTTCGATACGATTTGGAAGGAAATGAAGTTTTACGAAGGCTTGAATTCAACAAGCTATGTCGAAACTTTCAACTGCTTCATGCAGGAAATGGAAGAGCACGCTAGGGAGGTTGAGGGTGACGACTTCGACCCTAGAGCCTTCCAAACCTACCTCTTAAGCTGGAGACACAGTGCAAAGAATGAATTACAAAAATACTGCCAGGGCGAAGACTGCCTGACACCCAAGCAGTTCTGTCGTGAAGTCTACGAGAGCTATCTCGAAGAAGCACCCGATACAAACTAAAAAAACACATGCCCTCGACTAAACGGGGGCTACAAACAAAGGAGAAATTATTATGGACTACAAAACACTTATGAAAGATAAAACCTCGAAGCCTATCCTGCCAGCTTTGAACCCGCACTATGCCCTGATTCAGGACGCAGGCTTTGACCTGTCTATCACGAGCCAGCATGGCGGAATCGCATTCCTCTACCTCATGAAGGAAGGCAACCGCGTTCAAGGCTCACGAATCGCATTCAAGAGCAACAACCAGAGCACTTCAATCCTGACCGCCAAGTTAGCTCTTGCAAGAGAACACACGCACCTTGGGGGCGCCGTGAAGAAAATGGCTTACCAGCACGCCGGTCTGACATGCACAAATTTCCTGAGCTTCGAGCAGGAACACGCGTTGGAACTGGCAACCCTCGATATCGAGGGTACAACAGGAGTTTACGAAGAAGCTGACAAGACCTGGATTGAGATCACTGGCAACGAAGCTGGATTCATGCTCGACCGGCAGAACCTGCGGGTCATCCCTTTCTTCACAGTAGATGGTCAAGTCCTCAAGGTAGCTGACATTCGCCATGCGATTGCAGGAGCCAAGCAGGCAGGCTGACCCACTCCACGGGTCATAAAACAACGATAAAGGATATATATGCACAAGACCACAGACATTAAATACAGAAAAGAACTGGAGAATTATCTCAACATTTTAACTACCCAAGGGCAACAAATTAACTTCGCCAACATTGCAAAACTAGCGGGAGTATCCAGGCAACGTGCGCACCAGAAGTATAGCTATCTCAAAGAAGACTATCCCGAGTTACGCAGAAAAAGAGGCATGCTTAAAACCGACCTGACACTTTATTTGATAGATCTCGACACAAACAACTTGACTGTCCCAGAGATAGAAAAGCTAGCGGACATATTTTGCAAGACAAATAAACTTGAAAGGAAAAGAAGTGCTTCAGCTATTTCTGGTTTTCTTAATCGTTACGATAAATCATATCGAAGAAACTTTAATATTTCGGAGACGACATTATTTCTTAAATCCATGGATACTTCCCTATACACGCTAGAAGAATTGCTAGAAATTCTTCATAAAAACGGAATGCGGGAAATTAAGAAACTTAACTCACTTAGAACCGAGCTTCACCGCCAAAGCCTGCCATACAAACGAATCCGGTCAAGAGGTGAAAAATGAGCCTGCCCAATCTCCTTAAGCCGGAAATCGACGGCATTGAATTCTTCAAGCATAAGCCGGCCAGAAAGCACAGCTACAAGCTCCACATACTCATTGGCTCCTTGGCAATCGCAGTGGCCGCCCTATCGCTCACGAGCACCCGCACAGTGGATCATGACCGCCACTCTCTTGTATCGGATCACGGCATTGCATACGACCTGGCACACCCACATACACCGTTTCTTGATTCCGGTCACCTGGCAGCGCAGTTGATCCCCATGGACTCGTTACCGGCAGCTTTGGCTTGTGACTACTTTTGCCAGCGTAACCAGTTGATAGAAGACAGTCACAAGCTGGTCTGGTCATACGGGCAAGGTGAACTGACAGAGCGACAATTCGAAGAGCGGAAAAACGAACTATTTAAAAGATACGATAGATTAGAAGACCCGAAATGACAGCTATGCCCTCCCTTGCGAGGGCTTTATTTTATCCTCAGTAAGCGCACCACAGGACAAGCTCAAAAACCCCTTCTCTTCGAGAATGTCTCTGCTAGCCGCAGGGGCAACAGCGCAACCCCAAGATAGGCAGACTTAGCCCCTCATGCCACGGCACCTCGATTCGCTAGAAGTGATTTGTCCAGCTTGCCGACTAGGCACCCTTCCACCGGGAATAGCTTTGAAGGGACTCTTAAATAGTGCAATTCAATTCTTACCACTCTTCTATAAAGTCTACCGCTTATCTCAAAAGCCATTAAAAGCCATTATCTAGACTTGTAAATAAGAATGCATTTGCTAAGATTAGGTATGACCTATAAAAACAAGGAGAAATGTCATGATACAAACAGCTACTAACCCACACTACAACTATCTGGTAAGTCATGGACTATTTATCGATATTCAACTAGAAGCTAGAGCTTATACAAACTCACTCGGCACTTTCCAAGACGCAAAAATATACCTCGTGGTTGCAGGCGACAGACTGGAAAAATACCCAGTTGCGTTTTACTTTAGGTCCAACGGCGAAGATCGTAATGCACTAATGATGCAAGCTCCAGTTACTGAGGAATGGACTGATCTTGATTGCGCCACGCGCACCCTGATATTAAGAAATCAGAAATATCATACAGAAAAAATGCTTAACGACAACTGGAGTATCCGCAAATACAGAGAATATCGCCGCCCATCAAATCAGGAATGAATAAAAAGGGGAAGGCCCACCCCTTAAAGGGCTACCACTAAATAACAAACCATGGAGAATATTTGATGGCAACAGGAATACTCGAACACTTTCAACACTTACTTTTAGCAAAGATAGCATTCGTGATTTGTATCATTTTACTAATCGGAGTGGCGACCTATCTGTATTTTATATACAACCCGCCATGGTTATCGTTTTCAGAAACAAAAACGATTACTTCATACGACTTGAAACAGAAAGCTGGTATTTCGCTCTTGTCCGAATCCATCGTGCTTTTTATTCTAGCTAACGCCAGCGGCAGCAAACTCTACATTCTCAAAAGAGACGACGACTATTTTTTCTTGCTGACGAAGAAAAGTGAATCACTACTCAAGAAGACAAAAAATATCCATCGTCGGGAGATCGGCAGGCGTATCTATAAAGAGATAATTTAAATCTTCAAAAAGACAGAGGCAACCCTCCAAGGGACAATACAACCAACAACCAAAAAAGGAATTTTTATGAAGAACAAATCACACTTGCACTACAACAAGCTTGAGCAAGTCACCTCATCCGAGCCTCATATCAAAGCTACTCGCCTGGAAGGAACCCTGATTACTGACAAATGGTTTCAGACATCTGAGACGACTCAACAGGCCAGAAGCTACCAAATTGTATTTCTTACTGACTTTACAGATTTCAACATACTTGAGTATGAATTGAAGAAAGGTGTCGATATCAAAACAGCCCTCTGGAACTCTCTTCATACTCATAGTGAGATCCTGATCTTTGACAATCAAAAGAATAAAGAATGCGTGCCTAGCTCAGGGGACTACAGCGGGATTTATGACCAAGTCTTCGAGGAATTCACGAAGTTTAAATTTATCCAGGACCAGAACCTGATCAACATATATAAGCAAATTTCCTGACCTAATCACATACTAACCATAAATACGATAAGAGGACCCATGATATATCAAACTTTTAAAACTGACGATGGCTCAATACACAAGACCTATGAAGAAATCGAGCAAGTATATTTCACCGAATATCGAGATCATGAATATAACTTGCATCGTATCGGCGGGCCGGCCGTAAGGAATGGTGGATACATGGGCAGCTACACCGCGAAGACGGGCCAGCTATCCAGGACGAAGAGGACGAATACTGGTGGTCCAACGGGGAGATGACAAGGATTGTCCGGGCAGGCGTTGTGACATGGGAAAAGACCTTGAATGAGGAGATCCCATGCAACACATGAAGCTACGCTAAACGGGTAGGGTTGCACCCTTACGCCTATGTCAGTATCCGTTTCAAGCACCCTACTGAGCTTCAACAAACTACACAACGCTCCACAGGATAAGCCCTCCTCTTCAGGAGGCTACAGCTAGCCGCAGGGCAACAGCAGACGGCTCATGCACCTTCTACGAAGCCATCCCCTCAAGCAGATCACAATCCAGATCGTCCGAGAGCTACAAACTACTGGCGAAAAAATATATTTCAAATTAACCAATTATCCCTAAATTCTACCGCTTGTCTTAAATACCATTAAAAGCCATTATCTTAACTTGTAGTTTAAATTATATTTATTAAGATATATTATGACCTAGAAAAACAAGGAGAAAAGTCACGAATACTCACAATTATCGCAAGTTCCTAGAAAAACAAACAGAAAGAACAGTCAAAGCAGTGAAGACCCCAGAGCAGTTGCTTGCCATAACACACAGCGGAAAACTATCTGTTGGCAGTCTGTATCTGAAACTGGAGCATCTAATGTCAAAAGAACGCACTAGCGACACTCAGACGGAAATCACAGTGGTAGTGACTAACCCATACAACGGAATCGAGACACGTATGACTCGTTGGGTGGAAACAAACTGAGAAGACGGAATTGCCCACCGTGACGGGCTATATAACTAAAAAACAAGGAGACAAAAAATATGGATGGATATCAGCTAATAAACGGAACTTACTCCATAGAAAACTTGGATGAACTCTTAAATTCAATCTTCAAACAAGCTCCACCGGCAGTCTCCACCGTCTCACAAAGTGAAGTTGTAGAAGTTCAATTAAAGCGTGGAAAATCATACAAGAGGACGGTCTACCATCAAATTCCTTATCAAGAGTGGGTTGCAAAATATTTGAAATATAATGGAGCTACCACATTTAAGAAATTTGAGACTGGCTTTATTTTCTTCAATGACACACCACGAAATGCAATCATATGGCTTTTCAAGAGCTTAGGAAAAACTGAACATACCTGGTGAGAAATCAACAATAACAAGGAAGCACTACAATCAATACAGGAGTTATTATGAGAAAGAAATTCGGTGAATACATCATAACGGAAGGAAGAAAGGACAAAAAAGGGCAATATCTACAACTCTCAAAAAATGGGGACGAACACTTCAATGTTGTCTTCTATCTAGAAAGTGGTGAGGAGCTAACAAAAGAACTTCTGCTTGCAAAATGCACAAAAGGAATCGGGCAATGGAACGCCATGATCGAAGGATGCAAGAAAAATATCCAACTGCATGAGGAAGTAATGAGGGACTTGGCTTAACAGTGAGCGTCAAAGGGGATGTGATATCCCCTCCTTGTTTAAGAAACCGTATCGCCTCTTTCAAGAAAGCCCGAGAAACGCAACCCCTTTTCCTTTCAGGAAAGCTCTCCTACCCGGAGGGGAAACCAAACAGGGACAGCAGGACAAGCCTCTTCTCTCGAAGCTCAGCCGTCAGGCAATCATACTTCTCTACTCCCTGCGAGTAGCAGCACATCTTCAAATAGGGGGTTCCAAGCCTCCTGACAACCATATCCACTTATCCCTAAATATAACCGTTCGTCGCATATATCAAGCTAAACACTTGTAATTTAATATTAAACATTTATAGTATTAGTAACAACAACGACTTAAGGAGAATCAAAATGGAATTTATCAGTGCACTTTTATTATGGACATTTTTAGCTGTAGGAATTTATGTAACCGGAACAGTCATCGGCTGGGACCGCATCTGGAATACATTGTTGGACCTGATTGGTTTAGCAATCGAAGGCATGGAAAAGGCAGCTTCCAGCATGAAACGCATTTTTAGCTGAGGAGCATACACACTAACAAGGAATAAATATGGAAAATGAAAAATCAAGGATAATTATAGAGAATGGCACTATGAGAATAGCCAAGCAAGCGCCGGGGGGCAGATATGCCTATGTCATCTATGTTTCAGGACACAAGAAGGTTGATAATGAAGTCCGCAACGCAATAAACAAAACTCTGGGTCGTCAGGATTTTGAACTTATTTACATACTTCTTATTTGTGAACACAATCACAAACGAACAAAGTTCGACCTCTTCTATGATGCAAATATAAAAGAAGTGAAGAAAATTGATAACAAGACACCATTCAAGGAAACACAAGCATACGAGAATTGGTTGCTTATAAAGTCATACTTCATCGACCTCTACAAAAAACACTTCAATAGGACTGTAGAAGAGTGAGACACGGGGGTTAATTCACTAACCTCGCAAATAATCTACCTCCTTCTGGAGGTTTTTTATTGCCATGTTATTGACATCAATTAAATCATTTCGTATAACTTTGTATATACAAACTGAATGGAGGGAATATTGAATGAGAAAATGAAATTATTATGCATAAAGTTACCAGAGAGCTTTAGCGACCATATAGAGAAAGTCTGCAAAGAACTCAACATAACAAAGAAAGAGCTTTTCGTGAGAGGAGCATCGCTTGAGCTAGAGAAACACAACAAGCCATACAACAACACAACCATAAAATACAGGAGACAACTAAATGGCAAAAAAAATATCCAATGAACAATTAGAGAATGACTATGAGACCGTAGATCAATCTACGCAGCCAGTTATCAAGCGCAGAGCAAAGAAACTGATCACAAATATTTTGAGTGACGGCGGATCAGTGGGCAAGACCACACTGGCAATCGGAATCAAAGAGATGTTCAACGATCAGCAGAAGAAAACAGGAATTGTTAATTCTGCATTCTTCAATCTTGACGACACAAATAACAAATTCATGGATTTATATGCTCAGATCGATGAAACGGGGCAACCCCTCCCACGTGAAGAGCAAGATCCTCTTGTGTCAGTTGGCTTCATTGACCTTGCAACACAGTCAGATAAAGTTATCGATACCCAAGACCTTGATGTCGACTACATAATTTTGGATTATCCTGCACGAGGGGCCCGTAGCCAAGTTGATACTTTCGGACACGCAGCAAAATTTGTGCGATCTTTCCGTAAAAGTGATCTTCGATACATGATTCCTTTAGCCACCTACAAAGACATACAAACCATTGAGCGGATCTATGACATGGTTGATTCTGTTGACTCTAAGGGATATGTCGATTTCGTCTTTGTGTTCCAGCATGGGCTAATCAAACAGTCTTTCTTTGAAGAATTTGAAAGCAACCCCAAAGTAAATGCATTGAAGCAAAAATATCCTTTCACCGAAGTACATATCAAAACACTCTTCAAGGATAAATTTAGCAATAACCTTTTGAAACAAAAGTGGTTTGACTCCTACTACGGGGAGAAACTTGACCGCGTCAGTGAAATGACAATGGAACTTCTTCTGAAGGAATATGTGACACAGATCGCACCACTTTATGATTTACCTGACCAGTTCAAAGAAATAGATTGAGATGTGATAGAACAGATAAAGCCCCGCAAGGGGCATTTATTTTGTATGTTCTAGATAGTCTAATTTATCGAAGAGAGGTTTTATTTTTTCAAAGTATGAGGGCGAGTCGTATGCAATTGAATCAAGGTAGCTTGATCTCTCATGAATGTCTGTTAACCTAAGGAATTTCTTTTTCGCTTTGAGAGCCAACATATCCCACACAGCCTGATCATTTCCGCTCCACTCACTCCAGCCCTCAGACTTCTCACGAGCTAACCGCTCATATTCAGCCTGCCAACCCTCCGCTCCACTTACCGGCACAGCAACCACGGAGAACAACACCGGGCTTACCCCTTTCTTAACCGAGGACACGGATTGAGTCGCAGGGGCTACAGCATGCTTTTCTGGTTCGATCACTGGTGAGGGAGGGGGTTGATTGGATAGAGGCGCCTGAGCACGATCAAACGGACGGGAGGGGGCAAACTGAGCCTGCCGTTCTCTCTCAGCCCGTCTGGCAACCCGTATCTCAGAAAAGTAGTCTTTCACCAGCTTGTATTCCGCATGCGTGTAGCCGGCTTTCTGGAGCAGCGCGACAACATAGGCATAGCAAGGTTGCTTTTTCGCCTGGAGGAGCGGAAAAAGCCGAGTCGTCCAATCGTCATAGTGCTCACGAATCGCCATTTTGAGATTTGTGAATTCCTCATCCGCTTCGAGTTCAGATATCGCACTTTCCGATAGCTCATGTAGCTTCTTGTCAGTAATCATTAGCGACCTCTCCTACCCTGCCGCTCTTTTCTGACCCGGCTCATGTAAGCGCCAACATGAGTGCTGGACACTTCTCCATATCCCGCCTTATTCAAAAGCTCTGCCACGTATTCATAACAACCCTTCTTTCTTGAGCGAAGGATTGGAAACAGCCGATCATTCCATAAATCAAAGTTGTCTCGAAATACATTGATCAGATTGCCTTGCCCTCCCCCCAATGCAGCCAGTTCAGAAGTCTCCTTTTCTATTGCAGCCTCTGTTAAATTCTGAAGTATTGTCATAAATCTCCCAAGTCGTTGTTGTTTTAAGAATAGCGTAATAAATAGCAGCGTCAAGTAGCCCTCTAGCAGTCATGCCATAGTCCAGTTGCAGGTAAGCGATAGTCCTTTCACATGCTGTCAGTAGACAAGTCAAAGACATCCAACCGACTGTTAGCAGGCTCTGTGTAATTTATGTTAATTCTGTCCTCGCATTCTGCGTTTTTAAATCTTAAAGCACCCATTACATTAAAATGTAGTTTCTCCGTGAAAGCCTAGAGCCATATGGCATACAACCTGAAAACCAGTTTTAGTAATGTCTGACAATTTGACAAAGGGTAAAAAATCCTTATATTTAGAAGAACAACAACTCAAATTGGAGACAAATGAACGATACAACAACATACATACTTCTGGGAATTGCATTGATTCTCCTGGTCATTCGTGATCATTTCAGAGATAAAAGATTGAAGGTCATGGAGGCGCACCTTGTTCTTCTTCTGACTGAAAGACAGATAGCAAAAATGAAGGCTAAGGGATTCGTGATGTCTGAGGATTTCATAAAGCCATTCATGGAGGATGACAGTCATGAGTGAGAAAAACACAATCAAAATTTCATTCCTCACTGACGGCGACGAGGTAGTCCAGAATTTCCGGCACCACCTTAAGCATGTTCCTCTGCCCCGACCCGAGGAATCTGTACAGCTACCTGCCGCGCATGATTTCTTCAACGGACTCGCCAACGAGCAAACCTGGACCATGATCTGGTGCGCCTTCTCTATAGCCGCGTTTGTTCTTGGGCTCTGGCTAGGGGGTAAATAATGAGGTATTCACACAGAGAAACTGATATTCAGGCTCAGTATTTCGATGGCAGGGAAGTCGCAGACAAGAAAAAGACGGGGAAAGACCCTAAGCGCAGCAAGTATTACCACGAGGCGATTGCCCTCTTGATTCACCAGGAACCACTCTTGAAAAAGAGAGATGAGGAAGTTGCAAGACAGGCAAAAGTTCTTGAAAGCCTGGTGGAGGAAATAGGTCTGCAAAGAAGTGAGAACAGAACGCTCCACATGATGCAAGAGAAGACAATAAAAGCCCAGGAAGAACTTATCAAGGAGCAGTCAAGACTTATCCTTGCTCTGACAGAAGCGTTAGAAAAATAAGAAGAACACGAGGTGACGTATGAAATTAGAAGACTTTATGACAATGAAAAATTCGACCTATCACGAAAAGGTAATCGAATACAACATGAAAGCCTGCATGGCAGAACTGCGGAAAGAGTATCCCGACCTCACGCCTCAGGCCATGCAGTTGCATGCAGCGGAAATCAACAAGTCAGTATGGGCTCCAAAATTCCACGGCGACCTCCCAGAGACATTGGGTATCAAAGACAAAGTTCTGACTATCGAAATGTGGCGAGAAATCAGTGCGGGTTACTGCCCCGCTGAATGGCTAACGGACGACTCCCCTCTTAAAGAGCATGTCATAGACACTCCACGCGGCCCAATGGTCAAGCTCAATCACAATGCTCTCCCTATCAATGAAGACGGGTCCTTTGGCGAGCCGGCCGACAAGGCGAAAGGCCGGGCAATGGGCACAGAATTCATGTTCAGCACTGGCACTAACCTGAGCAAAACCCTCGCTCGCATGATGATTGCCGACCCTGAGTTTGAGGTTGAATTTAAGAAGATCGTGGACGAGGCACTGGAGCGAATCATGGAAGACATGAAAGAGCTAGCCTACATTCGCTTAGGCAAGGACGGCATTGAGCTTCAGTATGCAAAGGAAATTATGGCTGTCTCCTTTATGCATATAGAAAATCGGGCAATCGATCCATATATTCACATACATTTCGATACGATAAATACAGCCCTGAGCTACAACGACGGGCTTGGCGCACTTTATTCTGGCTATATCACTGAGAACAAGGCCATGCTTTCGGCCGACTTCATGTCCTACATGAAAGAGGGACTTGAAAAGAAATTTGGCTTTGTTTTCGAAGAAGTTTACCTTAGGGAAGACGAAAAGAACGAATACCTGAGGGACGAGCAGCGCAACATTACCAGCTACGACCTTCCGGACTCAGCAGTGCCTAAAAATGTTCGTGAATTCTTTAATACCCGTTCAGAGGAAATGGCACAGAAGCTGAAAGAAGAAGGCAAAGGTGGATTCCTTGCAAAAGAGCATGCTCGACTCACCAGCCGGGACGACAAGGCCGAGCTTTCCCCAAGTGAAATGAAGGCCCTTTGGAAAAAGGACTTCGAAGACCTGGGCTGGACGGTGGACGATATCAAGAAACACCTCGACTTCGACCAGGTGCACCTTAACAAAGCGCAACTGACTGACAAGCAACTCACTGAGAATTTCACACGCAAATTCCAGGAGCAGGCTCAGGCTCGCTATGGCAAAAAGACTTCCAAGGAAATCATTGCTGAGGAAAACTTGGACGCGGACGCTCAGGAATTTATCGACAATGTATCCGACGCTGTTAGAAAACAGGAGACGCCAGCCGAGCGTGACACGAAAGCCTTCATGAAGAAGGTGGAGGAGTCAGTGAAGGACGAGGAGAAGCAGAAAGAAATCGATAAGGATCTCGTGACGGGCTTTCTTCGAAAAACCAAGGAGGTTTGCTTTACCGAGGCTCAGTTCAAAGGGCACATGGTTATACAGCTTCTTAAGACACATGACCGTGAAGGCGCTGAGCGGGAAGCAGCCCGTATATTTGAGGAGCAGTGTGTTCAGATGCTCGACAAAGACAAGATCCCATATTATAAGGAGTTCTTACTTGATGAAATCACGGACCCTTTTGAATATCGTCAGAAGCAGATCCGTTATGCTGGAGATATCAAGTTCACGACCATGGGGATTCTTCAGCAAGAGCGCGAAATATCCGACACTCTGAAGAGCCGTCAACACGAGACACATTTCCAGTTTTCTGACAATGAAGCGACTCTTGAACGCTTGAAGTTCGAAGAGAAGATGAGCCAGGAACTCAACACTAACGTCCAGTTTTCCAAGGGTCAGCTAGCAGCATTCCATAAGACCCTCACCGACACTGGAGCCGTGAGTGTGATTCAGGGAGCAGCCGGAGCCGGAAAAACTTTTGCTATGCGAGCCTTGAAGGAAGCCTATGAAGAGAAGGGAATGAATGTCTGGGGATTGGCTCCCTCCTCCACGGCAACTGAGGGCTTGGGTAAGGACGCACAGATTAAAGAAGGTCAGTGCTACAACCTGAGCGAAATGCTGGTGCGCCTCGACGCTGGGGATATCGAGTGGAACAAGAACACCGTGATTTTGGGTGACGAAATGGCAATGGTCGGGTTAGACCAGTTCCATAGACTTGTCCAGCATGCCAACAAGGCACAGGCAAAGCTTGTTCTATGCGGAGACCACTTACAGATTCAGGCCGTAGAGCACGGGGCTACCTTCCGGGTTCTCTCTGAACAATTCACTGCACAGCGAATCACTGAAATCAACCGCCAGAGAAATAGTGTCCACCGTGAGGCAGTTCAGGACATGGCTGATGGTCAGGCTCATAAGAGTATGAGGGCTCTCTATGATATGGGGTCAATCATTGTCGTCAAGACTGAGAAAGAAAAGTTCGAAAAGCTCGCCAGTGACTATATAGCTGACACCCAGCCTGAGCAAAACAAGATTGCTCTTTCTCTAACGAATGCCGAGTGCGACAAGTTCAACACGGCTATTCGAGACCAGAAAAAAGCCAAAGGCGAGTTGCAAGGCAAGGAAGTTCAGATCAACTGCAAAGACGGCCAAGTTCGAAATTTCGCTGTCGGAGACCGTATTGTCTTTACTAAGGCTAACAAAAGTAATGACATGCAGACTCACAAAATCAAGAATTCTGAGATCGGCACCATCATCAAGTTTCGTGATAACAAGCTCACGGGTGGAGTAGCAGCTATTCAGATTCAGTTAGACAACGGCAAAACGGTCTGGAAAAAAACGGACGAGGATGAGCTACCAGTGAAGTGGGGTTATGTTGTCACAGTTCACAAAGCTCAAGGTGCGACACGCGAAAACGAACAATGGGGAGTTTCAGCCGATATCAACAATTTGCACCTGGCATATGTCGCTGTCTCGCGCTCCAAGGGTGGAATCAAGATCTACCTCTCTGAGGAAATGGCTGACAAAATGGAGCAGAAGCTTCAGGACCATGAGCCAACAGAACAAATGAAGAAGGTAGCTCAGTGGGTTTCGAAAACTCAGAATGTTGCCATGGAGCCAGACACACTGAACTCTTTCCTTGCTACCCGTGCCTTCCTGAACGAGCACCACTACACAATCGAGAAGGGTGGAGAATTTGAGACGCACCCAATGGACCGGTTCAATTCGGTAATCCAGGCGATGTCAAAAACAGCATTCAAGAAATCGACTTTTGACTTCCAGGTTATCGATGGCAAAGCTGTCAACGCCTACCGAGAAATTAAGCAGGAGCGTAAGCAAATGCTGGAGACCAAGCAGGAAGTTGTTCGAACTCCCGAACAGACACCTGACAGAATTACCAATCCTGCACTCGAAGGCGAGAAGGTCGCTCCTCCACGGCTACTCACAGCAGCACAGGAACGCTTCGATGAAGAAGTTCGCCGCATTGCATTTGAAGCAGAAAGAAGAAAGCAGGTTATTAAAGAGCACGCAATCTCGTGAGGCCGTTGACTTTTTTTAAATTGCGTCGTATAAGTTGTATATACGAATTCATTTCACAGGAGATCGAACTAATACACATAAGGAGGATAGATCATGAATAAGAAAAGTAAAGAAGAGACGCAAAAACACAAGGAAGACGCAGAATACATTTTGCAGACGTCCAACATGTATCATATGTCAGAACGCACACGCGATCAGTATATCGACCCTGTTGTTATGGCTGACTATGAGCAGGTTCAAAAGCCTTCGCGTTCAATCTACTTCTGGAAACCCTCCTGTCTCTTCTACAACCTGAAAATGAAAGTGTTCGACATTTTGGGTATCGAAGACAAGCCCTTCAAGATCTGACTCCCGCACAAGCTATCTCCCCTTTGGGAGATTTCTGCTATTCGCAGGTAGAGTTCCCATTCCCTTCTACGAAGTCCTGAGCCGTGAGGCTTACATGACTCGCTCCCCACCGGGTAGGTGCATTGTTTCCAACCCCGTTTTTGACTTTAAAGCAGGTTGACTTGATCTCCGTCCATTGATGCGTTATCTAACTATCATAACGATAACAACAACGATGGAGACAACATGGCAGCTAGAAAGCCACGATACCTTTTTCCGGGGCAAAAACCACCCCGCGACACGACGATACTTTATATACAAACTGGTGGACCAATATTCCTTGGATTCCTGGTTTTCATTCTAAGTCTGGGTCCGATACTGGGCCTACTCTGGCACAACCTCCCGCTGTTTCCACTGCCAGCCGGGAACAATTGGCCTCCCGCTGTTCAGGCAAGGATATTCTACGAAATCATCCTATGCAAAATATTCCCATTTCTGATTCATATGAACTTCTCTGGCACCGTCTTCCAAACCATACATGACGACTACTGGCTTTATGCGCGTTGGAGTGACTGGCTACTGAGAAATGATCAGGCAGGCTTACTTTCCTATCGCTGGTTTCTGTCAGTTGTGAGCAGTGCAGCACTCGGAATTCTTGTTTTTAAATCAACATTGACTACTGTCGACCGGCAGTATCAGAGTGACGGAGCCATCCTCCTCGAAGGTGATGAGGGCTTCTACGCCCTTCAGAAGGATTTCAATAACCAAGCCCGAAACATGAAAGTAGAGAACGCCTACATTCTGGCCGCGCGAAAGCCCTTCGACCCTACCCGTTCACTGCCAGCCCAAAACCTCTCTGCGGCTGACGTCATCTACATGCCCGATTCACAGCGCAGGCCGCATGCCGTTTATGTCGGAGGCACACGCCGAGGAAAGACCACTTCCATTAATGCTCCAGTTGCTCAGTTCAAGCTCGAAAACGACAATGGAGGCAATGTGAAGATGCTCATTCTTGACACCCCAAAGGACGACTACAGTTCCAGATTCAGGCGGTCAGAAATGCACCTCATAGCGCCTCACTACAAAGGGGCTGAAGTCTGGGACGTGGCAACAGATTTTGTGACTATTCACCACTGGAGCACTTTCTGGCACAACAAAATTCAGGATGACGAAAAGAATAAATTCTGGAGTAGCAGTTCACGCACCGTTGCAATCGCTGCATGCGCCGTTCTCACTGACGAGTGTCCGGGTGACTATGGCTTGAACAACGTCTTTTACACAATCAAGTCGATCATTGCCAACCCGCTCGACTTCAAGGACAGAATCAACCGCCTCTATCCTCAGGCCTCTGAACTGCTAGATCTACTGGCGGAGCCAAAAGGTGAGACACGAAATAATCTGACGGCGACGATCTCAACAAACACTGAAGATTTGCTGACTGTATCGACCGTTTGGGACGGCTACATGGAGAAGGCTGACATTCACCAGTTGTCAGTCAAGCTACTGAAAAATGAATACGAAAACAACCAGCTTCTTCTTTGCCAGGCATTGTTACCATTCTTCGACCCGAACGAAGTAGTAGACGGTGAGCCCAAACATATTCCTGAACACGTGATACCAAACATCGTTCTTCGTGCTTTGCTAAGAGCCATGAACCGGAATTTCGGAGACGGTCAATGGAAGTGGCAAGACCTGGCACAGGTCCTGAACATGCCTTACCGGGAAGTCCTCATGCTGGCTCACGCAGAATTCGGCAAGGACGAGAAGGAAGTATTTTTGCCACCGTTCTTCGCTCCGGGCTTGCTCGACCATGCCACACGGGCAAAACAGCTAAAAATAAAGGTCCAGTCCTCACGGCATATCAACCGCTATGGCAACACCTACTTTTCAAATAACCGTGCACAAAACTACATCATGCGTGCCTTGCTCAGACGGTATGGAACAGAAAATCCATGGGAAAAAATTGAGAAAGTTCTAACCGACTGGACACGGAACAAGCCCGACGCATTAGTTGAAATTCTTTGCACCTGCCTTAAGAGTTATGAGCTTGCCACCTTCAGCAACTCACATACATTGGACGATCATAAGCTACTGCTACGCGGTTGCAAGCCCATACTTCTGAGAGCCAAGACCTGGGACGAATATGAAGGGCAACCCCGCGTATCGTTTACGAAATGGATTTTGGACGAGTGCCCTGACAAGAAATATTTCGTGTTTTCTCAGTCTGGAGATTTCCAGAAAATCACGACAACGATCATGCGTGCTTGCATGGCACACCTGACTAATATTGTCCTGAGCAGCAACATGCCGGACGATAGATCGCTTGGAATTGTCAGAAAATTCTATGTGATTCTGGACGAATTTCAGGCGCTTGGAAACCTGCAAAACGATGTTGAGCGTTGGCTTGCTTTGTTTGCATCACGAGGAGTCTCTATCTGGATAGCATGCCAAGACTTCTCCCAGCTTGTCGCCCTCTACAAGAAAGAGTTCGTGGACTTCATAACCTCAAATACCGGCAATCTGTTCTTCTTCGGCTCCAACATGGGCGAGACTGCAAAGGCAATCAGTAATCTGTTAGGCAATAAGAAACTCAATAAGCAGCACTTGACATACAGCACTGGAGCGGACGGAAAAGTCTCCTTTTCTGACAACTGGCAGACTCATGACGACACAGTTATCCACCCTTCCGCAATCAACCGTCTGGGCCTCGATATCAACGGCGACTATAAGCAAAGCTCCTGGCAAAAATTTGTGGCGTGGCTCATATCGCTCGACTCCCTCAAGCCTCACAAGAACTTCGTTGAGCAGCTACTAGGAAAGGCCGAGAATGACATGCAGGTTCGTTGCCTCTACATGCCGGCCAACAGCCCAAGAGCCTACTTGTTGAGCAATGCACTTTTTAAATCAGGACCCTCACTGTTCAAGTCCAAGGCCGCAGACTGGACACACAAAAATCCAGCAAAGCCTAAGGATATCGACACGGACGATCTGGCCTCACGACTCTCTGATTACCCTCCAAAATTAGCTGACGAGACTTCCGTTCTTGGCGACGAGGATAGCGAAGAATTCCACGATTTCAGTGTGGAGGATTCCGCCCCCGAGCTTACTGACGAGGAGCGTGCAGCCATGGATCAGTATGTGTCAGACGTGACTCTTGAACACATGAAACAGGAAGCGGCGCAAGCGACAGAAAATGACGGGCTTGAGAGCAATCCGGAACCTCCAAAATCGACACCTAGAACACCAGCAGAATTCAGGGCGGACATTGAGCGCAGATTGAAGGAGGAAACTACATAATACCCGCTACATTTATCGGCTTGATGTTGATTTTATTTAATAAGTTGTTATAGTCATTTTATAACAACAAGGAGACATCATGCCGATAACAATAGAAGACCAGTTCAACTGGAGACCAAAGAATTTTGATGCAAATAAATTTATAGTTACACCAGCCCCAGAAGCTCAGGAATGGTTTAAAGAAGTGTTGACCAACAGCCAGGAGTTTTTTCAGCAAGGTATCGGTGAAAGTAATGTGGAAGTCAAACCTACGCAAGATGTCAGAATCGAAGACTTCAGCCTTCAGGAACTCAACAACAAGCTTTTCTCAAACATTGGCTTGAGCATAAGACTTCCTCGTGACTACTACACCTTTGCTCGAATCGAGAGCCAGTTTTACGGCATTGATCAGAACTATGCAGTCAATGAACGTATGAACCTCTTGGACGAGCTTGCTGTTCCTGGACAACCCGAGCTTCAGATTGTCAATCAAAGAGCATGGGATGCCATGCGAGCAGACCAGACCAACGACTTGGTTGTAACACCAGATGATCAATGGCGCGAACTCCACAAGATTCACGACCTCGAAACCGAAATTTTTAAGTGGAGAGTTGCTACTGAAAACGGTCAGGAATTTGACACCGGCAAGCTCGAAGCCCTCAATGCTGGTTATGTTATGCGCCAAGAGGAGCACAATAGGGAGATCAAGGCCAGTATTGTTCCTAACCCTGACGCCTGGAGTTTCATTGATAAAGTTAATGAGCGGGTCGCAGAACAGTCTACCCAGAGCGTGGAGGCTGTTTCCACGACCCAGCCAGTGATCTCTAACCCTGCGCCGACCGAGAAAGCATTAGAACCTCTAGAAGCCGTTCAGAAGGTAGCAACCACTCCAACACCCGAGACTATCCAGCAGGCCCCTCAAGAGCCTATCCTGGCCGCCGAGCAAACCAAAGAGGCGACACCCGAGGCGAAGGAGCCAGCATGGCTTAACCGCAAAGGTTACTCCGCTGCTAACAAAGCTACGGCTGATAAGTTCAAAGAGAAGCTTGACGGTGAAATCGCAAGAGAGAACAGAACCCATGTTGAGCCTGAATGGGTGAAGCGTGAAGGCTACTCTGAAGCTACTCTGAACATGATCAACAAAGCCAAGGAATCCATTGCTCAGGAAGTAAAAAAACATGAAGAGGAACAGGCTCAGCAACGAGCCACAAATCGAGAGCTTGAGTCAGTCAAAAAGGCTGAATTCATGGAGTATGCATCGCTTACTAATCCGACACTTGAAGACGTAGAAAGTGCATTTTCAAGTGGTAAGTTTAAAAATTACTTTGACAATACACGTATCGCTTCTCGCATAACAGTAGACGAGCGCAACATTCTTAAAATTCATGAACGAGATGATTTGCAAAAACATCTCGCAAATGGAACGTTATCGACTCTCAGTGACGAATTGACCGTGGGCCGTGTTGTCGATTACTACAGTGAGATGAAAGACACTCATAATAGTAAAGATCAGTTAAGAAAGACACGGGACAATGGGGAATTATTCGACCGTCAGGCATACAATAAGGCTGACGAGGCGATAGGCTTGGCGGTTGCCGACCTGGTAAGAGATCACAATCAGCAAATCACTGGTGAAGTTGATGGCAGTTTTCGCTTGCTGAGTCTTGCACAACAGATTGAACACCAGAAATTGACCAATGACATTGCAGAACGGTTTGACAACAAACTACCAGACGATGATCGCCTGACGAACCTCTACACCAGCTACAGCAGAATCGAGAACGCTAACCGGATCGCGGAGATTGAGGCGAAATATCCTGAACTCACTGCGATTGAACAGGCACCTGTCCCCGAAGTTGCTAACCCTGGCTTTGTCACCATGGAGCAAGCGAAAGAGCGCATATCGCATTACAGAGAAAAATACGAGGCTCTTCATGCCAACGACAAGCCTGCCGTCGCTTCAGTTCAAGGGGAGCAAAAGCTACCGGTAAAGCAGCAGACCGCTCATGACAAGGTTCCAGAGACAGTCGCACTTGCCCCAGAAGCTACTCAAAAGTCTACCAAGGGCAGTCACGCCGACTGGTTAGCTGAGCAAGGTAGAAAGGCTCTTGAGCAACATGAGCAACTGAAGGCTCAAGCGCTTGAAGGAAAGTCCGAAGTGGAACAACAGGCAGTTAAACGTGCCATGGCCTCTATGCCGATCACTGCTTTTATAGAGCAACACCACAAACGGATAACCATGTCCTGAAACGGGTAATAAATCAGGCCCTCTTCATGAGGGCTTTTTTTACGATATCGGCAAAATGTGTTTGGCTATTTCCAGCAGTGACGCAAAAAGCGCGAGTGCAATTAACGTGCTACCCGTATTGAATACGAATCCTTTAATTGAATATTTCTTCTCCAGCTTTTTCGATACCTCCTTCACAACCGCCTCTGTAATCGCTCTTTTTTGGTCGACAATCTTTGCTTCAATTAGCTTATCGAGGTTTTTTTCCTGCATTTCATATTCTTTCTTTGCTTCTTTTTCCCTTCCCTTCCAATATGCTTGTGCCAGGTCATCACGCTCTGCATATCTTGTCTCGATTTTTTTCTCAATCGAACTCCACTCAAGCTTAAGCTTACTGGCAGAGCCATCCAGATCTTTTACAACATCCTCGACAATTGATACCGCTCCTTTCACGGCATTAGTCATCAGTTCAGTTTGCTCCTTGATGACCCTCTCAGAAGAAGCCTTAAATTTATTTTCCATAACGAGTTCAGCCTCAACGCCGTCCACTCTTGCTCGAAAGCTTGCGAGATCTCCGAGCAGCCGCGCCATTAAAGCCTTGTCATTGATAATTTGTTCATTATGCGAAATATTAAGTAGCTTCTCGTGATATTCCTGAGGCAGCAACGAAAGAATATTTACAACCCAATTTTCCGTAGCAACCGGAACAAAGTCTAAAATTTTGCTTAACGCGCTTTTTAGTTCCTCAACGCGCTCTGCGTTTTCAGTATTCCTTATGTAGTTTTGTATATCGCTATCTTCCATACTTCTCCTTATTTTTTATCAAGCTATTGCTTTTTATCTATTTTCCTTTTATATATATAAAGGTTGCATAACCAAAAGTCAAATAATTGAATAAGTTATGCTACTAGACAAACAACAAAGGAGAATTATTTATGAACTTAACATGGAGAAGCAAGCTAATAACTAGACCAATAGCTGCATTCTTTTTGCCAGATATGAAAAATATCAAAGCGTCTGATGGAGATACAATTTCCAACGACGCTATGTATTGCTTGGAGGCAGATAGATCGGATGCAAATATCGAGAACACATATTTCAAGAACCTTGAGCTTGACCAAATGCGGAAAAATGCGATTTGGTCTTGGACACGGTTCAAGTTAGTCACACGATCATACAAGATTGCGGCTCTGATTTCATGGACTGGATGTATCGCTGGAATACTGATTGTTAATGGTATCTACAAAACAGAGAGCGGAATCCAGCACGTATCGAGCTTTGCCCATTCCCTGCACTTTCCCTCGTTCCATTCTTCCCCGACTGACCAACAGCAAGAGTTAGCTGACCAGAACGCTGAAAAGCTTCAGGATCTAAAGGCACAGGAAAAAGACTTACTTACACAAGCTCAAGATTACATTAGCCAACACAATTCTGGGAAGATTGATCAAGCGACTTTTGACAGCAAGACCAATGATTTGAAACAGAAATACAGAGCATTACAGATACAAGAACAACAAATAGGAGCCAAATAATATGCAAGAAAAAATCTTAAATAATTTAAAGAGTGTAAAGAAGAAAGCAGCGACCCATACAGCTAATACAAGCTTGTTTATGAAGTCGCTCTATCCCGTTGAGAAGTATGTCCAAGAGAGCGAAGAAATTGTGAACGACTGCTTTATTCGCCATGACGTTCCTCAAGGCCCCCATGTTCCGGTGGACCTCGCAGACGTGAAGGGAGACCTCCTGACTAATAGTGAGGGCTATCCCGTTGCCGGTCTCATTCCTATGGAATACATGGCATTAGGCGGTATGAGCCCAGCCGCAGCTTTGTTTACCGGATTTTTTACCTTCGCTCTCGCTCTGGGAAACATACTGGCAGCACTGCACTTCCCAACCTTGGGCTTCGCTGTAATTTTGGGCTATGCAATCATCTTCTTTCAGATCTTCAGTGGAATGGATGTAGTTCTCTTTATCGTTGCTGCATTCCTGGGTGTCTCTACATACATACCTACATTGTTCAATATATCAGCAAATACCACAGCAGCAATACATAGCTCGCATCTTCTAACCTTTATGACTTATGCTTTGCCCGCACTAATTCCTACATATTTGGGCCGTAGAGAAAGCAAACGTCTGGCTAAACGCTTGGGCGAGGTTGCAAACAATTTCAATGGTCCGTTAATCAGTGATCTTCGCGCCACACAGAAAGAAGCAAGATACATTCAAGTTGCCAACGCCATAAACGATGACAGTTACGTGGGAACAATCGCAGAGGCTACGGGAAGCTTCTCCAAGCATGGCGACCCCTTCGCTCCAGACGAAGCAAAGCCATTTCGCATGTCACTCCGAGACCTCTCATTATCCATTATTTTTTTTGGTCGTCCAGGTTCAGGAAAAACCACTGCATTGCGCAACTTTTTGAAAATTATCGATCTTGAAGAAATCTGGATCTCTATCATAAAGACGATTCCAGATTTTCGGGAGCTTAGCGAGCCAGAGAAAGAAGAACTAAGACGAGAAGCTGAAGAACAGTTTGCACAAGAAATCAAAGCCAAAAATCTAATCAAGGTTCAAGAAAAGCAAAGCGTTGCAAAAATGGCATTGCTAAAATCTGAAGCCGTTGAGACTCTTAAGAATGAGCGCATGAGAATGACCAATCGTAAGAAGCTCTCAAAGCGGGAAGAACTAGATATTGAATACATGATTGACGCACTCATGATTCAGGAATTGGCGGTTCTTAAAAACAAACAACAACAACAAGGAGCATAAAATATGGAAAACAATATCGAAAAAGAAATTGATTCAATGTTCGAGGACACACCCGAGACACAGACCTACAATGTACAAGCAAGTATTTATACCAAAGAGATTCTCGAAAAGGTTCAGAAGTCAGTAAAGGAAGCCGCCGCTATTTCTCACAAACTTGCATCTTCTGGATTTGAAATCAGACGCGGACTGAAGAATACTGAAATGATTGGAATTCTCCTTCTGGACGGCAAAGGTTCCCTGCCGCACGACTCCCGATCCCTTCTGGATAAGGTGATTAGTCCCAACACAGTTCAATACCTGAATTATGTGCATGGCACCGGAGCCGAGGAGTTTGCCCGAATACTCAAAAGTACCCTTTCAAACGGGGCCGACACTGGCAAAAATGCTCACTTTTACGAGCAGGCTCACAGCGTTGTTTATTGGGGCATGGTGTTACACATTGCCTTGGTTGACTTCTGCAATGAAAGCAAATCTCCAGCGGCCTACTTCAAGACATTTCGTAGTGTTGCAGACCCATTTAAGGTAGTAGACGGCAAGCCCTACCATCCTATTTTCTCAAAGCTTGGAATTCTGGAAGAGTTCGAAATTCCAGGACACCCTCTGAAATCAGCCAAAGATTTCTATGAAAAGTTTTCAGCCAAGACCGGCGAAGAGAAGGATTCAATCTTGTCAACCATGAACGGCTGGCTAGGCCAGTTTGAAAAGGACGGCAACAAGCTGGCGAACTGGACAGCTTGCGAGGAAAGCCAGATCAACATTGAAGACGTGCTGTATGGAGCCCGTTACGGCATGGCATTGCCAGACACTCTCTACGGCCCAGCCGGCCTTGCTATTCAGGCACTCATGAAGGCTCGACTCTACAGTGCAGTGAAGAAGCGCGAGCAAAAAGGTTTGACCCGTCTTGAGTGTGGGCAAAGCAAGGTCGTCATCCTGATTGACGAGTGCCACAGTGCCATGGGAGCCGACGACAAGGACATCACCCCTATTGGTCGTTCTATGGACATTATCAGTATCTACGCAACCCAGACGATTGAAGGGCTACTGGCTCGTTTCAGTGAGAACGAAACAAAGCAGTTCCTGGAAACCTTCGGCTCAGTCATTTCGTTCAAATCCTCGAAATCAACTTTAGGGTGGCTTCGTGAAAGAATCGGTATGGCAAGTCTTCTGAGAAGACAGAACGCTACCCAGACACTTGATTTTCAGAACAGTTCAAAGCTTCAGATGGGTTCTCCTTATTTCAACCTGAATCACCCACTTCGCTCTGCCATGAAAAAACTGACCATGGGGAGTTGGTTCAAACGCTGGTTCACATTTAACTCACTTAGACTCCAGCCAGGCGTGTCATTGAATGAAACAAATCTGAGCGGAATATCAACTATGACACTCAGTGATAAAGAAGAATACATCATGACTGAGAAAGACATGGCTAAGCTTCAAACACAATTCTACGCGGCAGCGTTGATAAATCGTGGCGAAGGCCCTCGCCGTGATATTGTCAAAATGAAAGTTCTTGATGCAGACTTCAATGAAATCGATACAAGTAACTCCAGGGTAGCCGAAATTCTCAAGAAGGCACTGAAGAAAATCGCTGGCTGATTTAAGACCCCCCGAAAGGGGGTTTTTTCTTCAAAGTACTCACATATCATACAATCAAAAGTTGCATAACCACATTGACTTATCTGTTTGATCTTGTATAAGAATAAAAGACAACAACAAGGATCAACAATATGAATAAAAAGAAAAAAATAATTCTCGCCTCAACAGCATCGCTAGCAGTCTTAACAGGAATCGGAGTAACGGGTTACTTCCATACAGCACATAGAGCAAGTGATCTATCAGACGCAGCATCACTTCTCAATAGCCCAGATAGTATTGCCGCAGCAAATCTTCTGGCAAGTCCTGACACTCCTGCCAAGACAGCAGCCGCTTCCTCCCCGTCTCCAGTTCAGCCGCCTGTAACAGTAGCAACCACCTCAGGAAACGGCGCCTCGACCCCTAAAACAGGCTCGAAACCTCCTCCATTTGCCAAACAGGTGAAGGGCTTCGCCAAGGTCAACAATGTCGGCTCAAACGTGGCTCTTACGGCATTCGAGAAGGGGGATTACAAGACTTCGATCATTGCCCAATACGAGGGCTACAGAGGCCAGTATTACCCAGACAACAAGGGGTATGCCATCGGCTATGGCTTCAATGCCAAGTTCCACACTCGATCAATGATGGAGACATTGGGACGACCAATCTTGAACGACCCAGCCCAACTTTCCGGGTTCGCAAGCCAGGCAGAGCAGGACACCCTTCAGCCCCAAGCTCGCTCAGTCAATCTGACACCTGAACAAGCGGCTTCCTTGGTTCAGGGCGTGCTACCTCAATACGACGCACCCGCAGTAAAAGCATTGTGCGGACCTTCTGCGACGGTGAGCGCTCCATGTTCTTTGTATGAGAATCTGAAGCCTAATGAAAAAGCCGCGCTTATGTATAACAACTACAAGCGCGGCAGCATTCCTAGCGAATTGAAGGCTCCCCTGCTTACTTATGCCAAATCCCCAACGCCTGAGAACAAAAAAGCAGTTCTGGCCCATATCAGTTATAGCTATGTGAGCCGTGCCGGCCAGCGCATACAGGACACCAGAGGCACAGCAGGCGTTCAGGCAATGTTTGATAGCCCAGAGGCTTTTGCAGCCCTTCTTGGCAAGAATCCGACCTATGTCACGACACATAATCTCAGCAGCGAGCTACCTGCTCTTGCGAGTGTGAAAATTGATCCTGCCAAATCAATAGACGAACAGATCCCCGACCCTGTAGGTATCGCCAAAGAGCAGGCAGTCGAACAAGGATTGCACTTCGACTTTCAACCTATTGAGATTGCAAGACCGGAGGCTCCAGCAAGAGCACCAGTCACCCGTTCTATTGGACAAATGTCAAGAGGATGGATGAATTGACTTGCTAGTAATTTTTTGAAAAGCCTTCGTTATCGAGGGCTTTTTTGTATATCCGAACTATTGCAATTCCTCCTTTTTTTGTTATTGTTATTTTATAACTATAATAATAAGGAGATATGTTATGAAATTGAGGGGAGAGAAACAAAAAGGGTTCACATTGATTGAACTCATGATCACTGTAGCGATAATCGGAATACTTTCCGCATTCGCCCTACCAGCATACCAAGACTACACCATTCGGGCTCAGGTTTCCGAAGCCTTCACTGAGTATGAAGGAATAAAGGCTTCAGAGATTGAATATCATGCACAGAATGGCACCTGGCCGTCAGATCTTACGCAGATTGGCATAAACGTGCTCCCATCCGGCAAATATTCAAATTATAACATCACCACGACAAACAATAACGGCACTCAGACCGTTGACGGGACAGTGCAAGTATTCTTTGCAAACAAGAACACTAACCCCGCTGCATATGCAAATGCAAACGCCAAGATTCGTGGAGGTATCGTCTATTTCACACCAGTTGATGATGGAAATGGCAATATCCACTGGAGTTGCAAGCCAGACGGAACCGTCATATTAAAAAAATATGTTCCATCTTCTTGCATTGATAATTAAGGAGAACCCATGCGAATCAAAACACTTAAAAACGCAGGTTTCACACTTATCGAACTCATGATCGCAATTGCTATTGTTGGTATCTTGGCCGCAGTAGCTTTACCCGCTTATCAAGATTACACAATTCGCGCCCAGGTATCTGAAGGGATTCAATTGACTGGAGCCGTGAAGACACAGATCGGAGAGCTATATGCTCAAACAGGTGACTTGGCGGCAATCATGGTCGATGGCGGTTCCGGTATACCCTACGACTTCAAAGCAACAGGCAAGTATTCACAAGTCTGGACTATTCAGTATGGAGCTATCGAAGTCATCTTCAACCAGCCAGCCACAAATAAGAAGCTGTCGGGTTCGACTGCACAACTGCTACTTAAGCCAGTTGAAATGCCAGACGGAACCTTACAATGGCTGTGTGGTCCAGGTCTCAACATGGAAAAGCGGTTTCTTCCAAGCTCATGCCAGGACGCCATCCTCTAACAACGACTTAATTATTTAGGAAAACTATGAAATTAAAGACAACAACAAACACACGGGGTTTCATTCTGCTAGGAGCAATGGTCGCGGTATCCATAATCGGAATCATGGCCGTTGCATCGACGGTCACATGGCGACTCAACCTCATGAAGCAGGAAGTCCAGATCTCTATGGCATACGGCAACGGTCTGGTCCGCTCCGGAATTACTTACTACAACATGAAGCACATGTGGCCCATGTCCAACATTGATCTTGGCACAGCGACGATACCGGGCAGTGCCTACGCAAGCGCTCAGCTAATCAACGGACACTTCATCGTAACAATTGGCGACACCGCACACGGAGCACAGCTTCACTCAAACAAGGGGCTCGAAATGGCAGTGGTCGATTACTCGCCCAACCTCGATGACCAAGGCCATCTCTTCTATACCTGCAAATTTTCAAATTCGTTTGTGAAGTATGGAGCAGGAGTGAGCCAGTGTGTTCAGGCAACCCCCGGATCGATTCAAGCCGACATTCAGCCAGCGAACAGCGATAGCTAACCGTTCGTCGGAAAGTTCTGATTTCTAGCAGGGGCGCGTTGACAATTGTTTTTTTAAACTTATAGTTTAAAGGTCGTAACGAAATCATAACAACAATAAGGAGACCAAAATTATGACAAAAATAACAAAATTGAATTTGGCGAAGACCGGAGCACAGAAGGGTTTCACACTGATCGAACTTATGATCACTGTAGCAATCGTGGGTATCTTGGCCGCAGTAGCATTACCCGCTTATCAAGATTACACAATCCGCGCTCAAGCTTCTGAAGGTCTGCAATTAGCAGGCGGCATTCAGACAGCATTCGCAGAAAATTATGCTCAGACTGGCACTCCAGCACCTGACCTTACCACTCTTAACTTGACCAGTCCCACCGGTAAGTATGTTTCTGGTATCGACCAGGCCGCAGGCTTAATCACTATCACCTACGGCAACGCAGCAAACAGCAACCTCGCTGGCAAAACCGCTTTGCTGAAGGCAAATCCTGATGCCAACGGCAACATACAGTGGGCATGCGGTCCAGGAACAGCAGCTAAGAAATACCTGCCTTCTTCCTGCCAAGACACAGTGTCCTAATCTAACCAGCTTGTTCACACACAAAGCCCTCGAAAGAGGGTTTTATTCATTCCTTAAGCCTCCCCTCTCGGGAGGTTTCTGCTAGCCGCAAGCGACCCCACGCTCACTCCCGCCTCTTCTACGAAGTCATTGCCGTCAGGCGATCTCTTACCCTTTTGCTGCCTATCCCAGACTCTTCATTTCCTACCGGCTAGGTGCATTCTCCCGAAGGGAATTCACGCAACGTTGACAAATTTGGCTTTTGCGCTATCAGTTGACCATAAAACTACAGGAGCCAATTATGGACAACTATCAAATACTCACACCATGCGTCAATGACAGTGGATTTACCATCTCCAACATGGAGAAAGAATATCGTGTCGTAACAACCAACGACTACGATGTATCAGGCATTTTTGACAATGGAGTGAAGAAAGGGATCGGCAGGGACGCTACACCCGACTACGAAAAATCAAAGCCTTATGAAAAACGCACCAAGACCTATGTTTATTCTAAAGCAGACCTCGAAGCCAATCCCGATCATGCAGCGTGGCTTCAAAAAAATGTGTCAGAAGGCAAGGCTATCTATGTCACGAAGCAACTGAACGAAAGCGAGACTCGCAAGAATGTGATTGAAAAGCTGGCTAACGACCCGTCGCAAAAAGGACTAGGTCTTCAGTGGTTCAAAGGGGTTCCTCCAAAATTTGAGAACGAGGCTTCTCCTGTCGTGCGAGGCGAGGTTCTCTCTGTCACACCATACATCGTTGCTATCAAGACACCTTTCGTTAGAGACAACAGCCGGGTTGTTCAGCTTATCCCAACTACCAACCTTTTGAATGGCTTCGATGAGTTCAAAAATCGACGGTTCTCAATCAATGCCAAGCTCGCTCCTGGTGACATGGTTGAGCTTCGTTTCAACGACAACAAGAAGCTCACAGACATTACGCCATGGAAACCTGTCCCACGCGTTAAGCCCGAGAAGACAGAAGAGGTTGCCAAGCAGGAAGCAGCACAGACCGATAACAAAAAGCAGGCCGCCGAGAAACTTGCTAAGCCTGCCACCTCTCGCAAGAAAGCTCCCACGAAAAAGCAGGAGCAGACTATTGATACAGATATTCCGTTCTGAACCAAGCCCCTCGCCTGAGGGGTTTTTCAATTCCTAGAAGTCGAAGCTTGACTGGGCCACGGCATGCTTCTGCACTGCTACAGTATTATTTTTCGAGTGTGGCAGTCTGGCTATCTCCTGCTGGATAAATGTCTTCTGACTCGCCTCATGCAGTTCCACGTTCATGCCATGTTCTGAGGTAGTCCTAACAGTTTGGCTTATGGCTTTCTTCTGCTCAAGTTCAAGCATGAATTCTAGTCTCAGTTCCTCCATAGCATTGATGATCATGTCCGCACCCTTGCTCGCCTCCTTCATGGCAGTGTAGATAAATTTCGGATCTTCCTTTGCCCCCTTGAGCCAGCTTTGCAGGTAAGCCATGTTGTTCGGGTGAATCTGACCGTTATAGCCAATCCCAAGCTCTGCACAAACGCATACCGCGATAAGTTCGGCCACGATCTCTTCTTTGGAATATGAGACCGATCCAAATTTACCCTCCATGGGGCGACCAAGAAGTGGACCGGTTGCATGTCCCCCCTCATGAGCGGCCGTCTGGTATCTATGCACGTCGTCTTTGAAGAGTTCTGGCTTGGGTAGATAGATAGTGTTGTTCGACTTGTTAAACCAGGCTTCCCCTCTATCCCCCTGAATAATTTTTACCCCCATTTTCCGCTCTATCGCAGCAAGCATGAGTTCGCCATCGTCGTGCAGGCTCACAGTGCGTTCAGGCTTCTGGAAAGGCGCTATGCCCTCAATCTGAGACTCATTGAAGACGGTCCCGGCATAAGCCATGACCCTGACCATTTTGGGCTTGCCAGTTTCTTCGTCAATTTCCACCTGTCCATAAGTCGGAGACGTGGGGTCGAGGTTCTTCTTCTTGGTCTCGACATACTTGAATATCGGTATGCCCTGCTCGCCGGCCCTCACATGAACCTTGTTGTCATAGATCGGCTTTGGCCCGTCGCTCAAAATCTTGTCGATTTCTTCCTGGAGTGACTTTAACGGCTTACCACTCTTGCCAATCCCTTTGCCCGACTTCTGGTGACGCTGAAGGAGTTTATCCACCTCTTCCTGAGCGTCTGTTTGCCCAATGACCGGGTTCAGGCTTTTTACCTGGTTGTATGTGTAGAAAAAGGGGCTTTCGAAACCAGCGCTCATAGTCGACAGGAAGTTCACACCTTTGTATTTCGTGCCAGTCACAGGGTTCTGAGGCCATTCTGGGCAAACAATCCACGGGGTCTGATATTTGACCGCTCTTTCCCACCCCTGCACGATTAGCTCAGTCCATTTCTCATAACTTGATTGTTGAATGCCCATGATACTTCTCCATTGTTCTTTTTATCTCTTTCTTATACAAGAACTTGCAAAAAGTGCAATATCTGATAAAAGATATGTATGCAAAGGAGAACTTGCTTATGTCACTAAACATTGAACAACTGAGAACTGAAATTGAGATAATTATTGGTGAGAAAATTGACTGGTCATCCCCTTATTCCATAGCTCACGCCTTGGAAAAACTCATGAAAATATTTGAGGATATAAAGAAATCTAAAGTCTTTGAGACGAGAATAATCAAGGAGCGAACGCTGGACGAGCCTGAGCCTCTTGACGAGTCCAAAATCTATGACAAGTTCTTTGAATCTATTGGCGCAGAGAATCGGGAAAACGATCAATTCATAGTCACGATGCTCAATTACTTCTATGACAACGAGGACGGAGCATTCTTCTTTGGCCTAATTCAGGGCTACACCACGGCTCGCCAGAAGAGTAGTGTCCCCTTTCTCTTTGCTATCCAGAAAGCTATCGGGAGGTTGCCCCTTCTTCCTCATGACATGGAAGAGACGTTGGAAGGAAAGACTGACCGTCAAAAAATGGACTATCTGGAGCGTCTGAATAGGGAGTATGAAAGGCAGATGGAGCTTATACGCTCACACCATGAGGCGACCCCTAAAAGAACACATAAATTCGAATAACAGCAAACTACACGGAGATGCTATGACAAAAGAAGAACTACAACGATATCAAGATCTAAAGAAAATGTTTGAGAAGCCCGAAAGAGAAGAATATGACATGGTCCGAAACGATCCGATTGCTTCCCTTGACCCAGAGGGACTTAAACATTGCCTCAAAACATTTGAGCTACAAACACAAATTATCCAGCAGATACCTTTGGAAATGTTCAACGATAGGGAAATTGCTTTGCTTGCTCTGTCTCAGCCACAAATGAATGACGATGTAGGAGAAGAAATAATGAAAATTCATGGTTCAGATAAAGAGCTTGTCAAAGATATTCTGCAAAATACATCGCATGGATGGTTTTATTATGAAATTGAAGCATCACTGAAAAACGATAAAGAGACTGCTTATCACGCAATTCTTCAGTTCCCTCAAAATATAAGCTGTATTGGGAGCGAGCTTCGCACTGAATTATCAGGAAATAATGATGAATATAAAGCCGCCTACGAAAAACATTTTTTCCTCAACACTAATGAATGGCAAGTCTTGCAAGCCGGAGTTCTTGAAACGCTCGGGTCCGACCTTGGATTGACACTACATAAGCAAAAACAAGAATTTGAAGGTCTCACACCAGCATTTGATAGAGAGCGCAGGAAAAAAATTGATTTTCTACACGCATTGTCTGACGGGGTTATTTACGCAGAATCTTTCTCGAAATCAGATTTATCAAAATTTAACCCGCCACTCCTTGTCAAACATAATGAAATTTTGGACATCTTCGAGTATGGAATGTTGAAAAATGAATCATCCAGATTGCTTGAGATTCAAGAGAGGCTTGAACACAACCAAGAGTTTCCTGATCACCAATTGCCAGTTCCTGTTTATAGCCCTTTGGAACTCTCCATTGCTGATGTCGTCAAGCACTACGGCATGAATGAAGACACAATTGACATGAAATCACTCAGCCCTGACCTCAGGAAGTCTGTCAATTCAGTTCTTATGCACGAGAAGTTCATGAACGAAATTAGCATGACCATTAAACAGCAACAAGAACAGTCACACATGCAAACAAAACGAATGAAAATTTAAAATGGAGACACTATGACAAATGAAGAACTACAACGATTTGAAGAACTACGGGCAATATTAAACCCGGTTAAGCGCTTTGAGAGGCTTGACATTGATATCGTTACTATGAGCAAAGAAGAGGTAAGCACGCTCCTGGACAGCCATCACGTCCACTCTCAACACCTTGCAAAGATACCAACGGAATTCCTGAAGGATAGGAACTTTGCTCTAAAGTTTCTTAACCAGCCTTTATTAAGAGAGGAAAGAGTAAATGAAGCTGTTCACCATTTCGAACATGAACGAGATTTTTTAATTGAGTCAATTCGACAACCGCATAGTCAAGCCGATTATATTTTTCGGGGGCTTAGCGAGTCATACAGGAACGATAAAGAGATTGCATACTATGCATTGACCAGACAAGCTACAAATATTAAATACATTGCACCAGAACTATCCAATGACTTGGCTTCTCAAGGCTTCTCGATCCAGACTCAGTTAAATATTGGTCACGGATTTGAAAAAATATTTCCAGTTCTCGACCATCTGGGGAGTGAGCTTGGTTTGACTGATCACTTCATTCCTAAAGAATATGACCCTCTCGAAGCAATGTATCGAAAAGAAGCAAGTATCTCGGGTCATTTCGAAAATAACCGAATTTCGCAATTGACCAACTGCACCGAATTTACAAAATCGGACCTGTCCAAGATAGAAGTTCCTTTCCTTGTCGATAACACGAAGTTACTTATGCTTTTCGATTCGGGGTTCAGTCTAAATGAAGAAAATCAGATATGCAAAATTAGTATTGCTATAGTTGATAGTAAAACTTTTAGCGACATTACCATTCCAACTTACAAACCATTGGAACTCACTATTCCGGATGTCATCGAACACTTCAAGATGACAGAAAGCAGTATTGATATGACACTATTGGAAAAAAACAATTCAGAACTCCACAAACAAGTGAAGACGACATTGAACTATCTCAAACTACAAGCCGAGCTTATGGAGAAATTGGTTCAGCAGAATGAAACAGGACACTCACAGACTCGTGAGAGAAGGATGAAAATCTGAGGGAAGGTTTGGCAGGAGGAAAAAATAAAGCCCCTTTCAAAGGGGCTTCTTACAGCTTGACGGTATGACTTGCACTATCGGGCTTGTGAGCACTTGCAACTGTTTTGCCGAGACCCACGAGACCTTTGCAGAACTTGACGGCCATATATGCACTGGCCACCGATCCAACTCCCATGAAAGCAGCACTGACCGCCAGAGGCGCCTGACCTTCATGAATAAGACCAAAGCCCGTCACGAGTGAAGCTAGAGCCGTCAGACCAACTGCACTGAACTTCAACACTGCTACGAACAGCTTGCGACCACTTTCCGGGTCGATTGCGACGGTTGTTTGACCGCGCGGAGTAAAGAGGTGATCTACGGTAAGCATTTTTATTCTCTCCTTGGTTTATTGCTTGCATCCAATCCTGGCGTACTGTCAGACCAAAGTCAAGGCCATGAGTTTTCCATGGACCCTGCTCAAATTATCCCCGTCTGGCTCATGATACCCAGCATGATTTCCGAACCTGAATCGTTATCGCCCTGCCAATCTTCTTTGTCTTCTTGAATGCTCGCATTAGCCATGAGTCTGTCAGACCCGTCGCTAGCCATGGCATGCCGTATTTTTTCAATCGTGGCTTCCGACAGTTCGTCTTCATAGACCAACAGCCATGACATATCGAGCCTCCACTTTCTTTCGCTTCTTTCCATCCAGTCAGCAAATGCGTCTTCGACATGCTTATTCGTTTCACGAGCAGACCAATCATTGACCTTTGCCAGGTGCTCAGTGGCTTCTTGACTCTGCCCACGGATATTAGCTAACCCCATGTGTGTGGACCGGTGACATGCCGGACATAGAGCCTGAACACCAATGAGCGTCTGAGTGCCTGTTTTGTTGTCATACGCCCAGCGCTCGTGAGCTTCTACCGCGTGGCGAAGGCCTTGATTGAAACCTGTATCCCCACAGATTTCACACTTGTTGCCAGCCACCTTGTAAGCCGTAAATCTGACCAAGTCCCACTCATGCGGGGCTAGCTCGCTTCTCAGGTTTGAATACCAGCCTGTCTTCGGCACGAGATCGACATAGAGACGCGGACTATGTTCCGGCACCCTCACCCACCGGGAAGTATCCAGTGTTTTCTTCTCCGGCTTGGGGGGAGGAGCATTCAGCCACCGGGAAAATGGTTTGATTGGCACGCCAGCAGGCACGAACCACTTTTTCTCTGTCCCGTTCCATCTTGCCCCGAGAGCTTTGGCCTGATCTTTCTGATCAAAGGGGACATGCAAATATGTTATTTCATTATTGTTCTTATTATCCATATTGTTTCCAGTTTATATATATCTATACTGGAAACCAAATATTGTCAACGAGGTGTGATATAGGAGTCTTATTTCACTGACTACACTTGAATTATTCTCGTTATTTGTTATAAGAATAGTCATACAACAACAAGATACATAAAAACATGAAAAGAGTTCGAATACATTTACTGCATATACTTGCCAGCTTGAGCCCCTTTGTGAGCTTCTACATTGTCTGGTTTTTCTTCAAATATCTCAATGCCCGCATAAAGCTTTCTATTGAAGACAAAACAGACCTACTCCCAGAGCGAGAAGCACGAGTCAAATATTTCGAAAATTTTGCAATAACTTTCGTGCTTGCAGTTGTAGTTTCAATTTACTACCTGAACGCTTTCCCGATGCCTATGACCTCTTCCTACTGGAAAACCGACCTCGAATCAATCATGAATATGTCCACATATTTATTGATTAGGCTGGGGATGGCACTGGCAAACCTATAACCATAACCAAATAATCAACAAGGAGACTTAAAACTATGCAGAACTACAAAATTACACTTAGACGGGTTCTCATCGTCATGCAGGAGACGACCCAGAGCGTCGAAGGTACCAGCGAAGAGGACGCAACACTCAGGGCTATATCGTCAGTTGAGGATTCGGCCTGGAGGACGCTGGACAGCGATATGGTTGCTCTCGACACCCCGGAGAACCTGACTTTTCAGAACTACAAGAGCCTGGAGGTGCGAAATGCCAAAGAAATCTAAGCTGCACTACACCGCTTGCCGCAGAAAAATAATGAAGATCACCACTGACCTACACAGCAGGCTTCTGAGCAGGATCGCGCGACACCTGAATTGTTCAAACAGCATGGCACTGGCAGTCAGTCTCGACTACATAGCGGGTATCCAAAGCCAGACACAGGCGGCAGACATTAAGCAGTTTCACGAGAAGGAGCCAGCGACCCGGATTCAGGTTCTCTTCACTCCTGACCAGCTTGACCGGCTTCTAGCCGTCTTAGAGGAAAGCCAGCTTACTTATTCAGCCTTTGCGAAGAGGGTGATTGAGCAAATGGAGGCGAAGCTTCCGAAGCTAAATAAGAAACACAAAGCAATTGCCAGATTCAGAAATATTTGATTTTTAAGAAGCTCTCGAAAGAGGGCTTTTAATTTTCGCCCTTTGCTTGACTTTTACTTTTGATATAGTAATGTTAGTTGTATAACCAAAACAAAAGGAGACCATATGAAACTATTTGATGTAACTATCCCCGACTCAGAGGAGCAGGCTTTCAAAGAACGAACAATTGAAATTGTCCAAAGTCTAAAGACTAAAGAATCTACAATCAATGAAGCACGACACCTGTCAGATGAGATCGTAAAATTAATTGTTTCCATGTCTTCCGGCAAGGTAACTTTTGAGGACTTTGTCACAGCCCTATATAACTTAAATCTGCCCTACTACAATATCGTCGTTCAATCTGGCCTTCTTGCAAAGGATGGTCAAAAATGAAAATTACACAAGAACAACTACAACAACAACGAAAGATTGAAGAGAATGCTAAGCATGTAATTGATTTCAATGAGGGTAATGCCGCAGATACTGCAAAGTTTGCAAAAGCGGTTTTTCCCTTCGCTTTACTTGTTGTTGGGTTTTTAATATATACCTTATTCGTCCGCTAACCCCTCGATCATCGCTCCCTAACTTGCTCCCTCAAGTTCGATGATCTCAAGCCCCTCCCTCAGGGGCCTTCTCTATTTCGCCAATCTTATTTAATTTATACGCAATATAGTTGCATAACTAGATTGACAATCTTCTTTATTTTGCTATAAGAATATAGCAATAACAACAACAAAAGGAGATTGCGTATATGAATAAGAAGTCAAAATATCAATTAAAGAAGATTACATTGCAGGTTTCCCTTGCGATTTACGGAGCCATGATTGTTGGTCCCGCTTTCGCTCAGGTAGCAACAGCAACCAATTTAGGTAATGGATCTACAGCAGCAGATGATGGTTCCACGGCGGTAGGCAGCAATTCAAAGGCAATAGGTGTGGGCTCCAATACTAATTACACCATTGTCAACGGTCAGCCGCCAGTTATCAAAAGCAATGGCTCGACCGCTTACGGTGACTATTCAACAGCAACCAATGGAGGCACAGCAGTAGGATCTGGCGCAACTGCTTCCAATAATGATGTTGCTATCGGTTCTTCAACTACAGCAGGAAATGGATCTGCCGGCCAAGCTACAGCAGTTGGAAGTTTCTCTTCAGCAGCAGATCAGTCTACTGCTATCGGTTATAACGCACAGACGTTTGGGGCAAACGGCACAGCATTGGGGAATAATTCACAAGCTGGAGCTACAGGCACAGCTTTGGGTGCGAATGCGAGTGCGGGAGGAGCTAACGGCACTTCAATCGGCTTCGGCTCTTCCGCAGGAGCAAACGGCACCACAGTAGGTTCAAATTCCGCTTCTGGAGATAACGGAACTGCAATCGGTCAAGCAGCAAGTGCTCAAACTCGTTCTACTGCAATAGGCGCAGGAGCAGGTGCGAATTCGACTGGAGATTCTTCTGTCGGCGGAACTTCCATTGGTGCAAATGCAGTTGCAAACAGTGGATCTATTGCAATTGGCGACAACGCTATAGCAGGAAATGCAGCGACCAATCTACAGGATATCGCAATCGGGAATCACACAAATATTATCGGTTCAGGCTCTATTGGTATTGGCTCAAACACTACCAGCATAAATACCAATTCGGTAGCTTTAGGGAACGGGACTGCAACCAACCGGGACAATGAAGTTGACGTAGGCAATCGCACAATTGGTCAGGTTCAGGCTGCTACCCAAAATGACCAAGCCGTGAATCTGGCACAGTTAAACGCAGCATTGTCGGGTATCTCAGCCGGAACAGATCCCCTCGCCGTTGATTACGATAGCTCGACCTTTGACGGCATTACTTTAAAGGGTGTCGCAGGAACAGCTATCCACAATGTAGCTAACGGTGTCGTTGGCACAGACGCCATGAATCTGAGTCAAGGCTCTGCATTAGCAGCAGCATTAGGAGGAGGTGCAGCATTTGTAAATGGCAACCTCCAAGTTCCAGCCTACAATTTCATATCTGGCGACAGCTTTAACAATGTCGGAACCGCCTTGGCAAACTTGGATGCTCGCGTTGCTTCAAACACTACAGCGATCACCAACCTGCAAAACACTTCTGGCGGAAACACTGGAGGCAATTCAGGTCCGGTTTCTTCTACTGACAACAATGCCCTTCACTATGATAATGGCCAAGGCTCTGGTTCTGTATCACTGAATGGTGGTGGACAGATTCATGGAGTGAATGCTGGCACAGCTTCAACAGACGCTGCAAACGTCGGACAAGTTCAAGATGCACAATCAGCAGCAGTATCACAATCCAAGACTTACACAGATACCGTAGCAACCCAGACTTTAACTAGCGCAAACAACTACACCAATCAGGCAGTCTCAGGGTTTCAAACACAATTGAATGGTCAGCAAGGTCAGATTAACGACCTCTACGGCAAAATTGGCGACTTAAAAAATCGTATCAACGGTGTCGGAGCCTCTGCAATGGCAGCTTCCTCACTTGTTCCTTTAAGCAACCTGCCTGGAACTACTCAGCTTGCAGCAGGATACGGCGAATATGGTGGACAGTCAGCACTTGCAGTAGGAGCTTTCCATGTGGCACAGAGCGGAAATGTTATCTACAACCTGAAGATATCCGCTGCTACTTCTGGCCCCGTTGGAATTGGTGCTGGTGTAACTTGGGTTTGGAAATAAGAAATGAAAAAATTGAATTGCCCTCTTTGTGAGGGCTTTTTCATATCTGGCTTGCAACAAGAAAAATATCTGGTATAGATATATATACAACAATAAGAACATGGAGACAACAACAATGAAAAACCTTCTTAAACCTATCGCATTACTCGCCAGCCTCATGATTATGTCAGGAGTTGCCCAAGCTCAAAACTCAATGACATTTTTGCCGCTCTCATACTGGCAAGGCCTGGAGACTACAACATTCGCACAATGGGGTGCTCCTCAAACATGCCAGAATGTTATCTGGAGTTCAAGCGACAAGTTTCCTCACACTGTCATGCTTGGTGCACAGATTGTTTCGGGTAGCCCTCAGATTGCGTTCTATGATTCAGACAACGACGCACAGTATCAAGCAACCGGAATTATGAACGTCGTTTCTTCATGGACTACTAGCACGACTCTGACAAAGAATATTCGTAACAAAGGAAACATGACATTCCAGCTTCTTCCTTCTGGTTTCTTCACAAGCAATCAGGCAGGAACACTCTACCGCCGAGGCTGTTTCTGGTAAATATAAAAGCCCTCAACTTCGAGGGCTTCTTTCTTAGGCAGCTTCCTTCGATGATTCCCTGCAATGGTGTTTATGCTTCACAACAGCGTTCAGAATGTATGTCTCTACTTTCTGCATGCTCGCCATAATTTCAGGCTCGTTGCGGATAAAGTAATTCTTATCGACACCTTGCAGCTTATGTTTCAGGCAATAGTCACGAGTCACACTATTGATATTGAGTTCGTTCAGATTGGCGACCGTGGCCCATGAGCGCCGCAAATCATGGTGACTGATAAGCTTGGCTCCCCGACGAAAAATATTCTTGAAGTGTTGCTTGCCATCTTTCGGTATATAGCCAAGCGCACTTTCTGGGTAGTAGAATACATAGTCGTTACGAGACACTTCTTTGAGCCGCTTTAAAATTTCAAGCGCGTAATCAGTGATACAGAGCTTGTATTCGTCACCATTCTTCGTTTTGAAGTAAGTGACCGTCCGATCTTTCATATTCACGTCTGTCCACTTGAGCTTGTGAATTTCAATCGACCGGCCACACTGCAAGACACTGAACTTCAAATATAGAGCAGCTACGAGATTTCGGGTCTCATATTCTGTTACAGCATTCCACCAGATCGGACCCTCATCAGTGTTGAAAGCTATTTGACCCGTGCGCGACTTCGATTCTTGCCAATAGCCGAAATCAGTAACGATTTCAACCGGGTTGATCATGTCGCCCCGCTCCTCAAGCTCAGTGCGTTTAATCACGAACCTGTAGGCAGCGTGCAATTGTTTGAAGGCCAATTGATAGGTCCTGGACATTGGGACAAGTCCACCACGAGCACGCTTGCTGCGCCTGAGAACTTCAAACCTGTCTCTGACTTCCTTGCGAGTGATTGAGCGGAAGGGACGGCTCAGCCAGTCCTCAAGAATCACAGTTTTATCAACTTCCCACTTCTCAGTAACACTGTTCAGCTTCAGCATAACCGACTCACGACGCTGGAAGAACTTGACGGCATCATCCCAACTTTTCAGGGTGGAATCCTTTCCGCCCCGCTTATCAACCAGCCAATCATCCCGATACTTTTCAAGCAGCCAGAGGACAGTTTCCTTGTCCTGAGTCTCCTGAATCTCAACAGCTATTTTTTCCTGCTTTGCTTTTTCCCGAGCTTCCCTCTTCCCTTCGTTGACATCTTCCCCAAGAGCTATGTCCCCAACAATCGCGTCAGCTTTCAGGCGAGCTTTCCCCAGAGGAAGGTCATCCATATCCGCGATCTTGTGACGGATAGGATGTAGAGACCCCGGAGGACGCTTCATGACGCAGTATGTTTTCTTCCTCGCGCCGACACGGATAGCAAGCTTCGACTTCGTGTCGTAATACATGACTTGCTTGCCGTCAGTTGCGAAAGGCAGTGCTTCGAGCTTGGGTTCAGTGAAGAGGAAACGGTTAGATTCTTTCTGAGATGTGATTGTTTTGAGTTCTTCTGTCATGGTGTTTTAGCCTGAAGTCTAGCGGTCTGAACAGCGGACTTTTCGGACCTAGGCAGGTAGTCTGTTGCCTAGTTTTTCCGACACCCTGAGAATAGCGCAATCAGGCAACATATAGGCAACACAATCACCACCAAGAACCACTAATCCGTTGCCTGGAACCACCAACACCCACCAATAGAAGCCTACTCGCAACTCCTTATCCAGCAAGGCTTTCCGGCTACAATCCTTATCTGGCAAGGGTTTCATGGATACCACACCAGCGGACTTTTAATCCGTTGGTCACAGGTTCGAATCCCGTACGGCCTACCAAAGACATGAAGGGCTCAGCGCAAGCTGAGCCCTTTTCTCGTTGGGGAAGCCAAACGGATTGCACAGCAACC
>Ga0153932_1000087_pt1 | contig 54564 bp, 50 predicted proteins | sample TSNJ016MetaG_FD_102273 | JGI IMG/M metagenome (GOLD analysis project Ga0153932, IMG submission 102273) | Attine ant fungus gardens microbial communities from New Jersey, USA - TSNJ016 MetaG | ecosystem: Host-associated > Fungi > Mycelium > Unclassified | place: USA: New Jersey, Wharton State... | reverse complement strand
GCCCAGGCTGTACAAGCCGCCGAACGTGATGCCGCTATAGTTCGCGCTCGCGTACTTGATCGAGTTGTTCACCCGATTCGAGTTGTTCAGGTTGTCCAGGTCGCCCGGGTGCGCAGCGTAGAACGACGCCCACTGGCTACCGACTTCGAACGCGCCGGTGTAGTCCACCACGGAGTCATATTGACGACCGAGGGTAACCGTACCGAACTGGCTCGATAGGCCAACGTAAGCTTGACGGCCGAACTCGTCACCGCCTTGACCCAGCTTGCCGGTGAACGCATTGAAACCATTTTCCAACACGAACAGCGCCTTCAGGCCACCGCCCAGATCTTCCGTACCACGCAGGCCCCAACGGTCCCCTTGTAGGTTGCTGGCGCTCGTTTCGTAAAGCTTGTGACCGCCGATATTGTTCACATAGGCGAAACCCGCGTCGACAATACCGTACAGCGTCACGCTGCTTTGTGCCTGAGCGGCGCCGGCGAACGTGCCCAATGCTGCTAGAGCGAAAAGCGATTTTTTCATTAGATCTCCAGATCTGTGTTAGTGACCGACTTCGGAAAGTCATAGCCTTCCGTAATTCAGGTTCGGACCACCACGGCGCACAACATAACAAAAGAGCTTCAGAAAGGCGCTCATTCGTCATCCTCGTGTCACACAATTCACGCGGCAGAATTCCTTATTTCACAAGCAATACATAAAACCCAGACTGTTCAGGGTTTCATTTCGTTGACTAAATCCGAGCTTGCATCCAGTAGAAACGACGACTGACCCAGTAGACCGGTCTGTCGGCCCACTCCACGTTAGCGGAATCGGACTAAGATCGAATTTCCGAAAAACGAACACATTAGCAGTCCTGCAAATAAATCGTGTCGTATTTGAATGTAAATTAAGAATCTCGGTCATTTCCAAAACTAACTAATACGCAATACGGAAGACCTCTAGCTTCAATAATAGATCGCCGCGATCGATCACCGCACTTGCCGACATCTGGAAGCCTTAATCTGATGACAGCGGATGTGCCGTCTATACACTGGATGCGTCGAGAGCAGCGTAAACATTCCGGAATCGCCCTCGCTTCATCCCCCTGCGGACGCGCCATTGGTTCAGACTCGGCGCGACGCCTCCGCGACAGTATTCAAAGCAGCAAAAAAATGTTCAGCAGGCGCCGTATTGTGGCGCAGATGCAGGGCGTGCATCATCAAGTGGGATTGCAAGAGCCGCGGACGCGCGGGCGTCGCCGGCGTAGAATGCCGCAGTCAAAGTAAGATCGACGATGTCTCGAGGATCAAAGTGTTGACTTAGGTAGCTGAACGTCGCGTCGTCCACTTGCCCTTTCATCATTGCATCAACATAGCCCAAAATTGAACGCTGCTTAGCGTCGAAAACATTTGAGGTCCGCCAATTGACAATCTCCGAGGTTTCCTCATGCGAGAGACCGCAGGTCAGTGCCATCGGCACGTGCTGCGCCAGTTCGTATGTTCCCCCATTGAGCTGTAGTGTACGTAGTATTACGAGCTCGCGATATTGTCTTGGTACCTTCGACTGGGCCCTTAGCGCACGGGCTAGACCGACATACGCGCTAAAGATTTCGGGAGATTGTGCGTAAGTGCGGTGCAGATTGAGCGGTTTTGCACCACGGTCGCGGATCGCGTCAAACATTGCTGCTACCGTTGGGTTGTCTGGGTGTTCCGAGACCATAGGGACGCGCTCGCCCACTGATTCAACCGTCGACGCGTGAGCCGTCAATACGATAAACAGAATTAATATTGCACTGATCGAACACCGGGTCATAGTTCCTCCGACAACGTTTATTGACAAATTAGGCTCTGTATTGCACGAAATGCAACAATTCGCGTCGGGTCAACCTGCGAATCGGGCCAATCCACTCCATGCGCCGCCACTGCGCCGATCCTGTGCATTACACGCTCAGATGATCGCTTAGCACGCGCTCGGCGGCTCGCAGCGTGTCGCTCGTTCCACTGAAGCACACCTCGCCTTTGGACAACACGTAATGGACGTCGCCAAGATCCAGCGCCACACTGAGGTTCTGCTCGATAAGAAGAATTGCGAGCCCCTCGGACTTCATCTTGCGCAGGATCTCTACGATCTCGTCGACGATCAGCGGTGCGAGCCCTTCCGACGGCTCATCCAGAACGACGACTGACGGATTCAGCAGCAGCGCCCGCGCAATCGAGACCATCTGTTGCTCGCCGCCCGAAAGTTGGAATCCGCGGTTGTACCGACGCTCCTTCAAGCGCGGAAAGAGTTCATAGATGCGCGGGAGGGTCCATCGATTATCACGCCCCGGCCGCGCCGCCACGGTCAGGTTTTCCTCGACCGACAGGCTAGGAAAGACCCCCCGCTCCTGCGGCACGAATCCCAAGCCCATGCGGGAAATGCGATACGAAGGCAATCCAGCAATCGCCTTGCCGTCGTAAGCGATACTCCCTTTGCGCGGCTTGAGATAGCCCATTATGGAAAGCACCGTTGTCGTCTTGCCCGCGCCATTGCGCCCAAGCACCGAAGTCACCGACCCCGGCTTCACTTGCAGCGAGACGCCGCGCAGGGCGTGGCTGTTCCCGTAGTAGGTGTGGATATCGTTCACCTCGAGCATCAGTGTTTTCCTCCGAGATAAACTTCCCGCACGCGCGCGTTGCCCTGTATGTCCCGCGGAGTCCCGGTAGTCAGCACTTCGCCGTAATAGAGCACGGTGACGCGATCGGCTAGCGAGAACACGACTTTCATGTCGTGCTCGATCATCAGCACCGCCAGCGACACAGGCAAGCCGCGCACCAGATCGATCATCCGGTCGGTCTCAGCGGGCGACATGCCGGAGGTTGGCTCGTCCAGCAGCAGAAGCTCCGGCTCGGTCGCGAGTGCGATCGCCACCTCAAGCTGGCGCTGTTCGCCATACGAGAGGCTAGACACACGGCGCTCATATCCGCTAGTCAAGTGCACCTGTTCCAGGATCTGGTCGGCCCGCTCCCATTGCGTGCGCCTCGAACCGACGCTGCGCAGCGCTTCGTACCAGCCACCTTGCTTCGCCTGCACCGCGAGACGCACATTCTCCCGCACCGACAGTTTTTGAAACAGATTGTTCTTCTGAAACGTGCGGCCCATGCCCATCTGGCAGAGCGCGTCCGGCGCGGTGCCCGTGACGTCGCGTCCCTTGAAAAAAATTCGTCCGGACGTCGGTCTGATTTGCCCTGTCAGTTGATGAACGAGACTCGTTTTCCCGGCCCCGTTCGGACCAATAATGACGTGCCGCTGGCCCGCCGCGACTTCGAGGTCGACGTTCTTCGTCACCACCAGATTGCCATAGGTTTTGTGAAGCTTTTCCGTTCTAAGCAGTGTCATTTTTTGGCCTCCGCTGTCGGCACCGCTGGAGCCTGCGTCGCGCGCGGTCGTCGCGAGTGATTGCGGAGCCGCCCCGACACGAAGCCCCAAATGCCTTCTTTCAGGAACATCACGCACGCGATGAAGATCGCGCCGACCCATAGCGCCCAGTATTCGTTGTGAGAACTGATCACCGTCTTCAACAGCAGGAAAATTCCGGCGCCGACAGCGGGCCCGACTACCGTACCGGTGCCCCCCAGCACGACCATGATCATCGCGTCGCCTGACTGCTGCCAATGCAGGATGTCGGTCGAGACATAAGCGTTGAAGAACGCATACAACGCGCCGGCCACACCCGCCAGTCCTCCGGCGATCGTGAAAGCAAGCAGCTTGAATCGCTGAACCGGATAGCCAATCGCGCGCATGCGCTGTTCGTTCTCGCGGATGCCGATGAAAATCGACCCCATTGGCGAGCGCACCAAGCAATTGAGAAACAGCAATACGAGCAGGAAGCCGACGGCGACGACTGCGTAGCGGGCACCGGCGCTTTGCGCTAGGCTCACGCCGAACAAATCAGGGGGCACGAAGCCAGTCAGCCCGTCGGTGCCTCCGCTCAAGCTGCGCCACTTCAACGCACCCGCAAATAGCAACTGGGAAAACGCCATCGTGAGCATCAGGAAAGGGATTCCGGTCACCCTGATGCAGAACGCGCCGATGAGAGCCGCGAGCGCGGTCGAGGCGGCGATCGCCGCCAATGCGCCCCACCATCCTGAGATTCCTAGATGGACGCCGAGACCGATCACCATATAGGTTGCAATGCCGAAGAACGCGGCGTGTCCGAACGACATCATCCCGGTGTAACCGACGAGCAGGTTCAGGCTCATCGCGAAGATCCCGAATATCATGATTTCCGCGGCTATGCCCGACACGTAGTCGCTCGCAAAAACACCCGCGGCGAGCAACACGCACAGAAGCGCAATCAGGAGTAGTTGATTTCGATGTTTCATGGGTCACCCCCTCGCTATGCCGAAAAGCCCCTGCGGACGGGTCAGGAGGACCAATACCATCAGCAGATACACCAGGAAAAGCGCGTAGTCCGGGAAATAGGCCTTGCCAAATGTATCGATGAAGGCGACGAGCAAGGCGCCCACCAACGCTCCGCGCAAGCTGCCCATGCCGCCGATGACGATTACGATGAACGCGGGAATTAGGATCTCAATGTCCATGCCGAGGTACGTGCCGAGGATCGGGCTCGCGACGATGCCACCGATCGCCGCCAGCGCTGCGCCAAGAGCAAAGATTGCGGCGAAGAGCAACGGTACGTTGATGCCGATGCCGGCGGCGGTCGCCGGATCATCGACACCCGCCCGCACCATCGCGCCGATCCGACTGCGCTCGAGAAACCACCAGAGCGCGAGGCCGACAACGCCGCCGAACAGCACGACGAACAGGCGGTACAACGGCAAAATCACGCCGCCGATATGCAAGCTGCCATCGAAGAGAGCCGGAGGCGCGATGTTGCGGATATCCGTGCCCCACACGAAGCGGCAGGCATCGCCGAAGACAAAGATAAATCCGAAGGTCAGCAGAACCTGGTTCAGGTGGCCGCTGCTATACATTGGGCGGATGAAGACCCTTTCCATTAGAACGGCGAGTGCCGCTGCCGGAACCCATCCGACGCCTAGCGCGATCCAGAAGTTGCCGGTCAGTTGAATGATCGACATTGCAGTGAAAGCGCCGATCATGAAGAACGAGCCATGTGCGAGATTGACAACATTCATCAGGCCGAAAATCAGGGACAGGCCAGCAGCCGTCATGAACAGCAGGGCGCCGAGCGCCAGGCTGTTGACCAATTGTGAGACGAAGAAATCCATAACGCCTTCCCTAAAGTGATGAACACGTCAGCCGGCAGGCGCCGGCTTCTTGCGCGAACGTCAGATAGGACGCTTGGCAGGCTCGGGCACTTCAGGGAACGTGTAGATCACCTTGTTGGTGATGCGATTGCCGATCTCCGCGACTTCTCGGATATAAACGTTATGCGTGGGGCTCTGCGTTTCCGGCGTGAAGCGGAACGGTCCGCGCGGCGCCTCAAATTTCACTGCGCGCATTGCTTCGCGCAGCTTGTTCTTGTCGCTCGTGTTGCCGTCGACCGCTTCGATCGCCGCGTGCATGATTCGCGCCGCCACGTAGCCGTACTCGGCGTACACGTTTGGAAACTCCTTGTAGCGCGCCTGATAGTCCCTTACAAATTTTTTGTTCGCGGCATTGTCGAGCGTGTCCGCATAATGCAGCGCGTTGATTGCGCCTAACGCGGCGCGGCCCTGCGCCGGTAGGGTATCGCCATCGAGCATGAAGCCGGACCCGGTCAGCCGGCAGCTCTTACTCAAACCGTATTCGCCGTATTGCTTGACAAAGCGTACCGCGTCCGCACCGGCATAGAAACTGAAGGTGGCCGTCGCGTTGGTGCTGCGGATATCCGCGAGGTAGGGACTGAAGTCGTTGTTGCCGAGTGGCGGATACATCTCCTTTATCACCGTGCCGCCACGCTTCACGAATCCTGATTTGAATTCGATCATCGCGTTGCGGCCGCCGGCGAAATCGGAGGCGGTGAGCACGGCCTGCTTCGAGAGGTTAGCGTACAGCCATTCGCCCATCGTCGACAAAGTGGTGTAGGACGAGGTTGAGCAGCGAAACAGATACGGCAGCCCGGTGTACGACAGATCAGTGATGCCCGCGCCGGAGCAGAGCACGAACGCCTGGCTCTGCCGCATGTACTGAACTGCAGCCATCGCGATGTTGCTGCCCTGGATGCCGGTGATCAGATCGCACGAGTCGGATTCGACCAGTTTCTTCATCTTCTGAAGACCGACCTGCGGATTCAGTTCATCGTCTTCCTTGACAATCTCGATTCTGCGGCCGGCGATCGTGTTGCCGATCTGTTCAAAGTAGAGATTCATCCCGTTCAGATTCGCGTTGCCCAACGCCGCGTATACCTTCGAATAAGTGTTGAGCGCGCCGATCTTGAGCGGTGCCGTCGACTTCGCGAGCACCGCAGGTGCCATGCCGCCGAACAGCGCGGTGGCACTGAGCGCACCCGCGCCCTTGATGAAGTTGCGACGTGATGTCACCACGTCTTTCGCATCCGCTTCGTTGTACATGTCTCCTCCGTTTTATGATCGACCGCATACAGCCATTCAGTTCACAACTTCATCATTTCCCGATAGTGCTTGTAGAAAGAGCGGATCAGGACCTCGGTTACCATGTGATCCTGCTTTTCGACATCACGTCCGCCCATCTCGACCACGGCGGCCCGGTGCCCATAGTGATGCGCGCCAAGTTGCGATTCAGACAGAACTTCGCCGTCTTCCATGGCGACAAAGCCAGCCGGACCGTAGAGGTTGGCGTGACGCACGCGCAGCCGAGTCATCTCTTCATCGTCGTCTTCGTAGCCGAAAAAGGTCCACGCGAGCTCGAACGACTCGGTACCTTTCGGTATCACGTGTCGCATGCCGAAGGTGTTGGCCTGCTGGTGGATAACCACGCTCGGGAAGTGCGTGATCGCAATGACCTTTCCATCGTCGAACTCGGGGCGCGGAGTGACCGTGTCCGAGTCATGGAGCTCAAGCCCATCCTTGAAGCGTGCGATCTCGACTGCGGCATCAGTTTTCGTCTTTCCTACGTTGCGCGACACCATCACGCTGTGCCCAGAGTCGCCCGGAATGGATTCAGATTGCGTGTCCGCACGCCACAAGCCGAACGTGATCAGGAACGAATGCAGCAGCGTCGCATGGTACGGGTCCTTGAGATTCTCGAAATAGAGCTTCCAATTGCCCGGGATGAGTTGGCGGTTGTAGCCCAGCAGCGTCAACTTCTTGCCGGGAAACTGGCGGCGGATATTCGCAATCACGTCTTCACCGCAATACTCAGCGAACGGTAGCGGATCGTCGGAGAAGCTCGCCCAGATAGAGCCGCCTTCGACATGCATCAAGAGCGGGCGCAAGCCATGCTGGCTGTTGTCGAAGTCGGACGGCATGCCGCCTTTCTTCAACACACCGCGCTTGAGCGGCACGCCCTGCAGCGAGCCATCGAGCGCGTAATTCCATTGATGGTACGGACAGGTGAACGACTCTTCTTTGCCCTTATTCTTCCAGCACACACGTGCACCGCGATGGGCGCAACGGTTTTCCCACACGTGAATCGCGTCGTTTTCGCCACGCACCACCACTACCTGCCGTTCGCCGATCCAGCTGCGCTTATACGATCCGCGCTCCGGAATCTCGCATTCGAGTGCGACGTAGTTCCAGGTCGGGCCATAAAAGAACGTTTCGAGTTCACGCTGGTAAATGTCCGGGTCGGTGTAGACCCAGAATGGCACCCGGGTCCAACCCTCCTCGGGCCAGCGGCGATTGGCAATCGGTGATGCCGTTACGGTGGCCATCGTCTGTTCCATGGTTGTCTCCTAGAGTTCGCGTTATACCGGGACGATCAGCGAGCGCCTGACGTGATGGTTGTCCAAGACGGCCAGCCGCTGCCTAAACTTGAGGCTCTCCCCCTCGCGCACCAGCACATCGAGATACTGTCCGACGAGGAACACGGTCGGATCGGCATCGGACATCGCTTCGGTCACGATAAAATTCGCACGGATGTGAATATCGCCCTCGCTGATGGCCGTGATACGAATGCCGCTTATGAAGTGCCGCCAGATGCGCGGTACATACACCTGCGTCTCGCGCAGTGCGATCACGCGGTCGCGCACCATGTTGATGCCATCGCAATAGATTGCCGCCTGCGGAAGGCCTTCCGCATAGTTCTCGCGCGAAACCACCTGGTACATGCAGTCGTCGATGAAGTACGAAGGGAAACGTTCCACCTCGTCCTCATCGAGCAGGTCCGCGACTTCGTCATAGAGGCTCCGGACCTCGTGTTCCAGCGCGATGAACTTGGCGTCGCGCGACACAGGCTTCGTCATTGGGGAAATGCGCTCTTTCATCGCCGTTACTCCGCAATGTCCGAAAGGTTCGTCTGTACGCCGTGATCCGAGCCGAGCTTAAGGATCGGCGCCTTAAGCGTCTCCTGCCACAGCAGCGACTCGTTTGCGATGTGCAGCGGATGATCCTGGATCGTGAGCGCCATGAACCCCTGCTCGCGCGACGCATGGTTATGCACCGACCAGCCCGGGGCTGAGAAATGCAGATCGCCTTCCGACCACTCGATCTTCTCACCGTTGACCACGCTCTTGCCGTGGCCCCACATGATGTAGTTGATCGCGGCCGAGGTGTGGCGGTGCGGCTTATCCACCTTGCCGGGCGGAAGCTTTGCAATCGTCGCGAAGAAACTTGGGGAAGTGCCGATACGGCGCTCGGTCGCCGGGTTGTAGAGCACGTAGAGATGGCGGCCGGTGTAGCTCAGGTCCATGCCGTAGACGGTTTCAAGATGCGGAGCGATGTCCTTCCACGGCCAGTGCAGCGCCTTCGAGTCGATCGTATCGATGTCGACCAGCCATTCGTAGCCGAGCATCTGCGCGCCATCAGTGCCGATCAAGATTGGGGTGGATGCATCGCGCGCGCGGCGCTGTGCTGCGGCCATGTTGCGAGATTCACTATTCTGGACGGTGACCTGAGGCTGGTCGTTCACATAGTGCACTTCCAGGCGCTCGAGGAGCGGCGCATTGCTGTAAGAGAGACGCACGAACAAATCATCGCCATCGTTTTCCACGACCTGGGTCTGCATCGACGGTGTATTCCAGACGTCGAATTTCTCGAGGCGGAAGGTCTTGTCGCCGGTCCTGACAACGCCGGACCCGCGAATGCACATGTCGACCAGGCTGGAATTGCGCATGATCGGAGCGCTTTTTTCGCCGGGCTTAAGCACTATGATGTGCACGTCAATGCCGGGCGCATAAGCCGGCACCGGCCCCGTGTTCATCGGATGATTGACCGCCGATGCCCGTCGGCCGTCAGCGGGCCGATCGATGCTCGCGAGGCGTTCGATTTCCGCCTCGATCACGGCCTTGCGCAGCACAACCGTCGGCCAGAAAGCCTGCTGGCGCGCTGGCGCACCGCTCACGTCAATCAGGGTGATTTCGCTGTTCATTTTCGTCTCCTTTCTGTTTTTTTCCACGGGCTCGAAGCTCGCCGTCAGTTAGTTAGTTGGTCCAGCGTATGGCAGCAGCCTTGTTCGTCAACGGGAAAGCCATTCCGCTGCCGTTTTGCACCGCCCGCTGATATGCAAGTGCAGCGACCGTCAGGTCCGAAATTCCCATTCCCATCGATTTGAACATCGTGATGTCGCAGTCGGGCGCTGCCGCCTCGTTGTAGGCGATCACACCGCCAAGCGGTCGCACGCGATCCCAGTTTCCGGCACCGCCACCGTTGTCGAAATAGTCGATCAGTTCGCGCGATGCCTTGCGTGCATTAGGAACGTCGTCGACTGCCATGAAACCCACGCGCGAGAGCACTTCTTGCTCGATCTCCGCACTGTTCGGCAGGATCGCGCCTACGGCGTTCAGGTGTGCGCCGCGGGCCAGCATGCGTGCTCTCAGGAAAGGCTCGCGCGCGCGGGTCACAGTTGTGACGATCGGTGCGCCTTCGGTCGCCTCTTCCAACGACCGGGCTTCGAAGACTTCGATGCCGAACTGGTCAGCAACGGTGTTGCAGAATGCGCGCCGCTTTTCCGGCGTGGGGCTCCAGATGCGGATGCGCTCGAGCGGGCGCACGAGATGGACCGCCGCGACTTGAGCGAGTGCTTGACGCCCGGTGCCGATCATCGCCATGTCGTTGGCCCCCTTGCGCGCGACCCATTGCGTGCCGAGGCCGGTGATCGCCGAAGTCCGCAACTGGCCGAGGCAGTTCGCCTCCATCATCGCCAGCAGGCGTCCTTCATTGGCGTCGAAAAGAATGAATACCGCTTTCGCACCGTTCGGAGTATTGATCCAGTTCTTATAGCCGCAAAAGCCGGCATTCACCATGGCAGAACCGAGCGAATGCATTGATGAAGCCTCGCCGAAGCTGCCTAGCGCTTTTGCGACATTGAATGCCGCTCCCTGCCCGAGTTGCCGCACACTGTCCTCGAGTGCGACAACCGTTTCCTTAAGGCTGACGAGCGAGGTTATATCCTCCTCGCTCAACCAGATAGCCGACTCGCCCATAGTCACTCCCCCTGTTCTAGAAATCGTTTCTGACCAGATTGCGAAGCGCGCCGATTCCGCTGATCGCTACTTCGAAGACATCGCCGTCGCATAGATAACGCGGCGGCTTGCGCGACATGCCGACGCCCGCCGGCGTACCGGTGGCGATCACATCGCCTGGCAACAGCTCAGTGAAGGTCGATAGATAAGCGATGATGTGCGGAATCGAGAAGATCATGTTCGCGCAGCTATCTCGTTGCACGATCTCACTGTTCAACCGCCCTTCCACCGTCATCTCGTCCGGTGCAGGTGCTTCGTCCGGTGTTACGAGCCATGGGCCGAATGCCCCGGAACCGACAAAGTTCTTTCCCGGTGTTGCCTGTGCAGAATGGCGCTGCCAGTCGCGCACCGAATTCTCGGCCATGCAGGAATAGCCTGCGACGACCTGCATCGCCTCAGCCTCGCTCACGTGGCGCGCGCGGCGGCCGACGATCACGGCCAGTTCGGCTTCGTAGTCGAACTGCTCGGACTCGGCCGGCCGCAGTACGGGTTGCTCGTGGCCGACAAACGACGAACTAAATCGCACGAACACCGATGGCCTCGGGGGCACGGAAAGATTTGCCTCCTGCGCATGCAGGAGATAGTTCAGGCCGACGCACAGAATCTTGTTCGGGTTAGTGATGGGTGGAAGCAGCGTCGCGTTGGATAGCGCGATGCCTTCCGAAGAGCTTTTTTTGGCTAGACGACGCGCGATTCCGTCAATCCCTTCCGTAGCCAGCCCATCGCAAAGTGTCATCGCGGCGGGCGTGGCGAGGTCCACGATCGAGTCGCCCACCACGGCGCCGTACGAAGGTTCGGGTGCCGCTTTGGTGCGGTCCAGATAACTGACCAGCTTCATGTCCTGTCTCCCTGTCTGTCGCGGGCCTTCTGAGTTCCGCTTTACTATGGATCGCAGTGTGCACCGTGGGCTAGGGCCGGGCAACGTCGCTGTGGGAATAGCATCTGTTCCAGTCGAGATCAGGATGAACGAATGATCTTGACGAGCACGCGTTCGCCCTCTTTCTTAACGGGATACGTATGAATGCCGGCCGTCAGCGGGGCGCAGAGCGCCCGTCCGTCGCGCACGTCGAATCGTCCCTGATGCAACGGGCATTCGATCTCATAGCCTTCAAAATAGCCGTCGCAAAGGCGCGCGCTCCCGTGGGTACACAGGTTGTCGGTCGCATAGATCTCACCTTCGACGCGGTACAGCGCGATTTCGCGTCCATCTACAGGCATCGCGAGCGGGATCTCGTCAGAGACGGCATCCGCGGCGCACACATTCACCCATTGTTCATTCATAGCTCTGTCTCCATTTTTGTAGGTCTCAGTTGCAGCGAAAGGCCTGGCTCGCCTTGCAATAATCGTGCAACAGCTGGCCGAACCGGACAAGACACCCGGCGGAACAATAGCTGTTCCGCCTTGGACAAACGGGGAAGCGCGGCGATGCGGCGAGGATGGAAGCCTGAAGAAGGGAACGCGGCCGGCGGCCGTTTGTCACGCGCGGCTGGTCTGCGCAAACATCGCCAGACTATGAATGGAGACGGACATGAAGATACCCCCGTGGGCGGCCTGCTACACGATTGCAACGTTGCACGCTGACTGATTCGTGTCGTGCTATTACATGTCCGCGAAACAGGAGCGCAAGAACTGGATCGCGGCCTTCAGCTTGGCCGACGTAGCGCTGCGTTGTAGAAGTACCGCATACACGGCGCGGTTGTTCGGAACGTAGCTGCTCAGCACTTCGATGAGCGTGCCGGCAGCAAGGTCAGGTTCGACAAGCCAGCGCGGCGCCATCATGATGCCGATGCCGGCGATGCAGACCATGCGTACGGTCTGGCCGCTGTCGGTGGCGAAATTGCCCTTAACGTGAACATGACCTATGTCGCCGTCGCGCTGCACCTGCCAGCGCGCGCTGAACGTGTATCCGCGTGTGATCAAGCAATTGTGATCCATCAGGTCTTCGGGGACGGCAGGCGTGCCGTGGGCCAGAAGGTAAGCCGGAGCAGCGCAAAAGACGCGGCTGTACGGAGCCAGCTTGATTGCCATGAGGCCGGGATCCAAGACATCGGCGATGCGCACGGCCACATCGATACCGGCCTTGTACAAGTCGAGCGACTCCATCGAAAAATTCAGATCGACCGACAGAAGGGGGTTTTCCTGCATGAAGCCGGCGAGGCGCGGGGCTATGATGGCCTGTCCCAACATCGACGGCGCGGTGAGCCGCAGGTGACCCGTTGCCTGGTCCTGCATGCTCGACATTTCCTCTGCCGCGTGGTCGAGCTCCTGCAGCGCGCGCATCGCATGGTCGTAGAGCAACTGCCCGACTTCGGTCACGACGAGCCGTCGCGTATTGCGGTTCAGCAGCCGCTGTCCGATCTTGCTCTCAAGTGCGGCGATGCGCTTGCTGACCATCGCCGGGTTGGCACCCATGCGTCTCGCCACTTCGGAAAAATTGCCAATCTCGACTGTACGCACGAAGATGCGCAGTGTGGTGAGATCTTCGAACCCGTCTGTGATATGCGCCCGCGCTTCCATGGACTGCGTCATCACGCTACCCATCGCCCCTCCGACCTGTTGCCCACGTATACGGTCGGTCTAACTGCCACGAAGCACTGACGGGTCAGCGAGAGCTTGCTTAGCCTCTCAACGGGGACTCAGGCTTCATTTGGACGCACAACCGACCGCCACCTCTAACAACCCGATTATTACCAATCGACTCGGTTATGGAAATCCGGGATATCCAGTGTGGAGGTGACGGTTGGTCGAAGCGGGGGCCGGCCAATCAGTAGACGCTCAGTCCGGCGGCCTTTGGGGCGGCGGTCATGCTGTCGCCCTTGAAGCGGCGCGCGAGCGCCTCAGCGCTGCGCGCGAGCAGTGTTGTATCGACGCCGACTGCGGTAAAGGTCGTCCCTAGTTCGATATAGCGACATGCCAGCGTTTCGTCGCCGATCAGGATGCCTGCCGCCTTGCCCGATCGACAGATGCGGCCGATCGCGTCTTCCACTGCGAGCTGCACATCCGGGTGGCCCGGATTTCCCAAGAGCCCCAGATCGGCGGCGAGATCCGAGGGTCCGATGAACACGCCGTCAACACCATCGACTGCGCAGATCGCGTCCAGCTCGGCGAGCGCCGCGCGCGTTTCCACCTGCACGAGCACGCACAGCTGCGCGCCCGCCTGCGCGAGATAGCCAGGCGTGCGATTCCATTGCGACGCGCGGGCGAGCGCTGAGCCGACGCCGCGGATCCCCTCGGGCGGATAGCGCGTGGCCGCAACAGCGGCGGCGGCTTGCGCGGCGTCCTGCACCATCGGCACGAGCAGGTTGCGCGCGCCGAGATCGAGCAGCCTCTTAATCTCCACGGGATCATTCCATGCACAGCGTACGACGGGGTGCACCGCGTACGCGGCCACCGCCTGCAGTTGCGCGAGTATGGAATCGAGCGTATTAGGCGCGTGCTCTCCATCAATCAGCATCCAGTCGAAACCGGCGCCCGCAAGTATTTCGGCCGTGTACGCACTCGGAATGCCGAGCCACAGGCCTATCTGCGACTGCCGTTGCGCCAGCGCGCGTTTGAATTCGTTTTCTTTCATGGCATCACCCGAAATGACAGGAAACGGGGCCCAGCGGGCCGTAGTCGGCGACGAGCGTATCGCCCTGCTTGGCAAAGACAGGTCGCGTAAATGAGCCGCTTAGGATCACCTGGTCCTTCTCCAGCGCAACCCCGTGCGCGGCTAGCTTGTTCGCCAACCAAACAACTCCGTTAGCCGGATGATTCAGCACGCCGGCGGCCACCCCAGTCTCCTCGATGACCGAGTTTTGCGAAAGGATCGCGCTCACCCACCGCAGATCAACATCGCTCGCACGCACCGGGCGTCCGCCCATCACGACGCCGGCGTTGGCGGCGTTGTCGGCGATCGTGTCGAATACCTTGCGCGTGCGTTTGGTTTCTGGATCGATCATCTGCGAGCGCGAGTCGATGATTTCGAGCGCCGGAGTAACGTAGCGCACTGCGTCGAGCACATCAAAAAGCGTTACGTTGGGCCCCTCTAGGCGGCGATTCATGATGAACGCCACCTCGACTTCCACGCGCGGCGCGATGAAGTGGTCCGTCGGAATGGTGGCGCCGTCGTCGAAGAACATGTCCGCGAGCAAAGCGCCGTAGTCGGGCTCGTTGATGCCGACCGCCATCTGCATCGCGCGTGAGGTAAGGCCGATCTTGTGGCCCCTCAACGGGTTGCCTTCGGCGATTTTCATCCTGACCCATTCGCGTTGGATGGCGTACGCGTCGGCGATCGTGATATCAGGATAGCGCAGGGAGATCTGCCTGATGGGCGTGCGTGTTTTTTCTGCATCGAAGAATTCGCGCGCGAGCGATACGGTGACAGAAGAATCTAGCATGAGGTATTCCGTAGCTCTATGGTGGATGGTGCGGTGCTCACGCAGCCGGCAGGAATAGATGGCTCTTCTTGCACCCGATGCGCCATTGCCCTTCTTCGAGCACGAGGTCGTCGATGCAATCGCGGACACCCAGCATTTTCGGCCTGCTCGTGGTGCCGTCGGACGCAGTCATGGTTTCAAAGGCCGTCAAGTAGTACCGCAGACGCACAGTCGTTTCGGTCGCTTGCTCGATCCACAGGTTCGTGACGAGGTGGCCGGTCTGCCGCTTCGGGTCGCGCTTTTCGAGCGCGGCGAGCACGGCGTTCGGTCCGACGATCTCCGTATCCTGACGGTGCCAAGTTCCGCTTCGCGCCATCAGTCGCGCGGAGCTCTGGTGATCACGTCGGTCGAGGCCTGCGAAGAACTGATACACCACGGTCGACAGGACATCGACGTTATGGGATGGCATTGGTGCGTCTCCTTTTTTCTTGATTGTTAGAGCGGTATTGTTGTGGCCGGTGCGGTGGTGCGGGCTAAGCGATGGCGTGGGCAAGCGGCACGCTGGCGTCCGACAACCGAGTTGCGTCGACACGCGTGCCTTCGGCAACGAACTTGCGTAGTTGCCGGAAATCTCGCGGGAGGTTCGTGCAAATCGCCGATGCGATCTGCCCATCTGCGCCTACCTCGACCGCCACGAGCTTGGAGGCGTCCGTACCGCGAACAACAACGTTTGCTCCCGATATGCTCGTGCCGACAATATTGACCAGCACGTCATATTGCTGAGACCAGAAGTACGGCACCGGCCGGTAATCGACATCTTGGTCCAGTGCGGCGCAGGCTGCAGCGACGGCTTGGTCCTGAGCGTTCTGCCATGACTCGAGGCGCAGTAGCGTTTTTCCCGGCCCGGGCATCGCGGTGACGTCGCCGGCGGCAAAAATCCTAGGATCGGACGTGCGGCACTGGCGGTCCACTAGGATTCCGCGCTCACATGCGAGTCCTGCATCACGCGCGAGAGCATCGTTCTGCACGAGCCCAATACCCACTACGACCAGATCGACCTCCAGCGTGGAACCAGTGGCGAACACCGCGCGGCAACCCGTTGCGGTCGCTCCTTCGAGCGCAACGATGCTTTCGCTCAGACGCAGTTCCACGCCGTGCGAGCGGTGAAGCCGCGCAAGAAACGACGACAGTAGCGATGATCCCGTGCGGGCGCACAGTTGCGGCCCGGCTTCAACCAGCGTTACGTCGCAACCGGCGGCACGCGCTGCCGCGGCCACCTCCAGGCCTATCCAGCCGCCGCCCAGGACCATCACGCGCACGCCCTGTTTCAACGCCGCGCGCAGACGTGCTGCGTCCTCGATGGTCCGTAGGGTATGCACGCAGCCAGCATCGATGCCCAGGATGGCCGGGAGTCGAGCCCGCCCTCCGGTACACAGAATCAACTTGTCATAGCTGATGGATTCGCCTTCGGCGAGCCGCACCTGACGTGCAACGCGATCAATGCTGCTGCAGACGGACGAGTGTCTCCATTCGATGTTGAGCGTCGTCAACTCCGCCGGACTTATTAGGAATGCCATTGATGGAGGCGACTGCTGCAATTGCTCTTTCGACAAGGGTGGCCGCTCATAGGGCGGCGACGCTTCGTCACCCACCAATACGATGCGACCGCCGAACCCCTCGGAGCGCAGCGTGCGCGCCGCCCAAGCGCCCGCCTGTCCGGCACCTATGACAACCACAGTTTCAAGATTCATACGAAAAAATCCTTCCCGTTTGGGGCCGTATGTCCGCACGGTGAATTCCTTAGGGGAACGACCGCGTCTGCGCACAGGTACCCTTGCGCGGACGAGAAACGTAAAAAGCCGATCGAAGCGGCGTGCAAATGGTGTCGGGGGCCTTGCTGCGTACCCGTCTTGGGAAACGAAATGAGAAGATATTCCCCCTATCGGTATGAGCCTTGCAAGCGACACTCCCACACTTCGATGAAAGCCGAAACAGTTTAGGATGCTGCGACAGTGCCCCGAGCCGAAGAGATTGTCTGCAGAGTCAGTATTGCCAGTTTGGCCGTGGCGTCATCCAATAACAACTTGCTGAACGGAAAAGCATTTGTTCCGATACGGAACAGCAACTTGGCGTCTACAATCTATTAGCATCTCGCGGCTGATAGCGGCAGGTGAGTGTCGGAGCATTGGGTCATAGCCGCAATGCGCACATCCTGTAACCACAGACTGCGATAGCCAGGTGTTTTCAGGTTGGCGCTGCCGATACGAGTTTTGTCGGACATAGCGACACCCTGTAGAGATAGGTTTGCGCTTCGCTTTTGAGGTCGTGCGAATGGATATTCGTATTCGTCCCTCTAGGCCGAACTTTGACCCATTGAATCGCCGGAGCCCGTGTCAGCGCTGGCTCTCGGCTATTTTTTAGTAGTCCTGTGTAGTCATGTAACATCATTTACTTGCATTTTCCCGGATCATTTGCTTTTATTCGTGTTCATGTACATCGAACACGTCCCCAACCGCAACTCGCCACCCGCAATCCTGCTGCGCGAGTCTTATCGCGACGGCAAGATGGTCAGGAAGCGCACCCTGGCCAACCTCTCGTCGCTGCCCGCTGAGGTGATCGAGGGCTTGAAGGTCCTGTTGCGCGGCGGTGTCGCGGTGCCATCGGTTGATGAAGCCTTCGTGATCGAGCGCAGTCTGCCACACGGGCATGTGGCCGCCGTGCTCGGCGCAGCACGCGCCTGCGGGGCCGAGCAGTGGTTTGCCGCCGCACCCGCGCCACTGCGCGGTGTGATCATGGCGCTGTTGGTGGCGCGGGTGGTCTCGCCCGCTTCCAAGCTCGCCACCCATCGCATGTTGCGCGGCCAGAGCGCGACCCACTCGCTGTCACGGCTGCTGAACCTGGGGGAAGTTGACCTCGAGCAGCTCTATGCCGCCCTCGACTGGCTGGGAGAGGCTCAAGCGGGCATCGAGAAGCGCCTCGCCCGCCAGCACCTGGCCGGTCATACGCTGGTGCTCTACGACCTCACTTCCACATGGGTGACCGGACGTTGCTGCGAGCTCGCGGCGCACGGCTACAGCCGCGATGGCAAGCGTGACGATCCGCAGATCGTGTTCGGGCTGGTCTGCACGTCTGAGGGTATCCCGGTGGCAGTCGAAGTCTTCGCCGGCAACACCGCCGATCCTGCGACCGTAGCGTCGCAGGTCGAGAAGCTCAAAGACCGTTACGGGATCGACAAGCTCACCTGGGTGGGCGACCGAGGCATGCTCACGCAGGCCCGCATCGACACGCTCTTGCGCCCGGCCGGCCTGGACTGGGTGAGCAGCCTGCGCGCACCGCAGATGGCCGCGCTCGCCCGCGAGAAGGGACCCTTCCAGCCGTCGCTGTTCGATGAGCGCAACCTGCTTGAGGTGACGAGCGACGCGTTCCCCGATGAGCGGCTCATCGTGTGCCGCAATCCGCTGTTGGCCGAGGAGCGCAGCCGCAAACGCGAGGCCTTGCTGCAGGCCACCGAACAGGAGCTGACGAAGATCGCCCAGGCGACCACACGCGTACGCAACCGGCTCAAGGGCACCGAGGCGATTGCCTTGCGCGTGGGCCGCATCATCGATCACTACAAGATGGCCAAGCACTTCGAGTTGAACATCACCGACTCGAGCTTCACCTGGGTACGCAAGGCCGAGCAGATCAAAGAGGAGGCCGCGCTCGATGGCTTGTATGTGGTGCGCACCAGTGTGCCGGCAGCGGCGCTCTCAGCCGAGGCGGCCGTGACGGCCTACAAGGGTCTGGCGGTGGTGGAGCGGGCCTTCCGTTCGCTCAAGACAGTCGATCTGCAGGTGCGTCCGATATTCCATTGGAATGCTGAGCGCGTGCGCGCGCACGTCTTTCTGTGCATGCTCGCTTACTACGTCGAATGGCACATGCGCGAGAAGTTAAAGCCGATGCTGTTTGACGATGAGTACGTCGAACAAGTGCGTGCGACTCGCCCTTCACCGGTGGCCAAGGCGCAACGTTCGGAACAGGCGAAAGCCAAGGACGCCTCCCGGCTCACCGAGGATGGCTTGCCGGTCCACAGCTTTCGCACCCTGCTCGACGACTTGGCTACGCTCACGTACAACGTCTGCCACACGCCACTCAATCCAAACGCCAAGCTCGTCATGACGACGCGGCCCACGCCCATTCAAGAAAAAGCCTTCCGCCTGCTGAACGTCAACCCGGCCTGTACCCAGTAGCCGGCCCGGAAATCCACGCATAAGCGCGACAAATCAAGACGTTACGCTGCTGGTGCGGCCAAAGTTCGGTCTAGGGTATTGCTATCGGCCCAATCTCGTTTCGCAGGAGGCCGACTCTCGTGGACGAAAGATAAGGCAACGCCCCGCGGCACCTGGCGCGCCATCCCACGCACCTTGAAAGCCGGTTCGATGAGCTGCTGCCGCGTCTCTTGCAGCCTCAGCTTTAACAACGCACCGCCGGAGGCTGCTGAACCCTGGGGCCCTCATCCGAGTCCGGCCTGAGGACGCGGACTGAGCCCCTTCTTTGTGGCGGACGCATCCGCGCGGGACTTGAGCGATTCTGTAATGAAATCATTGTTGAGCAATAAAAAATGGCCCGCGCGCTACGGGAACGCTGAGCCACGAAAAAGCATTTCTCCCCTTCCTGCCGCATGCTGGCACGACGACAAGTGGCGAGTATGAGGGCGAGCAAAAACCCGCCTATTTATATCTTAAAACTTTCCAACGACGCCGGATGAAAAAGCTCTTCAGGTTCCATAAGCCGGTTTGATAACCCTTCCGCATGGTGTCGCGCTAGAAAGCGCGAAAGAACGTGACGGTTCGGCTCGAATCCGTACGCCCAAAAGTCATGACCTAGTAACTGTCGCGCCGCACGCAGTTGTTCCTCCACGAAAGGCAGTGTCACCTTGGTGGCAGACGTATCACTAAGTTTGGCGAGTGCAACCGCTTTCGACTTCTCGAATGCTTTCGCGACGGCCCCTGGCAACCACGGGTGCTTGTCGGCAAGGGTGCGACGAATGCCGAGCAAGTGCATGATCGGGAAAAGCTTTGTCCGCGTATACCAGTCAGCGGCGGCCTTCTGCGGATCGGCGTAGAGATACCTGATGTTCGGATGTCCGTTTGAGAAACACGAGGGCGCGCGCGGTCCGATCACCGCGTCGATCTCGCCTGAGGCAAGAAGACTCGAGATCGTGGCATCATCCGGCGCATTTTCCAGGCGTACATCGATTGGGAGATTCAGGCTTATTTTTTCCTGCCGTCCCTTCTCCTCGTATCCCCCCCGCACCCAAGTCACATCAGATGCCTTGACGCCATGGTCTTCCTCGAGAAAAAGCCGGGCCCAAACGTTCGCGGTCAATTGATATTCTGGAACACCGATTCGCTTGCCCTTTAAATCCGTAGGCGATTCGATGCCCCGATCGTTTCGCACATAAATAGAAGTATGCCGGAAGGCGCGTGACGGGAAAATCGGCACAGCGATATAGGGGCTCGTCCCGGCTGCGGTCTTCACGCTGTAGCTGCTTAAGGAAAGTTCGCAAATGTCGTAATCGGCATGGCGAAACGCGCGGAAAAATATTTCCTCCGGATCCTGCAACATGAAAACGGGATCAACGCCGTCGATCTGTACCTCTCCATCCACCAGCGGTCGCATGCGGTCATAATTCCCCACAGCCACTGACAAATTCAGCTTGCTCATTCAATCTCCTTTGCAGTTATGTTCAGGCCGTACTACGGTCGTTGTGTACGTCGAACAGCACGTCGCGTTGTTCGTCGCTCGAGCGCAGCATCGCTATGCAGATCTCTAGCGTGCTACGTGCCCATTCGCCGTCGTGGAGCGGCGTATAGCCCGCGCGCACCGCCCCTATCAACTCATCGATGACCTCCACTCGGGGTATTGATGGCGTATCGAGCGCAATCCGTGCACGCCGTTCATCGCCGTATACGACTACGCTATCGGGAAGTGGCCGCAAATCGCCTCGTTCACAGGACACAATCAGAGGGCCGAAATGCTGGTGCTGTCTGCTATCTGGGCTATCCAGCGCCGCCGGAACGTACGCGCGGCCGCCATAAGTACCGGCAACCTTTAACCGGGCCTCGTCATCCGAGGATTGCACCGTCAAGAGTCTTCGCCGTGCGCTTCCATACGCCTCGGGGTCTTTCGATTGCCCCATCTCGCCGATCCAGCCCGTCCACTCGTCTGAATCGAAATGAGCGTACCCGTTGTAGGAGAGCGTCGCGAACGCACCATTCTCGAACCACAGCGTTGCGGTGTAAGCTCCTTCAGTAGGTCGCGTCGGATCCCAGTTTCCAACGGCAGCCCGGATCCGACAAGCGCGGCTCCCCGCCAGAAGTCGCACGATATCGACCTGATGCGCGGCCTGGCTAAACACTGCCCCCCCGCCTTCGGCCGTTGACAGCTCTTCGGGTCTGCGCGGCCGGAAAAGATAGTCGGTGTAATTGAGCGCCTGTATCATCTTCACTTTTCCGAACGCGCCAGATGCAATCAACTCTCGCGTGCGCAAATATGGCGTGTCGAAGCTATGACAATGGCCGACAATCAGATACACGTTCGCCTTGCGGCATACATCGATCATGTCGTCGCACTCGGAGAGCGAAAGTGCCATTGGCTTTTCCACCAGCACATGCTTGCCATGTCGCGCCGCGATGCGAGTGTGCGCCGCGTGAAACTGATGCGGGCTCGCAATGTAGATCGCATCAATCGACGGATCGCTCGCAAGCTGTTCGATGTCGCCGAACGTCGGCGCGCCGAAGTCGGCGGCGAACTGCTTGCAAGCCTCTGGTCGCGGATCGCACGCGCCGGCTAACTGCAGGCGGTTGTCAGCGAGGAATGTCGGGAGCATTAGGGAGAAGGCCCTCCCGAGTCCCGCGACTCCGAGTCTCAACTTTTCCATTACGCCTGAACCTGATAGTCTGGCTCGACTGCAGACGCCTCACCACGGTCGCCCCATACCGGCCGGGCCGCAAATTGCCGCCAGTCAGTGTCCTTCGACACGACGGACTGGAACGAACATACGTCGCGCGGAATCGCCTTGTCGCCGGTGCCAATTGGCGTTTCACCGGCCTGGAACGCCTTTAGCGCGTCGAGCATCACACGACGGAATTCAACAACCGCGACGTCGCTTGCGCCAAGCCGTTCATCCGAGCGGTTGGCGATAGCGCCCATCGTCACCCACATCGCGACATCTTGATTGGGGAAACCCTTGATCCCCGTGAAATTTCCGGCGGTCATTGCAGCACGATCCTGCCAGAAGCGATTCTCATGACTGCGCAGCGGGCGATAACGCTCGTCAAGATCCACGCCGACTTGTTGCCCGAGGAACTTGCGCCACGTTTCGGTTTCCGGGGTCTTATCCGGATGTCCCCAAGCCATGAAGTAAAAGGCCGTGTTTGTGTCGTCCATCGGCACATTGATGTTGGCGACGTTGTACAAATTGTTCGGCGGAATTAGAGCCGTTGCGGGCGCGACAAATACGGTCGAGCGAACATAGTCGTGCGTCGATGCGTTCTGGATCGGACGGCGCAATGCCGCGTAACGAAAGCCGTAGCTTGTATGGTGCACCTGCAAGCGCGGAGCTTTGTCCGTTGACGGCCGCAGCCAGTTCTTCGCCGTCGCCTCCGCACCGCCCACACGCGCCGGTACGAAGTCCGATGAATGCAGGCTCGAACTGTGTGCCGAATCGATAGCACCTTCAAGAATCTGAGCCCAGTTGCATGGCAAAATTGCCTTCGCAATGCTTACACGCGTCTCGGCCGTCGGCGCCCACGCGGGTGGCACGAATTCGGGAATCGCGTCCTGCGGACCCATGTAGGCCCACACGAACCCGCCCCACTCTTTTGTCTCGTAGGCCTTGTGCTTAACCTTTTTCGCCATGTCGCTCGCGGCTGGCTCGGACACCATTTCGATCACGTTGCCTTTTACATCCATCTTCCAGCCATGATAAAGACAGCGCAAACCGCAATCCTCATTTCGGCCATATACCAATGAGACGCGTCGATGCGGACAATATTCATCCATCACACCTACGTTGCCGTCTGTGTCGCGGAACACAACCAGGTCTTCACCGAATACGCGTGCCTGTACCGGCGCGCCGTCGGGCTCGCTGACTTCCTCAATGAGGCACACCGGCGTCCAGTGACGACGCATCATTTGACCCATCGCGGACTCACCTTCAACGCGGCACAGCAATTCGTTCTCTTCATGCGTAAGCATTTATATTCTCCTAACTACGGATTCGTGGGTCACCACACCTTACAGATCAAGAACCAGTTCCTGGCCCTTCGTACGCGAGACACAAATCATGATTTGCGTCGACTTCTCTTCGTTGGACAACACCATGTCCCGATGCTCGACTTCGCCGGAGCACAGCGTCGTTCGACAAGAGCCGCAAGTCCCGCTTTCGCAAGAGCTGGGCGCGCGGATGCCGTTATCGCGGAGGATTTCCAGAATCGAACGATCCCTCGGAATATCGAATACTTGCCCAGACCGTTTTAACTTGACTTTGAATGGCGTGTTTTCTGCGAACAATGCCTGGTCGACCCCAAAGCTCTCAAAGTGAACAGTGCCCTGCGACCAGTGACCGGTCATGTCGCGCACGGCATCCATCAGCGGACGCGGGCCGCAGCAATACACGTGCGTTCCGCTGCGCGTCTTCTCAAAGACGGGCCAAAAGTCGAACGCTTTCGATTCGTCACCCAAGTTGTGATGGATGACAACCCGAGAGGCCCATTCAGGGCTTGAAAGCTCGTCGAGAAAAGCAGTCATTTCCGGGCTTCTGGTTAAATAGTACAACTTAAATTGTGCACCACCGCTGGCATTTAGGTGCCGCATCATCGAAAGGATTGGTGTAATGCCAATTCCCCCTGCCACAAAGATGAAGCTGCGTGCTTTTTCACTTAGACCGAATTCGTTGCGTGGAGCGGACACTTCAAGCGAATCGCCCTCGCAAACCTCGTCGGCCATACTTATCGAGCCACCGCGCCCCGCGGCATCGCGCTTCACCGCAATGACGTAACAGTCTCGTTCGTCGGGGTCATTGCTTAATGAATAATTTCGGCTGGCCCCGCTTGGCACACGAACCGTGATGTGTGCCCCCGCTGTGAACGCTGGCAACTCGCGCTGATCTGGATCGCGAAGCTCAAAACTGAAAATTCCTTCTGCGACCTGCGTTTTTTTCGCCACCGTGAGCTTTCTGAATTCCGGTTGCTCGTTTTCGATCTCGTTCATGCGGCACTCCTTCTTTACACTCGTCGTCCGCACTACGGTGCGGCAACCCTGCTGCCCATAACGTTATATTAGATCTCTAATAATAATCGCGCAAGTGGGGATTTTCCCGTATCACCGCACGCCAATCAGAAAGCAGCACCCGAAGGCGCGCCTTGTGCTACTTCCGTTCTAGGAGGGTGTCTCAGCGTGCTCGCGGAGCGTGTTGGCCGGCACGCCTATCAGCACCGCGAGTCCACCAAGCACGACCAAAGCGGCGATCGCGGATAGACCAATGGCGAGACTTCCGGTCATCGTCTGGATCCATCCGAGGGCAATCGGACCGCAGAAGGCGCCAACTTGGCCCAGACTGCTAATTGCGCCTATGCCCGCTGCTGCCCCTTCCTCATTAAGGTAAGCCGGTGGAATCGACCAAATGATCGCGGCCGCGCCAAAGTAGGATATCGAAATCATCCCGAGGCAGACGATCGACGCTACGGTGCTGCCCGACACTAGCGGTAGTAGGAAACCGCCGAGACCGCCGATCGCCGTGCAGCCGAAGAAATGCCAGCGTCTCTCGAGTCTCACGTCCGAGCTGCGTGCCACGAGAAACATGCCCAGCGCCCCGATGACGTACGGCAAGGCGGAGAGGAGTCCGACGTTCTGCACGTCCGCGACACCCGCTTGCCGAATGATCGTGGGCGTCCAGTAGTTGAGAATCGTGCCACACAAAGGGACCGTGCCCCAGCCTGCTGCGAGGATGTAAACACGCGGGTCTTTGAGTGCTGCCAAGAGTTGATGCCGATCGTGCTTCGACGGTTTCTTTTCAGCGCGGTCAGCAGCAAGTGCATCGGCGATGATTCTTTTCTGATCATCGGTCAACCAACGCGCGTCTTCTGGCTTATCCACAAGATAAAAGAACGCCACGATGCCCATCAGCAGCGCAGGAAGCCCCTCGAGAAAGAATAGCCATTGCCAATTCTTGAAGCCGAGGACGTTGATGAAATTGTGGAGAATCCAGCCTGATACCGGTCCGCCGATGATCCCCGCCGCCGCAATCGCGAGTAGAAAGCGCGACGTAATGCGAGCCCGTCGCGCGCCCGGATACCAATAGGTCAGGTACAGAATGATGCCAGGCCAGAAGCCGGCTTCGGCCGCGCCGAGCAAGATTCGCGCGATGTAGAACTGCGTCGGCGTGGTCATGAACGCCATCGCTGTGGAGATTGCACCCCAAAGAATCATGATGCGTGAGATGGTCAGGCGTGCGCCGATCTTCTTGAGCAACAGCGTGCTCGGGATTTCCAATGAGATGTAGCCGATGAAGAAAAGACTCACGCCAAGGCCATAGGCGGCGTCGCTGAGTCCGAGATCGTGCTTCAGATGCAATTGCGCAAAGCTAACATTCACGCGGTCGAGATAGTTCAATACCCAGCACACGAAGATGAACGACATCAGCCGCCAGGTGACCTTGTGATAGGTCGCTTCGATTCGCGCCGAAGCGGAAATCTGTTCGTCCGTAAGAAAATGGTGGATTGTGGGTTTGGCCACAGGATATCTCCGGGTTCTGCTGATTGACTGAGAATTGGCATATTTTTATTAGTTATCTAATCATTATGATACGAGGCAGCTAAACGGGAAACAAGTCGGGGTTTCCACGGACGCGGATCTTAACTCGGCGTTTGCTTAATTTCTGGTTGATGTACTTCGTTGACGCCACCGGACATGCCGACTGAATTGCGATGTGTCGTGCGGAGTCAGGAGACAGCACTTCACTAGAGACCTTGCCGCTTTGGGCCCAATGAGGACCTAGGCAAGGTTCAGGATGACAAGTCGCCACGCGCGAGGCGCGCCTCCGTCGGAGCAAGCCATTCTAGATAACCCTGCGGGTCGGGGGCGCTGCGCTCGAGCAAAGTTTCGAGTTCGAAGCGCGTGACGCGAATGGCAGCTTGGCTCTGTAGCCTGACAGCGCGCGACGTCAGAGAATGGCCGCACCAAGCGGATTCTCGTCAAGGGTTATGGAACCTATCGTGCTGGGGACGCCCCTCGGTGCAGCAGCAGCGAAGGGTCGGTGGACTGACAATCGCCCTTGTTAATCTTTGTATTCGGTTGCGGCGAGGAACGCCAGTTGTTGCTTAGCCGCGGGGCGCGACGACCCACTGTCGCTAAAAAACCGCCTCTTTAGGCTGCTACGGCTCCAGAGACGCGCCATTGATTCGTTCGGACAGTGTATGCGCGCCGCTTTTCAGTATTGCAACCTGATACTCATAGTCATCGTGGTCGACCATTTTCGTCGGAAACGCGATGCCAAGCGCGGCGATGAGTTCGCCATGACGTCCGATGACCGGTACCGAAAGTGCGCCAATACCGGGGACGCGTTCGCCGTCAGACGCGGCGTACCCCAGCCGAAAGGCATTCTCCAGCTCCGTCGCCAACTGCTGGCGGTCGCAAATAGTGCGGCGCGTAAGACGGTCGAACGAAGCCTCGTTCATCATCCGCTCGCGAACGCCCGGAACAGCGAAGGCGGCGAGCACCTTGCCGGCAGCGGTCGCGTGGAATGGGAAGTAGGAGCCAAAATTTGATGCAATATCGACAGGTACCTGCCCAGCGATTCCGAGCAGATACAGCGGCTTCAAATGATCCAAAATCGAAAGGGTTGTGTTGAAGCCACTCCGATCGACAATGCCCCGCAGAATTGGAAGCGCTTGGCGTGTCAGCGGGTGAAATTGTACGAACCTTGATCCGAACACGTACGCCGACAATCCGACCGAATATGAGCGTGATCTGGGATCTTGGTCCAGCCACCCGAACTCGCGGAAACTACTCAGGATTCGCGAGACTTGACTCCGCGGCATGCCGAAGCGTTGGGCTAGTTCGCTCACGGTTTTTCGCTCTGTCCCTTCGTTGAAGGCCTGCAAGATCTGTAGCGCTGTCTTAATTGTTTTCATAGAGATTGCACCTAATGCAACGACGCGGAGGTCCGCAGCAAACCTTCCATGAATATAAACCCTAACGAACTTCGGGGGAAATACCCCGATCGTTGCTGTATTAGCAATCCGTGAAAATTTCTGGAAATCCCGACGCCTCCGAGGTCAGAATACAACCACGGAGATTAGAGAGCTAATAAATTTCGATGACGGCATGGGAGCAACGATATCGGAAATGGATACGCGTTCGACCTCCACAGCGCCCGAACTCCTACCGATAGCTTCCACCGGTTTCTTATAGGAGACTTCTATGCAAGTAATTACGTCGGCCCCATCCTTACCGCCAACCGTCAATAGCCTACGCTTGGTCGCCACGCGGCGTCAGCGGGTCTCGCTTAGCGCTACCGCCGCACTTTTAGCCGCTCACTTCGCGTTCGTTATTTCGATTGCTTTCTACAAGACGGAGCTCGCTGTCCAGCTTATTCCCGGCCTGTCGTTGGCGATTGTGCTCGGCTTTTCAACGGTCGGCTTCGCACTTCTCCTGACATTCGGATTCGTAATCTGGGTCGATCGTGTGCACGACACGGCCGTCCAGGGGTTGCGGGACGGAGGAGACTACAAATGAGCGCACACCTTACTGCGGGGCGGGCGAACTTCGCCTCGATGTCGTTCTTCGTATTGTTCCTCCTCTCGTCTCTCATGATCACGTGGTGGGCCGCTCGGCGAACAAAGACCTCGCACGAATTTTTCACGGCGGGCGCGAGCATCGGCCCGTTGCAAAACGGTGTGGCCTTAGCGGGTGACTTCGTCGCGGCAGCTGGCTTCTTAGGCATCTCCGGACTGGTATCCCTCGTAGGGTTCGATGGACTCATTTACGCCATCGGTGGAGTAATCGGTTGGCCAGTCATGCTTTTTTTGTTTGGCGAACCACTACGCAATCTCGGCAAATATTCGTTTGGCGACGTCCTCGCTTACCGCCTCAACTCGCCACGGATCCGAATTGTCACCGGCATCACCACCCTCGGCATCACCATCTGCTATTTGGTGATGCAGATGGTGGGTGCGGGAGACTTGGTTCATCTCCTTTTCGGCATGAACTATGACGTCGCCATCTGGATCATCGGGGGCTTCATGCTGGTGTACGTACTCTTCGGCGGGATGCTCGCGACTACATGGGTTCAGATTATCAAGGCAGTGCTGATGTCACTAGCGGCCGTCGCGATGACCTTTATGGCGTTGAGCCACTTTCACTTCAATCCCGTGACCCTCTTTGCTACTGCGAGTGCCTCAAACGGAGTCGCAGTACTCTCACCCGGGAAATTAATTTCGAATCCCCTTGATGCCATTTCGGTAAGTCTCGCTCTGGCGTTGGGCGTGGCCAGCCTTCCACATGTCCTTATGCGTTTTTTTACGGTACCCGACGGCCGTGCTGCAAGGCGATCGCTCGTGTATGCGACGACCATCATCAGCATCTTCCTCATGCTGACCTTCGTCCTCGGCTTCGCGGCTATGCAAATGGTCGGTAAATCAGCTATATCGGCGATGGACCGCGGCGGGAACATGGCGATCCCACTTCTTGCAGAAAAGCTTGGCGGGTCATCATTCCTCGGCTTCATCTGTGCCGTCTCATTCGCAACAATTCTGGCGGTGGTGTCCGGACTCTTAATTACCGGCGCCACCACCGTATCCCATGACTTGTTCGACGCGGTCCTGAAGCGCGGACGCGCAAGCCAGACGCAAATCATGTTCGTTGCCCGGGCGGCGACTGTCGCGCTCGCTTTGGTCGCTATTGCGCTCGGACTAGTGCTTCGTGGACAAAACGTGGCGTTCCTGGTCGGCCTCGCGACCTCCGTGGCGGCTGCAGCCAACTTCCCAGCAATTTTCTTGGCAATCTACTGGAAGCGATACACCGTCGTAGGCGCCATCTGGGGCATGTTGGTAGGTCTAATAGCGAGTCTGGTGTTTATCTACTTCTCACCGACCATCCAAATAGACGTACTAAAGCATGCGACCGCGAGCATCCCATTGCGAAATCCGGCGATTGTGTGCGTACCATTGAGCTTCCTCGTGAGCATTGTGGCTTCGCTGCTGAGCCAAAAAAGGAACGACCCGCGCAGGTACGAACAAATCGAACAGCGCATTCTGCTTGGTGCAATGGAGTCTTAGATGGCGCCCAATCCTATCAACTACGGCCACCGTGCACGCATCGGAGTGTTGCTGCCGTCCGGCAATATGGCGGCTGAGCCAGAATTGAGTTACCTCATGCCGGCCGGCGTCTCATGCCATATCACTCGCCTTCCATTGAGCGGAAGCGATCGGGATCAGCTATTGGGCATGACTACCCAGGTCGAAAGTGCGGCGCTCCTTCTGAAGGATGCCCGACCTAATGTCATGGTGTTCCATTGCACTGCGGTTTCGACGTGGGACGTGGAAATGGACCAGCGGATTTGCGCGCGTATTCATACTGTGGCGGCTGTACCTGCGACCACGACTGCCGCCGCGCTGATCCATAGTCTTAGAGTATTTGAAGCGCGAAATATCGTCCTGATCACCCCGTATATCGAAGAAATCAATCAACGCGAAGTGCACTTCTTGCGCCATCACGGAGTGGAGGTTTTGGCGGCGCGAGGGTTAGGGCTACGCAGCCCTGAGGAAATGCTTGCCGAGCCCCCACGCACCTGGTTCGATCTAGCGCTTAAACATCGGCACCCCGACGCGGACGCGTATCTCATCAGTTGCACAGCAATCCGGTCGCTCGAGATTATTGAAGATCTGGAGAACGTCCTTGGTCGCCCCGTTCTGACCAGCAATCAGGCAATGGCGTGGCATGCGATGCGTCTCTGCGGCATTGATGATCCCGTGCTAGGTGTCGGAATGCTACTCAGGACCTAACCGAGGCGGTGATCGCTATCGTCCTGCCATATAACTTTCTCTTCTATTCAATTCTTCACAGGAGGTAACATGCAGCCGACCAGAGCACCCCATGAAGTTGCTCCCATCGCAAACACCGCACAAGAGTGGCGCGATGCGATGGCAAAGATGGCGGAGCGGACAACGCCCAGTTTCTTCCACATTCGCGCTCAGCTTCCACAGCAAGGTCGCACCAATCAAGTCCTAGGCGCTTCGAAGTACATGAATGTCGTGCTGAAGACATACGCGAGTGGCGGAGAAAATGAAGTTCATGCCCATACTAACGAAGACCATGTTTTTGTTGTACTCAAGGGGTCTGCTACGTTTTTCGGTCCCCGTGGCGAAGAACGTCAAGTTAGTAAGAACGATTGTGTGTTAATTCCATCACGAGCGCTCTACTCTTTCCACGCCAATGAAGGAGAAGCTCTGGTCATGCTGCGGGTCGGCGCTGCGATTGACCCCGGCTCGGACATTTTGGCTCGCGTGGACGAGCATGGCAGTCCCTTTGACGGCTACTCGGAGAAGAACAAAGAAGTCCCAATCGTACTGGACGAAAATGCGTGGTTCGACTAACGGCACATTCCGCGGCGCCTGTATATTTCACGCCTACAGAACTCGGTCGACCGATCAATGTAATCCGGAAAGCGAAATGCGTACCCCGTAAAGGAGTGGAAATGCCTGAACTTTGCCAACCGCCAAACCCGTTCGTCCGACAGCCAGCGTTCACCCTTCCCGCGGGTGCGACCGACTGCCACGTTCACGTCTACGGGCCCAGCAGTCAATATTTGGTAGCACAAACGCGCGCATTTGACGTACCCGAGGCGACACCGCAAACCCTCGCGAAAGTGTTGGATACGCTGGGCGTGGGACGTGTCGTTTTGGTTCAACCCAGCGGCTACGGGCTCGACAACCAACGGCACTTGGACGCGATTGATGAGATGGGTCGTCCGGCCCGCGTAATCGTTTCGCTTCGTGCAGACGTAAGTGACGCCGAGCTTAAAACGCTGAACGACCGAGGCGTTCGCGGCGTACGCTACACGATTGGCCACGCCGGAGCGGCTCCGCTTGCCGAAATGCCTATGCTCGCCAAACGTATCGCAGCTTACGGGTGGCATGTGCAACTCCACGTGATGGACGATGGCGGCGGAAGTCCGCTCACCGAAATGGAAAATACGTTGCGCGGTCTGCCAACCGATGTCGTGATCGATCATCTTGGATCAGTTCGCCCGGACCGGGGCATTCACCAGCCTGATTTCGAGACCCTACTTCGTTTGCTCAATGAAGGACGGTGCTGGGTCAAACTTTCGGGAGCCTATCGAGTGTCTGCTTCTCCGCCTTACGGAGATATGGTTCCGTTCGTGCAGGAGTTAGTAGCGGCTCGCCTTGATCGTCTGGTTTGGGGAAGCGACTGGCCTCATGTCTCGTTCAAGGGAACGATGCCCAACACCGCCGACATACTCGACCAAATGGCAACATGGGTGCCAGACGAAACGCAGAGAAACCAGATATTAGTCGATAACCCTGCACAACTGTACTCCTTTTGATCGTTCGTCTTTCTTTTCTCGGGCCAAACGTGAAAGCAGCAGGAGTCGGGTGAAGTTTAGACTTCCTGCTGATTACGCTTCGGAACATACGGGCCCTCGGCGTCGCCAGCCGGCGGGCTGTATCCGTAGAGTGAGAGCGGAAGGCAACGCGGCCTTTGCCCCGAGTCGACCAAGGCTTCCCTACAACGGTTCTCGCCGAAAGATTGTCGGCACATGCGCCTGCATCCACTTAAGGGCTAGCGATGGCGCTGACATCAGTGTTTAACCCAAGTGCATTTCTCACACAAATAGTTAGACTTCTAAGTATTAGCACACGATTTAATTGCCGAATGCTACGCACCGCACCGTGCACCGGGACTGCCGACTTCGACAATTGAGGAGCCCTAGAAGCGGCGCGTTTTGATGTCGGGCTGTATCGGTTGTTCAGAGCAAGACGCGGCGGTGAGAAGTGGAGCGTCTGAAGGTTGCTTCTGGGGCCATCCAAACTCGCCCCGAATAACCGTTTCCCACGGCAGCGCGTCGATGAAACGTCGCCTGTTTATTGTCCGTTTCATTCCTAGAGGAGACACACAAATGAAAAAATCCTTTCTTGCAGCATCGGCATTAGGAATCCTTAGTACATCGTCATTTGCGCAAAGTAGCGTAACGCTTTATGGACTTCTTGACGTCGGTTTTGTATACGGAAATAATGTAGCGACAAATGGCCAGGGTTCCAAACTATATTCACTGGCCAGTGGTAATTTACAGGGTAGCCGCTGGGGTCTTCGTGGCACTGAAGATCTCGGTGGAGGGATAAACGCTATCTTTGTCCTCGAAAACGGAATGAATGTCGTAAATGGGCGGCTCGGTCAGGGCGGAGATGAGTTCGGCCGTCAAGCCTACGTCGGCGTGTCGAGCAAGCAATTAGGTATGGTCGCGCTCGGCCGACAGTATGACTCGGTCGTGGACTACACTGGAATCTTCGAGGTGGGCGCGCAATGGGCATCGTATTATGGGTCGCATCCGGGTGATCTGGACAATATGCTCAACACGAACCGCGTTAATAATGCGGTGAAGTACGCAAGCAACGACTACGCGGGACTCAAGTTCGGCGGCCTCTACAGTCTAGGTGGCGTCGCAGGGCAGTTCAACCGCAATCAGATCTGGTCAATTGGCGCAGGTTATCAACGTGGCCCGATACAATTGGGCGCGGCCTACCTTAACGTTAAGGATCCCAACTTCTCCTTCTTCGGGAATAACGCAACATCGAGCACTACCGCGTCAAATATGAGCGGAAGCCGCATATATTCGGGTTACGCATCGGCGGGAACCCAACAGGTGATCTCTGCTGGCGGGGCCTACACCTTCGGGGCTGCAACGCTCGGCGCGACTTACAGCAACACGCAATTCAAGGATCTCGGTAGCGAAGCAGGCCTGAATCCTCTTGGCTATTCTGGTGCGGCTAAGTTTCACAACGCCGAGATCAGCTTCAAGTACCTCTTGACGCCCGCGTTTCTGCTCGGTGCGGCGTACGACTATACGAAGGGATATGGAGTCAACGATGCCAAGTACCATCAAGCGATGCTTGGTGCGGATTACTTCCTGTCTAAGCGTACGGACCTTTATATTGCAGGCGTTTATCAGCACGCACTCGGCACAGATTCGACGAATCGACCCGCTGTCGCGAACATTAGTCTTTTCTCGCCCTCTTCCACATCTAACCAGATCGCTGCCACTGTCGGTATCCGCCATAAGTTCTAGACATTATAGAAACATAGAAAACTGCGAAGGGTCAGCGACGGCCCCTTACGGCTTTTTTCTGCAAATGACCACCGCAGTAGCTACAGGGCGTCGAGAGCCACGTCCACCAAATCTGGAAACCATTGGCAGACAAGTACCCCTAGGCTACCCGGAGCTGTGGCGAAGGCTTTCGGGAAATCGAAAGCCTTGGCGCACGCGCGGCACACCGACACGTCGGCGACCAGAATTACGCTCCATTCGTCGAAGAACAATTGCGCGCTACGCGCAAGCTGATGGGATCAGATTTCTGGTTTTACGGCTTCGATGCGAACGAACGCGTGATTGGCCGTTTCCTCGCAGGGTACTCAAAGAGGGCGGAACATTTCTTTGGAATCCAGCAAGCGGCTAAAGAGCCCTTTCTTAATGTTGGGACGTCCCTCAGGAGAACTCGATGCCGGTATTGGCTGCAGCGTGCAAGAACGCGATATGATTGTAAGCGGTCTAACTTTCTTATATGGCGCTTCGAATGGCATTCCAACGTACATCTGGCAAAACGGGTACCACATCCGATCCGATATTGCGTCACTGGCGTGAGGCCGTTCCGCACGACCGACTGGCCCACCTGATAAAAGATGCAGCACGTGCAATGGTTAGAGGGCTCCATATGCGCCTCGCGCAGTACGAAGTCTCGTTCGGCCATTGGGCATTCCTTCGTATTTTGTGGGAGAAAGACGGTATCACACAAAAGGAACTAAGCGTTGAAGCGGGGGTGATGGCCCCAACTACCTTCACGGCTATAACAGCGATGGAAAAACTGGGCTACGTGGAGCGGCGGCAGACGCCTGAGAACAGAAAGAATACTTATGTCTATTTGACGCTCAAAGGTAAGGCACTGAAAAAGAAACTGGTTCCCCTTGCCGAAGAAGTCAATGAAGTAAGTGTTAGAGGGTTGAAAGAAGCCGAGATCAAGATCGCACGAAAGGTATTGCTTGCGATCATCGAAAATATGGCGAAAGACGAAGTGGAGTCGAATGATCCCTCCCGTCGAATTCCGTCTACCCGGGAGTTCGGCAACTTGATCGCAACACGTGGCGAAGAATACGAAAGTAGCTCAGACGACGCTTGAGAGTACATTAAAGCGTATAATTAGACATCGAACATTATTGATGACGGCAACTCGTGTCTGCATCGTCAGGCGACGCGGGGTCGCCTGACGCGGCCGCTTCTTTTTCTTAATATTGGACGTTAGGTTTATGGATGACATGACCCGCGCCGCGCTCGTTCGCAACGTGAGCGAAGCGCTTGCGGAAGACATCGGCGGCATCGACTGGACTGCCCAACTGGTGCGTCGATCAACCGCTGCTCGGGCAATACTTACTGTTCGTGAGCCCGCGGTGCTGTGCGGGCGGCCATGGTTCGACGAAACACTCGCGCAGGTAGACTCGGACCTCCGTGTGGACTGACGGTTCGAAGAAGGCGATGCAATACATTCCGGTGATACGGTCTGTGAGGTTCAAGGCCTCGCAAAAAACCTCCTGACGGCTGAGCGATCAGCACTCAACTTCCTTCAGATGATGTCATCGGTCGCGACGACAACGCGCTCCTTCGTCCGACTGGTTGCCGGAACCAAGGCACGCGTATTTGACACTCGTAAAACCCTTCCCGGGCTCCGGCTTGCGCAGAAGTACGCGGTTCGGATCGGTGGCGGCTCGAACCATCGTTTAGGCCTGTTCGACGGCATCCTCATCAAAGAAAACCACATCCAGGCATGCGGAGGAATTGCCGCCGCGCTGGATGCCGCAAAGCATCTGAATTCTGGGGTTCCAATACAGATTGAGGTAGAAACCCTGGATGAACTGACCACTGCGCTCTCAGCTGGTGCTCAGTCGATCCTGCTCGACAATTTCGAACTCTCACAGATGCACGACGCTGCAGCGATGACCGCGGGACGTGCCGAACTCGAGGTGTCCGGCGGTGTGTCAGAAACAACGATAAGAGCAATCGCCGAAACGGGAGTTGACAGGATCTCGGTCGGTAGCATGACGAAGACCGTGCATGCTATCGACTTTTCCCTGCGATTTGTTTGATCGTTGGCGTACGAGGATCTACCGCCGAACAAACCGGTTCCACACCGGTCCAAATTGCGAGGTTCATTCCGCTGTCGAACCCAACATACCTATGCCGCACGCGCTATATCCTCCGGTTCATCAACGACGTCAACCTGCGTCAGGCCGAGCAGCAGCTGTGGAACGAGTGTCCACGCCTGATCGCCAACGCGATCATCCACTACAACACGGCGCTCCTGTCACGTGTTTACGAACAGAAACGTGCCGCTGGCCACCAGGCTGCGATGGAACTGATCGCCGCCATGTCGCTCGTCGCGTGGTTGACTGCCGACTCGACGAAGCTCGACATGGCAGCTCGCCATGGCGGTCGTGGCCCCTGTAATTCACGATAAAGTTTTGGTTGTTCTCAAGGTAGCTGATGAACTCCTCAAGTTTGGCGAGCAGCCTGGCTTCCTCGGAACTGAAATCCTTGGAACTGAAATTCGCGTCGAGCTCCCAACCCAGGCTTACAGCCAGCTTAGTGTCGGGTAAGGGCGGCCGCGCCAGAGGTGCCATTGGGCCGATGCAGCGTATTGATCAGCGCGTCGACGCAAGGCCTTTTTCGGCGCGTTGAGGTAGCCCCTTGATCAACTGTTCCAGATTCTGTACCCGCATGGCGGCGTGAAACCAGTCGAGTACACTCTCGCCACAATCGCCAAAATCGATCTGGGCGCTGCGCACGGTGTCGCCGCCGTCGGATAGGAAAGTTACTGGTTGATCGCGCGCAACGCCCCCACGTGCAAGAAAAGCCAGCATACGATCGGCCCGGTTGCCCTCGAGCTTGTGAACGTACGCGAAGCTATGCCCCTGACGGTCATCTCGCAGTGATTTACCGGCAATGACTTCGAACCAGCCGTCAATGCGGCTTCGTGCCCGGCGAGTCTGATGTAGCCGCCGTCAATGCCGACGGCGCGCACTGAACTGCGTTGAGGAATATCGCACCGGCCGTCACTGAGATTCATGCGTCGCCGTTGCTCGACCGCGATCAGGTCGGCACCCGTGTTCTCTATGTGGTGGCTGCGTGTGTTTAGGGTCGTAGGACGCCGGCCCTGATCCGTCGGCACGTCAACTCGCCCAGACGCCAGCGGCCAGGAGTCCTACAAGCCTCAAGGGAGGAAACCGCGGAGTGTTAATTTCCGGCATGTAGTCGCCAATTCGTTTACAGCGCAATGGCGCCACCGAATTTCCGGCGTAATGGAGCCACCCAGATGACGAACAACGACGGTTCGAACTTTCATTGATCGGCACAATGTTCGCGCTACAAGGACGGTCTGATCATTCGTTGATCCCGGTTTCGCAAGAGCCGTGTCGTTCCGCTCCACGCTACGGCTCGGGCGGGCCTCGCAATCTATCTCGAGCAGCGGCGTTCCCATGCCCCGTTCGATGACCATGTCTTCATCTCACTGCGCCGAAAGCCCCTGCGTATCGACGACGTCGAGAGCGCTTTCCGAACTGTCGCGATCAGGATCGGTCTGCGGCGGGGAATTGTCTTTGTATGAATATCGAACCCGATGAAGCGTGGCGCCTCTTTAATCAAATGGACGGAAAAACACGTCCCGTCTGGTGTATCGGCGACAAACTGAAACAATGACATCCCGGCAGGTTTGGCTCGCAGATCGCCGTTTCTGGCGGTATGGACGGCCTTGAAGGGTTTGCGCAATACCATCTCCCAGTCCGTTTATACCGGCGAGTATAGGCGCCCGCGCACAATAATCCCGGACAAACGTATTTCCCCGCACTTGCGACAGTGAAACTATGACTTCGAAGTCGGTACTGTGTATGCGATGGTAAAAAATCAACGTCCACTCTCGTGTCCGCTAGCATTTCTTTAACGAGCTGGCGATTCACTTCTACTGACCTATCCTTCGGCCGGGCGGCCTCCGAGTAGGCGAAGAGGTCGCCCCCCTCGCTCCGCACTGATCCGGAAGAGCCCAATTAAGGCATCCGCTTCTTCATCGAGCAGATTCGCTCGCGGTTTGGCGTCACTCTCGTGACGTAGGCCCCAATAAAGGTGTCACTGCCAACACGTGAGACCGACGCTCCCCGCCGCCCTCCCCTCGGTCCTCTCCTGCCGACCGCGTCGCGCATCGACCTAGCAGACCTGCCCGATCACGCTGCGCTCGCGGCGCTGCGCGCGTGGTACGCGGGTCTGCCCACGCGTGACGCGGTGCTGCGCTATCTGCCCGACTCGGTGTGTCAGGGACAGTCCGCGCGCCGCGTCATCAGTGACATCCGGCGCCAGCTGATCCGCTGCGCGCTCGCGCGCCATCGCGACGATCTTGCTGCCTGTTTGACCATCGTGCGGCGGATCGCGTGAAGCAGGCATGAAAAGTCGCCCAGGCGATCGAAGCGCTGCGGATTGCATCGGTCGCCACGCCTTCGATCACCGATGAGATTGGCCGCTGGTTGCCGCCCCGCGCCGTGCGCGCACTGCTCGCCCACGGCATCACGATACTGGCCGAGCTGACGCTGCGCATTCCGCGTCGCCGGCAATGGTGGACCGTGATCCCCAAGCTCGGACAGGAAGCCGCCCGGCAGATCGAGGTCTTCTTTGCGGCGCACCCGGCCCTTACCGACCGGGCGCGCGCGCTGATCAAATTGTTGAAGTCCGTTATTAACGCTAGCGATGTCCACAGGAACGCTAATCGTGCCCGTTAATTCTGCTAGCGTGGCGCGCCCCCATTTCGTCCAACGTAGCTTAGAGAGACTTATTTAATGCTTCGCTCAATCATAGATGTGCACATGCCATAAAACATGATGTTTTCTTACCGCCCTTGTTGAATTTGGGGACTAACGATTGAAAATGGGCGGCAGGAAGGGTAGGAAAAATAAAGAATTTATCCTGCTCTCAAGAAACAAATATTGCGGCTCAAGTTTTCAAGGTTCAACTGACGTTGTGGGCTCAAGGCGAAAGCCGAGTGCCCTCGCGCGGCGTTTGAGGGCGGCAACGCTGCGCTGCTGTTGCTGGTCCTCGTAGCGCTGATGCCCCTGGTCGACGAATGCCTCGCCGCGCGTGAGCATGAAATACACCATGCGCGCGAGCTTGTGAGCCACGGCGGTATTTGCACGGGGCTTGTCCATGCGCGTGCACAGGCGCCGGTAGAACGCGCCGAGCGCCGAATCATTGCGCGACAGACTCATCGCCGCGAGCTTTAGGGCTTGGCGCACTCGGTTGGCCGAGCGGCGGGTGCGAGCGCTGAGGATCTTCCCGCCGCTGATCCTAGTACCGGGACAGAGCCCGAGCCAGGAGCAGAACTGCTTGACGTTCGCGAAGCGGCTCAGATCTGTGCCGATCTCCGAGAGGATCGTCATCACGGTGGCGACCGACAAGCCGTTGATGCGCGTTAGGTCCACCCCCGCCCAGCGCGCCAGGGCCGCACGGGCATCAAACTGCGGGGCGTTCTTGCTGCGCTGCTTGCCCGGGCCGCCCAGTTCGACCTCATGACGGCTCAAGGGCGCCAGCAGCGCCTCGATCTTCGCGTCGCATTCAAGGATTCGCTGGGCTAGGCTGTCGAACATCGTCAGCGCCTGCCCAAGCACGAACAGATGCTCATCGCGCCAGTTGCCGGTCAGCGCCCGTTCAATCTCCGCCGCACTGGCCTTCACACGGCCGTGGCGATGCTGCGCGAGCACTTTCGGAGCGCGCTCTCCGGCCACGATCGCGCTGATGATCGCCTGTCCGGTCGCGCCCATTACATCCGTGAGCACCTCGGTGAGCTGTAGGTTCATCTGCACCAATGCCTTCTGCATGCGCAGCACCCAACTGGCCTGCTCAGTGAGCAGCAGCTCGCGCTGCCGCACTACCGCGCGCACCACGCAGACCTCACCGGCGGGGCGCCAGGCCGCCCGCAGCAGCCCGAGACTCATGAGCTTCTGCAGCCACTGGCAATCCATGACATCGCTCTTGCGACCGGGTACGTATTTCATCTGCCGCGCGTCGACCAGCCACACCGTCAGTCCGCGCTGCTCCAGTACTTCGTAGACCGGGATCCAGTAGACGCCTGTCGATTCCAGCGCCACCGTATCGACGCTGCAGGCGAGCAACCAGTCAGCCATTGCGTTCAGGTCATCGGTCATGGTCCCAACTCCCGGACCGGCTCATCAGAGGCGGCCTTGGGTACGGCTACCCAGTGACTTGAGCCTCCAATATCAATCCCCGCTGCGTTTGGAAAGACCTCGGGGCTGTCTTCGCGCTTGCGCATCGTCATGGCTTGTCTCCCTATCGTGGATGGGCGGCAGCGCCATGGGAAGCGTCGTAATCGACTCGATCTCTCAAACGGGATGCGGCTCACGCCGCTCGCCACTGTCACCGACGACTCCCGGACCATGCTATTAAACGGGCTCGCTACACGGCGTGCTAACGCCGGGAGCTCGCACCAATGCGTGTTCGGTCAATTCGGCAGCTGCTCCTCCCTTTATAGTCCATTCCACTCACGCTTCTCCACCCATCGTTTCTTCGCGCTTGCACAACTAAAGTCGGTCCCAAAGGCGCGAAGTCTAGTATCTCGCGGAAGCCCCGAACCGTAAAGCGCAAAGCCTGATTCGCATTTCAACTAAAGTTGGTCCTATCGGCGACAAGCCGTCAACTAAAGTTGTTGCTCTCTGTACGATTTCAACTAATCTTGATTCGTAATGGTCGACGCGCTCGCGGAGGGTTCGATGACGTGACGTTCGCGCCTTCGGGCAAGTAATCCCTTCAATAACGACGGCGATATACCGGGCGTTGTCGATTTGCTGGCTTGGCCAGCCGTTGACGAACTCGCTCTTTCGGATGAACGGCGCGCTCTATTTCATCGCCGCAAACACGCAATCCATCTCTACCTTGAGGGCGTGACTGATATTCAGCTGAGAGCGGCGTGCGGGCTGTGCCGTGCTCAAACCTACCGTTTGCTAACCAGACGGTGCCTCAAACAACACCCCGATGGATGCGTGTACGGATGGCGTGGTCTACTGCCGCACATCCGTGTAAAGACGTACGAGCGAACAGCGCCGCTAAAACTTAATGCGTGGAGCGGCGGCGCCGTCGGTGCTTTGCAGTGGGTGTTCGAATCGCCCGCAGGACGTGGAGTCGAAGACCGTTTGCGCGAGCGGATACTTGGTAAGCGCGGCGAGCTCGAGGCGTCGCGCCGGCCACGCCTGGGCATATTTCGCTGGTTTCTATCCGAACTGCGCGAACGAGGCTTTGAGCGGCGCGGAGAGTGGCCCTTCAATGTTGAGAAACGAGGCTACGTGACGCTCGCCCGCTACATCGACCGCGTACTCGACGAACATCCCGCACGGGCTCGTCAACTAAATGGCGGAGAAGACGCGGTACGCAAGGCCCGCAGCGGCGATGGTGCGCACCGGCCGCCGTTAGCTCCGTTCGAGCGCGTCGAATGTGACGCGCACAAGCTTGACGCTCGCATGATGGTCTCGGTGCCCTCCCCTCATGGCGGCACGGAGGCTCGCATGATTCACCGGCTCTGGGTCGTCGTCATCATCGATGTCGCATCGCGCGCAGTGCTTGGCTACCACTTAAGCCTGCGCCGTGAGTGCTCGGCCGAGGACGTGCTGCGTGCGGTTCGCTGTGCGCTGACACCGTGGAAACCTCGCGACCTTCAGTTCAACAACCAAGCCTACGTGCCGGGCGCGGGCTTGCCGTCGTACCTCCTCCCGCAGCTCTCAGGCGCATGCTGGAATGAATTCAGCGTTGATGGGGCACTCGCGAATGTCTGCGCGCGCGTCGAAAGCGTATTGCACGATCTCGTCGGGGCGACGATCATCAAACCGCAGGACCCGACTAGTTACAGTTGTCGGCGCAGCAAGGACGATCGCCCCTTCGTCGAATCATTCTTCGGACACCTGGCTGCCGGAGGCTTTCACCGGCTGTCGACGACTACCGGCAGTTCACCAGTTGGCAAACGCGGTACCGATCCTGACGCGGCCGCGCTCGATACCCAGTTCCAGCTCGAATATGCACACGAACTCCTCGATACGCTGATCGCCAATTACAACGCGACGCCGCACTCAGGGCTAGGCTACCGCAGTCCTCTAGAACAGCTTGAACGATGGATGGCTGATAACTCTTCAGCCATCAGCACGGTTGATCCGGAGGCAGTTCGCCGTATGGTTGGCGTACGCAAGCTCTGCACACTGCTTGGCGGCGTCAACAACGGACGTCGGCCGCATTTTAATTTTGCCAACGCGCGCTACTCAGCCGAGTGGTTGTGTTTGCGCACCGATCTCTTAGGAAAGAATTTCTGGTTACATCTGGATGACGAAGACGACGCCCGCTATGCCGCCGTCTCCACGCAGCACGGAATTTTCATTGGAGTGGTGCGCGCCGCGCCTCCATGGCATCGCACACCGCATTCGCTCTACGTGCGCCAAGCAATCCGCTCGCTTGAGAAGCGTCGGCTACTGCATCTGGCGAATCACGGCGACGCGGTTGAAGCGTTGATACGTTACGCAGAGGATTCCCCTGAGCGGAAACTGCCTGTCCACCCGGCCCATCTCGAAGCTCGCCGGATTTTGGAGCAGCATGCACATCGGCTCGCCGGTCAATCTATGGTGAGTATCGTCAAACACGCTGAGCCGCCCGCAGCGAACGCCAAGTCGACGACTGCTGCCGCTACACATAGCAGTCCCACCTCGCTGCCACCGATGCGCCGGGCCCAACAATGGTGACGTCGCCCAGGCCTGCTGCGGGCCCGCTCGTAGCCGCTCACGTGCCCCGTGACCACCCCGTGGTGACGCGAGATTATTCCCTGTTCACAATCGCGATCAATGACATGGTCGAGCGCATCGCGGGTTGGCTAGACGATCAGATCGATGGCGCAACGATCTTTGGGCCGTCGAGGTTCGGCAAATCAAGCGCTGTTGACCACTGGCTCCAGCGTCTGCTATCCGAACGCCACGGCGGATATGTGCCACTGGTTATCTGGAGTCACACCGATTCAGGCAGCAGTCAGGCCGTTGGCCGCTTTTACGCGCATCTGCTTGAGGCGAGCGGCCACCGACTCGCTCAGGCGCGACGCAATCCGCTCGAACGACAGATCATGCTCGTGGAACGCTGGATCGAACTTGCGGCGCAAGGCGGCGGCCGTTTTCTTGTTCTGGTCATTGACGAAGCGCAGGGTATGAGTCAGCGCGAGTGGCTGTGGCTCGTCGAGCTTCACAGTCTTTTGGAGAAGCAGCGCGTGCGTTTGTGTGTATTTTCGATTGCTTCCTTGCAGTTCTTCGATGAACCGCTCGGCATGGCGCTCGCTGGCGGCGCTCACGTGGCCGCACGCTTCATGCTTGCATCGGAACCCTTTCACGGTGTGCGAAGTATTGACGAGCTCGCCTATGTGATGCGTGGCTATGACGACGGTAGCGAATGGCCTCCGGGCTCAGGCCGTTCATTTACCGCCTGCTTGGCGCCGCGCCCGTGGGCCGGGGGATTTCGGATGGAGCATCACGCCGACAGGCTTATGCAAGCGATGAACGAAACACTGCCGTCACATTATGCCGGCCCGATGGATTTTCCGATGAAGACCGTGGCGCAAGCGTAAGCGGCCAACAAGTTCCGACGCGAAAGAGCATCTTGGCAACCGAGCGCGACGGAGCAAAATGGCGAATAGATCGATCTAAGTTGCCCGAAAAAAGTGATGCAGCGGTTGCTACGAGCCATTGAATTGAACGTTCCACCCGTCTGCAGACGAGTAGTACCAACTTTAGTTGAAATTTAGAACCAACTTTAGTTGTGTGAGCGGGGCTATTTTGTGCAAAATATCGCTAAATACCCATCTATTAAGATAAGTACTATTATCCTAATAGCTATTTCTTTGCGCTAAACTCACGCTTATGCCAATACGTGAGACCGCCCCTCCCCGCCTTCCTCCCCTCGGTCCTGTCCCTCCGAGCGCGGTGCGAATCGACGAAGGCTTCGCAGGTATGGCCACACGCATGATGAGCCGGGGCACGAGCCACTCGTGGGGTGATCGGGTCTCCACGCCGCGAAACACATTCAACAAAGAGACGATCGACGACTTCATCGGCATCGACGTGGCGAAGGCCAGGTGCGACGCGATCGATCCCGCGGAATTCTCCAAGGACGAGGAGGCCCTGCGAACGCTGCATCGCTCTCTCGAGAAGTGGCTTGGACTAAAAGAGCGCGATCCATTCGATTTCTAAGGGGTGGCTCCTGTCGAGGCGGAATCGAAGAGATAGGTTGTGTCATTCACCATAATGCAGTCGTAATCGTGGTCCCGTCGGCCAATCGATGTTGATCTTCAATTGTCCCTCCATAGTGTCGAAGCGGTCATTGAGTTCACTGGCGGCCAGTGTCTGCAAAGGCCGAACTTGAGTCGTTGTGCGCGCAACCGGCACTGCCCGGAGTCCGGCCAATATAGCCGCCGTTCGGATAGCGGCGAATTTTATCGCTCACGAGTGGCGGCTTACGAGCGGGCCGTATGACCTAATCGATGTCGGATGTCGTAAAGCAGTCTTCGAGCGACCGCTTACAGTCGTCGGCACTGTCGTTGTCCCAACCCGGTCTGATCTATGACACGCGCCAAAGCGCGTGACGGAATCCATTGGCCTCCCTGTGCAATGAATCGGGAGGTTGCGTCGACGATCGTTTGATTGCGGTCATCATCGAATACGGCAAAGACAGGTGCGACGACCGACTCCGCGAGAGCGAATTGCTGCTTTTCGAATCTGGTCGAATCGAGGCGTCCTTCGGCATCGAAAATAAGAATGGAAAACGTGTTCCGAACGACGCGCACCGGGTTTCTGGTCGCAAGCTCGACTACGACGCTGGCCATTCGCGCTCGTTGCCCCGCGAAAACTGGCAGGCAGTAGCCTGTGGGATCTCGCAGCATCCGGTCGAACTTCGTGCTTGAAAGCCGCCAGAGGGTATCGTCATAAGCGATCAGAAACGTACGGCAAGAAAAACCCATGGTTCTGCCCCTCGTGTTAGCGGTGATGCTTCCCTCGCTCGGCAAGAGATCCCACAACGTGCCTTCCCAGCAAGAGATTCACCCCTCTACCTTACACCGTGCGCATGACCACGCTTCGTGTCGTCTCGGTCGATGTTCGGCTCCGCTGGGCTTTTCCTGCAGGTGAAGCACGTCATAGTCGTCGCGCTCAAGGAGTCGAAGTCAGTCGCCTACGATATTACGCGTGTCGATGTACTCGACGCGTCCGCTACAATCGTGCGGGCTGGCGAAACGCTGGGCATAGCCACGGCCGACATCAACGCATGCAATCGAGCTCAGCTACGCAACCGAGGCACCGATCGATCAGTGGTCGCGGAAGCTTTGGCACATCGTCTCCGGTTATGCGAACACCAGCGCCGCAAAAGCCAGCGTGTGTGGAAACGATTATCGCGAATCGCACGAACGGCTGTTGACGACCGGACCGAATGACTCTCGTCAACCCTCTACTGCCATTTGGGTTCGCGGGAAGCGATGGACAGCTTGCGAGGTGAATGAGACGTCTGAATGACTCAGTTTCTCTCGAGCCCAACGCCCGCAGATGGCCGTATGGGCGCTGTGATCGCAAGTCTATGCGTGCCACAAATGCAACCAAGCCGGACACGTTCACCCGCGGCCAGGCGCAGTCATGACCGCAAGCACGCGCACCGCCCTATTGAATGCACATCGAATTGCAATTTCTGCACTGTCGCGTACGCAATGTCCGACACGTCGCAGTCCATTCGTCTGAGTAGTGATCTCAAGTCGAACCTCATACACGCCGCTCGTGGAGTCATTGTCCACCCGTTCGATTGCCAATCGACAATCCGAGAAGGAAGCACTGTAGCGCTGAAGACGCAACAGCTGAATAGCTGCTTCTGCCTCCAGAGAAGTCGTCCCGGTCAGCCCGAAATAGATGATCTGCATGCCGATTCCCACCGTCCCCCCCGTTTCAACGTTGGTGGAAGCGTGGCGCATAACATGCAAACGTTCAGGGCATCAATGCGCCTATTCCGGTCTGAATGATTGACCTCGATCAACTTACCACGCTGGTCAACGGCGGCTTCCGGGGCTGAAGAGCCGTGTGCGAGCGGCCGGGATGCCGAACCCGCTGCTGACGGCTTGTGGCCGAGCCCGGTCCGACGTTGAACTGCCGGCATGGTTCCCATTGATCGGTCCTCGTCGGGCAAAACCCGATCCGGTGCGAACTTTCGACGGTACGCCGTGCAATTGGCAGGTTCCAGGGTTGACCGGTCGTTCACGCAAGCGTGACAACGGTGCACCCTGCAACGCAGCGTGAGGGCATGGCGATCAAACCGCATCAGCAATCGGTGACCAGGATACTCGGCGGCGCCAGCCGTCATCGCAAAACAATCGGACAGCGACAATTACCCGGGAGTAACATCATCCGGTGAGGCAACACGCCAGCCAAAATGAATAACGCGGCGCGCATTTCCGCATTACGCGGATCGATCGTTTGTTTGCAGTTTAATGGCCGAAATATAGCGACCTCTTTTGGTCCTGAGCTGGAACGCTTTCTGATGCGCCTGACAATGAGGCCCCACTCGCGACGCCGCCATAACCGCTGGCTGTCGCGTGTTGAGCGGCAACGCGCGCTTCAGCGGCCTGGATGGCGTCGGGATAGTGGATGTGATCGTTTCCAACGTAACACCCGGCTCGCTCGAGTTCAATGAGTTCGGCACGGACCTGTGCGCGTGTGACAGGCGCGTTCGACTGCGCAAAGGAAAAAGCAGGCGCACTCAGCACCGTAGCAACAACAGCAGCTTGGATCAGGGATCTCATGATAGTTTGCTCCAGATGTGGTGAAGTCCGTCGCAACGAATCGCGCGTCGAAGCGGCACATGCAGGTTCGTTGGCAAGACCAGAATAGGTAGGAGGGCGTCGGATCGCACGACGATAGGCCGAATGAATCCCGAAAATTTCGCGAAAGTCGCAGCGACGACGGCCACTGACGGCTCCGCAGCGGTGGCGGGCGTGTTGCACTACCCTGGATTCGAGGTCGACGTCGCTCGCGGCGAGCTGCGTGTCGCCGGACGGGCGGTCGCGCTCAGACCTAAGACCTTTGCACTGCTGACGTACGTGGCGCAGCATCCGGGTCGGCTGCTGGCGAGAGATGAACTTATCCAGGCGGTGTGGCGTGACGTCATCGTGACTGACGACTCGCTGGTGCAGTGCATCAGCGAACTGCGCTCGGCCTTGTGCGATCACCGTCAGCAGGTGGTCCGGACCGTGCCCCGCCGCGGCTACATGCTCGAACTTCAGCCCGTCACACTGGCTCTGCCTCGCGAAGCCGCCGCAATCGATTCGGGCTCGCTTGTGCCATCATCAGAAAGCCGCGCCCCGCCTCAAGCCGACGTGAATCAGCGCTATGTGCGCTGCACCACGTGCGGGCGTGAGAATGCCGTTGGAGCCAGTTTCTGCGAGCAATGCGGATCGAAACTGACACGCAACTGCCCGCACTGTGGCCACGAACTGAGCCCGAGAGCGCAGTTCTGCCGCGCATGCGGTGCGCCCTTGGGCCCGTCGCCGCCCCCCGTTCACTACACTCCGCCCCATCTGGCCGAGCGCATCCTGGCCGAGCAGGCGGCCCTGGAAGCGCGTGGAGCAACCGCCGGTGAACGCAAGACCATTACCGTGCTGTTTGCCGACCTGGTTGACTCGACGGCATTGCTCCACGATCTGGACCCAGAAGAGGCTTGCCGCCTGATCACCCCCGTCATCGAGCTGATGATGGAGGCCGTGCACCACTACGAGGGCTACGTGGCGAAGTCCCTGGGCGACGGGATCCTGGCGCTGTTCGGCGCCCCCATTGCTCACGAGGACCACTCCCAACGGGCGTTGTATGCGGCGCTGCGCATGCAGGATGCGATGCGCCGCCACAGTGACCGGATCCGTCTGGAGCAGCGCATTTCGCTGCAGGTGCGGGTGGGCATCCACACCGGCGAGGTGGTTGTGCGTTCAGTCCGCAAGGACGACCTGCGTACGGACTACGACCCTGTAGGGTACACGATTCATATCACCTCCCGCATGCAGACGATTGCCGCGCCCTCATCGATCCTAGTGAGCGAGTGCACCCACAGGATCGCGGAGGGGTATTTCGAGTTCAGGGCCATGGGGGACACCCAGGTCAAAGGTATCCCTGAGCCGCTGGCCGTATATGAGGTGCTGGGTCTGGGTGCGCTGCGCACGCGTCTGCAAGTGGCGCAGCGGCGCGGCCTGGCGCGGTTCGTGGGCCGCCAGGCCGAACTGGAGCTACTACACCGGGCGCTGGAACGGGCCAAGGCAGGGCGCGGGCAGGTGGTCGCGGCGGTGGGCGAGGCCGGGGTTGGGAAGTCTCGGCTACTCCTCGAGTTCAAGGAGCGCTCGCGGCGCGGCTGCCTGGTGCTCGAGACCTTCTCGGTGTCGCATGGCAAAGCCTTTGCCTATCTACCGCTAATCGAGCTTTTGAGGAATTATTTCCAGATTACCGCCCAGGACGACGAGCAACGGTGCCGCGAGAAGGTCACCGATCGAGTGCTGACGCTCGAGCGCAGCCTGGAAGACTTCTTGCCCTATCTGCTGTATCTGCTGGGGATCATCGAGTCCGGATCGTCGCTTGCGGACATGGACCCCCAGATCCGGCGCGGCCGCACGTTCGAGGCAATCACGCGCCTGCTGGCATGCGAAAGCCTCAACCAGCCGATCGAACTCTTCTTCGAGGACCTGCAATGGCTGGACCGCGAAACCGAGGCGTTCCTTGTGTTCTTCATCGAACGGCTGGCGAGCGCCCGGATCCTCGTCCTGGTGAACTACCGGCCCGAGTATCAACATAGTTGGGGCCACAAAAGCTACTACACCCAGTTGCGGGCCGACCCGCTGGGCCAGGTCGAAGCCCGGGATCTGCTCAGCGCCTTGCTGGGGCACGATTCCAGTTTGACGCCTCTCAAGCAGCTCATCCTGGAGAAGACTGAAGGCAATCCGTTCTTCATGGAGGAGGTCGTCAAGACCCTGGCTGAGGAGAAAGTACTGCTCAGTGAGCCAGGGCATTACCGCATCGAAAACACACCCACCGCTCTGCATATTCCAAGCACCGTGCAGTGCGTACTCGCGGCCCGCGTGGATCGGCTGCCCACCGCGGAGAAGGCGTTGCTGCAAACCCTGGCCGTAGTCGGCAAGGAGATTCCGTGGAGTCTGATTCAAGCGGTAGTCCAGCAGCCTGAGGACGAGCTACGCCGTCTGCTGTCCCGCCTGCAGGCCGCCGAGTTCGTGTACGAACGGCCAACATTCCCGGAGGTGGAATATACGTTCAAACATGCCCTTACGCAGGAGGTCGCGGGCAATTCCCTGCTAACGGAACAGCGCTGCGTACTGCATGAGCGTACGGCGCAGTCCATCGAGGCGTTGTATCCCACACGGATCAAGGACTATTGCAGCGAACTGGCACATCACTATAGTTCGAGCGGCAACATCCCGAAAGCCGTGCAATATCTGCACTGTGCGGGGCAACAGGCTATCCAGCGGTCAGCGAATCCCGAAGCGATCCGGCACCTCGGCGCAGCGCTGGGGTTGCTCACGCGTTTGCCCGACACGCCCGAACGTGCCCGTCAGGAACTCATACTGCAACTCACGCTCGGTCCGGCTTTGATTGCCACCCGAGGTTACGGGGCGTCTGAGGTGGAGGCGACCTATACTCGCGCGCTCAGCTTGTGCGAACAGGCTGGCGACATACCACAGCGCTTCTCCGTGCAGGTGGCACTGCGGGCGTTTTACCAATTGCGTGCCCAGTACGCCGCGGCAAAAGAGCTGGGCGAGCTGCTGCTCACGCAGGCCGAACGCGCGCAAGACCCGGTGCTCCTGGTGGAGGCTCATCGCGCGCTGGGAACCACATTGTTCCGTCTAGGCGAGCCCGGCATCGCCCGCGCCCACCTGGAGCAGGGGCTTGCCCTCTACGACCTCGAACAACGTCATGCCTATGCCTTTGTTTACGGGATGGATCCGGGGATACGTTGCCTAAACATCCTGGCTCTGAACCTGTGGTGTTTGGGCTATCCCGAACACGCCAATCAGCGAAGCCAGGAGGCACTTGCCTGGGCCCGGAAAATGTCTCATCCCCTTAGCCTGGCGCAGTGCCTTGTCTCCAGGGCCGAACTGTACCAATTACAGCGTCAGCCGCAATTGACCCAGGAGTGCGCTGAGGCCGCCATCGCGCTTTCTTCCGAGCAGGGGTTTTCATTCTATTCGGCGGGGGGCACCATCCTTCGGGGATGGGCGATAACCGAGCTGGGGAGTAGTGAGGAAGGTACCGCGCAGATTCGCCAGGGCCTTGCCGCTTATCGGGCCACAGGGGCTGAGCTGGGACGCTCGTACTTTCTGGCCCTCCTCGCCTCAGCCCATGGGAACGCCCGACAAGCTCATGCCGGGCTGAGCGCGCTGGCTGAGGCGCTGGCTATGGTCGATGATTCGGGGGAACGTTACTACGAAGCTGAGTTGCATCGGCTCGAGGGCGAGTTGATGCTTCAGAGGGCGAGCACGCAAACCGGTGGGTCCGAGAATGCCGAAGAAGCAGAAATGTGTTTTCACAAGGCCATCGCAATATCGCACCGCCAGGACGCCAAGGCGCTTGAGCTGCGCGCGATGTTGAGCCTCGCGCGGCTATGGCAACGACAAGGCAAGACGGCGGCAGCCCGGCAGAGGCTATCGGAGATCCATGACGCCTTCACAGAGGGCTTCGAGACGGCTGACCTGCGGCAGGCCAAGGTGCTGCTCGATGAGCTGAGGTTAGAAGTGGTGTATCGGCAGTGAAAACCGTTCGCAAATATGAGCGAAAGGGCACCAAACTACCGGCAAACGCCGTCACCGGACAAATCGCGCCAGGCGCCTGCTCGATTTACTTTCGCTTCCCGCGGAATGCTCGATCGACCTCACGACGGAGGCGACGATGGCCGGTTTCGTTTGCCTCGCCGCAGCGAGAAGCAAGGTGTTGCGGCAGGCCAGCTGGGATGCCGATGCGCAGGGCTTGTTCGGTGCGCCTGCGATCAACGTATGCTTCAGCACCAATGCCCACGCGGCTATCTTCGCCGCCTTGCGTTATCTTGGACTTGGCCACGATCGCGTCAAAGGAATTCCAACGGATGACGTAGGACGCATGGATGCTGCGGCCTTATCCAGCGCGCTGGCGTCCTGTGACAGGACGTCGATCGCGATTGTACAAGCCGGCCTATTCAATACGGGAAAACGGGTGCATTCGACCCATTCAATGAAATTGCAGACGTCGTGCATCGTCACCGTGGATGGCTTCACGCTGACAGTGCGTTTGGCTCGTGGGCGCGGTCGTGCCCCGCCTTGAGCCATTCGACAACAGGCATTGAGCGCGCAGACTCGTGGGCGACCAACGGCACGCGCAGGGTCCGTTGTCTAATGCAGAACCGACGTTCGAATGTCCGCGTGTCAGTTCCGGCGAACGTCAGCAACTGGCCCAGATGAACTAAGGCCCCCGAAGCCAACATTCGCGAAGTCTGGGACGAGTCCGCCAACGGCCGCAACGGCCGAGGACGAGTCTCACGGGCGTCCAATTGGCGGCCCGTGCAGACCGCCAAACAGGCTAAAGTCCCTGAAGCCGCCCTACCCCGACGCTACTGGGCGAACGTTGCCGTGATAACGAACGATTATCGCCGCAACGAGCCGTACCCCCCCTCTTCAGAACACGTCACCTAGCATCAGTTCACCCGCACTGGCTGCTCGACGGTGCACTCCCCGCTGCTCTTGTGTAGTTATCCGAACGACAATTGCATTTATGTCAAATCAACAAGAGCGCCGCGTCGGTTCTCATCTATCGGCGCGCCTCGCGGTTGATCGCACCATCAGCATCCGTCGCCCGTGCGGCGGCGGCATCGAGCATATCCGACGAGATCGCGCCTATGGTCAGCATACCGCTGCGCCAGGCGACGGCCTCACGCACCGCGAGACGCTCGAGCTGCTTTGTGCACCTGCGCAAGTGCCTCGTCGACGTCTCTGGCTATCATAACGTTCAAGCCGGATTTCCCCGCTCCTGTCCGGAAAAAGTCCAGTACGGCGCGTTCGTCGCTATTCAGCGTGGCGAAGATCTTGCCATCGAGCGCCCTGATCGCATCCAGGTCCGGCGCTCGCCCTTGGTCCGACCGTGTTTCGCGGCGAGTTCCTTGGGCGCCATCCCGGCGTCGAAGTTGTCAAGCGGAGCTTTGACTTCCTTTGGGAGCCATGCTCGGCCGGCGTACTTAGGCCGTTCACGCTGGATTCGCCCCGCCGGCTCTGGCCGGACGAATTTTTCGAGTTCCTTCGTGGCAAGAAACAACGCGCGGATCACTCGCGGGTTGTTGAGCGGGTTCTGTTCCGAGAGAATCTCTCCCGCAGCGGTCGACGCCGCGCGCGAGCGTCTCTAGGGTCGATTTTGCTTCAAGGTAATCACGCTTGGTCCGCCCCTCTTTCGGTCCTGTTTTCTTGCCACGTTCTCAGGTTATTTATGTGTTGATAAAGTCCCTACTTTTTGATCCGGCTGTCGTAGATCCATTTGCGCAGTTTCGTCGCAGTGAGCTTGGCAGCGTCCGGATGCAAAGGATTGACGAGGGCGTTGAGTTCTTCCGGAACGATGACCGACGGCACAAGCAAAATCGCAGACTTTTTCGCGCTGATCCAGCCATCGCCCAGGTCCAGGCTCACCTTTCCCTCTGGTATCGCATCCCATCCGACTGGCCCCGCGTCAGCCGTCACAATCGTCGCAGCAGTCCACACGTCATCCGGCACATCGATTCGGACCACATACCGGTTCAGCGGCAAGCCGGCGGCGTTCCAATGCACAACCGTTTCGAGACAAGCCAACGCGATGCTGGAAGCGCAGTACAGCACCGGCATACCAGCCCTGTTCCATCGGCCACCCGTTCGCTTGGCCCCCTCACCGGACAGGTCCTCGGCGGTGTAATCAGGAGTGTCAGTCGCGATCCGCCAGATCGCCACCGTCACGCGTATGCTCCACTCTGCATCTTCGCAAGAAGGCCGGAAATTACTTCTTGCCCCTGAACGGTGTCCATCAGCTCTGCTGGAGGAATGCCCCCGAGCGCGCCGTTCGCTTGCTCAAGCCACTGTCCTACCCATTGGGCGGCATCAAAGCCTTCGGGCTCGCCTGATTGCTCGACCATGGTTTTAACCTGTCCAACGAGCTTCATCAGCCCAATAACGCGCTCGGATTGCTCCTGCGACAGGTTCTGTTTGGCGCGAGCTTTCCGATCGATTGTCGCGCGCGGAAGCCCAAGCCGCTTAAACAGTTGCTCCTTGGTCGTATGCATCGACGTCGCGAGATCAACAAGCCCATCGGCGCTGATTCCGCTCTTGATCAGTTCTATCCGTTCCATTGGACCGGCCTCGTAGATCCGCACGAAGTCGCCGATCGTTCGCGGCGAGCGGGCCACAGCAGGCCGGACTGCCTGTGCGACGACGGCAGCCGCAGTCTTCCCGGAAGCGGGTCGCTTGTTGCGATGCGTGGTCACTGTCATGATTTCGTTTCTCCGCATATGAGCATTCAGTATAGCTCATATGAGCGCTGTAAGGTTTGCTTTCGCCGCCGTATATCTTTAGGGGCCAACATGGCCGACATTCATAAGCCGGGCGCGACCGTCAAGACGTCCGGCATTTATAAGTTAATCAAGGAGGGTGGCGGAGCGAGCGCGTTTGAAGTCACGTGCGTCGAGGGCGAGAACTTTCCGCCCAGGCGAGCACGCCTGACGATGAAAGCCCGCATTTCCGACGGTTGTCGCGATTGAGGAGGCGATTGTTCTCAGCTATCAAATCATGCAAGCGCTTCCCCCCGCTGAGGTTGCCAGTCGCTCGCCTGGAGAGAGTGCGCCGCTCCCAGCAGCGCGCGAGCAACTGCCACCCGCCTGCAGTCCGCAGCTAAACCCAATACCGCACCGCTTCACTTTCCGTGACCAGCCTGGATAGTCTCGAAGGTATCGAACCGATAGCCGACGTTGACCAAGACGCTCGCAGGTAAAGCACGTACCAGCCGATGGGGCGAGTGAAGTCGTGCATTTCGGGTGCTCACGCCGCCCATCGCATTGGAAAGCGGCATCAACTTTGTAGCACGCGAAAATCGTTCCGGGCAACCCGGATCTGCACTGATGCTCCGACGACTGACCATTTATTCCGTCGCCGTGGGTAATTCTTGCGACTTCGACGATCGCTTCCGCCGAACAGGTGGCCGGCGCGAGTGCGGCTCGGTTCACCGACGAAGCGTCCTGGTGGGCTGAGTCTTTTAAATCACTTTCAATTACGCTATTGCGCACAACGAGAAAGTGCGCTGACGCTTAACCAGTTGGGTCCCTCGCGGAGATACGTTAACCCTTTTGCTCGGCTCCCGTAAAAGCTTACCTTCGTGCCTTCGGTTCGCCCAACAATTTCGGCTATTGCATGCATAGATGCCCTCTTCCGGAGCCCCGGCCCTTCGCCTAACTGAGTGCAGAACGCCCCGCGGTAAACAAGTGGCCGATCTCAAGACGATGCATATTCGCCAGTGCGAAATAGGCCGACGCGAGAAAGGTCGCCGGTCTAACCGGCCGCAGGCGCTGTTCGTCATCCGATACAATCCGACGCGCCGATGCCTGAATACCTCCCTCAACGGTCGAGATATTCCCTTAGCTTGTCGGCACGGCCCAGATGCCTCAGCTTTCGCATTGCCTTGCTTCCAATCTGGCGAATCCGCTCGCGGCTCAGGTCGAACTGCTTGCTCAGTTCCTCGAGCGTATAGTCCGACGGCGTGTCGATTCCGAAGCGCATCCGCAAGACCTTCGCTTCGCGCGGCGACAGCGCGTCGAGCGCCTCGTCGATCGCGGCCCGCATGTTCGAGCAAAGAGCTGCGTCCGAGGGAGATGCGGCGTTCGGATCCTCGATCATGTCGCCGAGGATCGCATCGGCGTCTTCGCCGACAGGCGTCTCCAACGAAACTGGTTGTTTGGCGGTCTTCAGGATGCCGCGGATCTTTTCTTCCGGTATCTCCATGCGCTCCGCCAGGACGGCAGGATGAGCTTGCTGCCCGGTCTGCTGCAGAATCTCGCGCGAAATCCGGTTGAGCTTGTTGATCGTCTCGATCATATGCACCGGCACGCGGATCGTGCGTCCCTGATCCGCGAGCGAGCGCGTCACGGCCTGACGGACCCACCACGTGGCGTAGGTCGAAAACTTCCAGCCACGCCGGTATTCGAATTTGTCGACCGCCTTCATCAAGCCGATATTGCCTTCCTGAATAAGATCCAGGCAGTGCATGCCGCGGTTCACGTACTTCTTCGCG
>Ga0153932_1000086_pt1 | contig 55170 bp, 46 predicted proteins | sample TSNJ016MetaG_FD_102273 | JGI IMG/M metagenome (GOLD analysis project Ga0153932, IMG submission 102273) | Attine ant fungus gardens microbial communities from New Jersey, USA - TSNJ016 MetaG | ecosystem: Host-associated > Fungi > Mycelium > Unclassified | place: USA: New Jersey, Wharton State... | reverse complement strand
GGCGGTTTCAAACCGAAGCGCAACAGGAGGGGCTAGTGTTTAGAGCCTTGAGGTTGGCTTGCTGAGGCAAGTGTCGCAGCGAAGACCTCGAATGGCGAATGGAACGCGTGAGTGGCTCGCGGGCGGCTGTTCAGACTGTCGGCGATCGCGTCGAGTTCTTCCTGACTGTAGACCGATAGGTCCGTGCCTTTAGGCAGATACTGGCGCAGCAGCCCGTTGGTGTTCTCGCAGGTTCCACGTTGCCAGGGGCTATGTGGGTCACAGAAGTAGACATTCACGCCGGTGGCAGCGGCCAGCTCCTTATGCCGCGACATTTCTTTGCCCTGGTCGTAAGTAAAGCTTTGCCGTAAGGGCGCCACAATCGAATTGAGTTTGGCGGAGAAGCCCGCTAGCGCTGACGCGGCGGTGGCGTCCTCCATCTTGGCAAGCAGTACCAGGCGGCTGGTGCGCTCGACCAGAACGCCTACAGAGGATTGGTTGTTCGCACCCTTGATGAAGTCGCCTTCCCAGTGACCTGGCAGCAGTCGGTCTTCAATTTCGGGCGGGCGCACGTGGATACTGACCATGTCGGGAATCTGTCCGCGCCGGTCGGTGCCCCGCGTGCGTGGCATGCGCGTGCTGTGGCCATGGCGCAGGCAGGCAATGAGTTGGCGGCGCAGTTCACCGCGCGGCTGAGCGTAGATGGCCGTGTAGATGGTTTCGTGCGAGACGTGCTGGGTCGAGTCGGTTGGATACATGCGCTTCAGTGTGCCCGATATCTGCTGGGGCGACCATTTCCACTCAAGCAGGGTGAGAACGATGCGCCAGCAGACGCTTTGCAGGCAAAGCTTGGCCCGAGGGCGCGACGCACTGCGGCGCGCGATGCAAAGCGCTGCAGCGGGCACTGATGCATAGCCAACAGGAGAGCTGTTTCGCGTTAACTCGCGGCTGATAGTTCCCGGCGAGCGCCCAAGTATGCGAGCCATGGCTCGCATACTTGAACCCTGCAGATGCAAGCTTGCAATGATCAGGCGTTCTTCAGGCTGCAGTTGCTGGTAAGAAATTTTTTCGGGCATTGCGACACCTTATACGAGATAGGTGTTGCACTTCGCTTTTGAGGCCGCCCTTCTATAGGCTGCTCCAACAAGCCGTTAAGGCCCAGCCAGTGACCTACAACAGTATTCAGCGACCGCCCATCCGACGAAAACGTAATCTGATTGGCATCCTGAGGATTCGTACCTTTCACACAATAGGCATAGTGCAATAATGCCTGTATCAAGGATATCATTAGCGCGGGATAGCCTCTTGGCTGGTATTTTGCGGAATGGCCTATCCCGGTCACAGTACGATTTTCGTAGGCGACCTGCGATTGCATTTGTTGCCCAAGTCCTGATGGCACCCCTGCTCGGCTGTCTGATCAGCTCTGACTATTAGCCCTTGTTCAACTTTCGCACCGTTGTCGTGAATGAGAACGCCATTCGTCTCCTCGTTTGAACTTGCGGTAGCGAAAGTCGTGGGTTGCTCATTGCGGGCGCGAAGTTCACACCGCAATGTCAAGCGTACGCAGTTCCGACTGGTGTTGGTTGGCGGGCCGAAGTCATATCAGGAAAAGCAACCGCATGGCCGCTCCCAGCAAGTCTAAATACGTTGACCAAGCGGGTCAAATTGTCAGCCTGTTCATGCAACGACCCGGATGCCGCGGCGGCTTGTTCGACCAGCGCGGCATTCTGCTGCGTTACCTCATCCATTTGTGTGATCGCTTGATGGATTTGGTCGATACCCGTCGTTTGCTCGTGGCTGGCCGTCGAAATTTCGTCCACGACATTGCTCACGCGTTGAATGCCCTCGACAATCTCCTGCATGGTCGAGCCAGCTTGATCGACAAGTTTCGAGCCGGCCGCCACTTTTTGCACTGAGTCACTGATCAAAGCATTGATTTCCTTAGCCGCTGTAGCTGAGCGTTGGGCAAGACTGCGTACTTCAGAAGCCACGACGGCAAAGCCACGCCCTTGCTCGCCGGCACGCGCGGCCTCCACTGCGGCATTCAAGGCTAGAATATTAGTTTGGAACGCAATGCCTTCAATCACGCTGATGATATCGACGATTTTCTTGGCTGATTCGTTGATCGATCCCATCGTATCAACGACCTGCGACATGACGGCGCTGCCCACCACGGCGATTTTAGAGGTTCCGCTTGCAAGCAGATTCGCCTGCTGCGCATTGTCGGCATTTTGTTTAACAGTGGCGCTCAACTCATCCATAGCCGTCGCGGTTTCCCCGAGTGCACTGGCCTGTTTTTCCGTACGCGAGGACAAATCGAGGTTGCCTGATGCGATCTGGCTGGACGCGGTCGCAATAGTTTCGGTGCCGATACGCACCTGGCCGACGATGTTGGCAAGGCTGTCGCGCATCGACTTGATAGCGAACAGCAAACTCGATTCTTCGTTTTCCCTCGTTGTGATCTCTACCGCAAGATCACCGGCCGCGATCTTGCCAGCAATGTCCGCCGCATAAGCAGGTTCACCACCAAGTTGGCGCATCAAGCCGCGCGTGACGACGACTGAAAAGAGCGTAGTCAGCGCAATGGCGCCGAGCAATATTGCCAGCATGATCCATGTGGACGTTGCGATCTCTACCTTGGCGTTTACTTCGTCGATTTCGTTGCGTTTGGACGCCATTTCAACGAGCTTGTTGATCTCCAGCCTGTGCACCGCATAGCGCTCTTTCATCTTGTCGAGCGCGGCAAGCGCAGCAGCACGGTCGTCTTTCGCGAGTGCGGGGATAAATTGGCTGAACGCAACCTGGTAAAAGTCCGCGGCCGGCTTGTCCGCCAGGTCGCACTGGTTCCTCAGCACATCGTCGAGGTTTTCCTTGATCCAGAACGATCGGCGGGTGTCGTAGTCGCTCTTCAACGACTTTAAGTTCTCAACGAGCGCGGGTCGTTCCGCCGGTGCGGCGCTCATTATTTGCAGCGCGACAAGGTAGGACTCGATCGCATATTCAGGAGGAGGCAGAATATCAGCGATCAGGTCTTTGCCTTGCACGATGCGCTGATAAGTGGGGCCGTTGACCTTCAGGTCGTGAAGAACCTTGAACGAAGACGCGCCATAAATGACAAATCCGGCGATCACGATTGCGAGCATCGCCGCGAAGCGATGACCAATCTTCATGCTTGTAATTTTCATACTGACCCTTTTTCTTGTAAGTTATTCATTGACTCCGCAACCTACTTCGGCGTAGCACTTCGTTTAGTGCAATCGTCAATTAATCTTCGGGCGGCTGTGTCTCAGCATTGACCGTCGTCATGAATCAAGGCGCGCGTCTTTGCAAACGTGTTAACGGCCCTTCGGGTCGTTACTACAAGAAATTCAGCAAGATAGCGTCGCCACGCAGGCGAACTTAGCAGTTTCTTGATCCAGATCAACAGATCAACAAACGAGGCGACATCTAACATCATCGTGCCTGCCGGGGTGTCAATTTGATCTGTACTTTGACAGCGGCATAGCAATGGTCGCGTGATCAATTAACCGTGCGCCTGGTGCGTCACGTGGCATCCACCGGCAAGGTGCGGGTCCTGATAACCAATTTACTCGACAGCGCGCTATCCGGCCAGTCAATTTGGCGATCTCTACCATCAGCGCTAGCGAATAGAAGAAGCGTTCAAGCATATTAAATGCTCTACACGTCGAACGTTAACGCGTACGACCAAGAAATTATGACGCTATTGATAGAGCTAGAAGCGGTACATGATGATGCCAGTGTTACCGAGTGGCAAACGTTGCTGTTGGACATTGGACATCGGCACGCATTCGTTTAGCAGGGTCGGCTAGTAGACCGGACAGCGCGCGATAAGATCGTTGCCGGCAGGTGTTTGGGCTGTTGGCTCAACTGGCCGTCTTTCGTCTCGCCGATTCCAGTTGATGCATGGAAATGTATGCCGCGACAAAATAGCTTCGCGGTTCTGTCGGTCATCATAGGCGCCATTCAGACTGGCGCTGATGCACAAAACGGTCCATGTATTGGTGCGAGGGTCAGTGAAACCGGGCCTCTCGCTGCAGCGCCGATGTGGTCGATGCACCGGACGAGGCCCGCTTGACCATCAAGTTGAACGATGTCCCATGGCCTGCGGCGAGACACGCAAGTATCGGGAGCGTGGCGTCAAGGCGATTGGTTAAACACGATGTCCGCACTGCGTGACGGATGGCGCACTCCATTGCCGACGGACAGCGAAAAACCACTCGGATTCGGCGCACGGTGGAAAACCCCCATACGGCCCGCCGACGGGCGTGCCGTTAAGCAGATACCGGGTGTGCTGATGCCCAGCTCATTGGGATTTCGCATGGACCGCACTAGAACAGACTTACTCGCGGGCGCCATCCCCGACCTCGTCAATGTCGGCGTCTTCGTGGTGGACGCCGATATGCGCGTGCTGAACTGGAACCGGTTCATGGAGGTGCACAGCGGACGCGACAGGGACGAAGTCGTCGGGCGTGCGTTGTTCGATACATTCCCCGATCTGCCAGTGAAGTGGCTGACGCGCAAATTCGATTCGGTATTCCTGCTTGGCACCCATGCGTTCAGCTCGTGGGAGCATCGTCCGTACCTGTTTCGCTTCGAGCACACGCGCCCCATCACCGGGGGGCCGGATGCGATGCGCCAAAACTGCACATTTATCCCGATCGAGACCGACGGCAAGGTTGCCGCCGTGTGTGTCACGATCAGCGACGTGACCGATATCTGCGTGGCGTATCAGGAATTGCAGAAACGGCAGCAGGCGGTCGCCGATGCGCTTGCGCAACTGACCATCCGAAACAACGAACTGTCGGACGTCAATGGCAAGCTCGCGCAGGCGCATCAGCAGCTCGTGCAGTCGGAAAAACTCGCCGCTATCGGGCAGCTCGCCGCTGGCGTCGCGCACGAAATTAACAATCCCGTTGGTTTCGTGCTGTCGAACTTCAACACGCTGGATCAATACATGAACGAGCTGTTCGGCGTGTTGTCCGCGTATGAGCGTGCCGAAGGCGACGTAAGCGAGGAGGTGCGATGCCGCCTTCAGGCGTGCCGCGCGTCGGCCGATCTCCCATATTTGCGGGAGGACGCGCCACTGCTGCTGCGCGAATCGAAGGAGGGACTGATGCGGGTGCGCGATATCGTGGTGGATCTGCGCGATTTCTCCCGGGTCGACAGCGCTCACACGCGGGAGTTGATCGACCTGCATCGGTGCATCGAATCGACGCTGAATATTGTCAACAACGAGGTGAAATACAATGCCGACCTCGTACGCTGCTATGGCGAGATTCCGTCAGTCTGGTGCGTTGCATCCCAGATCAACCAGGTGGTAATGAATCTGGTCGTCAACGCCGCGCATGCCTGCTCGCATCTGCCAGATGGTGCACGCGGCACGATACAGGTTCGCACAGGCCGCTGCGACCTCGAAGGGGCGGCAGTCTGGTTCGAGGTCGAGGACACGGGTTGCGGAATATCCCACGAGAACCTCGCGCGCGTCTTCGAACCATTTTTCACCACCAAGCCGGTGGGTCAGGGCACGGGTCTGGGCCTCTCGGTCACCTACGGCATTGTGCAGGCCCATCGGGGCAACATTCACGTCGATAGTGAACCCGGGCGCGGTACGACGTTCCGCGTCACGCTGCCGACCGGGGCGCGATCGGGTGAGATCACGCAAACCAACATGACGGATTCGCCTGAAAGTGGTGCGGCCGGGCGCTCGCGCCTTCTCCATTGAGGTTTTAAAACATGGCACTTTCCGTACTGGTCGTCGACGACTCAGCATTGGCCCGCAAGATCCTCATCAACTCGCTGCCGCCCGACTGGGATATCGACATCACACAGGCCACCAATGGCGTTGAAGCGCTCAAGTGCTACCACGAAGGCAAGGCTTCAGTGATGTTCCTTGATCTGACGATGCCTGAAATGGATGGCTTCCAGGTCCTTGCTCAGTTACGTCGAGAGGGCCTTGATGTGTTCGTGATCGTGGTGTCGGCCGATGTGCAGACAGGCGCGATTGAACGCGCGAAGGCGCTTGGCGCGATGGCGTTCATTCAAAAACCGGTCAATCCCGCCAAGCTGGTGCCTGTGCTGAAGGAGTATGGCCTCTATGAATAACCACAACCTCACGGAATTGCAGCGCGACGCGTTGCAGGAAATTACCAATGTAGGCATGGGCAAGGCCGGTGCCGCGCTCGCGCATCTGCTTGGGACCTTCGTCACGTTATCGGTGCCGCGCATCCAGCTTGTCAGCCTGGAGGAACTGATCGCTGTGCTGCGGGACGCTGACCATGTGGGCAGCGGAACGCCGCTGGTCCGGCAGGCGTTCCAGTCGGATATTTCGGGTGAGGCCGTGGTGTTCTTCGGGTCGGATGGTCGTTCCGAACTTCGAGAACTGATGGGCTACGACGGCTGCGCGCCCGAGCTGGAGCATGAAATGCTGTTCGACGTTGCGAACCTGTTAGTTGGGGCGTGTGTGCGCAGCGTATTCGAACAACTCGGGCGATCATTGAGTTTCTCCGCGCCCACCTTCGTCGATGCAAGCGCATGGCTCAACTCGCGGGAACCCATGAAGGCCGCGCATTGGGAAGTCGCGTTGCTGCTGCACGTCCATTTGAAACTCGAGAGCGGTGGCTTCGTTGCGCAATTGGCGATGCTGCTGCCCGATAACGCAATCACGCGAATGATGGTCGCGCTGAATACGGTGCTTGACGCAGTTTAAGGAGGTACCAATGGTCGAAGGTAACAACGTGCCCGATCATATGCAGGTGACCGACGAAGCTGGAGCGGGAAGTAGCATGGCGGAGTTCGCAGATGCGCTAAAAATCCCTGTCTTGGAAGTCATGCCAGGGACCGAACAACAGGACGCGCAGTCCACGGGATGCATTGCAGGCGAAGATCTCGCGTCTGTCCCCGTGGTGCTGCTCGTGGACGACGAGCCGGGTGTCTTGTCGGCCCTCAAGCGTTTGCTCAGGCCGGCTCGTTACCAGGTACTCACGGCGGAAAGCGGGGCAGCGGCGCTGGACCTGCTCGCGTCGACTCAAGTTGATCTGATCATCTCGGACATGCGCATGCCCTACATGAGCGGCGCGGAGTTCTTGGCTCAAGCGCAAGCACTCTATCCGGATACGGTGCGAATCCTGTTGACCGGCTACTCAGAGATTGAATCGGTTGTTCGTGCGATCAACGAGGGCGGGGTCTACCGCTATCTGAACAAGCCATGGGACGACCAGGACTTGCTCCTGACGGTTGCGCAGGCGCTGGAGCAACGCAGGTTGCGCAAGGAAACCGAGCGGCTGACCGAGCTCACGCACAAGCAGAACGACGAGCTGCGGCGGTTCAATGCCGGCCTCGAGACGCAAGTCCTCGCTCGTACCGAGGAAATCCGTCAGACGGTCATGTTCCTTGAAGATGCGCAACGCGATCTGAAGCGTAATTTCTCCACGATGGTACAGGTCTGCGCCAGCATGATCGAGCTGCGCTGTGGGGTGCTTGGCGGCCAATCACTGCGTATTGGAGAGGTGGGTCGGCGTTTGGCGCTGGCATTCGACATGAGTGATTTGCAGGCACAGGATGTGTTTTTCGCCGGTCTGCTGCATGGTATTGGCAAGTTGTCGCTGCCGGACGAATTGCTGCGCAAATCGCTTGATCGGCTCTCGCCCGAGGATATTCAGTTTTTCTATCAGCATCCGCTGCGCGCACAAATGGTGTTGACGCCGGTCGCGCAGTTGGATCACGTCGCGCACATCATTCGCCATCAGTACGAGCGCTTCAACGGACGGGGCACGCCTGACGGTTTAGCAGGTTCAGACATTCCGTTTGGTTCGCGAGTTTTGGCCGTGGCTCGCGATTTCGAGGGGCTGCGCAGTGGCGGCATCGTGAAGCAAGCCGTCTCGCTCGAGCAGGCGATCGTGATGCTCAAGTCGCAGGCGGGAACGCGCTACGATCCCCAAATCGTTGATCGCTTCGTAGCGTTGATGGAGGATCCGCTCGCGTTGAACTCGGAGACCCCGGTCGCGCTGATCGACGCATCTCTACTCAGGGAGGGCATGCGTCTCGCTGACGATCTGCGCACCAGTCGGGGCGTGCTGCTGCTGGCGAAAGACGGTGTGGTTTCCGCTCATCAGATAGCGCAGGTGAACCGCTTCCAGGCGCAAGAAGGGACGCCGTTTTCGATCCTGATCCATGCGGTCGTGGCGGTCCAACCCGAGCCCATGCACCGATGATCGCATCAGCAAAAGCGATGGTGGTCAATAAGCGCGGCGCTCGCGCTACCGCACTTGAGTATGCGCGTCACGCCCGCTTTTTGGCTCGCGTTGAGGCGGCAGGGCTTATGTCGAATCACCGCGGCAACGAGGCAGCTCAAAGAGAGACATAGATGAACGCCACCTATAAACGCTGTGCGAGCGCGAACAAACTTACCTTGCCAACGCGCACGCGCGAACAGCGGGTCCGCGACCTGACGGTTCAGCGCGACCGGCTGAAGACCGCACTGGAGAACATGCCGCAGGGCTTTTGCATGGTGGACGAAATGGGTCGCCTCACCGTATGCAATGGACATTTCCTCCAGATGCTTCAGCTTCCTGCCGACGCTTTCGGACACGGGAAGACCTATGTCGATGTCGTGTCGGGCAGTCCTGTATTTGGAGACCACGTCGAGCACGGGGTGCGCCCCTACGCCGCTGAGTATTTCGCGATGGTCTGGTCGAGGAGTCCGGCGACCGTGCAACAGCTATGGTTCGACGATCGTGTCGTGTCGATTATCCATCAGCCGTTGGTGACAGGCGGCTTCGTTGAAACGTTCGACGACATGACGGAGCTACGCCGAGCTGACGCGCGCATTGCACATATGGCGATGCACGATGCGCTTACCGACCTGCCAAATCGGGCGCTGCTGCGCCAGCGGATTGAAGAGACGTTGACCCATGGCGACCCTGGGGGTTGTGCGCTGCTGTATATCGATCTGGATCGTTTCAAGAACGTGAATGACACCCTTGGGCATGCGATCGGCGATGCACTGTTGCAACTGGTCGCGGCACGGCTCACGCAGCAATTGCCGAATGGCGCCATGGTCGCGAGGATCGGTGGTGACGAATTTGCTGTGCTGATGCGAAGTGGCATCGAGCGCGGGCAGATCGCGATACTTGCCGAGCGACTGATTTGCAGTGTGAGCGACCCATATGCCCTGGAAGGGCATGACATTGTGATCGGTACAAGCGTTGGTATCGCGATCGCTCCGGAAGATGGCAACGAATGGGCGACGCTTACGAAGCATGCGGATCTCGCGCTGTATGAGGCGAAGGCAGCCGGGCGCGGATGTTACCGCTTCTTCGAAGTCGAGGCCGAGCGTTTGATGCAGGCTCAAAGAACACTCGCACTAGAACTGCATCAGGCGATTGGCCGGCACGAATTCGAACTGTGCTACCAGCCGCTCATCAATCTACACCCACAACGCGTCAATGGCTTCGAAGCGCTGTTGCGATGGCGTAATCCTAAGCGGGGTATCGTCGGAGCAGGCGAATTCGTGCCGCTTGCTGAAGAACTGGGCCTTATCGGGCCGATCGGCGAGTGGGTACTGCGCCATGCTTGCTGGCGAGCAACACGCTGGCCGGAGCCTCTTCGCGTATCGGTGAACCTGTCCACCGCCCAGTTTCACGGCAACGGCCTTGTAGACGCTGTTGCGTCTGCATTGAGGGAGTCCGGGCTCGCGCCGCATCGACTCGAACTTGAGATCACGGAGTCGATGTTGCTCGACAACACGGAAGCGGTGCTGTCGGTGCTCCATCGGCTCCGGCAGATGGGTGTGAGCATAGCGATGGACGATTTCGGCACGGGCTACTCGTCTTTGAGCTATTTGACGATGTTTCCGTTCGACCGCATCAAGATCGACCAGTCGTTCACGAAAGGGATTGGCAAGCGTCCCGAAGCGGTGGCCATCATCCGGGCCGTGACCGGCATATGCACGAGCCTTGGTATCGTCAGCACAGCAGAGGGGGTGGAAACGAAGGCGCAACTAGACTTCCTGTCACATGCCGGGTGCAATGAGGCGCAAGGATATTTTTTCAGCCGCCCGCGCCCGGAACAAGAAGTTGCGCGCTTCCTTGCATCGTGGGAGCCGGACGAACCATGCCGGGCACCGCTTCTTTCGGGTATGGGCACCGGGCGCTGCGTAACACAGGACAACGTGTCGTGAATTCATTGCCATCCTCCACCATGCTCGCTCAGTGTGCACGAATCTCGACGCGCGTGAAGCCGTGGGGAAGTGCACTCGGCGCCTCGGGAATGCGACGGCGAATTGGTCGTGTACGCCTGACCCGCCACAAGGTCCGCGCCGTGAACAAGCTTGCCGAGTTGCCCGCACCACTGCTGGATCGGCACTGCGGCGGGGCCGAACAGCGCTCAACCTCAACCAATCAAGCCCCCCACAGCAAGCTGTGGGGTATGAACTGCGCTTTCCCAAGCAGCCGGTTTCCAACCGGCCTACGCCGCAAGCGGCTGGGAATCCGACCCGAAGAGATTGAAATTACCATCGACGCTTTGGGCGGTCAGCGATGAACACTCCGCAGAACCGACGAATCCTGCTGGTCGACGACATGCCAGCGCTCCACGAAGACTTCCGCAAGATCCTCGTGCCCCTGGCACGGGCCGACGAGGAGCTCATCGCCGACGAGGCGGCGTTATTCGGCGATGAGCCGGAGTCTGCTGCTACCGCCTTCGAACTGGATTCAGCCTTCCAGGGACAGGAAGCTTTGGTGAAGGTGCAAACCTCACTGGAGATGGGCCTACCCTACGCGATGGCCTTCGTCGACATGCGCATGCCGCCAGGCTGGGACGGCGTACAAACAATCGAGCGGCTATGGCAGGCCGACGCGCGGCTCCAAATCGTCATCTGCACCGCGTATTCCGACCACGCGTGGGACGCCGTGCTGGCGCGGCTGGACACGCGCGATCGGCTGCTGATCCTGAAGAAGCCGTTCGACGCTATCGAGGTACGCCAACTCGCGAATACGCTGACCGCCAAGTGGGTGATGACACAGCAGGCGACTGCACAGCTCACGCTGCTGGAAGAAAGGGTGCGCGAACGCACCCGCGAGATCACTCGCACCAACGAGGCCCTGCAGGCCGAGATCAGCGAGCGCAAGCACCTGCAAGGGCAACTTGTGCAATCGGAGAAGCTCGCATCGATCGGCCAACTCGCCGCAGGTGTCGCGCACGAGATCAACAACCCGATTGGCTACGTCTTTGCGAACTTCGGCGCCCTGGAGGGCTACCTCGACCAACTATTCGACATGCTGGCTGCCTACGAAAGTGCCGAGCGCAGTGTGAGCGCACCTGACGTGGCCGCCGGACTGCGGGACCTGCGCGAACAGGTGGAACTGGACTTCCTGAAGGAGGACATCCCGGTGCTAATGCGCGAATCGAAGCAGGGCATCGCGCGCGTGCGTGAGATTGTGCAAAATCTGAGAGACTTTTCGCGTGTGGATTCCACACAGGAATGGCAGTTGGCGAACCTGCATCAGGGCATTGATTCGACGCTGAACATCGTTGCCAGCGAAGTCAAGTACAAGGCCGAGGTGGTCAAGGAATACGGCTTGATTCCCGACATCGAATGCCTACCTTCGCAGATCAACCAGGTCGTGATGAACCTCGTGGTGAACGCCGCGCACGCAATAGGCGAGCAGCGCGGGCGCATTACAATTCGCACCGGCGTCCAAGACGAGCACGTGTGGCTGGAAGTGACCGACACCGGATCAGGTATTTCGCAGGACACGCTCAAACGCATCTTCGAACCCTTCTTCACCACCAAGCCGGTCGGCAAAGGCACGGGCTTGGGCTTGTCACTGTCGTACGGCATCGTGCAAATGCACCAGGGTCGCATCGACGTGAGCAGCGTCGTCGGGCAGGGCACCACGTTTCGCGTGACGCTGCCGATACGTCGGCCGACGAACACCTGCGCCTCACCCCAACCATGACCATTCGACATATCCCCTCGATCGACATCATGTCTGCGGCAACGCACGGGGATTTGCCCCGGGCGCTGGCGAGCGCTACTGACGCGCACGACGCGGGCGACCCCGAGACGCCGCTGTTCTGCGACCAAATGCGACGGGCGTTGTTGAAAAAGAATATGAGCAAAGCGGCCCGGTTTTCGTAACTTTGCAGACTTTCACGGACACCGGCATCCCGAGATTTGTCATTCGGTTCAGTGCAGGCGCACACATGATCCACGCCTTGATTTTCTGCTGCCGCAGCGCTCACGCCTCATGGCGTTGCCGAAAAATGTGCTTGTAGCATTGCATCGCAAGGGCGCCATAGTTGCGTAGGTTGTCGCCCGTGATCCGCTCGTTTGACGAGGCGACCGCGTTGCGCAACGACCTGATCTGTTGGTCTCGCTGGGACGTTGGGTAGGTGATCCCAACCAGCTGGCGAAACCGTCTCACCATCGTAGGCGAAGTCACCCATGAAGATATCAAAATCGGCGTTATTGATTACATGGTTGCGCAGTATGCGTTGACATCATATATTTATTAGGTTTCCTGATGGATAGATACTACAATTAACGAAACCGGGCATACATCGAAACTCGCAGATGTTTTCAAAAAACGTATCGGAGAAATGTCATCAAAAAGATCCTTCTTGCGCTCGCCGCCACATTGCCCCTGGTTGCATCGTTTTCTGCTCATGCGGAGAAGATTGGCGTTTCCATGGCGTCGTTTGATGACAACTTTCTGACGGTTGTGCGCGACGCTATGAGTGAGCGTGCATCGGGCATGAAAGGCGTAACCTTGCAGTTTGAAGATGCACAGTCCGACTTGAGCTTGCAGGTCAAACAGTTGCAAGGTTTTATCGACAAGAAAGTCGACGCTATCATTGTCAGCGCTGTGGATACCTCCGCGACACCGCGGATGACTGAATTGGCAATGAAGGCGGGAATTCCATTGGTTTACGTGAATCGGATGCCATCGGAGAAGATGCTGCCGCCGAAAGTCGCTTTTGTTGGATCTAACGAAGTCGATTCCGGTACGTTGGAGATGAAAGAGGTTTGCAAGCTAATGGGTGGCCAGGGCAAGATCCTGCTGATGATGGGGCCTCAGTCTCAGCAAGCCGCACGTCAGCGAACACAGGACGTCAAGGATGTGATCTCGAAACCGCCTTGCAACGGAATCGTGATTGTTGGCACTGGCCTGGCTGGCTGGGAACGCACAAAAGGAGTCGACCTAATGAATAAATGGATGTCGGCAGGTCTGAAGTTCGATGCCATCGTCTCCAATAATGATGAAATGGCGCTTGGCGCGATTCAGGCGCTGAAGGCGGCAAAGATGATGAGCAAAAGCACCATCGTTGCCGGTGTTGACGCCACGGATGATGCGTTAGCCTCCATGAAGTCGGGCGATCTGAAGGTAACAGTATTCCAGAACGGTGCCGCTCAAGGCACGGGTTCGGTCGATGCTGCGTTGAAGCTTGCGCGAGGACAGAAGTCGGCGTCATGGGTCTGGATCCCCTTCGAACTTGTGACGCCGGCGAATGCTGCACAGTACGTAACGAAGAATTAATCGCGCATGTGCGTGTCGCCGCTTTTTTGGGGGGCTGAATGCGTGCGAATGCATTCAATAGGGAAAAGGCGCCGACTGTGCCGGTCTAACCACGTCGGCTGCACTGCTGAGGATCCGACATGACCGTTACGCGAGCTGTCATCGTAACGCTATCTATATCTCTGCTAGGCCTTCTGTTTGTCGGTGCCTATGGGCTCTGGGGGCTCCTGCAGTCGCAGAAGCGATCTCAGTACGTGGAGAACAATACCTATCCGGCCATCCAGGCGCTCACCGATGTGCGCTCTGCCCTAAACGGTGGACGTATCGCGACATTCCTGCACGCGTCGACTTTCCAGGCCGCTCAGAAAGCGCGGATCGGACAACAGATTACGGCCTACGACATGGCGATGGATCGGGCTCTGGCCGTATACCGAAAAACGCTAGTATCCGGCGCCACTGATACTGCCATGCTGGCTTCGGATCAAGCCGCCTTGAGCGCTTACCGATCGGAGCGCGAACTCATGCTGGAGAAGTCCGCCAACAACGACACTGCCGCCGCGCACAAGTTACTGACGACGACGCTGGCGGACAGGGCCACTTCACTAGATACTGCGTTAAGTACGCATATTGCCTACAACAACAAACTCGCTGCCGCGTTGAGCCTTGCGACCACTAAGGCATTCACAACGTCAATTCGCACTCTAGTCATCGCGATCGTGGTTGGCTTTCTGCTCATCAGCTCGCTAGCCATGTTCTTATTGCGGATTATCCGCAATAGCGGGTACGGTATCAAGCGCACGCTCGAGCGCACGCGTGAACTGCGGGAGGCGCAAACCGCGCTGCTGGCTACCGCGCGACAGGCCGGCATGGCCGAAATCGCCAACAACGTGTTGCATAACGTTGGCAATGTTCTCAACAGCGTGAACGTTTCGGCAGGGCTGATTGGCCGCAAGTTGCATGATTCCAAAGTTCAGGGACTGACCAAAGCGGTCCAGTTGATGAATGAGCATGCGACAGACCTCGGTGATTTTTTTACCCTGAATGATAAGGGCAAACTGTTGCCCGGCTATCTGAACAAGCTGGTGGTGGCTCTCGCAATGGAGCAACAAGGTATCGTCGAAGAGCTGGGGTCATTGACCAAGGGTATTGAACATATCAAGGATATCGTCGCCACACAGCAGTCCTACGCCGGCGCTGCTAGCCTGCTCGAGGAGGTGCAGATAGTCGAGTTATTGGAAGATGCCCTGCGTTTGAATGCCGACGCGCTTGCCAGACACCGCGTGGTCGTAACCAGGAACTTTGCCAACGTGCCTTTGCTGATGTTGGACAAGTCACGGTTGCTGCAGATCCTGGTGAACCTGATCAGCAACGCGACGCAAGCAATGGATGGCGTCGTAGACCGACCCCATCAGATTACGCTGCGAATGTCTGTCTCGGACCTTGCAGATGAACCGCGCCTGATAGTTCAAGTCGAGGATAACGGTGAAGGTATCGCCACGGAAAATCTGGCACAGCTATTTGTCCATGGCTTTACCACCCGCAAGACTGGCCACGGCTTTGGCTTGCATAGTTGCGTGTTGGCGGCCCAGGAGATGGGCGGCACGCTCACTGCCCATAGCGATGGGCAGGGCGAGGGTGCTACCTTTACGCTTGACCTTCCGACCAAGCCTTCACATAGGATAAATCTGTAACAGGGGGTTGCTTCGGGAAATTGAGTGCAGGTTTAAGAAGATACTCTTTATAACAAATAAGGATATCGTATCAAAGTGAGGGTTTGTCGACGCGAAACGGCTGATGCGGGCAGTGAATGGTTCAATGGGGTAGTGACCACATAGCCGCGGCGAAAGTGGCCATCTGGCCGGGCTACTCGAGGTGCGTCTAAACAAACGAAACAAAAGTCCCATAGGATTTCTGGCGGTGGCGCAACGTAAACTTCGGGTGTATTGCACGGCTCATGCCCCGGTCGCCGTGCGGTTCAATTAACAACGGAAATTCACGTCTATCCGATAAGAAAACAGCCAGCAATATCAAGCCGCTTCATCTACCTTTCCTTATCGCGTAAGCGTTCATTGTTAATAGGTATCCTGATCGGTCGTTACCAAAGACGAGTGATATAGTTTAGGTATCTTTAAAAACCGCCATCAGATACAAGTTGAAATTGGGAGACCGGAATTCGGCCAGAAGCCTCGCCAGCCTTGGATTCAACACTGATCTCTGCGGGACTTTTGAGTCGTCTGTTTAAACGCACCCAGAGGTGAGGCGATGGTCGTCGGGTTCAGACTATCTGTTTTGCAGTTTGCCGTAGCTGTGCAAGCCGGATAAGAACATGCTGACGCCGACGAAAGCGACCGCCCTGACCGCCAGGCCGGTCAGTGCCACCATGCCGCCATCCACGTCAGTTCCGAAGCGATCGTGCTACCCGACCCCGATTACCTATGGTCGCGTTAATGCCGTTTGAGGATGCCGGATAGCTGCTGATCTTCTCAGGCACCGCGCTGCTCTTTACGCATCGGGCCTGTAGCACTCCTAATATTCCGCCGCCTTCATCGCTTCTTCTGAAGCGATCATTTTATTCACGCGTAAGGCGTACCGGCCATTGAAAATCCCATAGCCGCACTCCATAACAGGCACGGAGTCAACTTTGGCGGTGACATACGGGCAAAAATTGATCGGGATCACATCGCCTGCGCGCATGCTCAGGATCTTCTCGAACGTCGTCGGTATGTCGACAAGATCAACGGTCACCTCGAGCTCAGCCGCCTGCAATTGCGTGGCGAGAACGCGTCCCCATCGCCGGTCGACGTCAAGCGTCTCGCCTTGATGCGGTGAAAACAGCAGATCACGAATTGGCTCGATCATTGAATACGGCAAGCAAACGTGCAGCGTTCCTCCGGTCGCACCAAACTCGATGGAAAACTCGGTGACAATGACGATCTCATTGGGAGTAGCCACGTTCGCGAACTGCGTATGCATCTCTGATCGAACGTACTCCAGGGTCAGGGGGCGTACGCTTATCCACGCGGCCATATAGTGTTCAAAAACAACATCGAGCAGCTTGCCAATGATGCGCTGTTCAGTGGCGGTGAACTCGCGCCCCTCTACACGAACGTGAAACCGCCCGTCTCCTCCAAACAAATTATCGACCACGAAAAACACCAGATCCGGGTCAAACACGAAGAGCGCGGTACCGCGCAGCGGTTTGACATGAACCAGGTTCAGGTTGGTCGGAATGGGGAGGTTACGCGTAAATTCGCTGTACTTCTGAACCTTGATCGCACCGACCGAAATCTCGGCAGTGCGGCGCATAAAGTGAAAGATCCCGCTGCGCAGGAGGCGCGCGAAGCGATCGTTGATGATTTCAAGACCTGCCATCCGACCGCGCACTATCCGCTCCTGGGCGGAGAGATTGTAGGGACGTGGGACCGACGAGGAGGCTTGCTCGACGACCGCGTCGCTCTCGCCGGTGACGCCCTTTAACAGCGCATCGACCTCGGCCTGCGACATGAATTCTTCGTGCGCCATTCCTGCCCTTCTATTTGATTGGTCCCGGTTTTCTAGAGCGGTACTTCGGCGTTTTGAAAGGGCGTCGCCTCGTGCAGCGCGTTCTTAATTCGATACGCTATCGGTCCTTCGCTTGCTGCGTAAACCAATCGTAGTCCAGCGCGGGGATCGCAAGACCGTGAAGAGAGGGGTGATTGTGGCTTAGTTCGCCGGCTTGCGTCGCTACGCGGGTGCGTTTGGTACGGGGAATCCCCGGTGAATCTTGAAATCGCCCTGTTTTTACAGCATCAGGATGCTGACATTGCGCTTCGCTCGGCGCAGAAACTGGGTATGGCGGGCGCCCATACGTTGAATCTTCAAAGACACCCCATAGGGAAAACGTGAGGGATCTTAAGGAAATCAAAGGTCAAGCTGCTGACCTTTGTGTCGTTAATACATGTGAAGCAATGGTGAAGTGACGCACGTCCAGGCGGTGAAATATGCAGTTCGACCAACGCTGAATGAACGCATTGTTCTGCAATGCGAACTTCCACCTTGCGCAATCCATTTTCGATCGAAGCAGAGCACTGCGTCATCAACTATATCGAAGCGTATTCCGAACAATCGGTCATGCCGCACAGAATCGAGGCGAATCAGATGAGTAGTTCACAGCATGATGTTGAGCAACGGACAAACCTGGCGGGAAACAACCGGTTCGAACTGCTCCTGTTCCGCCTTGGCGAGGCACCAAACTCGACACAGCGTGAACTTTACGGCATCAACGTGTTCAAGGTTCGGGAGATCATTGAGATGCCTGCCTTTACGGTCATGGCCGGCGCATCGGACAACATCCTCGGCATTGCTGATATTCGCGGGCAAATCATTCCTGTCATTGACTTGCCCAGGCTGACGGGTTGTACCCCGAGGGGGGAACCACGGATCTTGCTCGTCACTGAATTTGCCAGGACGACCCAAGGCTTTGCGGTCGAGGAGGTCGATGACATCGTTCGCCTTGAGTGGGACCAGGTGTTGTCTGCAGAAGCGCATTCCAGCGGAAAGACCGTGACTAGCATCGCACGCCTTGATGGAAACGTAGACGGTTCGCGTCTGGCTCAGTTGCTCGATGTCGAGCATATTTTGCGGGACGTGCTTCCGGGAAGCGAGCCTGCTATTACTGAGGCTACCGTAGGCCGCGTCACTATTGCGCGTGGTGCGAAAATTCTAGCGGCTGATGATTCGGGTGTAGCGCGTAGCTTGATTGAGCAGAGTCTCACTGCAATGGGCTTGCCGTTCATCATGGCGAAGACGGGGCTCGAAGCGTGGAACGTGCTGGAGGCGGCGGAAAAACGCTTGCACGCGTCTGGCCACGCGGTAAGTGACGAAATCGCACTGGTTTTAACGGACCTTGAGATGCCGGAAATGGACGGCTTCACGTTGACTCGCAAGATCAAGGGTAACGCCGCGCTGCGATCGATTCCGGTCGTCATCCATTCGTCGTTATCCGGATCTGCCAATGAGGAGCACGTGAGAAAAGTCGGTGCCGATGCGTATATCTCGAAGTTCGTCGCGCAGGAGCTCGCCACCGTGTTGCGCGAAACGCTGGGGCAGCCCGTCGCAGCCTGATTCGCCGTACTGTGGGGTGAACTATGAGGATGTGTCGGACGCGTCGGGTCCATAAAATTAATCTCGCGTGCATGTTGGCATGCACCCGGCAAGGGTTTGTTCCTCTACAGGAGAGGCCTGTGCTGCCGTAAAGCAGCGACACAGTCGTACCGCCTACCGTTTTCCGCAAAGAGCGTTGCCGCGTGAGATACACCACGCATGCTGACATGCGAAAGCTCGTTCCCGGAAATTGAGGCGTTCTCTTTTTATGTACACAGGAGCAAAAACAAATGAATCTCAAACAGATGACCGTTAAGGCGAAATTGAGCGCGGGCTTTGGCGTGCTTGCCGCGATCGTCCTGGTTGTATCAGGCCTGTCCGTGAAGGCATTGAACGACTCGAACGAGCGATTTTCCAGCTATGTCGCGGGTATCAGCGCGCGATCTGACATGGCGAAGAGCGTTAGGACCGCCGTTGATGAGCGGGCCGTTGCCGCTCGCGACTTGGTGCTGGTGACAACGCCCGCAGACCTTGCAACCGAGAAGGCCGCCGTTACCCAGGCGCACGAAGACGTCCAGTCCCGCCTTCGCAAGCTCAATGAGATGCTCGCCAACGCGACCGATGCAACTGACAAAGCGCGCAGTCTCGTTGGCGAGATCAACCGTGTCGAAGCGGCCTACGGGCCGGTTGCAACGGACATTGTCGCCCTCGCTTTAGCCAACAAGCGCGACGAGGCGGTCGCGAAGATGAACACTGAATGCAGACCACTGCTGGCCGCACTCATCAAAGCAACCAACGACTTTTCGGATTACACGCACACTCGCGCGTTGCAGTTGGTCGAAGATTCCGCGGAGCGCGGTGCGAGCCAGCGCAATCTGCTGATCGCGATCTGTCTGGCCGCGGTCGGGGCGGCCGCGTTGGCCGGTGTGTTGATCACACGCGGTTTGACGCGCGCCTTGGGCGCGGAGCCTGCTGCGTTGGGCGAGGTCGCTGAACGCATCGCCGGTGGGGATCTGAGTCCCGTGCCGGGCGCGCATCAGGCGCCGGCCGGCAGCGTGCTCGCCTCCATGGGCGAGATGCAAGGTAGCCTCGTCAGGCTGATCGGTCAGGTTCGTAGCGCGGCTGAGAGCATCGCGAGCGGGTCGAGCGAGATCGCGGCGGGCAACGTGGACTTGTCCTCGCGCACCGAAGAACAAGCGGCATCGCTGGAAGAAACGGCAGCGAGCATGGAAGAACTGACGGCCACGGTGAAGCAGAACGCCGAGAGCGCGCAGCAAGCGAGCTCACTCTCCGCCAACGCATCCGAAGTGGCGCAAAAGGGCAATGTGGTGGTGAGCCGGGTCGTCGACACGATGAGCGAAATCAGCCAAAGCTCGACGAAGATCGCGGATATCACCGGGATCATCGAAGGGATTGCCTTCCAGACCAACATCCTCGCGCTGAACGCGGCGGTCGAAGCTGCCCGTGCCGGCGAGCAGGGGCGTGGCTTCGCGGTTGTCGCCAGCGAAGTGCGCAGCCTCGCGCAGCGTTCGTCGAGCGCGGCCAAGGAAATCAAGGATTTGATCGCCACGTCGGTGCAAAAAGTTCAGGATGGTTCGGCGCTGGCCGCAGACGCAGGCAAGACGATGTCGGACGTCACGCAGGCCATCTCACGCGTGACCGACATCATGGGCGAAATCGCCGCCGCCTCCGGGGAACAAAGCCGCGGAATCGAGCAGGTCAATCAGGCGATCACACAGATGGACGAAGTCACGCAGCAAAACGCTGCGTTGGTGGAAGAAGCCGCGGCGGCCTCTCAATCGCTGGAAGAACAGGGACGGCATTTAACGGAGTCCGTGGCCTTTTTCCGCCTTGGCGCGGCGACTCCCGATCACGCAGCCGATCGGGCAACGGCGGCACCGCGCCGCGTGGCACCGGCTAAACGCCAAACGTCACCGTCCACCAAGACAGCGGCGCCGCTCGCCAAGCGGCCGACCGCGCGAGCCGTACTGGCCCCCGCAGGTGTCACTGCGTCCGCCGGCGCGGCGTGGGAAAAGTTTTGAACCCGGCTCACATCGCACACACAGAGGATTTGATCATGGACGCGATTCAAGAGGGCGCTCGCGCTGCAACGATCTTGGCAGCGTCCTCCGCGCAAGCGGGGGAACAACTGCAGGTACCTGCGTCGCGAGCCGGTGGCGAGTTCCTGATTTTTAACCTGGGGGCCGAAGAGTACGGCATCGATATCCAGCACGTTCAGGAAATTCGCTCGTATGATCCCCCGACTAGCATCGCAAACGCCCCTGCTTTCATCAAGGGGGTGATCAATCTACGGGGCGTCATTACGTCGATCCTCGATCTGAGGATCAAATTTAACCTCAAGTCGGTGAAATACGACGAGCTTACCGTCGTCATTATGGTGAATGTCGGCAAGCGTGTCGTTGGCGTCGTGGTGGATTCGGTCAGCGACGTACTGGCGCTGGATAGCGGTCAGATCAGCCCCGTTCCGCAACTCAGCTCCGCAGCCGATGTTGGCTTCATCACGGGTATCGGTTCGGCACCTGGCGACAGTCATGAGCGGATGCTTATTCTTGTCGACATCGACAACTTGATTTCCTCGGCAGATGTTCGCTTGCCCGAGATGGAATTGCATTGAACGTAAAGGTCTGGACTCGTTTGGGGGCGAAGCGTCCCCAAACATCTTCGCGACAGCCGCGATGAACGCGTAACCCGTCAGCCTTGAATTCCGAACGTTGCGTCACCGGCCGAGAGCGCGCCTCCGTGCAAAAAAAGATTTCGGCGTCGACATTGCGCCCGGGTATGTTTCTGCAAGCTCTGGATGGCAGTTAGCTTGATCACCCGTTCTGAAAAAGATCCTTCCTGCTGTGCGATGACGACATAAAAAAATCGTCGCGAGCGGTATCGGATCAGTAGTAGTCGATACAGATAAAGGTTTGGACGACGATACGCAGACTCGTTTCGCAGGTCATTTGTTCGCAGCACCAGGTCTGGCCAGGGAAAAACCGGGCGACTCGCTTCCCGTTGCACCTGGTCCAGCACAAGAGCGCCAGCCTCGCAAATCGGCCGCCGATGAGATCGAACATGCAAAGCGCCTGTTCGTCTCAGCTAGCGCCCAGATGAAGTTAATCTTCCAGCAGACCCGAATGGGCAAGGCCGTGTCGACTACGGTGATGATGCCCCTGGCCGAAGCGATCAGCGCCTCGGTCATTCGCAATCCCCATGCGCTAACCAGCGTCGCGCGGCTCAAGCGGCATGATGGCTACACCTACATGCATTCGGTCGAGGTCTGCGCGTTGATGACGGCTTTGGCGTGCGAGCTTGAATTCGATGAGCAGGCTATCCGCGAGGCGGGAGCAGCCGGCCTGTTGCACGACATTGGCAAGACACTGATGCGGCTCAACGTGCTCAACAAGCGTGGAAAGTTGACCGCCGAGGAGTTCGGAATCGCAAAAATGCACCCGGAAGACGGCTGGAGAATACTGCAGTCCACGGATGTGAGCACCGGCGTGCTGCAAGTCGCTTTGCATCACCACGAAAAGTTCGATGGTAGTGGTTACCCGCATCAACTCAAGGGCGAAGCCATTCCATTGCTCGCACGGATGGGCGCCGTATGCGACGTCTACGATGCCGTGACCTCAGAGCGGCCTTATAAGGCCGCATGGCAGCCAGCAGAAGCACTGCGAAGCATGGCGTCCTGGGACGCACATTTCGATAAATCGATTCTTGCCCGATTCATTAAATGCATCGGCATTTATCCGGTGGGGACCCTGGTGCGCCTCGAGTCCGGGCATCTCGCTGTCGTGTTGGATCAGAACCGTGGCGCAATCTCCGCCCCCGTCGTGAAGAAGTTTTTCTCCACCAAATCTAACCAGCCCGTTATTCCTCAAGTCTTAAACCTGGAGAAAGCTCAGGGCTCGGACCGGATTGTCCGGGTAGAAGACCCTCAAGTGTGGAATTTCCCTCATCTGACCGAGCTTTGGCTGAACCATATTGCATTGTGAAAATGTTTCGACCGAGTGCTTGTGATCGCCGACTGCGGTCTCACGCATAACTCGGTGCGACCAAGCTCGTGCGGCGCATATGCGCTTCCTTCACTAACCAGTCAACTACCTGGCTGCACACTGCCGCGCGGCGCAGCCGTCCATTCGACCTGATCGATGCGCAGGCGACATCACGTCGCACACGAAAGTTCGCTTCTTGCTCTGTGCGCTATTTAGCCGATCGGTCTCAAGGTTCAATGGGAATGGTCGTTAATCATATTAACAAAGCAGGTCGTCCATCGTTTATCAGTTGGCGCTGCTCACCACTTCCGGATACCACCGGCAATACCATGAAGAAGCGCTTCAGTAACGGGCGGCGGTCGTTTTGCGCCGCATCATTGACAGCGGTAGCACTGGTCTGTATGACCTGCGCGCGCGCTGAGGACGCGCCGAACGCCACTGCGTCGCCGAGCATGTTCGCGCTGAGCGGTTTCGGAACGCTTGGGATGACACATTCGAGCCTCGATAGCGCCGACTTCACCAGCACCGCGTTCGAGCCAAACGGCGCCGGACACAGCCGCGCCTACGACTTCGCCGATGACACCAAGCTCGGCGTACAGCTTATTGGCCGCTTTACCGACAAGCTCTCCGCGGTCGTTCAAGTCGTGTCCCAGCACCGTTACGACAATACGTTCGTGCCGCAGATCGAGTGGGCAAACCTGAAATACGCGTTCACGCCGGACTTCAGCGTGCGCATCGGACGAATCGAACTGCCGACATTCCTTAACTCCGATTATCGCAATGTCGGTTATGCGAATCCGTGGGTACGCGTGCCGGCCGAGGTCTATAACACCGTGCCGATTACGAATAGCGACGGCGCCGACCTGTCGTATCGATTTCGCCTCGGCGAGGTGGTCAACACGGTACGGGTACTCTACGGCTACAGCGCATTTCACGCGAACCCGGGAATGATCAGGACCACGGGTACGGGCATCGTGGGCGCGTTCGATACGATTGAATATCGCGATTTCACCGTGCATGTCGGCTACCTGCACGCTAACGTGAAACTCGCCGTTCTCGACCCGAAGCTGCCTGCGAACGTCTACAGCATGGCGGTTGGCTACGACCCAGGGCCGTGGTTCGTGCAAGCAGAACTCGCTCGCGTCACCGTCGACCAAGTCACGCCCGGCTACGTCAGCGGCTATGTCACTGGCGGCTACCGGATCAACAAGTTCACGCCATTTGTAACCTACTCGGAAGCGCACGCCCTGGATCACGCCACCATCGTTCCGAACTACAACATGGGGCAAAAAGACATCTCGGCCGGCGTGCGCTGGGACTTCATGAAAAACATGGACCTCAAGGTCCAATTCGATCACGTTTGGCTGCCGGCGAATTCGACAGGCTCGTTCACCAACCTCCAACCGAACTTCCAGCTCGGCAGCGGGACAAACGTGTTCAGCGCCGTTCTCGACTTCGTCTTCTGATCGGAGCACTCGTGAACATCGCCAACAAACACGTCAGGGCGGCGTTTTTAGGCTTAGTGCTTGGGTTATTCGCCCACGCGTCGATGGCCGAGCTGGTTGTGGTCGTATCGGCCTCAAACCCGCTTGCCGAACTCAGCAAAGACCAGGTGGCGGATATTTTCCTCGGTCGCACGGCCTATTTTCCGCACGGTGGCGCGGCCGTTCCGCTCGACCTGGCAGAAGACGCTGCGAGCCGCGCAGAGTTTTACAGGAGGGTTACAGGAAAGTCGGCGGCGCAACTGAAAGCGTACTGGTCGAAGCTGATCTTCACAGGGCAGGGCCAGCCTCCGCGTGAGTTACCCGATGCCGCCGCGGTAAAAAAAGCAATCGTCGCCATGCCCGATTCGATCGGCTACATCGACAGGAGCGAACTGGACACCAGCGTCAAGGCAGTGCTGACGCCTCACTAGTCGGACGCCGCCCTTGGCAGTCACGGGGCGGCACGTCGACACACGAACCCTGGATAGCATGCCAGCCTTATGGAATTAAACGCTCAGTTTGTACCGAACGATCCGCACAGCCGTTTGATCGTACTGGGTACGGCGCTGCGTCCCATGCTACGACGCCTGCTCGAAGCCTATGTCCTGTTTCCGCTTTTCGCAGCGATGCTGCTTGTGCTCACGTGGACTACCGTTATCCATCTGATCAGCGCAGAAAACGTCGTTGCTCAGGGTGCAGCGGCGGAGTTGAGTCGCGAACTCGCTGATACCTACCAGGCGCAAATGGTGCGCAATCTGGTCTTTATCGACCAGACGCTAAAGACGGTCAAATACGCCTACGAGATGAAAGGCGCCGCAGGATTGCCGGAGCTTCGGGACAAGGGGCTACTTCCGCCAGCCATCGTGTTCAAGGTGGCAATTGTCGGCACTGACGGCCGGATAAGCGTCGCAACCCGGCCTCAGGCGTCAGTGACGGTAGCGGACGAGCCTTATTTCAGGACGCAACGCGATCGTGTCGATGATGCCCCAATGCCCTTTGTGAGCGAGGTCACGCGCGATCCCGTCACGGGGACCCCCGAAATCACCTTCAGCCGCAGGCTGCAGAACGCCGCCGGCGCTTTTGCCGGTGTCGTCATTCTCTCTGTAGACCCCGGCTATTTCACGAGCAGCTACGACTACGCGCGGATGGGCAAAGAGGGCGTGCTGGCCTTGCTCGGCACCGATGGCGTCATGCGTGCCGAGCAAGTGGGTGAGCAACAGTCGTGGGGCGAGCGCCTCTCCTTGACTGCCGTACACGCGGCCGCCGCGGCATCAACCGGGATGGCCTCGATCCAGCCTTGGGATCACGGGGTGCCGCGCTACACAAATATGCGCACGCTGCACGGCTTTCCGCTGATCGCGATGGTGGGTCTCGGCCACGACGAGCAGGTCGCGCAGCTCCGCCGGCACCGGCGTGCCTATCTGCTGTGGGCCGGCGGCGGCAGCGTGGTGCTGGTCATGCTGGCGTTTGTGCTGAGCCGCTTGAGCTGGCAGCTCGCCGTCAGCCGACAGCGTGCACGCCGGGCGCAGCAGACCTACTACGCCGCGTCAGAGGCCAGTCTGGACGCCTTTTTTGTCTTTCGTAGCGAACGCGGGGCCAACGGCCAGATCGTCGACTTCGCGCTAACTGACACGAATCGCCGGGGTGCTGAATTATCAGGCATGCGTCGTGGCATGTTGGTCGGTCAGTCGCTTGATGTTGCGTTTCCTCACTGTCGAGATGATGGCATGTTTGACAAACTGGTCAGCGTCGCGCTGACGGCTGCTGTCGAGGAGCACGAATGGATACACGAAAGGCCCGATACGTCATCGGTATGGCTACAGCGGCAGGTTGTGCGGGTGGAAGACGGTGTGGTCGCGATCGTACGCGACATCAGTTCGCGCAAACGCGCTGAAGTCCGGCGTGCAGAACAGAATCGGGTGCTGGAAATGATCGCCACCAGCACGCCGCTTGAGGAAGTCCTCTCATATATGACGCGGCTGCTGGAGTCGCAGATCGCGGGTGCGGTTTGCGTCGCGCTGCTGTGCGATGAAGACGGCCAGCACCTGAAGCTGGGCGCGGCGCCCAGCTTGGCCGAGCAACACCATAAGCAGATCCATGGTTCTGTGATTGGTCCAGACTCCGAGCCGAGCGGACGCGCGATTCATTGGCGCCAGCCCGTGTACATATCGGACGTGGCACAGGACGCGAGCCTGCTGCAGCAGATGGAAGGCTACGGCATGCGGGATCACGGCGCCTGCTGGGCACTCCCGATTTTGTCACACGACGGCAGCGCGCTTGGCGCACTGACGCTCTTCGTCCGAGATCCTCACGAACCGACGGCCGTCGAGGCGCAGGCCATCGCAATGGCGACGCGTATTTGCGGCATCGCGATCGAGCGCAGCCAGGCGGAGGAACGCATCCGCCACATGGCGAATCACGACGCGCTGACAGGTCTTCCCAATCGCACCTTGCTATCGGATCGGCTGAATCAAGTTTTGCTACACGCGCAACGCTATCAGCGCGGCGTGACGGTGGTGTTCATCGACCTCGACAATTTCAAGTTGATCAACGATAGCCTCGGTCATCGCGCCGGTGATGACCTGCTGAAGACGGTGGCCGCGCGAATGGTGCGATGCGTGCGACGCACTGATACGGTGGTGCGGCTCGGTGGTGATGAGTTTGTGATCGTTTTGTTCGACCAGGCGCAGAACAACGGAGACATAACGGCGGCCATCGAGAAGATTCGCGACACGATTCTCGAACCGATCGAACTGAACGGCCAGACTTTTCAAGTCACGTGCAGCATGGGACTGGCGAGCTATCCCAACGACGGCACTGACGGCGAAACGCTGTTGATGAACGCTGACGCGGCGATGTATCGCGCCAAAGAGAGGGGCCGCAATAACTACCAGTTGTACACGGCCGAGATGAACATCAAGGTGCACGACAAACTGCGGCTTCAAGAACAGTTGCGGCACGCACTGGCGAACGAGGAATTCCGGTTGGTGTATCAGCCGCAGGTCGATTTGCGCACGGAGAAGATCTTCGGCGTGGAGGCGCTGTTACGGTGGGATCACCCGACCGAAGGCCCGGTCTTCCCAGCCACGTTCATTCCCCTTGCAGAGCAAACAGGGCTGATCGTACCGATCGGCGACTGGGTGCTGCATACGGCCTGCGGCCAGAACAAGGCCTGGCAGGACGCAGGTATGCCGCCGATGACCATGTCTGTCAATGTCTCGGCGCGGCAGTTCCTGCAGAAGGATTGGGTGGGACGGGTGGCGCATGCGCTGGCCGTGAGCGGGCTCGATGCGCAGTATCTCGAGCTCGAACTCACCGAGAGCCTCATCATGCAGGATCTCGACGGGGCGATCGCTACGATGACCGAGTTGCAGGCCATGGGAGTGCGCCTGTCTATCGACGACTTTGGTACTGGGTATTCGAGTCTCAGTGCGTTGAAACACTTCCCGATCGTGCGCCTGAAAATAGATCAGTCATTCGTGCGCGAGCTACCTGACGGCGAGGATAACCGCGCCATCGCGCGGGCCGTGATCTCGCTCGGGCGGCAACTGAATCTCAAGGTCATTGCCGAAGGCGTCGAAACGGAGAGGCAACTTGATTTCCTGCGTGACAACGACTGTCACGAAATCCAGGGCTATCACTACAGCAAGCCCGTCTCGCCGAGCGAGTTGGAACGATTGGTCAGGGAACCTTTCACATGGCCCGCGGACGTGCCTGCCAAAGATGCACCTCGCTAGTTGTCAAAGCGACCGGCACGGCCGCGGCGGCGACACCATCGACACGATTTTGCGCGTAGCCGATAAACGCATGTACGAGGCAAAACATCAAGGGCGCAACCGGGAAGTCGCAGCATCGGTAATCAACTGATGTATCGTAGGGCTTCACAACTCTCAGATTCTGGAGTGCTCCTCGGATTTCCAGAATCTTTAACGCTGGCGCGTGCCGGCGTTTTTTTGCCCGTCTAGGGGATGTAAGCCCCCTTGAAGCGATCGCGAAATGGCACCGATGAAACCTCCGGATCGACGAAACATGGAAGAATGGGTTGGATGGCTCCGTCATGTCATTCACTAGGATTCCTACATTTTACATAAAATCAAATGATCACCGAAAAATAAACTGCGATTTTTTGGTCAAAAGATCTTAACGAGCTTTAATTAACGACTTTTAATTCGGATTACGAAATATTGTTCGTTGCGTCGGATTTGCTGGTATATCGACGCTCAGAGGTCTAACGACACGCGTCTCGCAGCCATCAAGCCTACTTTGCCGATATCAAGTTATTTCATCGAGCGTTTGGCTCCCAACGAAACGACTTGCGCTCGCGTCACCGGCGAGTCCATAGGATACCTTGCAAATTCAACGATTGAAGATTTGCGACGATCAAATGCGCGATTCTCGAATTCGTTGATGTGACGCTCCGAACCGAACAGCGTAAACCCTCGCTTTAACGCTGCGAGACGGTTGAAAGGAGTTTGCGACCGGTTTTAAGAAGCAGCTGCGGACTTTCAGTCAGGTACATTCGAATTTGCGTTGCTGGTAGACTGATTCTTCCGAAGTGAGGAGCATGCCTCTCATGGAGAACGGCATGAAGCGCATCGTGGTGGTCGGTGCCGGTTTTGCCGGCTTGTGGAGTGCGGTGGGTGCGGCGCGCAAACTCGACGAGTTGCGGGTGCCGACGGACCAGGTCGAGGTCGTCGTCATTAACGGTACGCCGTATCACAGCATTCGCGTTCGCAACTATGAGCAGCCGCTCGACGACACGCTTGTACCACTTTCCGACGTGCTCGACCGATTGGCGTGCGCTGGATTCAGGGCATCGTGCGCTCGATCGATCTGTCGACGAGCCAGGTCGAGATTGACGTCGACGGGCAAGTCCAATGGCTCGACTACAACCGCCTGATCCTCGCTGCGGGGAGCGAGCTCGTGCGCCCTGGCATCCCCGGACTGCGCGAATTCGCATTCGATCTCGATACCTTCCAAGGAGCCGGCAAGCTACAGGCACACCTGCTTCATTTGCCTCGGCTGCCGGAGTCGGCCGGGCGCCTGATGGTCGTCGTGGTCGGCGCGGGGCTGACGGGTATCGAGTTGGCGGCTGAATTGCCCGCGCGGCTGCGCCGCGTCGTCGGTGACAACGGGTGGGATCCGGTTCGCGTGATCCTCGCTGATCGTTCAGCGAAGATCGGTCAGGCGATGGGCGGCGCACAGCCCGTGATCGAGGAGGCGCTCAACGCGCTGGTTGCCGAACTGCTACCCGGCGTTTCGCGCGGGGCCGTGACGCGCGACAACAGACAACAACAGACACACACACAAACCATCGAAATTCAAGATTTTATTGAGGTTGAAAGCTGGAGTTGGTGATAGTTGCGATGCGGCAAGTCAGACGACTTCCCAAAAGAAGCGCCTATTCGATGGTGCTACCGTCGCGTCGAGCACGGTCGTTTTACGCTGGCGCGTGGAGTGGCTCGGTCCGCGCACCGAGGCAGCCGGATTGCGCGGCACTACCTGGCCGACCACGAGAACCAGTCAAAAGGGTCATTGATTTAGGCCAGGTGCTGTTGATAGTCGGCGCCGACAGCGTCCTGGTGAGGAGCTCGTTCTAGGCGATCACATGCAGCGACGACACGCCCGTAATCGACGTGACGCCGCTCTGCTGGCAACAGGCCATAAATTCGCCCACCTCATGCGGATAGGCGAGGCGGGTGTTCGGTCATTCATGTCTTCGCATCTCTCGTCCGGTCATCGGCCAGAGCCGACGTTCGTCCATTGGCCATGCTATGCCTGCTCACTGCTTCGGACCAGCCATTCGCTAACGCAGGCGGCAACTGCCCGCTACCGACTTCGACGATTGAGCACTTTCGGCCATCTACGACCGTTCGTCTACGCTTCACACAGCCGTTAGAGCATCGGCTCTGGCTAGACCGTGGACCGTCGTACGACGACGGTCGCCGGCGCAAACTTGGTGCGCAGCCTACGTGATATGAAGACGAAATGGTTTGCCGAGGCGCTGCTCAAAAGCAGTGTTCCGGAGCAGGAAAGAGATTGTCCTTCACTGCCTTAATATAGGCGCGGATCGCTCCTTCGATGCTTGATTGCCCATCCATGAAGTTACGCACGAAGCGAGCGGTCTTTCCGGGGAACACGCCCAACATATCGTGCATCACGAGCACTTGCCCCGAACAGTCCGGACCGGCGCCAATACCGATCGTCGGGATGTCAAGCATCTGCGTCACCTCTTTGCCCAGTGAGGTCGGAATGGCCTCAAGAAGGAGGAGAGATGAGCCTGCTGCTTGCAGCGCCAGAGCATCGGCTTTCAGTAGCTCTGCGTCTTCCGCTTTCTTTCCCTGCACCTTGAACCCGCCGAGTCGATGCACGGACTGTGGCGTCAGGCCCAGATGCGCGAAAACGGGTACGCCACGCTCAGTGAGAAATTTCACGGTATCGACCAGCCAGGCGCCTCCTTCGAGTTTGACCATATGCGCACCTGCCTGCATGAGTTTCACGGCATTGTCGAATGCAGACTGCGGAGTTGCATAGGTACCGAATGGCATGTCAGCGGCCACCAATGCAGACCGGTTCCCTCGGGCGACAGACGCTGTGTGATAAGCAATATCCGCAATCGTAACTGGCAATGTCGTGCTGTGCCCCTGCAACACGTTGCCGAGTGAATCACCCACTAGCATCACGTCAACACCACAGCGGTCCATCAGCGATGCGAAGCTGGCGTCGTAACAGGTCAGCATCGCAATCTTTTCGCCCGCGCTTTTCATGTTCAATAGTGAAGGCGCAGTGACCACTTTGCTGCGCACGGTGTTCCCGCCTTCTTGAAGATATCCCGACATATTCACTACTCGATGTTGAAAAAGTTCACACATGTCGCGCTCGCCGGATACGAAGCAACACTATTTGTTCGCTCCTGACAAGTCGACTGAGTACTCCGGCCCGGTGCTGCACCTATGTCAGCGGGCCGAGTGCGGCCCCATACCGGAGCTCATCGGGACCACCGAACTCGTGTTGCCAGGCTGCGTAAGCTCCCGTCAAGCTGATCCTACTTCTCCACCTTGTCGTGCATCACCATAATCGTTTGTTGCATCAGTGCACAAAGCGTTTCATGGCCGTCCTTGACGGCGAATACCTCTGCCTGAGTGACGATTAGCGTACGGCCGGGACGGACAACCCTGCCACGGGCGATCACGGTTTCGCCGTCGGCCAGAGCGAGGAGATTCATCTTGTATTCGACGGTCAATACAGAGGCACTGGCCGGCACCAAGGTCATTGCAGCATAGCCGGCTGCAGAGTCGGCAATCATGCCTACGACGCCGCCATGTACGAAGCCGTGCTGCTGCTCGACCCCGCTCCAAACAGGTAGGTGAATCTCGGTGTGACCGGGTTCGATCACGGGCAAGGTCGCCTGTATCAACGCCATCGCATTCTGACGCATGAAGCTGGCGCGGATGCGCTCGGCGAAGAGAGGGGCGGGAGTCTGTATCATAAAGAGCGATTGTATGGGTGAATTCCAAGTCATGGCGCGACGCGAGCGGCCCCAATGGCAATGACGTGGCTGACAGATCTGCGCACGCGTGTGGCGACTGCTTTTGTTTGGTGCACTTGCATATGTCATGCCTCTTGCGCCAGTCGCACGAGGATGTCAGCCAAGGCACGAATCTTCGGCTGAGTCGCACGTTGAGATGGATATACCAGGAAGTACGACGCATCGTTTTGCACCGCCTCGGGAAACGGCGTCATCAGCGAACCCTCAGCGAGTCGTTCTTTTGCCATGCGTGGATCGCCAATCGCAACCCCATGACCTTCTGCCGCGGCGGTGAGCGTCAACTCGAGGGTATCGAATACCAACCCCTGCCTCGCATTGATTTGCGTGGCCCCGACACCATCAAGCCAAGAACGCCATTCCGCATAACCATGTCCGGGATGGAGCAGGATGGCACCCGCAAGGTCGGCCACCGATTTAAGTGATGCAGCCAACGCGGGCGTGCACATGGGCGAGAGCGTCTCGGCAAACAGCGGTACCGCTTCAAGGCCCACCCACTGTCCGGTACCACGCACGACAATGGCATCGACGTCCGCGCCCGTGAAATCTGGCGTGTCGTCAGCGGATGTCGAAATGCGCAGTTCAGTGCTGACCAGTGCATGGTTGATGTGTGCCAGCCGTGGTAGCAACCAGCGAATCGCAAACGTGGACGGTAACCGCACCGTGATCACCGGCGCCGCGTCATGCTGAATATCAGCATGTTTAACGAGTTGCGTCAAAACGTGGACCGCCACCGTAAGCAGCGTGTCTCCCTCTGTTGTCAACGAAAGGCCTGACGCATGGCGCACGAAGAGAGCATATTGATAATGCCCCTCCAACTGCTGGATTTGCCGGCTGACCGCTCCCTGCGTGCGGCACAGGTGATCTGCCGCCTTGCTGACGCTGCCGAGATAGGCTGCAGCGACGAACGCCTGGAACCCGGCTAGCGATGGCAGCGGGCGGGTCAGATCGGCCAGGGGGTATGTTCCGGCCGCATACCCGGCTTGCGGATTTTTCGATGGTTTGGTCATCGGTGCGTCGCTATCGTGGTGTGACCGGGTGAGTGCTCGTTTGACCCGGGGCATCTTTAACGAATTATTGGAGGTTACTATGGTGTCGTCGCCGGATGGACTCTACTCGCAGCAGGTTCGCTCCTACCTTAAGGCACTGGAGCGCGGCGACGTCGCCGGGATCTGTGCGCTGTTCGCACCTGATGCACAGATTTTCTCGCCGTTCCTCGGCTGGATGCAAGCTGCGCCGTTCTTTGCCAAAGTCAGCGAGGCGTCGGGAGATAGCACGATTACGCCTATCGACATCTGCGTCAGCACAACGGGCGCTCCACGTGCGACCGGTTACTTCATCTACGATTGGGTGCTGAAAGACGGTTCCGCCGTGCGCTTCGAGTGTGTCGATGTGTTCGAGTTCGACGGCAACGGAATGATCGAACGCATGACCATTGTGTACGACACTCATCCGATCCGAAGCACCGTCGGCGATAAGTACGCGTAGTCTCGTAGAAGTTGGGATATGCAGCAAGTCAGAAAACATAGTCGTTTACGCGGCCGTCTGGTGAGTGGACTGACAAAACTGTGCGATTTCCCGCAACCTGATGCCCCCGTTGCGCATCTTTAACGTGTACCTAATCCCCGCTTCCGCACAATCAAATTCCAGCCCCTTTTTGGTGTCGGCAATCTTCGATCTACCTCGCGACAACGATAGCGAGGCCATACCCGGGAACGGAAGCTGATACCTGCTCGTTCCTGCATCGAAGCCTGCTCTTGGAGATGGTTATGAACGGCCGGAAAGGATTGATTGGAATGGGTGCAGTACTGAGCATGGGCGGGTTGGCGTTGGCATGCTCGGCCGCCGCGGACGCAAGCGTTCTGGTAGGCGTAGCTGGCCCAATGACGGGGGAGTACGCTTCGGGGGGCGACCAGTTTCGCAAGGGCGCAGAACAGGCCGTGAAAGACATCAACGCATCGGGCGGTGTGTTAGGGCAGCAGCTTGACCTGATCGTCGGTGACGATGTGTGCGATCCGAAGCAGGCAGTTTCGGTTGCCAACAGTTTCGTCAATCAGAAGGTGGCGTTCGTCGACGGTCACTGGTGTTCCAGTTCCACCTTGCCGGCATCAGACGTCTACAACGACGCGCAGATCCCGCAGGTCACCGTGTCGACCAACCCAAAAATCACGGAACGTGGCATCAAGGGGATCTTCCGTATTACCGGCAGGGACGACCAGCAAGGACAGGTCGCAGCCGACTATATCGCTGCGAACTTCAAGGGCAAGAAAATCGCGGTCATCGACGATAAGACCGCATATGGCGGCGGTCTCGCCGACGAGATTGCCAAGGATCTCGCCGCAAAACAGACGCCTGTGGTGCTGCGCGAGTCGATCACGGCCGGTGAAAAAGACTATTCAGGCCTTATCAGCAAGCTGAAGGCCAATGGCGTTCAGATCCTCGCGTACGGCGGCTACTACCAGGAGGTGGCACTGATTCTGCGGCAAGCGGCGCAGGCGGGGCTGAATCTTACGGTCCTGGGCGGCGACACCCTCACGAACAATGAACTGGTCACTGCGGCAGGACCGGAAATCGACAAGGTCCTGTTCACCTTCCCGCCCGACCCGCGCAAGAGTGCGGCGGCTGCCAAGGTCGTGGCAACGTTCCGTGCGCAGAAGATCGAGCCGGAAGGCTACATGCTGTACTCGTACGCCGCAATGCAGGTCTTCGCAGAGGCCGCTAAAAAGGCCAATTCCACAGACTATGCGGCAATCGTGAAGCAGCTTCACAACGGTTCCTTCAATACGGTAGTCGGTCAAGTGGACTTCGATGCGAAAGGCGATCTCAAGAGCCCCGGCTACGTGGTCTACCGTTGGAAGGGCAACAACTACGACTACGTGAAGTGACAAGTCCTGTTCGGTCTACGTAATACGGAAAGAGGCGGTGCGTCTGTCTACCGCACCGCCTCTGAAGCAGAGACACCGGAGAGGGACATGAGCCAGGCATTGCAACAACTGATTAATGGGCTGACCTTGGGCGCTATCTACGGCCTGATCGCGATCGGCTATACGATGGTCTACGGCATTATCGGCATGATCAATTTCGCTCACGGCGATATTTATATGGTCAGTGCATTCATCGCCGTGACCTGTTTCACGCTGCTCGCGAGTGGCGGGATCTCGTCGGTGGTGGCGAGTATTGCCATTACCTTGATCGTATCCATTGTACTGACATCGGTATTCGGCTGGACCGTCGAGCGCGTCGGTTACCGGCCGCTTCGAGGCTCCAATCGTCTCGCGCCGCTGATCTCGTCAATCGGGATTTCGATCTTCCTGCAGAACATGGTTCAACTGACCCAGGGTGCGCGGGTCAAGTCGATCCCGCCTCTTGTAACGGGCGGCGTGAATCTTTTCGCCGGGGAGGGATTGCACGGAGGACCGTACGTCTCGTACGTCCAGCTCCTCATTGTCATCGTGACCATCGTCCTGATGTCCGGGTTCACGTTGTTCATCAATAAGACGCCCTTCGGCAGGCAGCAGCGAGCGTGTGAGCAAGATCAACGGATGATGCAGTTCCTCGGTTACAACGTGGACAGAATTATCGCCCTTACGTTCATGATTGGCGCTGCGCTGGCTGCTGTTGCTGGCGTCATGGTGACGATCTACTACGGCGTGATCGACTTCTCAATTGGCTTTCAGGCGGGTATCAAAGCCTTTACCGCAGCAGTTCTGGGCGGAATCGGCTCGATCCCCGGTGCAATGCTTGGCGGTCTGATCATCGGATTGATTGAAGCATTCTGGGCGGCCTATCTTTCTCCCGAATACAAGGATGTGGCTACGTTCGTCATCCTGATCATTGTGCTGATGTTCCGCCCTTCGGGCCTGCTTGGCCGGCCAGAGGTGGAGAAAGTCTGATGAGCACGACAATCATGCAAAAAGTAGATCGTCAGTTTCGCGTCAGGGATGCGCTCGGCGCCGCGCTGGTTGCTGGCCTGGTAGGCCTGCCGATGCTGGGGCTGACCACACGAGACGGAGCAAATGGCCTGCAGGTCGAAACACGCTGGGCACTGCTGGCGGGCTTCATTGTGGTGGCCTTTGCTGGCCGCCTGATACTGCAGTGGACGCTGCAACGGTTCAGTTTTCTGTCAAAGCGGCGCCTGCGTGCAAGGCCTGCGCCTGAAGTCGCGGGGAACGGCGCGCTGGTTTGGGTCGGCGCGGCATGCGTGGCGTTCGCCGTGCTGTTGCCCGCACTGTTTGCCGGAAACCGCTACGTTGTCGATACGGCTACGACGGTCCTCATATACGTGATGCTGGGCTGGGGCCTGAATGTCGTCGTCGGACTGGCTGGTCTGCTAGATCTTGGCTACGTAGCTTTCTACGCGGTAGGCGCGTACACCTACGGTCTGCTCTCGACGCATTTCGGCTTCGGTTTCTGGGAAGCGTTACCCATCGCCGGTGGCCTTGCCGCGGCATTCGGCATGCTGCTTGGCTATCCGACACTCAGACTCAGAGGCGACTATCTGGCGATCGTCACGCTCGGATTCGGCGAGATCATCCGGCTGCTGCTTGTGAACTGGGGTGATGTCACGGGCGGACCCAACGGCATTTCGTCGATTCCCAAGCCGACATTCTTTGGGCTTCCGATGCAGGCATCCAGCGATGGTCCGACGTTTGCGACTGTGTTTGGTGTTGACTACTCACCTGCCCAAAGGGTCGTCTTTCTGTACTACCTGATCCTGGCACTCGCGCTGCTGACAAACCTTCTCGTCTCCAGGCTGAGACGCCTGCCGGTGGGACGCGCGTGGGAGGCGGTGCGCGAAGACGAAATCGCTTGCAAAGCAATGGGCATCAATGTGACAAACGTGAAATTATCGGCTTTTGCGACCGGTGCAATGCTGGCCGGATTCGCCGGCGTGTTCTTCGCGGCACGGCAGGGCTTCATCTCTCCAGAGAGCTTTACATTTTCGGAGTCGGCCACGATTCTCGCGATTGTCGTGCTGGGCGGCATGGGAAGCCAGTTGGGCGTCGTGCTTGCGGCAGCCTTGCTGGTGATCTTGCCTGAACTGGGACGTGATTTCGCCGAGTACAGAATGCTGCTCTTTGGTATTGCGATGGTCTTTATCATGATCGTGCGACCCGGCGGACTCATCAGCCATCGTCGTGCGACCGTGAGCGCTCCGGGCGTGGAGGCGAATCGATGAACGGCTCCAATTCGTTGCTCAGCGTTGAGAATCTGACCATGCAGTTTGGCGGGCTTCGCGCAATCGAAGACCTGTCCATGACGGCGCGTGCGGGAGAAGTGACTGCGGTGATCGGGCCGAACGGGGCCGGAAAGACGACCTTCTTTAACTGCCTGACCGGCTTTTATAAACCGACGAAAGGCTCCATCAAACTGAGCCATCCCAATCGCGGCGAACTTCGGCTCGATGCGATGAGGAACGTGGACGTCGCGCGGGTTGGCCAGGTCGTCAGGACGTTTCAGAACATACGGCTGTTTCCGCGTATGACCGTGCTCGAAAACCTGATGATCGCTCAGCACAATGTCCTGCAGGAAGCATCGAGGTTCTCGATTGCTGGAGCCCTGAACTTCAGGTCGTTTCGGCGCGCCAACGAAAGGGCGATAGATCACGCTTTGTCGTGGCTCGAGCGCTTAAGCGTCCGGGATATCGCCAACAAACCTGCCGGTGACATGCCGTATGGCGTACAGCGTCGTGTGGAAATCGCGCGCGCCATGTGCGCTGAACCGATTCTGCTTTGCCTGGATGAGCCAGCCGCCGGTCTCAATCCACGCGAGTCGGCGGAACTCACGTCGCTGTTGACCTCTCTCTCCAGGGACCAGGGTATCGGCATACTGTTGATTGAGCATGATATGAGCGTCGTCATGAAGGTTTCAGATCATATTGTCGTGCTCAATCACGGGAAGAAGATTGCAGAAGGGCTGCCTGCCGAGATCAAGGCAAATCCCGAGGTGATCAGCGCCTATCTTGGGGAGGACGACGAGACATCTTCACACGATGGCGCATCGCAGGAGAAAACCGCTCATGCTTAAGATTACCGAACTCAGTGCCCACTACGGCAGCGTTCAGGCGCTACGCGAGGTCAGCCTGGGCGTGAACACGGGCGAGATCGTCACGTTGATCGGAGCGAATGGCGCCGGCAAGTCCACACTGATGAACACCATTTTCGGCTATCCCCGCGCCAGCGGTGGCACGGTCGAGTTCGACGGACAGAATATTACCAACCTGCCGTCACATGCGGTCGGCAAGCTCGATATTGCGGTCGTGCCCGAAGGGCGCCGCATCTTTCAGCGGATGACCGTGCTTGAGAATCTCCTCATGGGCGATACGTCGGCCAATCGCCGGACCGTGGATGACCTCGAACGGATGTATGAGATGTTTCCGATTCTGAGAAGCCGAGCCTCGCAGCGTGCCGGTACGCTGTCAGGAGGAGAGCAGCAGATGCTTGCGATAGGCCGCGCATTGATGTCGCAACCGCGATTGCTGCTACTCGACGAGCCGTCGCTGGGCCTGGCACCGCTTTTCATCAAGAAGATCTTCTCGGTCATCAAGGAGTTGAACGAGCAATTCGGTATGACGATTTTGCTCGTCGAACAGAACGCTCATCATGCGTTGCGCGTGGCGCATCGAGGGTATGTGCTCCAGCATGGGCAGATTGCCCTCGAAGGGAGCGGTGCAGAACTGCTGGCCAACCCTGCGGTCCGGGCAGCATATCTGGAGGGCGACACTTCTCAATTGGACGCGGCGGCCTGAACGAACCGAAGTGATCTGGAGCGTAGCCCGCTCACCTGTACCGATCTGGCCAGCGATGCCCGGGAATTTTGGCAAATCTCCGCAGCGTGAGTGGCGCAGCAAAAAAGGAGGAACGGCATTTTGGGTAAGGCTTCGCGGGGCTGAATAGGTGCGAGCATCGTCAAATACTGTGCAAAATTCCGCAGAAAATAGCCGAACCTCTTCAAGACCGGAATTTTGTAAACATCCAGAATGCTACTAGACCCAATCGATCGCCGCTCCGGGACTGCCCCGAAGACGGCACGAATTCAAGCGCAGGCCAGAGGCCCGAACGCTCAACGAACCGGTTTTTATGGAGTTGTCGCATGAAAGTGCTCATCGTTTTCGCTCACCCCGAACCTAGGTCGTTCAACGGTGCGTTGAAAGACACGGCTGTCTCGACCCTGAAAGAGCAGGGACATGAGGTTCAGGTAACGGACCTGTACCAACTGAAGTGGCGGCCCGAGCTCGGGGTGGAAGACTTTGTAGGCGAGCGTCTCAACCCTGACTTCCTCGATCTTTCGGCGGAACAGGAGCACATGTTTGGGACGTCCACGAAACCGACGCCGGATGTCTATGCCGAGCAGCAGAAGGTGCTTTGGTCCGATCTGATCATTTTCCAGTACCCGATGTGGTGGTTCGGAATGCCCGCCATCCTGAAGGGCTGGGTGGATCGCGTGATGACGCGTGGGTTCGCCTACGCCACCGGCCGCAAATACGAAACCGGCATGTTCAAGGGCCGCAAGGCGATGGTTTCGACCACGACGGGAACGGCCGCGAGCCTCTACGAACCCGACGGTGTCGACGGCGACATCAATCACATTCTCTGGCCGATCCATAACGGGGTTTTCAACTACCTTGGTTTCGAAGTGCTGCCCCCGCATGTGTCGTGGATGCCCAGCCGCGTAAGCGCCGAAGAGCGGCAAGCCTACCTCGACTCCTACGCAGCGCGGTTGCGCACGCTCGAGAGCACGGAGCCGTTGTTCTTCCATCCCTTTGCGGACTTTGGTCCCGACCAGCGTCTCAAGCCAGGTGTAGTGGCCCGTTCCGGCTTCCAATGGAACCCGTTTGTCGGCCAGTCGCATGACGATGCGGCAGAAACATATACGCCGAAGAAGATTGCCAAGGCGGGCTGATCTCGCCGCTAGTTCAGATCGGGCCGCGGAAGCCTCGACAGGTTCTGCGGCCCAGCGTCAAAACCGACCAGGGATGAAGCTCACCATGGACAAGCTGCCGATTTTTCAGAAACTGCACCACATTTGCATCGTGGTCCGCGATATTGAAAACGCTGTGAAGTATTACGAGTCGATTGGGGTAGGTCCATGGACTGATTTTCCGCCGATGGATGCGTACCAACTGGACGGCTACGATCGTCCGGCCTTTCTGAAGATGCGTTACAAGTTTGCGAACATCGACAACGCCCAGCTGCAGCTTTGCCAGCCGGGAGACGGCGATACGCCGCAACGGCGGTTTCTTGATACGCGAGGCGAGGGCGTCTTCCATCTCGGCTTCTCCGTCGAGAGTTGCGACAAGGCCGAGGAACTCGCTGCGAACGCCGGGCTGGATGTGCTTTCACGCGGACGTCTCGATGATCGAAGTGGCTTCACGTACTTCAAGACGGTCAACGAAGGGGCAGGGGTCACACTAGAGGTCCGGGCGCCGAGTATCAAGGCCGCTCAAGGCATCAAGTCCTGACTCGTATGCGCCCTATCGTCGTAAAGTGCATCAAGGCGACCGCCCGCTATTACGCGTCGGCATAGGGTAGCGGCGCGTGACGTCGGCACGTCACGCGATCGCGGCATCATCAACGTTACCTCAAGTACTTGAACGTGCCTTGGGCAGTCGCAATGAGGCGTTGCTCGTCGACCCAAGCTTCAGCCCTCGCGAAATAGATCGATTTTCCTCTACGTTCCAGCAATCCCTGTGCTAATACGAGGGCACCGACACCCTTGTCGAGAAAGCTGGTAGTCAGCGACAACGTTAAGGCGTGACGGGCAGGCGCTTCGGGCGGCGTGTACAGGCCGGCATATATCCCGCAGCGGCATCCAGCAACGTCGCGACGGCGCCCCCTGTAGCACGCCTTGGCGGTTAAGCTTGTTCGCATCAATTGGCATGCACAATTCGGCATAGCCGTCCCTCCACTCCAGAATGCTGATCCCTAATGCTTCAAGAAAGGGGTTGTCCAGTGTTTGCGTACTCATGATCGGGTAGGCTCCTTGATGACCTGGGCAGTCGAAAAACGGCTCTCAGTGACCAGGCGAACCGCGCGACATCATCTTTCCGAACGCGCCGCGCGATTCGCTCTTTATCCAAAGCTCCCGGTGAGAGACCGGGAGCTTTGGGAATCGCTTGTCACCTCATGACGAAGGGATTCGCGGTCTTTACGCCGGTATTGATCCAGACGCTCTTCGTTTGCAGATACTCGCGGATCGCGTCGATGCCGTTTTCGCGGCCCAGTCCGGAATCCTTGCAGCCACCGAATGGCGACATGTAGCTCACCGCGCGATAGCTGTTTACCCAGACCATGCCGGCTTGCAACCTTTCGGCTACGCGAATGGACCGGCCAATATCTTTCGTCCAGACACCCGAGCCCAGCCCGAAGCGCACGTCATTGGCAAGCGCAACCGCCTCGTCTTCATCCTTGAACTTGATGATCGAGAGGATGGGACCAAAGACCTCTTCCTGCGCGATTCGCATCCTGTTGTTCACGTCGCCAAAGATCGTGGGTTCGACGAACCAGCCCTTGCCGCATTCGGGGGCACTGCCGGGCTTTCCACCGAGCAGCAAGGTCGCGCCTTCCTGTGTTGCGGTTTCAATGTAGGACAGGACCTTCCGGTACTGCGGGCGGGTCGTGATCGGTCCGACCTGCGTGTCCATACTCGACGGATCGCCCATTTTCGCGGTTCGTGCGAGCGTGAGAAGTTTGTCGACGAACGTGTCGTAGATGCTTTCTTGCAACAACAAACGCGAACCGGCAATACAGGTCTGCCCCGTCGCAGCAAAGATGCCGGACACCGCGCCATTTACTGCATCTTCCAGATCCGCATCTTCGAACACGATATTGGGCGACTTGCCACCCAGTTCGAGACTCACGTGTTTGAACTGACGGGCTGCCGCCTCGTTGATCGCCCGGCCGGTGGAGTCCGCACCGGTGAAGGTGATCTTCTTGACCAGGGGGTGTTCCACCAGAGGAGAGCCGACGTCCGCACCGAATCCGGTCACGACGTTCACTACGCCCGGCGGAAAGCCGGCTTCCGTGAAGAGCTTCGCAAACTCGATGGTGGACGCAGAAGTGAACTCGGATGGCTTGATCACGACCGTGCAACCAGCGGCCAACGCGGGTGCAATCTTCCATGTAGCGAGCAACAGGGGCGAATTCCACGGCGTAATGGCGGCGACGACACCCAGCGGCTCGTTGCGGGTGTAGTTGAAGTAGCCTTTCTTGTCGAGCGGAATCACGGCGCCCTGAATCTTGTCCGCGAGGCCGCCAAAATAGTAATACCACTGCGGCAAATACTGGCACTGACCAAGCATTTCGGCCATCAGCTTGCCGTTGTCACGAACTTCCAGCTCGGCAAGCCGCTTTGCGTCTCGTGCGATCAGGTCGCCTACCCGATGAAGCAGCAGACCTCGCTGGCTCGGCGACATCTGTGACCATGGCCCTGTACTGAACGCGGCATGCGCTGCATGTACAGCGTGATCGACATCTGTCGCGTTGCCTTTCGCAATCTGCGCCCACATTTCGCCGGTGAAGGGATTCTCGGTGTCGAACCATTCGCCCGAAGCCGGCCCGCAGGATTCGCCGTTGATAAACATCTCAAACCGCTGCATGACTTTCGTCTCCTTTTGATGTTGAATCATTCGCCAGGGCGTCGACGCTGAGACTCTGCAAGGATTTCCTGGGCCTTCAAGATAACCGGCCGGTCGACCATGCGGCCGTCCACCGCGACAGCCGCTCCGTGAGATGCAGCGGCGCCGTCTACAACCCGCTGTGCCCACTCCACGTCCTTCTCGCCAGGGATGAACGCAGCGTTGACTGCTGCCACCTGCTTCGGATGAATACAAAGTTTGGCGCCGAAACCGAGCCGCTTTGCACGGATAGTGTCGCGCGTGATCTGCTCGGTATCGTCGAGCGTGGTACTGACGCCATCTACCGGTGGAAGCAGATTGCCAATGCGCGAAGCGAGGACGATCTGTGAGCGGAAGTACAGGAGCTGCTCATCGTCTCCGTCGATGCCGAGGTCAAGCTGGAAATCCACATTGCCAAAGACGAGCCGTGTGGTCAGCCGGTGCTGGGCAATCGCGACCACATTCCGAAAGCCTTGCGCGGTCTCGATCATCGGCAGGATGTCGGTCGGCTTGCCGGCGAACTCGCAGAGGAAAATATCGTCGATGCGTTCGGTCTTGGGCAGCATCACAGCAGCCACGGATGGCGCACGGCATACGGCGATGTCGTCGCGAAACCATTCGCTGTTCACATCATTGACTCGCACCGCGACCGGCGTGCTGTTGGTGGACAGCCACTCGGCAAGGGCGGCCCGCGCAATCTTCTTTTCGGCAGGAGGGACGGCGTCTTCCAGATCGATAACCACCACGTCGACGCCTGACGCCGCGGCCTTGGCAAACCGGTCGGGCCGGTTGCCGGGAACGAAGAGATAGGAGCGGGGTGCCAGGTCAGCCATGATGAACCTCCAATATCGATTCGGGGAGCAGTTGGGGTACGACGATCGCATCGGTAATCGCCCATACCGACGCGATGGAGCGCTTGAGTTCGTCTTCAGTGGCAGCGTTGCCGTACAGCCCAAGCGTGATCGTTTTGTGCTCGAGTTCGGCGCGCGTGAGTGTGTTGCCCGGGTCGCCCTTGGGGTCATCCACGCGACCTTCGAACGTGCGGCCATCCTTGGTCTGAACAGTGACCTTGCCGATCCAGCGTGACGGATAGGCCGTGTCGACCTCGGAGTCGAGCACCATCGAAACTTTCTTGCAGAAGTGCGCGATCCTGCTTTCCCTGTAGTGGGCGTCGAACTCGCGTACGCCCGCGTGGCCGAACTCCGCAGCCAGCGCAAGCACGGTGCCCATGGAGAACTTCGCCTGATGAACCGTCTTCGGATCGGTCACCGGCCCGAGGACGTCAATTGCGGCCTGGTGAACATGAGTCACCACCGTCTCGATGTCGTCCGGTGCGATTTGCTCCCGCCTGATGACCTGCAACAGCGCATCGGCCGCCGGATGAGTGTGCCGGCAGGAAGCGTGATACTTGAACGAAGTTTCACTCAGGGCCCAGCGCGTGCCGAGCGCGTCGGCGAGCTTGTCTGGATGCGTTTGCGTGGACATGCCGGCTCCCATGCCTTTGCCGCCCTCGAAGATCTCTTTCGCGCCGGTGAAGCCGTCGGCCGCCAGGTAGGCCGCGAGAAGCCCGTTCGCTGCAGCCTTGGCCGTATGCAGTTGCTTGGAGTCCGCAGCGTCTTTCAGGAACTCCCAGAGCCCGGCTGCCTGGGTGCCGGCGGAGCCGAATGCATTCACCATCTGTTCGCCGCTCAACCGCAACAGCCGGCCGACCGCCGCGGCGGCTGCGATCGTTCCGACCGTACCGGTGGTATGAAAAATCTTGTAGTGCGATCGGCCGAGGAATTCGCCGACGCGGATACCCACTTCATAGCCCGCGACGGAAGCGGCAATGAACTCTTTGCCGCTTCTGCCGAGCGCTTGAGCGGCAGCCCATGCCGCCGGGAAAACGACGGTGGCCGGGTGCAGGACTGAACTGTTGTGCAGGTCGTCCTGTTCAGCGAAGTGCGATGCAGCGGCGTTGATCATTGCCGCGAAGAGCGGGCTGCTCGTTCGGCGAGAGATCAATACTTCGCAGGGACCGGAGTGCGGACCGAAATCCAATGCGAGTTTCTGGATCGTTTCGACGGGGCGCGCGCCCCGGCCAGCCAAGGCTGATCCGAACCAGTCAAGGAAGAGGTCTTCCGTGCGTGCTACCACGTCCTTGGGGATCTGTTCAAACTCGAGATTGGCCGCAAACGAAGCAAGAATCTGTGTGTTGCTCATACCAGGCTTACCTTAACTGGGAGGTTATACGACGGCCGCGTCACGAAGTTCGCGGATGGCATCGTTCGAAAAGCCCAATTCGTTCAGAAGGGCTTCAGTGTGTTGGCCCAATGCAGGGACGGGGTCGAGGCGGACATCGGATGCTGTACCGGCGCCTGGCGGCAGCAACGCAGGAATGGAACCGGCCGGCGAGTCGATGTTCACCCAGCGATTGCGTTCCTTAAGCTGTGGATGCGCCCACACATCGGACATGTCGCTCATTCGTGCATTGGCAATCTGCGCGTGATCTAATCGGTCAATGACTTCTTCCGAGGTCAGTTTGCTGAACGCGGCGACAATTATTTTGCGCAGTGCCTCGCGTGCCGCTACCCGCTTCGAGTTGGAACTGAAGCGCGGGTCGGTAGACAGTTCAGGTGCGAGCAGAACCTTTGCACAGAAGACGCTCCACTCGCGCTCGTTCTGCAACCCCAGCATGACGGTCTTCGCGTCCCCGGCGGGGAAGGGGCCGTAGGGGTAGATGGTTGCGTGTGCCGCTCCGGCGCGAGGCGGCGGCGATGCGCCATCGAACGCGTAGTAGAGGGGGTACGTCATCCACTCCACCATGCTCTCGAGCATCGAGACGTCGATTTCCCTTCCCAAACCCGTCTTCGAGCGTTGCAGAAGCGCGGCGAGGATGTTGGTGTACGCGTACATCCCCGCCGCGATATCGGCGATCGAACAACCGGCCTTCGCAGGCGAGTCCGGACCCCCGGTAATCGAGAGAAAGCCGGACTCGCTCTGGATCAGCAGATCGTAGGCTTTCTTGTCGCGATACGGACCGTGGGATCCGTAACCCGAGATGTTGCAGACGATCAGGCGGGGATATTTCTCACGCAACGCTTCGTAGGACAGACCCAGTCGCGCTGCGGCGCCGGGCGCCAGGTTCTGCACGAGCACGTCGGTATCTTCGAGAAGGCGCTCGAAGATACCCTGCGCCTGCGGGGCTTTGACGTCTAGCGTGAGGCTCTCCTTCGAGCGGTTGCACCATACGAAGTGCGAGGCCATGCCGTGTACACGCTCGTCGTAGGCGCGCGCGAAATCACCTGTACCGGGGCGCTCGATCTTGATCACGCGTGCGCCGAGATCGGCAAGTTGACGGGTGCAAAACGGTGCTGCAATCGCGTGTTCGAGGGTGATAACCTTCACGCCGTCCAGCGGTTTCATGTCCAGCCCCTTAGAAAGAACGCGGCAGCCCAAGCAGATGCTCGGCTACGTACGAGAGAATGAGATTGGTCGAGATCGGCGCGACCTGATAAAGGCGTGTTTCGCGGAACTTGCGTTCCACGTCGTATTCGTTCGCAAAGCCGAAGCCACCGTGGAACTGTAGACACGCGTTGGCGGCTTCCCAGGACGCGTCGGCGGCCAGCAGCTTGGCCATGTTGGCTTGCGCGCCGGCGGGTTGTTTGGCGTCGAAAAGCTCGCAGGCCTTATAGCGCATCAGGCTTGCCGCTTCGACGTTGATGTGCGCGCGGGCGATCGGAAACTGCACACCCTGGTTCTGTCCGATCGGGCGACCGAAGACGACGCGTTCTTTGACGTACTTGCAAACCTTGTCGAGGAACCAGTAGCCGTCGCCGATACACTCGGCGGCAATCAGTGTTCGCTCGGCATTCAGGCCATCAAGGATGTATTTGAAGCCTTTGCCTTCTTCACCAATCAGGTTTTCGGCGGGGATCTCGAGGTTGTCGAAAAAGAGCTCGTTAGTCTCGTGATTCACCATGTTCGGGATCGGGCGAACCGTCATGCCTTGCTTGACCGCCTGATGCAGGTCGACCAGGAATATCGACATGCCCTCAGATTTCTTGGCCACCTGAGCGATCGGTGTGGTCCGCGCCAGCAGGATCATCAGATCGGAGTGTTGAATCCGCGAGATCCAGACCTTCTGGCCGTTGACGACATACCGGTCGCCCTTGCGAACCGCAGTCGTCTTGAGACTGGTGGTGTCGGTGCCGGTGGTCGGCTCGGTCACCCCCATCGATTGAAGCCGCAACTTTCCGCTAGCGATTTCCGGCAGGTAGCGAGCCTTTTGCTCGGCGGAGCCGTGCCTGAGCAGCGTCCCCATGTTGTACATCTGTCCGTGGCACGCGCCGGAATTGCCGCCGCTGCGATTAATTTCTTCCATGATCACTGACGCTTCGGTCAGCCCAAGTCCCGAGCCGCCATATTCCTGTGGAATCAGGGCGGCCAGCCAACCGGCGTCGGTTAGGGCTTGCACGAACGTCTCGGGGTAGGCGCGCTCCTCGTCGACCTTGCGGAAATACTCGGCAGGGAAGTTGGAACACAGATCGCGAACCGCTTCGCGAATATCCTGATAGGGGTCAACGTTAGCCAACACTTGTCTCTACTCCTTCGGTTTCATTTTTGAAATGCACTTGCGGGTGCCGTGAGCGTTACCACCGCATCGACGCATAACACGCCTTCGGAATTGGCCGCCCAAAGCCTCACCTCGTTCGATCCGGCCGCGCGCGCGGCGTACAGATGAAAGGGGGCATAGTCAAAGAGCGGGTTGACCGCCTTGAACGAGAACGAAGCGATCGACTCGCCCGGAAGGCTGCGTCTGACGAGATCGACCAGCAAAGTCGCAGTCAGCGGTCCATGTACGACCAGCGCGGGATAGCCTTCCTGTTCCTGAGCGTAGGTCCGGTCGTAGTGAATACGATGTCCGTTGAAGGTATCGGCGGAGTAGCGAAACAGCAGGACCGGGTCGGGCACGATCTCCCGCTTCCATGTGAACTCCACGGGCGCCGTTGGACCGGTCGCCGCGCTATACGCAGTCGTCGCGGATTCGCGATACACAACGTCTTGCTCCTCGGAAAGCAGCGGACCTTCCGAGTCTTCCAGTTCGTGACGCAGACGCACAAACACGAGCTTTCCGGTACGTCCTTCCTTGGCAGCGACGTCGACAATCTGCGAGGTTCGGGTGACCAGGCTGCCGACGACGAGGGGGCGCTCGAACCGGACCCGGCTGCCTGCCCACATACGACGGGGCAATGGCACGGGCGGCAGGAAGCCACCACGTTTCGGATGCCCGTCCACGCCAACCTGCGGTTGCGAAACGATATGAGGAAAGAGCGCCCAGTGCCACAGGGGAGGCAATGGAGAGCCGGCACGCGGCGCGTCCTCATAGTCCAGCGTGGCGGCGAGTTGCTGCGCGAGACGAGGGGAGACGAATTCCTGCTCGGCCTGTGTTCGGCCGATCCACGTGCGCAGATAGTTGAGTTCAGCAGTCATTGGGGGCATCGGGTAGCGTCGTTCACGCTAGATTGACGCACCGGCCTGCTGACTACAATTTGTGTCTGGAGAAGAGGGCTTTAAGCGCAGACTAACTGCCGGCGTTCAGGCCGGCTGAGACTCGCAATCGCCTTTGCACTTCTGCGTGAGAAGGTCGACGAGTTCCCGCGCGAACGACGGCAACAGGTCGAGGTTGCGCACGCAGATCAGCAGATTGCGCGTCGCCCAGGCATCCTCGATTTCAACCAGCCGGATGTTCATGGTTTTGACGTAGCGTATCGCTGACGAACGAGGCAGCACGCCTATTCCGACGTTAGCCTCGATCATTCGGCATAGCGCCTCGAAGTTGCCCACTTCAATCCGCACGTGAAGTTTCTTATGCATATCGTGCGCGACGCGGTTCAGAAAGGTGTGAATCGCGCTCGCCTCGGGCATCCCGACGAAGTCGAACTCCGTTGCCTCCTCAAATGGAATGGACGTTTTCCCGGCCAATGGGTGCGATTCCGACACCGCCAGGATGAGCCGGTCAGAGCGATACGGCATGACTTCCAGCGATTCGGGCCTGACATTGCCTGCCACGATGCCGACGTCCGCCGTGCCTTCACTCACCGCGCGCACCACGTCATGGCTCAACCGTTCGCGAAGCTCGACGTTCACGTCAGGGTGTTCGGCGAGGAAGTTGCGCAGGTCGTTAGGAAGGAATTCCGTGGTGGCAGTGGTGTTCGCGAAGATCCGCACATGGCCTTTGATACCGCGTGCGTACTCCTGCATGTCGCCGCGCAACTGCTCGAGTTGCGACAGGACAACCCGGGCATGGTGAAGGAAGGCCTGGCCCGGTGGCGTGAGGGTCACCCCCTGGCTAGTCCGATACAGTAGTTTGAGGTATGACCGGGATTCATAAAAAATCCGCCGCATCTCAATCTAAGACCCTGATCTAAAAGAAGAATTGATGGCCGGTTTCACAGCGCTCAGTGCTTCGTTACGTGCGCTGGTACCTCTCCCGTTACCGATTCAATGCCATGCGCGTCGATTGTATTGAACGCTTCGGCCAGCGCAGCGCCATCGGTCGGGAACAAATCGTCCCAAACCGTGGACGTCCCGAACGAGTCGACGATTTCCAGCACCCAGCCATCGCGGCCATTATTATCGGACCGATAGATGTGCACATCGAAAGAGGTGCCGCCGCGGATTATGGTCGTAGACAGCGGAGACAATGCAAGTGGGTGAAACGCTTCTTCCGTTGCACGGCCGAGCGAATCGACAAGGAACAGGTCTTCGAACTCGTTCTCGTCTTGCGCGTCCAGATCCCTCCGCTCGGTCTGCTTGCTTGTCCTGTCTTTCGGCCTTGAAACTGCCGGGATCATGTTTGGCCGCTCGCCTTGTTCCATCAATTTTCGGCGCTCCTCGCACCAGTATTGATGGATATTGAGCGCTGAAGCCGTGAGCAAGTTTGCGAACGATCGACGTTGCTCGACCGTGTAATCTCGCTGCACCAGATCTTCGTATCCGGAGGCGGTCCCGAACAAAAGGATGACATTGAACCAACTGGGGTGCCGTTCAATCAGCGGCTCCCAAGCTTCCCGATCCAGGTCGATGCCCTTGCAATAGCCCTCGCACCATTCGTCGAAGATAAGAATCTCTTCACCCTTCCACTCGGTGGAGTGCAAAGGAGGCGAGAACAGATCGGGACAGTGATTCAGGGTGTTGTTGACGTCGTTCCAGTATTGAATGATCAGCCCGGTGACCTTGCGTGCCCGACCTGCTGACAGAAATCTGGGCTGACGTGTTGCGTGCCTTGCATCCCAGATCCACGGAAGAATTGTGCTTGGCATGATCACGTTCGGTCCAGAGATGACGGCGGTCAGAAAGCCGTGCAACATGACGGCGTCCATCGCATCGTCGCAAACGGCATTGCTCGAAAGAAAGCGTTCGAGGAAATCAAACTCTTCGTCAGTTAGCGGCTCGTCGAATTCGGGATCGAGATTCATGGTATTCCCCACGGTGGTACACGGTAGACGCGATGCTGATCGCCTGTGCTGTCATTGTCGCTGACGTGCAACTCGATGCAGCGCTCGCACGCAATCATTTCGGCGAGCGTCGGGATGACGACATTTTACCCGATGGGGCGATGTGTGAATCGAGCTGACGGTCGGCACACCGACGAATTGCCATGCATCCCTATCGCTAACTCTTATTATCGATAGGGGCTCATTTTTTAGCAAAACTGCCATATTGCGAAACGCGTCACACCCGACCGTCACGCCGCTGTCATCTTGCCGCCTATAATCTTCGCATGCCTGATCGTCCGACTTCGCTAGCCTTTCCCGATACCGCGTCCTTGTCCGCGCTACGCGCGTGGTACGCGGGCGTTGGCTCGCGCGAGGCGCTCGAGCGCTATTGCCCGCAGGCGCTCGAAGGCGGCCAGTCGGCGCGCGGCGTGATCGGCCGGATTCGTCGGCAGCTCGCCAGTTTCGCCCTCAGCCGGCATCGCGCCGATCTGGCCCGGCTGTTTCAGTGCGCGGTGGGCGAACGGACCCGTTACCGCAAGGCCGCGACTCGGGCGCTGGACATCCTGCCGGCGCTTGCGGTCCCGCAACCGCAGGTGAGCGATCCGATCGGTGCCTGGCTGTCGCCTCGCGTTGTCCCCGTGCTGCATCAGTATGGCATCCGAACGCTGGCCGATTTGACGGTGCGCATCCCCCGACGCCGGCGCTGGTGGCGCACGATTCCCGGACTCGGTGTGCGCAGCGCACATCATATTGAAACCTTCTTTGCAGCCCACCCGGCGCTAACCGAAAGCGCCCGCGCGCTGATCGTGATGACGACGTCGGAGTTCGTGGTGCCGTGGGAAAGCATTCGCGTGCCGCACGAAGTTGACGGTTCGCGCGGCGCCTTCCGCGCACCGAAGCCGATGTGTGCACTCGAAGCCGATAACGACTATCAGGGGATCAGCGCTTGGCTCGAACGACACGAGGCCGTCGAAACGCAGCGCGCCTATCGTCGTGAAGCCGAGCGCCTGCTGCTCTGGGCGATCGTTGAGCGCGGCAAGGCGCTGTCTTCGCTGACCAGCGAGGATGCGACCGCCTATCGTGCTTTCCTGCGTCACCCCACACCGAGAGTCCGCTGGATCGCCCCGTCTCGGCCGCGATCGTTGCCGGAATGGCGTCCCTTCACGGGAGCGCTGTCGCCGGATTCCATCGCCTACGCGCTGTCGGTGCTCGGCGCGATGTTCCGCTGGCTGATCGAACAACGCTACGTGCTGACGAATCCGTTCGCGGGCCTCAAGGTACGCGGCGCGCAGCGCACTGGTCAACTGGACATCTCGCGCGCCTTCACCGCCGGCGAATGGGAACTGATCCGGACGCTTGCCGACGGGCTGGAGTGGTCGCATGGCTGGACGGTGCCTGCCGCGCAGCGCCTGCGCTTCCTGCTCGACTTCGGTTACGCGACCGGCCTGCGCGCAGGCGAGCTGGTCGGCGTGGTGCTCGGCGGCATCATAAACGGCACGCACGGCGAGCAGTGGCTTCACCTCACCGGTAAGGGTGCGAAGGCCGGCAAGGTGGTATTACCGCCGCTCGCGCGCTTTGCGTTGGACCAGTACCTGATGCAGCGCGGTCTGCCTGTGAGTCCCGCACGCTGGGCATTGGATACGCCGCTGCTCGGCCATCTCGATGAACCCGGCGGCATCACCACACCGCGCCTGAGGGAGGTGCTGCGCCGGTTCTTCCGGACCGCTGCCGACGCCATCCAGGCCGACCATCCCGCGCTCGCCGACAAGCTGCAGCGAGCGACGCCACACTGGTTGCGGCATACGCACGCGACACACGCACTGGCCAACGGTGCGACGCTAACGACCGTGCGCGACAACCTGCGTCACGCGTCAATCACGACCACCTCGATCTACTTGGACGACGACGAAGTCCAGCGTACCCGGCAGATCGAGCGGATTTTTACGCGACGATAGCCGCCGGCATGAGCACTGTCCACGAGACCATCTATCCGGTGCTGCCTGCAGAACCCGGCGCGGCGGAGCTGAAAGCAGCGTTCACCCCAAGTGCCGCGGAAATCCGCTTCGTGCGCCGGCAATCCCGGCAGGAAGCCAGCGCGGTCCTGATCATGGTGCAGTTGAAGCTGCTGCAGCGTCTCGGTTACTTTCCGATGCTCGTGGATGTGCCGCCCGTCATTATCGATCACATCCGAAGTGCGATGCGGGCCCGCGCGCTGTCCCGAGCGGCGATCGCGCGGTACGACGTGTCCGGTACCCGCATCCGTCACCAGAAGCGGCTGCGCCGCTGGCTCGACATCCGGGCGTTCGATGCGAGCGAGACAGCGTGGCTTACTGAACTCGCGTCGGCGGAAGTTCGGACAAAGATCGAACTACCCGATCTCATCAACGTGCTGATCGAGGAATTGGTCCGACGCCGGTATGAGCTGCCGCCGCTGGCGACGCTGCAGCGCATCGCCACGCAGGCGCGCAACGATTTCAACGAAGCGATCTATGGGGCCATCGCCGGCGCACTCGATGCAACACTCATCGAACGGATCGACACGCTTCTCGTCGTCAAGGCCGGCAAGTCTGGTTGGGACGATCTGAAACAGGAGCCGAAGCGACCAGCCGCGCGGGCGATTGCCAGCTTCCTCAAACATATCAACGGGATCAGGAAACTGGCGGAAGGCTTGCCAGCGCCGCCCGCGATCCTGTCTGTCGGCAAGCGGGCCCAACTGGTCACCGAAGCGCGGGCGCTCGACGTCGCGGAACTGCGCTCACTCAAGACCGCGAAGCGTCATGCGCTCGCTGTCCTGTTCATCCAGGCGCAGTTGCAGAAGGCGCTTGATGATATTGCCGAGATCTTCATCAAGGTGGTGCGCAAGTTGGAGTCCTACGCGAAGGTCCGGCTGCAAAAATATCAGCTCGAACACACCGACGTACTGGAGGGACTGGTCGGCCAGTTTCGGGACGTCCTGCAGATCCTTCAGGATGAAGAGGTATCGGAACGCGAACGGTTGCCTAAAATCCGCGAGACGCTCGGCGACCCGACCGAGGCGCTCGCGCAGTGTAACGAGCACATCGCCTATGCCGGACAGTTCGACCTGCCATTCATGCTCGTGCCGTACCGCAACCAGCGCGCGCTGCTGTTCCAGTGCCTGGACGGGCTGCCGCTGCGATCGAGTTCGCAGGACCGTGCAGTACTGGTCGCACTCGCGTGGCTACAAGGCTTTCGAAACGCGCACCGCGAATACCTGCTGCTGACGGAGAACGACCTCGCGAACCTGCCGCTAGACTGGCTTCCGGAAAAATGGGAGCGCGCGGTGTTCCCGCACGGCCGGGATAGCCGGATGCTGCACCGCCGGTTCTTCGAGCTGGGGGTCTTCAGCCAGATCATGCGGGAGCTAAATGCCGGCGATCTTTACGTCGAGGGTAGTGATCGCTTCGACGATTATCGGGTGCATCAGGTCACTGATGAGGAATTCCGGCGTGAGCTGCCGCGCTACTGCGAGATCGTGGGCTTGCCCACGGACGGCAAGACCTTCGCGAAGGATCTGCGAGACAAGCTTAACGCGGCGCTCGACGAGACAGATGCGAATTTCCCGGCAAACGACAGCATCGAGTTCGTCGATCAGGAACTCGTCATTCACAAGCCGGGCAAGGAGCCCGAGCCGCCGAACCGCACGCTGATCGACCAGGCCATCACGGCGTCGATGCCGCAGATCAGCATCCTGGATCTACTCACCGAAACCGAGCAGTGGCTGGACCTGCATAAACTGTTTGGACCGCTGTCCGGGTTCGACGCGAAGATCGACGATCCGCGCAAGCGTTTCATCACGACGCTGTTCTGCTACGGCTGCAACCTGGGCCCCAGCCAAACGGCGCGCTCGGTGAAAGGGCTCAGCCGCAAACAGGTCGCCTGGCTGAACCTGAAACACATCACGGAGGAGCGGCTCGACAAGGCGAATGTGAAGGTGATCAACGCGTACAACCAGTTCGCGCTGCCGAAATACTGGGGCAGCGGCAAGCGCGCGTCGGCCGACGGCACCAAGTGGAGCCTGTACGAGCAGAACCTGCTGTCCGAGTATCACGTTCGCTATGGGGGATACGGCGGGATCGGCTACTATCACGTGTCCGACATGTACATCGCGCTGTTCAGTCACTTCATCCCGTGTGGCGTCCACGAAGCCGTCTACATTCTCGATGGGCTGATTCTGAACGGTGCCGACGTCAAGCCCGACACGATCCATGGCGATACGCAGGCACAAAGCGGTCCGGTCTTCGGTTTGTCGTACGTGGTGGGCATCAACCTGATGCCGCGCATTCGCAACATCAAGGACCTCGTGCTGTACAAGGCGGACCGGCGTCGCAAGTACAAGCACATCGACAGCTTGTGCCGCCAGTCAATTGACTGGGCACTGATCGAACGGCACTATCTCGACATGATGCGCGTTGCGGTGTCGATCAAGGCAGGTAGGATGACGCCGTCGACGATCCTGCGCCGCCTCGGCTCGGAGAGCACGAAAAACAAGCTCTACTTCGCGTTCCGGGAGCTGGGGCGCGTGATCCGCACGCTGTTCCTGCTGAAATATCTGGATGACCCGGAGCTGCGTCGCACGATTCACGCTGCGACCAACAAGAGCGAGCAGTTCAACGACTTCGCGCAGTGGCTAATGTTCGGCGGCGAAGGCGTCATCGCCGAAAACGTCCGGCACGAGCAGCGCAAGGTAATCAAGTACAACCACCTCGTCGCGAACATGGTGATCCTGTACAACGTGCAGTGGATGTCGCGCAAGCTAAAGGAACTGCAGGAGAAGGGGCATCCGGTCGACGCCGAGGTGCTCAAGGTGCTGTCGCCGTACCGGCGGGAGCACATCAACCGGTTCGGGGACTATCTACTGGATCTCCAGCGCCCCGTTCCACCGCTAGATTCGACCATCGATTTCGCATTTAAATCAGCAGCTTATTGATATTTCCGTAAAACATGACAACCAATCGTAGTCCTGCGCGTTATATCTTCAACGAACTGTCTGGAGGTATGGGGCATGGTCAAGAGAGGAGCGGACGAGGCGACAAGGAAGCGATTGCGTGCAGGGCGACTGCTGCTCAGGGGGAAAAAGCCCGCCGAAGTCGCACTCGAAGTGGGCGTGGCCCGGCAAACCGTGTACACGTGGAAGGCCTTGCTCGATGAAGGCGGAATCGATGCGCTGCGCTCGGTGCCATCAAGAGGCCGCCCGGCCAGACTGGACGAGTCCCAGCTGGAAGGCTTGCGCCGAGCCATTCTGCAAAAACCTACCGAGCACGGCTTTGGCACAGAGCTTTGGACGCTCAAGCGCGTGGGGATGGTTATCGAACGGCTGTACGACGTCAAGTTCGGCCAAACGCAAATCTGGCGAATCCTGGGCGCCTTGGGCTTTAGCGTGCAAAAGCCTGAGAAGCGCGCCATCGAGCGCGACGAAGAAGCAG